>Ga0335082_10009961_pt1 | contig 10314 bp, 9 predicted proteins | sample Lox_Sample_41_FD_206718 | JGI IMG/M metagenome (GOLD analysis project Ga0335082, IMG submission 206718) | Soil microbial communities from Loxahatchee National Wildlife Refuge, Florida, United States - Lox_Sample_4.1 | ecosystem: Environmental > Terrestrial > Soil > Wetlands | place: USA: Florida...
AAATGGCCGACGCGGCGCAAAACCAGAATCTTGATGTGGTATGACTTCGCAAGCGCGGCTAACCGTTTGACGTCGATGAACCGTATGTATCCCGACACGTCATTCGAGATGGTAAGTTCCCATTTCAGAGCCTCGACACGTTCGTCGACGGTAATGTGACTGAGCTTGCGTGGCCAGGGCATCAGATCGTTGATCACGGCTTCGGTTTCCGACGCGATCTTGTCCACGATTTGATTGACACTGATCGCTTGCGAGATGTGATGAATGAAGAAGAGCAGCCAGGCCACACAGGAGAGAGCGAGAAGCATCGCGCCCAGGACGGTGGCCACTGGAGCGAACGGGTGCGGTAGGGAACGGGCCGCCGGGAGCGCCGCCATGCAGTACGAGAAGGTCCCGAGAAATATGCCGAGTGTCCATTGCGTAACACCGTCTCGCGCGAAGCCCAGGATAATGCGCGGCGAAAACTGCATCGACGCCAGCGTGAGCGTCATCAGCAGGATGGCGAAAACGATGGAAACTACCGTCATGATGGAGCCGCCGATGGCGCCCAGAATCACCTGCGCGACTTGGGGGTCGGCGTGCGACGGGAAGATTGTTCTCGGCACCCACGCGCTTACCGCGGGGAACATCTCTTCGAGCGAAGAAAGCAGTGCACCTGCGCAGCCCAAGGTGAGTGCGATAGCAAGTGGACGAACCAGGAAGCCGCCACGCAGGTTGTACATGACGTGGTGGAACAGGACTGGTAGACGCTTTTTCACCATCTCGCCTGTTCAAGTGTAGTACCGGCGGGATCGCTCTGTTAGCGCTATGCTTCCTCGGCTTCCGACTCCGGCCGCGGCAGTGCATCATGGTCGCTTGCCACCCAAACGTAAAGTGTCGGAAGCAGGTAGATGCCGAGAATTAGCGCAGCGATCAGACCGCCGACGATCACGATGGCGAAGGGCCGCTGGGAATCGGAGCCAATGCCGCGCGACAGAGCCGCGGGCAGAAGACCCAAGCTGGCCACGAGCATCGTCATCATGATCGGGCGGAGGCGCAGAACCGATCCTTCGATTGCGCCTTCCTGAATCGTGTATCCGCGAGATCGGAGCTGGTTGATGTACTCCAGCATAATCACGCCAGTCTGAACAGCCACGCCGAATAACGCCAGGAAGCCCACGCCGGAAGAAACGCTGAAGTGCGTATTCGTGATGAGCAGTGCTAACAATCCTCCAACGGGCGCCATCGCCACATTTGCGAGAATGAGCATCACCCACTTGACGGAATTGAACATCGTGAACAGGACAATGCAGATGACGAGTAACGTCAGTGGCACCACGATCATTAGCCTTCGCTGCGACCGCTTCTGGCTTTCGTATTCTCCCGCCCAGTCGATGTGATAGCCGGTGGGGAGCTTGACCTGCTTATTCACTTTGGCGATGGCTTCTTCTACGGTACTTCCCAGATCGCGCACCGGAACGCTGTACTTGATCGCGACGTAGCGCGAGTTGCCTTCCCGATAGATTTCGGAAGCGCCGTCTAGCACTCGTACCGAGCACAATTGGGCCAGGGACACACGCTCGCCGGTCGGGCTCAACAGCCGGATGTTTTGAATGGCTTCCTTCGTATTCCGAAATGGCGCTTGATACCGCACCACCAGGTCGTAACGCTGTTCGCCTTGCAGCACCTGACTGAGAGCTTTGCCGCCGACAGCCGCCTCGATCGCGTCTTGAATATCGGCGACGTTGATCCCATAGCGCGCCGCTTGCTTCCTATCCACCGTGAACTCGAGGCTCGGCTGCCCGATCACCCGGAACAAGCCCAGGTCTGCAACACCGCGAACACTGCGCAGGATGTCGACAATCTGCTCGCCCTTCGATTCGAGTACCCGCAAGTCATCGCCATAGATCTTGATTGCGAGCTGGCCCTTAACACCGCTGACCGCCTCCTCCATGTTGTCGGCGATTGGCTGCGAGAAATTCCACAACGCACCAGGCATCTTTTCCAGTTCGCGATCCATGGCGGCGATCAGCTCTTCCTTGTTCTCGCGGAACACCGGCCGCCATTCTTCTTTGGGCTTCAGATCGACGAAGTATTCGGTGTTAAAAAAGCCCGTGGTGTCGGTTCCATCATCCGGACGTCCCACTTGCGATATCACTTGTTTGACTTCGGGGAACGAAGCCAGAACGACGCGGGCCTGGTTCATGAAGCGAGCGCCTTCCGTGGGACCCGTGCTTGGAGCAAGCGTCGCGCGGGCCCAGATGGCGCCTTCGTCGAGGTGCGGCAGGAACTCCGAGCCAATGAGCCCGCTGAAACTAAGGTATCCGGAGACCACGAGAGCAGCGACTGCGACGCCTACTGTGGCCCAGCGGAAGCGAATCGCCCATCCGAGCGTCGCGCGATAGCCCTTGGTAATCGCGGTCATGATCGGGTTGTGCCACTCTCGAACGTTCTTTCCGAAGATGATGCTGGCGAGTGCGGGGGCGATGAGCATCGAGAAGATCAGCGAACCCAACAGTGCGAACGAAACCGTCCAGGCCATCGGCTTGAACAGGCGGCCTTCCACGCGCTGCAGAGTAAAAATTGGCACGTACGCAGTAATGATGATGCCGATCGAATAGAACACCGGCCGCTGGACCTCGTGGGCTGCTTCGCGGATCGAGGTAAGAGAACCGGCTGCGCCATGACGTCGACGCCGGCTCAGGTAGCGAATGATATTCTCCACCATCACAACTGCGCCTTCGACGACCATCCCGAAATCCAGCGCGCCGAGCGACAGCAGATTCGCCGGAATCTTGTTCAAGTTCAGACAAATGGAAGCGAATAACAGCGAAAACGGGATGGTGACGGCAACGATTAACGCGCCGCGCACATTGCCCAGAAACAGGAACAAAATCGCGGCGACGAGAAAGATGCCTTCAAGCAGGTTGTGCAGCACGGTGTGCGTCGTATAGCGCACCAAATCGCTGCGATCGAGGAACGGAACAATCCTTACACCCGGCGGGAGAACATGATCGTTTAGCTCCCTCACTTTGTCGTGGATCGCGTCTAGGGTCGAGTCGGATTCCGCTCCCTTGCGCAGCAGCACAATACCTTCCACTACATCGTCGTTGTCGAGAATCTTGCCGTCGGCACGATGGATCGCCCTGCCGATTTGACCCAGCCGGATCCGAGGTCCCTGCGAGACTGCCCCGATGTCGCTGATCCGCAGCGGCGTACCGTTCTGTGTTTTGACAACCGTCTGCGCGATATCGTCCACATTGCGAAAGAGCCCCAAAGCTCGAACATTGATCTGCTGCAGGCCGGCCTCTACGAAGCTCCCGCCGGCGTTGACGTTGTTGCTTGTAAGCGGCTGCTCAATCTGACTCAGGCTCAAACCATAAGAAACCAGCTTGTCCGGGTCGATCCGCACCTGGTATTCGCGTGTGGTTCCACCAAAGCTGACCACGTCGACGACGTTGGGAACTGACTTGAACTGCTTCTCCAACATCCAATCCTCGATCGTCTTCAACTCCATCAGGTCGTACTTGGGATTCGTGCTGCGAAGCGTGTACCAATAGATCTGTCCCACTGGGCTGTAATCGTTGCCGATCTGCGGTTGCAAATTGTTCGGCAGGGTGAGCTGCGCCAGACGCTCCAGCACCTTCTGGCGATTCCAGTCGTTTTGCGATTGATCGTCGAAGATCAACATCACGCTCGATAAACCGAAGAGCGATGTCGAACGCAGGTGTTCCAGATGCGGAAGGCCGTTCATCACTACTTCGATGGGAATCGTGACTTGTTGCTCAACTTCTTCGGCGGCACGTCCCGGCCACTGCGTGATCACCTGCACATAGTTATTGGCCACGTCGGGATAGGCTTCGACCGGCAGGTTGTGAAAGGAGATTGCCCCCCAGATTAGCAACAGGATCGCGGCGAATAATACGAGGAAGCGATTATTGAGGGCGAAGTCTACCAGACCGCGGATCATTACTGCTGTACGGTGCTTTCAAAGACCAGGGCGTTCGATACGACTTCTTGACCCGGCTTCAGACCGGAAACGATTTCCTGCAGATTGCCGCCGAGCATGTTTCCAGCCGTGACTGCGGTGCGCCGGAAACCGGCTCCTTCGGGCACGTAAACCCAGTCGCGGTCGTGCAGGTGGAGGACGGCGTTTGCGGGAACCGTGGCGTGCAACTCGCGGTTCACTCCGTGAAAGGTGGCAGTGACAAACATTCCGAAACGCAACATGCCCGGATTGTCCACTTCCAGCCTGACCTTGGCCGTACGGATGTTGGGATCGAGCGCAGGCATGATGGTCTGGACCCGGCCCTTGAGAAGCATATTGGGAATCGCGCTGATGTGAATGTCAGCGTATTCGCCTTCGTGTACGAACGAAAGATCGTTCTCGTAGACGTCGCAGATGATCCACACATGAGACAGGTCGGAAATGGTGAATGCATTTGGAGACGCCAAGCCCTGTGTACCGGCTGCGGCGGTGACCTGCTGGTCGGTGATGACGCCGGAGACAGGCGCATGAATCTCGATGACGGAAGTCGGATGGTCCAGATCGGCGCCCAACACACGCAGATGTTCCATTGCAGTCTCGACCGAGATCCTGGCCCTTACAGCCGAGTCTTGCGCTACTTCAACATCCTTCTGTGCGATCGCGCCTTTCTCATAAAGGGTCTTGGCACGGTCGAGCTGCGCGCCAGCAAGCGTTTCTGCGGCAACCGCCTGACGGTAATCGGAGAATGCTTGCGCGATGTCCTGGCTTTGCACCTTCAGTAAAAGCTGACCTTTCGTGACTTTGTCGCCGAGGCGGGCGTCGATCTCGACGATGCGGCCGGCTGCGAGAGAAATGGCCGGAATGTTGCGTGAAATATCGGGGCTGACCGACCCAGTGACGTTCAGTTGTGGCGCGGCATTGTATTCGGCAGCGGCGACCAGCGGAAATTGCTCGGGATGATCCACTTTGAAGACACCGGCGTCCGACTCATGCTCGACTACTGCGGGCGGAGGCGCTTCGGCTTTTCCGTCGGCCTGCACTTTCGACCCGCATCCGGACAGCACGCAAGCCACGATGCAGCACACAACGGCGCTAGGAGCGACGTTGGACAAACCTCTGGTTTGTCTTGAACAAGCCGAAGGGTTGTTCACACCCCGAGAAGATTCAGACCGCCTGTAATACAAGCGATTCATTGGATCACCTCACGACCCACCGCCAAATTCAGTTGATTCGCGGCGGTCAGATAAGAACCGATCAGGTTCAAGTAGTTCAGCTGGATAGTGCGGTAGTCCTGCTGCGCTTGCAGGAAATCGAGCAATGACGCTCCCCCGCGCTGATAAGAAAACGACACGGTCTCTCGAACCTCGACTGCCTGTTGCAGATATGTCGATTTATATGGCTGCAACAGGCTCAGGTTGTTGGTCAGGGCAGCGTAGGCCGAATCGACGTCGCTGAAAACTTGCGCCTCGCTCGCGGCACGCAGACGCTGGTTGCGGCCGATATCCAATTGCGTGCGCAGCTTCTCGCCCTGATTCTTATCGAAGATGCGCAGAGGAATACTGACACTCCCGCCGATCGTGTTGTTCGCGAATGGATTATTGAACGAAGGATTGTGGGTAAACCACGCACTGAAAGTTGGATCGACCGAACCGTTCGCCATGGCAAGCCGGTGGTCAGTCTGAGCCTTGTCGACGGCCTCAATGGCGGCCTTGAGGTCAGGCCGAGCTTGGAGTGCTGTCTTGCGGAATTCCTCTAATGGCGGCGGTTGTTCGGTGAAATCGAACGGCCCGGTAACATCGAACTGCTCCACCGCCGTGCGATCGTTCAGAAGTTGAAGGAGCTGTATTTTGGCCGATCGCAGGTTAACAGTCGCTGTCTGCACGTCGGACACGAACTGGACCCGCTGCAGCTCCAGCCGGGTCAGATCGATTTTGGCAATGTCGCCGGCGCGAAACCGGTCGCGATTCACTGCCAGCAAGCGATCATAGTAAGCAAGGTTGTCGGCCGCCAGGCCGAGTACGGCCTTCTGCTGCAATGTCTGAACGAAGGCGTTGCGAAGATTGAACAAGAGATTGCGCTCCTGTTCGGCGACTTGCGACTGCGCAATGGTCGTCGCCTTTTCCGCACTTTCGCGCCGCAATTCGCGCTTGTGCCCACGTTCGTGAAGGTAGCTCGCACCGATTTGCTCCTGGATCCCAGAAAGCGGACGCCATACTCCGTTATACGGGGAGATCTGGGCGCCATCGGTCGATAAATTGAGCTCTGGATTGGGCCGCAGATAAGCCGTGACTTCCTGTGCTTTGGACTCGTCGATCCCAACTCTGGCTGCCTGCAGGGCCGGATTCGCAGCCTCGAACTTGTCTCGAACCTCCTGCCAGGTGAAGCTGTGCGAAGGCTGGCCGCTTGCGGAAGCAGTGATCAAGACAAAGAGCCAGCCTGAATGACGAGTCATAAGCCGTGAGTAAAGAACAAGGTGTTCGTGAAGCAACTTGGCAAACAGGGCTCGCAGCCCTGTGACACGTGTCCTACCTCGAAGCGTAGCGATGCGCAACCGTAAGCGTCCAGTATCTTTCGGCTAACTGTTGCTTATCTTTCGGCCAGAATCTGATATTCACCCGTCTCGCATCAGTAAAATGAATAGGGAAAGCATTTCGCCCGGAACATTCATGTTGTTTTTCTTACTTCGGGGCAGCCGCCTGGCGGTTCTGTTACGAGCCGGTTTCATGATCGCGTTGATCGCGTTCGCAGACTGGCGCGTAGAGGGCAACATTCCGCTGGGCTTTCTCTATCTGTTCCCCATGCTGCTGGTGGGCAGCGCGCTGAGGCGCTGGCAAATCGCAATCGTGGCCGCTCTGTGCACACTTCTCACCGAAGTCTTCGACTCCTACCAATGGCTCCCCGAAACCGGCATCGCGCGCGACATTTTGATCTTCGCGGCCTTCATCGGTATGGGTCTGTTCGTTTACGAACTAGTTCGCAGCAGGCAGATCACGATGCAGCACATGCAACAAATGGAAGGTGAAGTACAGGCGCGTCGCGACGCCGAGGAGCAGCTCAAAATCCTCGTCGAGAGCAGTCCAGCGGCGATTTTCACCGCCAACTCGGAAGGCCGCGTGCTGCTGGCAAACGATGCGGCGCACCGGTTGCTGGCGCTACAGCCTGGAACGCTGCCGGGGCAATCCATCCGCGAGTACCTCCCCGCGTTGATCAATGTTCCGGCGCCGGATCAGAATCAGCCTTCGTTTCGCACCGCGATGCAGTGCCGGGGCCGGCGTCATGATGGCGAAGCATTTCTTGCCGACATCTGGTTTTCCACCTATCGCACCAGCGCGGGATCTCGGTTGGCGGCCATGGTCGTAGACAGCTCCGAAGACTTCCGTACGCGCGAGGAGTTCAACCTGCACCAGCTCATGGCGGGTTCACGGATCTTGGTCGGAGCGGTATCGCACGAGATTCGCAACGTGTGTGGCGCGATCGCAGTCGTTCACCAGAATCTCTCTCGTGGCGGCGCTCTCGCTCAGAGCAAGGACTTCGAAGCTCTGGGCACGCTGATTCTGGCGCTCGAGAAGATCGCAGCCATGGAGTTGCGACAGGTGGCTAACGCCGCCGCGGGGCTGGATCTTCAATCGTTGCTCGAAGAGTTGCGAATCATCGTGGAGCCGTCAATGCGCGAAGACGGAATCGGGGTGCAATGGAACATCGAGCCCGATCTTCCCGCGGTATGGGCCGACCGTCAGAGCCTCATGCAGGTGTTTCTCAACCTGATCAAGAATTCTGAGCGCGCCATGTTGCAACGGACGCGACGGGAACTGGTCGTTGAAGCCAGATTCGACAACGGCCGCGTCGCCGTGCAATTCCGTGACACCGGCGGTGGCGTCGCCAATCCGGATCGGCTCTTCCGGCCATTCCAGCAGGGAGCGCAAGCTACGGGTCTCGGCTTGTACCTCTCGCGCGCATTCATGCGATCGTTTCGCGGCGATCTGCGCTTCGAAGCAGAACCGGACGGATCCAGCTTCATCGTGGAACTGTCGCCCGTGCTCGCCGCCTTAGACAAGGAAGCTTATGGGAACGGAGATCAGGATTCTGTTGGTCGACGACCACGGCCTGTTCCGCGAGAGCCTCAGCCGGTTGCTCCAGGCCGAGCCTGATTTCCGGATCGTCGGCAATTGTGCAACGGTGAACGAAGCGCTGGACATTCTCGACCGGGAGCAGGTGGACATTGCTTTGCTCGATTACGACCTCGGCGAAGAGCAAGGGTCACTTTTCCTCGGACGGGCCAAGAAGAAAGGTTTCGAAGGCCGTGTGCTGATGGTGACCGCGGGCATGACCGATGCCGGCACGCTGCGCGCGCTTGAGGGCGGAGCTTCCGGAGTCTTCTTGAAACACAGCCCTCCCGCCCAGCTTGTCGAAGCGATTCACAAAGTGATGAACGGCGAAATGTGGCTCGATTCGAGGGCGGTGCGATCGCTCGTCGCCGGCGCCAGCGGGAAGTCGGAGGAGCAACGGAACGTCCAGCCTTTGAACCCACGAGAGCGGGCCGTTCTCAAAGGCGTATTCGAAGGACTCACGAACAAGGAAATCGGCGCCGGGTTGCAGGTCTCCGAAGGGACCGTGAAAGCGGTGATTCAACAGTTATTCGATAAGACCGGCGTGCGGACTCGCAGCCAGTTGGTGCGCATAGCGCTGGAGAGGCTCTCGCAGGATTGGCGGCCTGATCAGGGCTAATTCGTTACCAATTTCGTTGGGAATTCCATATCTCTACGGCAGCGCTCTCCCTTACTGTGCAGAAGGGGAGGGTGATATGAACATCCTAAACAAGCTTATCGTCGTATCCAGCCTGGCAATAGCCGTCACGTTCGCCCAAGGACAGCGCCCGCTGCCGACGCCTGCTCAAGGTCTCAATCGTTAGTTCACTTATGTCACCGGAAAAGTATTGGAAATGGCCAAGGATTTTCCGGAGGACAAGTACGGCTACCATCCAGCCGAAGGTGTTCGCTCATTCGGCGACGTGATCGTCCACATCGCTTCCGGCAATGTTTACGCCGCCAAGGCAGGGCGTGGGGAAAACGTCCAATGGAACGAGCTGGATGTCAAAGACTACAAGACGAAGGCTGCGATCGTGGCTGTCTTGGAAAAATCGATCACCGATGCGACGGCCACCTTGAAAGCGACACCCGCGGAAAACTTCAATAAGACGCTCGCGCCGTGGCTATCGGTTATCGAGCATGCCGCCGAGCACTACGGCCAACTCGTCGTGTACTACCGCGCGAATGGATTGGTGCCTCCCGAATCTCGACCGAAAAACAGCTCGAACTAGTTTACGTTGAGCGCACGGGTCGGCTCATTGAACATGCCTCCGGCTTGTTCAGGACAAACCGGAGGTTTGTCCAACGTGGCAGCCAGATCATCGGCCTAAGCAATTATCGCGGCGACGAGGTCGACGCGTGTTGGGGCAAAAGACAAAGGGCGCCCTTGTAGAAGCCCTCGGATTCGATGCCGAAAGCATGGTCGAAACGCGCGCGGTAATTCTCCCAGGCGATGGCGGAGGTTAGCTCCACGAGCTGGGGTTCATCGAACGCTTTCTTGAGTGCGTCGAACAACTCGTCGGAAATCTCGACCGGCGTATTCGTCATCGCCACGGCGTAGCGCAAAACCAGCTTCTCGATCGAGCTAAACTCGCTCGAGTTCTCAAAATCCGGCAGCGCCATTAACTGGCTCTCGCGGACCCCGCCTTTTCTGCCCACGGCAGATCCGATGTCAATTCAAAAGGGACATCCAACCAGGGTTGCAGTCTTGATCCCGGCGAGCGCTTTCAGCTTTGGCTCGACAGAGTGCAGCGCCTGTTGACCCATCTCCATTTCGCCAACCGCGCGAAGCAATCGCGGCTGATGCGCGGTGATCTTGAACGGCACGATCACGCGGCCCACCTTGCGCTTGGTCATCCAATAGAGGAACCGCGTGAATAGTCCTGCTTCGTTGGCTTCCACTCCGCGAATGCGTGCCATTTTGCGCTCCTAAAGGCTATTCTACGGTTTACCCCAAAACCAGCGGTGCCGGCTCGCGGTAGCGAGAGAAGCGGCGATCGAAGGATACGACTTGAGAACCCGATAAGTGGGAAAACGCCTGAAGGTACGCGTCCGTCCAGACATTGGTGGAAGCTTGCCGAGAAGCTGTTAGCTCGCGCCAAACCTCTTCGATTCCAAGTGGCTCCGCCAGGAAACGAATTCTGGAGTCCGAAACGATCTGCCGATACGCCTTCCAGGCATCCGCTTGGGTCAGTACGTCAATACCCATAGCGGTCCGATTGGTCAACAGACGAAGCAGACCCATCTGCGTAATTCGACAGA
>Ga0335082_10009962_pt1 | contig 10313 bp, 8 predicted proteins | sample Lox_Sample_41_FD_206718 | JGI IMG/M metagenome (GOLD analysis project Ga0335082, IMG submission 206718) | Soil microbial communities from Loxahatchee National Wildlife Refuge, Florida, United States - Lox_Sample_4.1 | ecosystem: Environmental > Terrestrial > Soil > Wetlands | place: USA: Florida...
TCGCCGAACCGCGCGGCAAAGTGGGACGCGAACTCACCCTGGAGCAGGGCTACGCCGCGGCACGGCTCACCGCGCTCTCCATCCTGGGCAGCCTGCAGCGCACGCTCGGCGACCTGGACCGCATCGCCGCCTGGGGACGCGTCTTCGGCATGGTCAACTCGGCGCCCGGCTTCAACCGCCAGCCCGCCGTCATCCACGGCTTCTCCGACCTCATCCTGGAGGTCTTCGGGCCGGACACGGGAGCGCACAGCCGCAGCGCCGTGGGCATGGCCGAGCTGCCCTTCGACATCCCGGTGGAGATCGAAGGCGAGGTAGAACTGATCGGATGACTCAGGCGGTGCCGGCAGGCTCGGGCGGACTCAATTCCGCCTCCAGCAGTCCCATCTGCTGCAGGATGTCGTAGGTGCGGGCGGCTTCGGCGGCGTCCACCTTGCTGATGGCGAAGCCCACGTGCACCATGACGTAGTCGCCGACCCTGGCCTCGGGGACGAAGTCCAGGTAGGCCTGCTTGGTGATGCCGCCGAACTGCACGCGGGCGGTGCGCGCGCCGCTGCGCTCTTCGGTGGAGAGGATCTTTCCGGGCACGGCCAGGCACATGACGGCTTCTCCTTCAGCTCTTGGTGGTCACGGCAATCTTGTGTCCCGCCCCATTGCCGGGCTGGGGCGGGCGGGGCCTGTGGCTCTTGTTGCGATGGTAGAAACAGTTGCGCTTCACCAGTTGGCGGACCAGGCACTTCTCGCGGAAGTAGATGCCGCACTGCAGGCAGACTTCGTCCACCTTGGCGGTGTGGTCCACGAGGCCAGCGGAGAGGCGGTCGAGCAGTTGGGCGGCGCGCTTTAGGTCCTCGGCAGCGAACTGGCGGAAGACGCGGGCCAGCTTGCGGTCCTTGAGCTGGGCGTAGGCGGCCAGCAGGCTCCGGGCGGACGGGGTGAGGGAGAGGCGGATCTCGCGGCGGTCGGGGGCGCCCTCGGAGCGGCCCAGCAGCCCCTGACGCACCAGCTTGTCCACCGCCTTGCTGGCGGCGGCGTTGGAGATGCCCAGGAAGAGGGCGACGTCGCCGATGGTGCGCGCGTCGGTCATCTCCACCAGCTTGAGCAGGCGGAACTGGGAGAAGGTGAGGTCGGCGCCGGCCACCTCGCGCAGCAGGCGCTTCTCCACCACGTCGTTCACCGCCGAGGTGAAGATGTGGGCACTGCCCAGGAAGTCGTGGATCACCTCTCCGCTGCGGGTACCGGCCATGATGTTGCTTTCCCTCCGAAATAGTTTCTTAAGTTAATTAATGCCCGGGGACGGCGCCCCTGTCAAGTCCTCCCCGGCCCTCCCGCGACCCTCGCCGCCGAAGTACCGGCCTGCCAGCCAGCCGGCGGCGCGCGGCAGGGCGGCGCCCACCTCGGGCGAGAGGCCGGGACGGATCTCCTGCGGCAGCGGTCCGGTCTGGCAGGCCAGCACCCGTACCTCCACCCCGCAGCTCTCCTGCAGTTCCCGCAGCAGGTTGGAGGTGGGGAGCTGGTGCAGGGAGAAATCGTCGAGCTTGATCGCGGGAATGTCGGCGGGATCGAGTTCGAAAAGCTCTCCGGGGGCTCGGCCGGCGTCGAAGGCGTCGAGGATGAGCAGGCGGCGAGGCCGCCGCGGACTGAGGCACAGAGTGAAGAGCAGCTTGCGCACCCCCGTGCCCACGTCCAGCAGGCAGACGGCTTCGGGGACGTCGCAGTGGGCCGCGACGTAGTCCACCAGGGCGCACCCGAAACCGTCGTCGCCAAACAGGGTGTTGCCGCAGCCCAGTACCAGCGTGGGCTTGAGGCAAAACTCCGGCAGCTCGCTCTGCTCCGCTTCCGGCATGGCCGTTGCGGAGGAACAGGAAGCGCAGGCTCCCTGTTCCTCCTCGTTTTTCCTCCTCCTCTCGACGCGCGGGCTAGTTGGCCAGCGAGTCGATGAGCTTGCCTTCCGCGTCCACGATGTCCAAGCGCACCGCCAGCTTGCCGTCCAGACGATGGGTAGCGCAGGAGAGGCAAGGATCGTAGGCGCGGATGGACATCTCCACGGTGTTGAGCACCCCCTGGTCATACTTGCCGTCATGGATGAGGCTCTTGGCGGCCTGCGTGACCGACATGTTGATGGGAGCGTTGTTGTGGGTGGTGCCGACGATGAGGTTGACGTTGGTCACCATGCCGTCAGCATCGGTTTCGTAGTCGTGGATGAGAGTGCCGCGCGGGGCCTCGACGCAGCCCACGCCGCGCGCCGCCCGGGGGGTCACCTTCACGCGGGTCTCGGTGCTGGTGATCTCCGGGTCGTCGAGCAGGCGGACGGCGTTCTCGGCGTTGTAGAGCAGTTCGATCAGCCGCGCCCAGTGGTAGAGCAGGGTGAGCTGCGCGGGCCGGCCGAACTTCTGGCGGAACTCCTCCAGCTCCTTTTGCGCCAAGGGAGTGGCGATCTTGTCGCAGACGTTGATGCGCGCCAGGGTGTTGGTGCGGTACACGCCCTTGGGCTGATCCACGTCCATCGAAAAGCCATCGCCCCACTTCTTGGCGTAGGGAAACTTGAGGTAGCTCCAGGGCTCGATGTGCTCGGCGATGAAGTCGGTGTAGCGGTCGTAGGGGAAGTCCTCGAACGAGCCGTCCGGCTTCATCAGGCGGGCCTGGCCGTTGTAGAGGTCGAGCGCGCCGTCCTTGCTCACCGTGCCCAGGAACCCGGTGGTGATCACCCCCAACGACTTCACCACCTCCAGGTACTTGGGGAAGACGTTCTCCTTGGCGAAGGCGATGGAGAACTTGGCCAATTCCAGGGCCTCGTCCGCCATCTTGCGGAGCTGGTCGCGCTCGGCGGGCAGCAAGGGCTTGCTGAAACCGCCGGGCACCGCCGCCTGGGGATGGATGGGCTTGCCCGCCAGGACCTCGAGCATCTTGGCGCACATGTGCCGCACCTTGACCACGCGGCGGGCCACCTCGGGCGCGGCCTGCAGGATGCCGATCACGTTGCGCACCGAGTAGTCGGCGTCCGGGCCCAGCAGGAAGTCGGCGCCCGCCAGGAAGTAGAAGTGCAGGATGTGCTCTTCCATGTAGGCGACCGAGTTGCAGAGTTCGCGCAGCTTGGCGCCCGCGGGCGGGGGTGTGACCCCGAAGACCGCGTCGGTGGCCTTGGCCGCCGCCAGATGGTGCGACCAGGGACAGACGCCGCAGATGCGCGGGGTGATGCGGGGCATGTCCTCCACCGGGCGGCCCAGGCAGAACTTCTCGAAGCCGCGCAGTTCGATGACGTTGACCCGCGCCGTGTCCACGTTGCCGGCGTCGTTGAGCTGGATGGTGACCTTGGCGTGGCCCTCGATGCGGGTGACGGGTTGGATCACGAGTGTCTTAGCCATGGTTCACCTCTTGGGCAGGGGACGGAGGCGTCCCGCGCCGGCAAAGCGGTTGAAGGTGGCGGCCCGGTCGGGGATCTGCTTGGGATCCAGGCCGATGGAAGAGAGCGCGCCCATCATGTCGACCATGGGATTGGCTTTCTCCGAAAGCGGCCCGAAGCAGCCTTCGCAGGGCATGTGCGCGCGGATGCAGCGGGGTACGCCCTCGGAGCCGCCGCAGCCGGAGCGGGTGGCCGGACCCAGGCAGAGGAAGCCCTGCTCCATCAGGCAGCGCATCTCGCTGAGGGGCGCGCCGGGGGTGAACTCCGGCGCCTCCAGGCGGCGCTTCAGGGTGGAGACGGCCTTCTTCTCGCGCTTGGTGGGACACTCGTCGCAGACGCTCTTGCCGGGCAGGGTGTAGGGCTCTCCCTTGAGCAGGGCCAGGAGCGCGCCCGCCACCATTTCCGGCGTGGTGGGACATCCGGGCAGGTAAACGTCCACCTTCACCACCTCGTGCACGGCGTAGACCCGGTCGGTCAGCGCCGGGATCTGTTCATGGGGCAGGCCGTTGGCTTCGGTGGACTTGCTGCCGCGATAGACCTTTTCCAGCAGCTCTTCGGTCTGGTACTGGTTGGCGAGGGCGGGAACACCGCCGAAGCAGGCGCAGGAGCCCAGCGCGATCAGGGTCTTCGTCTTCTTGCGCATCTCCTGGGCCAGCTTCTTGTGTTCTTCGGAGCGGATTCCCCCGGATATGATCCCGATCTCCGCCTCGGGGATCTGCATCTCCGTGCCCTCGCCGGTCTGACCGTAGAGCTTGTGGTCCATCAGGACCGGCATGTGCACGATCTGCACTTGTTGGAGAACGTCGAGAAGCGGTTCGCCGATGTCGAGGATGGTGACCTCGCATCCGCCACAGATGGCGAACCACTCTTCGGCTAGTCGAGCGGCCATGCTGTGCCTCCTTTACTACTTCCTCTTGCGATTCGCGTGCGTGACCTCCGTGGACTATTGCGTGCGATAGGGACTGGGGCCCAGTTTCCGGATCTGTTCGACCATCTCGGTGACCACCTGGGCGAAGCGCGGCCCTTCCGCGGCCGAGACCCACTCCAGGCGGAAGCGCTCCGGCTCCAGACCGAAATCCTGGAGCATGAGGTCGATGGCGTCGGCGCGCGCCTTGGCGCGCAGGTTGCCTTCCAGGTAATGGCAGTCGCCGGGATGGCAGCCCAGCATCAGCACCCCGTCAGCGCCCTTGGTGAGGGCTTCGATGACCAGGTTGGGGTGGACCATGCCGCTGCACTGCACGCGGATGATGCGGATGTTGGGCGGATACTGCAGGCGCGAGGTGCCCGCCAGGTCGGCCCCGGCATAGGCGCACCAGTAGCAGCAGAAGGTCAGGATGAGGGGCTCGAAGCCGGCGCCGCTGCTCTTCTCTTCCATGACTGCGGCCTTCTCCTCCATAGCTCAGTCCCCCACTCGCAAGGCGGCGTGGATCTCGGCCAGCAACTGCTCCGGCCGGAAGTTCCAGACGAAGATGGCGTTCTTGGGGCAGGTGGCCATGCAAGTGCCGCAGCCCTTGCACACCGCCTCATCCACCTTGACCCGCTTCTTGGTCTCGCCGTCGGCCTGGTACTCGATCAGGGTGATGGCGTGGAAGGGGCAGGGATCGACGCAGTAGGCGCAGCCGTCGCAGGCCTCTTCCACCACGTGGGAGACCGTGGCCTCCAGGTCGATCACCGGCCGCGACAGGAGGGTGCCGGCGCGGGCGGCGGCGCCCGCGGCCTGGGCGACCGCTTCCCGCACCGCCATGGGCGAATGGGCCGCCCCGCAGAGGAAGATCCCGTCGGTGGCGAAGTCGACGGGGCGCAGCTTGCGGTGGGCTTCGAGGAAGAACCCGTCCTCGGTGAGCGGCACCTTGAGCAGTTGCGCCAGCTTGGGGTTGTCGGGGTTGGCCACGGTGGCGGCGGAGAGCACCACCAGGTCGGCGTGGAGGCCGATGGTCATGCCCAGGACTTGATCGTAGACCGAGATCTGCAGCCCCTCGCCGTTGCCCGACACCTCCGGCTTGCGCTCCTCGTCGTAGCGGGCAAAAACCACGCCCTTCTGCCGGGCCAGCGTGTAGTAGCTCTCGTGGAAGCCGTAGGTGCGGATGTCCCGGTAGAGGATCGAGACGTGGGTTTCGGGAGAGAGCTCCTTGATGCGCAGGGCGTTCTTGATGGCTTCGGTGCAGCACACCCGCGAGCAGTACGCGCGCTCGCGGGTGCGCGAGCCCACGCACTGGATCATCACCACGCTCTTCGGGGGCTGCCCCGCTTGCGCCCGCAGGAAGCTGCCATCCCCTTCCAGCCGCTGCTCCAGCTCCCACTGGGTCAGGACCTCGGGACGCTGCCCGTAGAGGTATTCCTGCGGCCGGTATCCGGCGGCTCCGCTGGCCACGATGACGGTGCCGTGCGCGACCTCGGTGGTCTCCCCGTGAGCTGCGATCTTGGTGTGGAAGTCTCCGATCGAGCCCGCCATGCTCTCGATGCTCGCTTCCAGGAAGAGATGGATCTTCTCGTTCTGCCGCACCTGCTCCACTAGCCGCCGCAACTCTTCCTGGGGCTGCTCCCCGTTGAGCAGGTAGCGGACCGTCCTCAGGCTGCCGCCCAGCTCCGCCTCCTTCTCCACCAGGAAGACGTCGAAGCCCTGTCCGGCGACGGCCAGGGCGGCGGTCATGCCCGCCAGCCCTCCCCCGATCACCAGGCAGGCGCGCTGGATCTCGAGCGAGCGCGCGCGCAGCGGTTCCAGGAGGCGGGCCTTGGCCACCGCCATGCGCAGCAGGTCCTTGGCTTTCTCCGTGGCCTTTTCCGGCTCGTGCATGTGCACCCAGGAACACTGGTCGCGGATGTTGGCCATCTCGAACAGGTAGGGGTTGAGCCCTTGTTCGCGGATGGTGTTGCGGAACAGTGCCTCGTGGGTGCGCGGGGTACAGGAGGCCACCACCACGCGGTTCAGGCCGTGCTCGTTGACCTTCTCCTTGATGCGTTCCTGGGTGTCGTTGGAGCAGGTGTACAGGTTGTTCTCGGCGTAGACGACGTTGGGCAGGGTCTGCGCGTACTGGACCACGGCGGGGACGTTGACCACCCCGGCGATGTTGGTGCCGCAATGGCAGACGAAGACCCCGATGCGCGGCTCTTCCCCGGCCACCTCCCTCTCCGGCGGATACACCTTGGGCGTGATGAGCGTGCCGCGGGCGTCTTTCAGGAGGGAGAGCCCCAGGGCCGCCGCCGCCGAGGCCTGCACCACGGTCTCGGGGATGTCCTTGGGTTCGGTGAACGGCCCGGCCACGTAGATGCCCTCGCGGGAAGACTCCGCCGGGCGGAACTCCGAGGTGCTGCAGAAGCTGAAGGGGTTGAGCGCGATCCCGAAGCGCTCGGCGATGGTGGCGGCCTCCTTGGGAGGGCGCATGCCCACCGAGAGCACCACCAGGTCGTACTCCTGCGAGAGCTTCTTGTCGCCCTCGCCCAGGTAGCGGACCAGGAGAGAATGCGTCCCGGGGACCTCCTCGAGGATGGGCACGCGGCTGCGGATGTACCGCACCCCCAGCTCCTTGGCCCGCAGGTAGTAGTGCTCGAAGCCCTTGCCGAAGGCGCGCAGGTCCATGAAGAAGATGTCGCACCGCAGCTCCTCGCCCAGGTGCTCCTTGGCCAGGATGGCTTCCTTGGTGGCGTACATGCAGCAGACCGAGGAGCAGTAGTCGCGGTCCGCGTCGCGGGAGCCTACGCACTGGAGGAAGGCGATGCGCTTGGGCCCGCGCTGGTCGGAGGGCCGCAACACGCGCCCGGAGTACGGGCCCGAGGCCGAGAGGATGCGCTCGAACTCCAGGGCCGTAATCACGTTGGGGAAGCGGCCGTATCCCAGGTCGGGCTTGAGGCGCGCGTCCACCAGTTCGTATCCCGGCGTGAGCACCACCGCCCCCACGTTCAGCTCGACCTTCTCCTCTTTCTGTTCGTAGTCGATGGCCTTGGCCTCGCACACCTCCTGGCAGATCCCGCAGGCCCCGAAGCGGGTGTGGATGCAATGCTCGGGGTCGATCACGGCCTTGTTGGGGACGGCCTGGGCGTACAGGATGGAGACCGCGGGCTTGGGATCGAGGCCCAGGTTGTAGGGATTGGGAATGGGGATGGCGGTCTGCGCGCTGGTCAGCGCCGACACCTGCTTGCCGGTGGGGCAGACCTGGTTGCAGGCCCCGCAGGTCCAGCAGATGGGATTGTGCTTGCCGAAGGGCGGCTCCAGCTTCTTGCGCGGGCCCCGGCCCGAGAAGCCGACGGCGCTGCGCCCCATCCGTTCCTGGCAGACGCGGACGCACAGGCCGCAGTAGATGCAGTCGTCATTCTTCTTCTCGATGCGGGGCTCGTGGACGCCCAGGTCGGCAGCGATGCGCCGCACGGCCTCGGCTTCGGGACAACGCGCCAGCAGCAGCTCGGCCACGATGCGGCGCGCCTGCACCACGCGCTCGCTGTGGGTGAGGACGCTGAGCCCCTCCAGGGCAGGGTACGAGCACGAGGCCTGCACCGCCGGCGGGCGCCCGGGCGCCTGCACCTCCACGATGCACAGCCGGCAGGCACCGTAGGGAGTCAGCGCCTTGTGGTAGCAGAGGGTGGGGACCTGGACTCCGGCCTGGGCGATGGCCTGCAGGAGCTTGGCTCCCTCCGGCACCTCTACGGGTATCTGGTTGACGCTCAGCTTCGGCATTTCGACTTCCTGCTACCGTCCTTCCCTCGCCCTGGTCTCCTGGGCGCGCCGCGCCCTCCACTCCTTCACCGGGATGGGCGCCTCCAGGGATCGCAGTTCCCGTGCCTCCTTGCCGGTGACTTTCCGGATCGCGGCGACCTTGGGCGGGCAGATCTCCAGGCATTCGCCACACTTGGTGCACACCGCCTGGTCGATCACGTGGACGTGCTTGCTCTCCCCCTTCACCGCCCCGGAGGGGCAGTTCTTCAAGCACAGCATGCAGCCGGGGCACTTGTCCGGGTCGATGTAGTACTTGATAAGCTCCTTGCAGACCTTGGCGGGACACTCTTTGTCGGCGACGTGGGCGACGTACTCCTCCTGGAAGTAGCGCAGGGTGGAAAGCACGGGATTGGGCAGCGTCTGCCCCAGCCCGCACATGGAGGCGTCCTTCACCGCGGGTCCCAGCTCCTGCAGGAACTCCACGTCCCCCTGCCGCCCCTTCCCTTCCGAGATGCGGGTCAGCACCTCCAGCAGCGCCTCGCTGCCATCCCGACAGGAGGTGCATTTGCCGCAGGACTCGTCGTTGGTGAACTGGATGAAGAACTTGGACACATCCACCATGCAGGTGTCCTCATCCATGACGATCATCCCGCCCGACCCCATCATGGAGCCCGCCTTCTGCAGGTTCTCGTAATCGATGGGGAGGTCGATCAGGCTGCCGGGGATGCAGCCGCCCGAGGGCCCGCCCGTCTGCACCGCCTTGAAGGCCTTGTTCCCGGGGATGCCGCCGCCGATGTCGTAGATGATCTCGCGCAGGGTGATCCCCATGGGCACCTCGATGAGGCCTGTGTTGTTGATCTTGCCCACCAGGGAGAAGATCTTGGTCCCCTTGCTGCTGGGGGTCCCGATCGTGGAGTACCAATCCGCGCCCCGCGCCACGATCATCGGCACGTTGGCCAGAGTCTCGACGTTGTTGATCACCGTGGGGCAGCCCCACAAGCCCACCTGCGCCGGGAAGGGAGGCCGCTGCCGCGGCTCCGGGCTCTCCCCTTCGATGGAATGGATGAGGGAGGTCTCTTCCCCGCAGACGAACGCCCCCGACCCCTCCCGGATCTCGAGGTCGAAGGCGAAGTCGGAATCGAGGATGCGCTCGCCCAGCAACTGGTGCTGGCGCGCGCTGGCGATGGCCTTCCGCAGCCTCTCGATGGCCAGCGGGTATTCGGTCCGGATGTAGACGAAGCCGCGGGCGACGCCGATGGCGTAGGCGGCGATGATCATCCCTTCCACCAGGGAGTGGGGGTCGGACTCCAGGAGGCTGCGGTCCATGTAGGCTCCCGGGTCGCCTTCATCGCAGTTCCCCACCAGGTACTTGGGTGTCCTCTTCTCCTGGCGGCAGACGCGCCACTTGATGCCGGTGGGGAATCCCGCGCCGCCCCGCCCGCGCAGCCCGGAGCGCGTGATCTCCTCGATCACCTGGTCGGGGGTGAGGCTGGCCAGGACCTTCTCCAGCGCCTGGTAGCCGTCGCGCGCCAGGTAGTCTTCGATGCGCTCGGGATCGATGAGGCCTTTGTTGCGCAGCACGACGGGCATCTGCTTCTGGAAGAAAGGGATGTCCGCCAGCAGCGGGACCGGCTTCTTGCTCTCGGGCGAGACGTACATGAGCTTCTCGACCGGCCGCCCGTGTACCAGGTGCTCTTCCACCAGGGTGGGCGCGTCCTCGGGCTTCAGCCAGCCGTAGAAATTCCCCTCCGGCATGACCACCAGCAGCGGCCCCTGCCCGCAGAATCCGTTGCAGCCCGTCCCTACCACCCGCGCCTGGTCCTTCAGGCCGCGGCGCTCGATCTCCTTCTCCAGGGCCTGCTTGATGCGGAAGCCGCCGCCGGCCACGCAGCCGGTCCCGCAACAGACCATCAGGTCCTTCACCTTGCCGGAGCGCAGGCGCGCCTCCTCCCGTGCCTGCTCTCTCGTCCGGCGTAGCTCTTCCAGCTTGAGCGGCATGCTAGGCCGCCTCCTTGCACTTGTGCAGGATGTCGGGCACGTCCTTGCGCGTCAGCTTGCCGTAGACCTCCCCGCCCACGGTGAGCGCGGGAGCCAGCCCGCAACATCCGATGCAGCGCACGCTCTTGAGCGTGAATTTCATGTCGGGCGTGGTTTCTTCCGGCTTGATGCCCAGGCTTTCGCTGAGCTTGTCCATCAGGCGCTGGCTGCCGCGCACGTAGCAGGTCGTCCCCATGCACACATTGATCACGTACTTGCCGCGCGGGACCA
>Ga0335082_10009963_pt1 | contig 10313 bp, 10 predicted proteins | sample Lox_Sample_41_FD_206718 | JGI IMG/M metagenome (GOLD analysis project Ga0335082, IMG submission 206718) | Soil microbial communities from Loxahatchee National Wildlife Refuge, Florida, United States - Lox_Sample_4.1 | ecosystem: Environmental > Terrestrial > Soil > Wetlands | place: USA...
CGCCCGACCGCCGGTCGCCCCGCGAGGCTCGCCCTTGCCGCAAGGCGTTGTGTTTGACGGGCTTGCAAGGCGCGTGCTAGCGTGGAGGTTTGACTGCGCCGGGGTCTGACGCCGACATGACCGTCACCAACCTGCGATCGACGCTGAACCTGCCGAAGACCGACTTCCCGATGAAGGCCAACCTTTCTCAGGCCGAGCCGCGCCGTCTCCAGCGGTGGCGGGCGGAGGACCTCTACGGGCGGATCCGCTCCGCCCGGAGCGGCCAGCCGACCTTCGTGCTCCACGACGGGCCCCCGTACGCCAACGGCCACATCCACCTCGGCACCGCGCTCAACAAGATCCTGAAGGACGTGGTCGTCCGCAGCCGCTCGATGGCCGGCCACGACGCGCCCTACCGGCCGGGCTGGGACTGCCATGGGCTGCCCATCGAGCTCAAGGTGGACCGGGACCTCGGCGCGAAGAAGCGCGAGATGTCGCCCCTCGCCTTTCGCCAGGCCTGCCGGAAGTACGCCGAGAAGTACGTGCGCATCCAGCGGGAGGAATTCGAGCGGCTGGGCGTCCTCGGCGAGTGGGAGGACCCCTACCTCACGATGTCGCCCTCGTACCAGGCGACGATCATGCGCCAGCTGGCCACGTTCGCCGAGAAGGGCCTCGTCTACAAGGCCAAGAAGTCGGTCCACTGGTGCATCTCCTGCCGGACCGCGCTCGCCGAGGCCGAGGTCGAGTACGACGAGCGTCACTTCAGCCCGTCGATCGACGTCCGCTTCCCGCTCGCGGAGGAGGACCGCGACCGCGTCGTGCGGGACCACCCCCGCCTCGCCGGGAAGCGGGTGTTCGCGGTCATCTGGACCACCACGCCGTGGACCCTCCCGGCGAACCTCGGCCTGGCGGTGCACCCGGAGGCGGAGTACGCCTTCTACCCGGTCGAGGGAACCGACGACGTGCTACTGGTGGCCAAGGCCCTCCGGGCGACGGCCGAGGCCCGCTGGCACGCGAAGGGGAATGCGGCCGGCGCGCCGCCCCCCCTCGGGCCGCCCCTCGCCGAGGTGAAGGGCGCCGCGCTCGAGAAGGTGCGCTTCCGCCACCCCTGGATCGACCGGGACTCGCCGGTCCTCCTCGCCGACTACGTCACCCTCGACACCGGCACCGGCGTCGTCCACACCGCCCCCGGCCACGGCTGGGACGACTACCTGACCGGCGTGCGCTACGGCCTCGACATCTACTGCCCGGTGGACGACGGGGGCCGCTTCCTGCCCGAGGTCGAGCGCTTCGCGGGGCAGAAGGTCTTCGAGGCCAACCCGGCCATCGTGGGCTTCCTGCGGGAGAGAGGGGCGCTCCTGCAGTCCGGCCAGGACACCCACTCCTACCCGATCTGCTGGCGCTGCAAGAACCCGATCATCTTCCGCGCCACCGAGCAGTGGTTCATCGCCCTCGACGAGGGGAAGCCCACCCTCCGCGAGCAGGCCCTCGAGGCGATCGCGCAGTCGAGGTGGATCCCGGCCTGGGGCGAGGAGCGCATCCACAACATGATCGCCACCCGCCCCGACTGGTGCATCTCGCGCCAGCGCCTCTGGGGAGTGCCGATCCCCGCCTTCTACTGCAAGGGGTGCGGGGAGATCCTCCTCCGCGGCGACCTCGCCCGGCGCGTGGCGGACGTGTTCGAGAGGGAGACCGCCGACGCCTGGTACGTGCGGGAGGCGAGAGACCTGCTGCCGGCGGGATTCGCCTGCCCGAAGTGCGGCGGCCAGGCCTTCGAGAAGGAGACCGACATCCTCGACGTCTGGTTCGACTCCGGCTCCTCCCACGCGGCGACGCTCGGGATCCGGAAGGACCTGCCGTGGCCGGCCGACGTCTACCTCGAGGGCAGTGACCAGCACCGCGGCTGGTTCCACTCCTCCCTCCTCGTCGGCGTCGCCACCCGCGGCCGCGCGCCGTACCGCCAAGTCGTCACCCACGGCTTCACCGTCGACGGGGAGGGGAAGAAGATCTCGAAGAGCCTCGGCAACGACGTCGACACCCACAAGCTCATCCAGAGCTACGGGGCCGAGGTCCTCCGCATGTGGACGATCATGGTCGACTACCGGGAGGACATGCGGATCTCGGACGACATGATCCAGCGGGTGGCGGAAGCCTACCGCAAGGTCCGCAACACGATCCGCTACCTCCTCTCGAACCTGAGCGACTTCGACCCCGGAAGAGACGCGGTGGCGGAGGAGTCCATGGACGACCTCGACCGCTACGCCCTCCACCGGCACCGGCAGGTGGTGGCGCGGGTGCTCGAGGCCTACGACGCCTACGAGTTCCACCTCGTGTACCACCAGCTCGTCCAGTACGCGGCGGCCGACCTCTCCTCCTTCTACCTCGACGTGCTGAAGGACCGCCTCTACTGCGACGCCGCGGGAGGACCGCGGCGGCGCTCCGCCCAGACCGTCCTCCACCGCGTGGCCCGCGACCTCTGCCTGCTGCTGGCTCCGGTCCTCCCCTTCACCACCGACGAGGCGTGGCCGTACATCCCCGGCCTGCCCCAGCCGTCCGTCCACCTGGCCCTCTTCCCGCCCCGGGAGACGACGGACGAGGCCCTCCTCTCGCGGTGGGCGGGCCTCCTCGACGTGCGGGCCGACGTGATGAAGGCGATCGAGGACGCCCGGGCCGGGAAGAGGCTGGCGGCGAGCCTGGAGGCGGCGGTCGTCCTGCGCGGCCCGGCCAAGGCGCTCGCGCCGCTCCGGGCCCACGAGGCGAAGAGCGGCGTCTTCCCGGGCAACCTCGCCAACCTGTTCATCGTGAGCGCGGTCCGCCTCGAAGAGGTCGAGGCCCCGCTCGCCGTCTCCGTCGACCACGCACCGGGCGGCAAGTGCGAGCGGTGCTGGACCTGGTCGGAGGCGGTGGGCCGCCTCGCCGCGCATCCCGGCGTGTGCGAACGCTGCGCGGAGGTGCTGGCCCTCCCATGAGGCGGCACCTGCCCTACCTAGTGGTCATGGTCGCGGTCGTCCTCCTCGACCAGGCGACGAAGGCGATCGTCGCCCGCACCCTGGACCTCCACCAGTACGTCTCCCTGGTGGACGGCCTGCTGAGCCTGAGCCACGTCCGGAACCGCGGGGCCGCCTTCGGCTTCCTGTCCGACTGGGACGTGCCTTACCAGTCCGTCCTCCTCGCGGTGCTCAGCGTCGCCGCCCTCTTCGCGATCGTCTTGTACTTCCTGCGCCTGCCCACGGGGGCCCGGCTGTCCCGCGTCGCCCTCGCCCTCGTGCTCGGGGGAGCGGTCGGCAACCTGATCGACCGTGTCCGCCTCGGCTACGTGGTGGATTTCGTCCACGTCTACTGGCGGCAGCACCAGTGGCCCGACTTCAACGTCGCCGACTCCGCGATCACGGTCGGGGTGACTCTCCTCGTCCTCGACATCCTGCGCCCCCCCGGCCCCCTGCCCGCGGGAGCCGAGGCTGCGATCGACGCCGCCGCGCCCACCACCGGGAGGATCGACTGACATGCACCCCCGCCTCTTGACCATCCCCGCCTTCGAGGTGCTGGGCCGGTCGATCGGGCCCTTCACCCTCCACACGTACGGCGTCCTCCTCGCCATCGCCTTCCTGGCCGGCCTCTGGGCGGCTTCCCGCCAGGCGCGGCGCGCGGCCCCCCTTCTCTTCGAGGCGAACGACGAGCGCGCGCGGTACTCGGACCGCGTGATCGACATGGCGGTCTGGGTCCTGATCGCGGGGCTCGTGGGCGCGAAGCTGCTGCTGCTGGCCGTGGACTGGCACTACTACGCCCGCAACCCGCGCGAGCTTCTCGGGATCTTCCAGAGCGGGGGCGTCTTCTACGGCGGCCTCGTGGCCGGCATCCTGGTCGCCTGGTGGTACGCGCGGCGGCACCGGCTGCCCGGCTGGCCGACCGCCGACGTGCTCGCGCCGGGGGTCGTGCTGGGGCAGGCGATCGGCCGCCTGGGCTGCTTCTCTGCCGGCTGCTGCTGGGGCCTGCCCACCCAGCTCCCCTGGGCGGTCACCTTCTCCGACATCTACGCGGCGCGGCAGGTCGGCACGCCCATGGACACGCCGCTCCACCCGAGCCAGATCTACGAGTCCATCGCCGCGTTTCTCATCTTCTTCTTCCTGCTGTGGCTTTCCTCCCGCAAGCGCTTCCACGGCCAGGTCGTCCTCGCCTACGTCACGCTCTACTCCGTGGCCCGCTTCGCCCTCGAGTTCCTGCGTGGCGACCCCGACCGGGGCGCGTGGCTGGGCGGGCGGGTCTCGACTTCGCAGATCATCGCCGTCGTCCTGGTGCTGGGGGTCGCCTTTCTCCTGCCCCGCGTCCGGCGGTCCCAGGTGATCGCGCCGCGGGCGGTGGCTCCGGCCTAGGCCGTGCCGGGGAGCGGCCCCCGGCCCCGGTCACCGGGCAGCGACGGCGGAGGCGCGGACACCGTGCTTCCGGAGACCCCGGGACAGAATCACGACCTCGTCGTCGGAGAGGAGGCGAAGGGCCTGCGCCTCGACGTGTGGCTGGCGCGCCAGATGCCCGCGCTCTCCCGGTCCCGCCTCCGAGCGCTCATCGACGACGGCGAGGTCCGGCTCGACGGCGCGCAGGCCCAGCCGTCGACGCGCATCCGTGCCGGGCAGGCCGCGCGCGTGCGCGTGCCCTCGCCGGTCGCGGCCGTGCCCCAGGCCGAGCACATCCCGATCGCCGTGGTCCACGAAGACGCCCACCTCCTCGTCGTCGACAAGCCGGCCGGCCTCGTGGTCCACCCGGGCGCCGGCCGGGCCGGGGGGACCCTCGTGAACGCGCTCCTGGGCCACGTGCGCGACCTGTCCGGCGTGGGCGGCGTCCTCCGCCCCGGGATCGTCCACCGTCTCGACCGCGGCACCTCCGGCCTTCTCGTCGTCGCCAAGAACGACGAGACCCACCGCGCGCTCGTCCGGCAGTTCGCGGGGCGGACCGTGGAGAAGGAGTACTTCGCCCTCGTCCTGGGCCTGCCCTCCCGGGCCGGCGGGGAGATCGACGCCCCGATCGGCCGCCACCCCGTCCACCGCCAGAGAATGTCGACCCGCGCCCGGCGCGGGCGGGAAGCCCGGACGTCCTGGAGGGTCGCGGAGCGCTTCGACGGCGCCGCGCTCCTGCGCGTCCTTCTCCACACCGGCCGCACCCACCAGGTCCGCGTGCACCTCGCCTCGATCGGTCACCCGGTGGCCGGAGACGCCGTCTACGGCGGCACCCGGACGCCCGCCTCCCGCCGCGCCGAGGCCCGCTCCGCGCTCCGCTCGCTCGAGCGACCGGCTCTCCACGCCGCCCGCCTCGCCTTCACCCACCCCGCGACCGGCGAGCGCCTGGCCTTCGAGGCGCCGCTCCCCGCCGACCTCGCGGCCGTCGTGGCCCGCCTCCGGGCGGCCGCGCGCCCCTGACCCACTGCTATCATCCGTCGCCATGAGCGACGAAGCCCCGACCGCGCGTGTTCTGCACCACCGCCGCGTCCACTCCGGCCAGGTCCTCGATCTCGACGTGGACGAGGTCATCGAGCCCGGGGACGTGCGCGGCCGGCGCGAGGTCGTGAGACAGCGGGGCTCGGTGGCCGCACTGCCGGTGCTCGACGACGGCCGGGTCGTCCTCGTCCGCCAGTACCGCTATGCCGTCGACGCGTTCGTGTGGGAGCTGCCGGCGGGCCGACGCGAGCGCGGGGAGGCGCCGGCCGAGGGCGCGCGACGCGAGCTCGAGGAGGAGGTGGGGCTCCGGGCGGCGAGCCTCGAGCCCCTGCTCGTCTTCTGGACGACTCCCGGATTCTGCGACGAGGTCATGCACCTCTTCCGGGCCACCGGCCTCGAAGCCGTCCCGCCCCGCCCGGAGGCCGACGAGAGGATCGAGCAGGCGGCCTTCGGCCTCGCCGAGGCGATGGCGATGATCGAGCGCGGCGAGATCCGGGAGGGGAAGACTCTGGTGGCGCTGCTGCTCGAAGCGGGGCGTCGACCGACCCCGCCCTAGTCGTAGTACTCGAGGCCCAGGTGGGTGATGAGCTCCTCGCCGCGCAGGTGGCGCAGCGTGTTCTTGAGCTTCATGAGCTGGATGAAGATGTCGTGCTCGGGGTAGAGCCCGGGCGCGGTCTGCGGGCTCTTGAAGTAGAACGACAGCCACTCCTGCACTCCGCCCATGCCCGCCCGCTTCGCGAGGTCGGAGAAGAGGGCGAGGTCGAGCACGATCGGCGCGGCGAGGATCGAGTCCCGGCAGAGGAAGTCCACCTTGATCTGCATCGGGTAGCCCATCCAGCCGAAGATGTCGATGTTGTCCCAGCCTTCCTTGTTGTCGCCCCGGGGCGGGTAGTAGTTGATGCGCACCACGTGGTGGATCTTCCCGTAGAGATCGGGGTACAGCTTCGGCTGCAGGATGTGCTCCAGGACGCCGAGCTTCGAGACCTCCTTGGTCTTGAAGGACTCGGGATCGTCGAGCACCTCGCCGTCCCGGTTGCCCAGGATGTTCGTCGAGTACCAGCCGTTCATGCCGAGGAGGCGCGCCTTGAACCCGGGGGCGAGGATCGTCTTCATCAGGGTCTGGCCGGTCTTGAAGTCCTTGCCCCCGATCGGCGTGCCGTTCTTCCTCGCGAGGTCCATCATCGCCGGGAAGTCGCCGGACAGGTTGGGCGCCCCGTTGCAGTACGGAATGCCCTCCTTGATCGCGCAGTATGCGTAGATCATCGAGGGCAGGATGTCCGGATGGCTCTCGTCGAGCCCTTTCTCGAACTTCGAGATCGACGAGTGGACCTCCCCCGCCTCGCGATAGACCTCGGTCGAGCCGCACCACACCATGACCAGCCGGTCGAGGCTCTTCTCTCTCTTGAACCGTGCGATGTCGGCCGACACCTGCTCGGCCAGGTCGCGCTTCGACTTCCCCTTCTTGACGTTCGGCCCGCTCAGCTTCTTGACGTACTGGGGGTCGAACACCGCGGTCCAGGGCTTGATGCCGTCGAGGAAGGCCTTCATCGGCTCGAGGTGCCGGGGCTCCAGCACCCCCGCCTTCCTCGCCGCCTCGTAGGCGGTGTCGGGGAACACGTCCCAGCCGCCGAACTCCAGCTGCTCGAGTCCGGCGAGGGGCACGAGGTCCTTGATGTACGGCGAGCGGCCTTCCGTCCGCTTGCCGAGGCGGACCGTGCCCATCTGGGTCAGGCTGCCGATCGGCCTCGCCATCCCCCGCCGCGCCGCCTCCACTCCGGCCACGAACGTGGTGGCCACCGCTCCCATGCCCGGCAGAAGCACCCCGACCTTCCCGCCCGCCGGCGCGATCGCGTGTTCCTTCCCTGCTGTCGTCATCTGCTCGCCTCCTGTGCGGCCTCTCGACGATGATTCCAAAACGGCATCCTAGCACAGGGCCGACCAGGCCGGCTCTCCACCGAAGAGACGGACGTCTTGGCTCAGGCCGGCGCGGCGAGCCGACCGCTCTTCGCGAGGAACGCGAGGGCCGCGTCGGTCAGCTCGCGGTCGTGGCGGGGGCCGACGAACCGCCCCTCCACCAAGTGGTAGTGGAGGATACCGGAGCGGGGAAGGCGATCCTCGGTCTCGAACGAGTAGAACATCAGGATCCGGCTCTCTCGAGGCTGCCCGCTGTCGTCGAAGAAGCCGAAGTTGAGTTTTCTCATCGTCACGATGGGCTTCGTCACCAGCAGAGAGAGGTTCGATCTGGGATCGCCGCCACGCGGGGCGCCACCGAATCTAGTGGCCGACTCTGCTGCTGTCAAGGGTTCTCGCGTCGGCCAACGACGCGGGTGCGCGACGCACACCGCAGGAGGAGCCGCGCCAGTTGCGGCGTTCGCACACGCTCAGAAAACGCTTGAGGTGTGCGCGCGGAGCGTCACCACCGTCGCCCCCCAGCCGCCGGCGAAGGGCGGAGCGTCCGAGAACGAGACGACCTCCGACATCGACGCCAGCGCCCGGCGGACTGCCGCCCGTTGCACGCCGCGCCCCCGACCGTGGGCGAGCCGCAGGCGGAGGATCCCTCGCTCGCGGCAGACGCGCACGTACTCCTCGACCACCGACGGGATCTCACGGGGGTCGAAGGAGTGGAGGTCCAGCTCGCCGGTGACGGGGATCACGAAGGGCTCGTCGGGGACGCTCATCGGGCGCCGCGTCCTCCGCCGGCCGCGGTCTCGAAGAACGCCGGCAGGTACTCGCCGTCGCCGAGCTCGAGCCGCTTGTAGGCCTTGCCGATCGAGTCCCAGGCCGACCCGTCGGGGAGAGCCACCACCATGGGCCAGGGGGACACTCCACGGAGCGGCGAGCGCGCGGTGGGGGCCCAGGCGCCTCCGAGCTGGCGCACCATGACCTCGCCCAGGTAACAGCCGAGGACGAAGAGGGCCTCCGCCGCCCCTTCCCCGTCGATCCCCTCCTCGCGCAGCGAGTCGATGAGGGAGTCCACGAGCTCGAGACTGCCCGGCGAGAAGTCGAGGTCCGCGTCGTAGTCGGCGCGGGCGAGGTCGACCGCGATCTGCGCATGGTCGCGTGCGTTCTCCGGCGACGCCGGGTAGCGCAGCTTGATCCGCAACGCCCCACCTCCTCCGCTCCGAGGCTCCCCCGCGGCCGGCCGACGCGGCGGCCGTGTCCGTCACGACATCCGATCGAGTATATGCGCTCGCCCGAGAACCCGCCCGCCCGGTCGTGCGGGGCGCGGCTTCCGCCGCGTCGGACGTATGATGCGCGGCCATGATGGAAGACAGCGTCGTGCTCCGCCTGACCCTCGCGGTGCTGCTGGGGGCCCTGGTCGGGGTCGAGCGGCAGTGGCACCACAAGATCGCTGGCCTCAAGACCCACGCCCTCGTGACCACGGGCGCGGCCGCGTTCGCCGTGCTGTCGCAGCTCGGCCTCGGGCCGGGCGGCAGCCCGGTGCAGATCGCCGCCGGCGTGGTCACCGGGATCGGCTTCATCGGCGGCGGCGTCATCATGCGCCGGGGCGCGAGCGTCCAGGGCATCAACACCGCGGCCACGCTGTGGGCGGCGGGAGGTCTGGGCCTCGCCCTGGGCGGCGGCCACTACCGGGTCGCGGGCGCGGTGCTCCTGGCGATCCTGCTCACCGAGATTCCCTTGCGCTCCCTCGCCCTCTGGATCGACCGCCGGTCCGACCCGCCGAGGACCCGGGAGCCCTACCGCCTGCTCGTCGACTTCGATCTGAAGACGGAGGAGGACGTACGGGCCGCCCTCGCGCGCGCAAGCGCGGCGCAGGAGGCCTTCGTCTCCGAACACGGGGAGACGCGCGACGGAGCCGGACAGGTCCTGCTCGAGCTGCGGGTCCGCGTGCCCGCGGACCGGCCCGACGCGATGCGCGGCATCGGGGCGACGCTCTGTGCCGTGCCCGGGGTCAAGAAGACGGAGTGGTCCCGCTGCGCCGAGGACGAGCGCGAGTAGAGACCCCGACGGTGCGATCGGCGGCGGAGTCCTTGGAGAGCGAGGGGCCGTCGAGACGGACCGGCCCCGCGCCCGCCCGGCCTAGTGAGGACGAGCCTTCTGATGACCGAATCGGCCGTGCTCTCCGGGCCCCGAGTCCCCTGCCCGTCGCCCGTCGTCGTCGAATCGGCCCTCGGCCAGGACCTTGACGACCTGAACTGCGACCGGTGAGCCCAGCCCTGTGGTGGCGTCCCATCCCGGATGAGCCTTGAAGCCCCGCACCGGGACCAGGTTCCCGTCGGCATCCGTCTCCGAGACGGAGTTGTTGCCGGCCACGATATCGTGGAAGACCCTGGCGTACCTGGTCCAGGATTCGCTCGCCTCGTAGAGGGCGCCGTTCGCGAACCCGAGCCGGGTTCCCGCCTTCTGGTCGGCGATCGCGGTGAGGGCCGCCCACTGCGGAGAGCCGACGCTCGTCCCACCGAAGAGATACCAGGCATGGTCCCAGCGCACGAGAGCGCCGTGGTAGATGGCTGCGCTGTAGGCAACGTCGGGCACTCCCCGGCCCCGGAAACGAACGCTCCTGTCCTGGTAGAACGGCTTCCGGAACAGCACGCTCACGCCCCCGCCAGTCGAGGCGTTGTCGGTGTCGAACTCGTTCCACGCGACCTCGCCCTGGTAGGTGCCGGGAGCGGGATTCGTGTCCGGATCGCAGCCGAGCGTGGTCAGGCAGTAGTCCGCGGCGTGGAGCTCGGTGCCGCCCACGGCGGTGACGAGCGGGTCGCTGGCCGGAGAGGACGCGGCCCGCACCCACGAGGTGCCGTCGCAGGTCGGCAGGGCTGCGCCCTCGTCGCCGGAGGACGCGAAGAGGGCGATGTGCTTGCGAGTCGCCGCCTGGAAGAGCCGGTGCTGCGCATTCGCGAGGTCGGAGTCCATGCAGCTCTCGTTCTCGCCGAAGCTCTGGGAGAT
>Ga0335082_10009964_pt1 | contig 10312 bp, 11 predicted proteins | sample Lox_Sample_41_FD_206718 | JGI IMG/M metagenome (GOLD analysis project Ga0335082, IMG submission 206718) | Soil microbial communities from Loxahatchee National Wildlife Refuge, Florida, United States - Lox_Sample_4.1 | ecosystem: Environmental > Terrestrial > Soil > Wetlands | place: USA...
AAGTACCAGTCGGCGAGGAAGCAGAACTCGAGCGGCGCGACCGGGCACTTGATCGGCATGTCGACGACGTTCACCACGATGCGCCCACCGGGGAAGCTCGCGAGCTTCTCGGCGAGGGCCGTGGCGCCGGGGAGGTCGTAGAACGTGAACACGCGTTCGCGCCAGCCCGCGCCAGTCAGGCCTTCGGTCTCCTCGGGCAGAAGGCGCGCGCCGGTCGCGATCACGAGCACGTCGTACGCGAGCTCCTGATCGTCCGCGAGCACGACGGTGCTGCGCTCGATGTCGACGTGGTCGATCGGCTGCTGCACGTAGGCGATGCCGTCGGCGAGCTGGTGCTCGCGGGGCCGCACGATCTCGCCCGGATCGGCGAGGCCGAACGGCACGAACAGCAAGCCCGGTTGGTACACGTGCATGCCGTCCTGGTCGACCACGGTGATGAACGCCGATTCGTCGTCGTAGATCCGCCGCAGGCGGTTCGCCACCAGCGTCCCGCCGGTTCCCCCGCCGAGAATCACGATCCGGTGTGTCATCGGAGCTGCTCCTTCCGTTTCGATTCCAACACCGGGCCTGCCCCGCCGACCCGGGCCCAAGGGCCCGAATAGCGCGGTCCAGCGTCGGGAACCCGGAGTGAGGACGCGAAGATGGACCTCGTGACGAACCGAATGCTTCCTGTTGCCCTGATCGGCGACGACGTGACCGTGCCGTGCGTCGACGGCGGCGAGCGCCCGTACCTGAACCTCGACGCCGCCGCGTCGACCAGCGCGCTGCCCGCGGTGGCGGCCCGGGCCGAGGAGTTCCTGCCCTGGTACTCGAGCGTGCATCGCGGCGCGGGATACAAGTCGCGCCACGCGACCGGCGAGTACGAGCTTGCCCGCGAGGCCGTGTTGCGCTTCGCCGGCCGCGCCGCCGACCGCGACGACGTCGCGATCCTGTGTCGCAACACGACCGAGGCGATCAATCACCTTGCCTATCGCCTGCGCTTGACGGCCGACGACGTCGTGGCGATGACCGTCATCGAGCATCACGCCAACCTGCTGCCGTGGGGCCGCGTCGCGCGCCGCCGGTTCGTCGAGTGCGACGCGGCCGGCATGTTCACGACCGGCGACGTGATCGCCGCGCTCGACGTGACGCCGCGTCCGAAGCTGCTCGCGATCACCGGCGCGTCGAATGTCAGCGGGTGGATGCCCCCGCTCACCGAGATCGTGCCGGCTGCGCACGAGCGCGGCGTGCCGGTGCTGGTCGACGCCGCCCAGCTCGCGCCCCATCATCCGTTGCCCGCCACCGTCGACTTCCTCGCGTGGAGCGGTCACAAGATGTACGCCCCGTTCGGTTCGGGCGCGCTCGTGGGTCCGCGCGCCGCGTTCACCGACGGCGATCCGTTCCTCGCCGGCGGCGGCGCGGTCGACCTCGTCGACCTCGACGAAGTCGTGTGGACCGATCCGCCCGACCGGGAAGAAGCCGGTTCGCCGAACGTGCTCGGCGCGGTCGCGTTGCACGCCGCGATCGACGAGCTCGCGGGCATCGGCTGGGACGCGGTGATCGCGCACGACGACGAGCTCGCGATTCGGCTGCGCACCGGGCTCGCGCGGTTGCCCCGCGTGCGCCTGCTGGGACCTCCACTCGACGTGCACACGCTGCCGCTCGCAACCTTCACCGTCGAGGGCATGCATCACGCGCTCGTCGCCGCGCGCTTGAGCGCGGAGCACGGCATCGGCGTACGCCACGGTTGCTTCTGCGCGCACCCGTATCTCGTGCGACTGCTCGGCCTCTCCGACGCGGAGGTCGCCGAGTACCACGCGGCCGTGACGCGCGGCGATCGCCGCACGGTGCCGGGCGCGGTGCGCGCGAGCGCCGGGCTCTCGACGTCGATCGCCGACGTCGACCGGCTCGTCGACGCGATCGCCGCGATCACGAGCGACGCGGCCGCGCCGGTGCGCTACGAGCAAGATCCGACGACGGGCGACTTCTGGCCCGACACCGACATTCCCGGTTGGAGCGCGACCGATCGTGCGCTCGGCGCGTCATGCGCGCGGGGCTGACGAGAACTAGTTGTAGTTCCCAATGACGTTTGTCAGTACGGGTCTCCTTGGAGACTGGGGGTGCTGAAGCTCCCAACTCCAAGGAGAACCCGTGAAGCTGCACGGTAACGCCAAGCTCACCCCTGTCCAGCGTCGGTTGTTGGTGCGTCGCGTGCTCGAGGAGCGTTGGACGGTCGCTGACGCGGCCGATGCGGCCGGAGTGTCGGAGCGGACGGCGTATCGGTGGGTGCGTCGCTGGCGGGATGGGGACCACGAGCTCAATGATCGGTCGTCCGCGCCGAGGCGCGTGTATCGCACGCCGGCCCGGACCGTGCAGCTGATCGAGACGTTGCGGCGCACGCGGATGTCGTCACCGAAGATCGCGGCGAAGCTACGGATGGCGGTCTCGACCGTGTGCGCGGTGCTTGCTCGGATCGGGTTGAACCGGCTTTCGAAGCTTGGTCCGCCCGAGCCACCGAACCGTTACGAGCGACGCCGGGCTGGTGATCTGATCCACGTGGACATCAAGAAGCTGGGGCGGTTCGTTCGCCCAGGTCATCGAGTCACGGGCCGCAACGTGCCGGGCTGGGCGAGTCGCCGTCGACAAGGTTGGGACTTCGTGCATGTCGCGATCGACGATCACAGCCGCGTTGCGTACGTCGAGATCCTCGACAGCGAGCGTGCCGAAGACGCGACCGCGTTCTTGGAACGCGCGATCGAATGGTTCGCTGATCTCGGTGTACGTGTCCGTTCTGTGATGACCGACAACGGCAGCTGCTACATCTCGCGTGACTGGGCCGCGACCTGCAAGCGGCGACGGATCACACACCTTCGGACGCGCCCCAATCGGCCGCGAACGAACGGCAAAGCCGAACGCATGATCCAAACACTGCAACGCGAATGGGCATACGCCGCGGTCTACCGCACCAGCGCACACCGCAACCGAGCGCTCCAACCCTGGATGCGCTTCTACAATCACCGCCGACCCCACGGCAGCCTCGGTCACCAACCACCCGCAAGCCGCCTACCCGCGGCAACCTGACCAACGTGCCTGGGAACTACAACTAGTCGGCGCCGATCAGGACGAGATCGCGGGCGCGTCCGAAGCGGTCGGCGATGTCGTCCCAGTTGACGATGTTCCACAGCGCGGCGACGTAGTCGGGCCGGCGGTTCTGGTACTGCAAGTAGTACGCGTGCTCCCACGCGTCGATGACGAGCAGCGGCACGCCGCTCTGTCCGATGTTGCCTTGGTGGTCGTATATCTGCTCGATGTACAGCCGCTTGCCGAGCGGCTCCCACGAGAGCGCGCCCCAGCCCGAACCTTGCACGCTCGTGACCGCGGCCGTGAGCTGCGCCCGGAACGCGTCGAACGATCCGAAGAATTCATCGATCGCGGCCGCGAGCTCGCCGGCGGGTTGACCGCCGGCACGCGGCGCGAGGTTCTTCCAGAACAACGAGTGCAGCACGTGTCCGGACAGGTTGAACGCGAGCGTCTTCTCCAAGCCGACGAGTGAGCTCATGTCGCCCGACGCGCGCGCCGCCGCGAGCTGGTCGAGCGTGTCGTTCACACCCTTCACGTACGCGGCGTGGTGCTTGCCGTGATGGAGTTCGAGCGTCTGACGGGAGTAGTGAGGCTCGAGCGCGTCGAGGTCGTAGTCGAGCTCGGGCAGGACGTAAGGCTTCATCGCCATTCTCCTTTCCTTCCCCGCGCGTATACGCATCGAGGCTAGTTTCCGCGCATGACCCGCTCGGTCCCCGACGCCGACGCGCTCGTCGCCGCCCTCGGCCCGGGCCGGATCGACGGGCTGCGGCGCCTCTCGGGCGGTGCATCGCGCGAGACGTGGTCGTTCGATCTCGTTGCGCCGGACGGCACGCGCCAAGGCTTGGTGCTGCGCCGCGATCCGGGCGCCCACACCGGGCAGTTCGATCGGGCGACGGAGAGCCGGCTGCTCGAATGCGCAGCCGAGGCGGGCGTGCCGGTGCCACGCGTGCGGCTCGTACTGCGCGACGAGCACGGGCTCGGCGCGGGCTTCGTGATGGATCGGGTGGAGGGCGAAACGATTCCCCGGCGCATCCTGCGCGACGAAGCGTACGCGGGCGCGCTTCCCCATCTCGCCGCGCAATGCGGCGAGATCGCGGCGCGCATTCACGCCGTCGACGTCGATGCGTTGCCGTCACTCGCGGTGCAGGACGCGGCGATGCAAGTGGTGCAGCAGCGCGAGCTCCTCGACCTGTTCGGCGAGCCCCATCCCGCGTTCGAGCTCGCGTTGCGTTGGCTCGACGCGCGCGTACCCGCGCCGACCGCGCCTGTGCTCGTGCACGGCGATTTCCGCAACGGCAATTTCATCGTCGGACCCGACGGCATCCGCGCCGTGCTCGACTGGGAGCTCGCGCATCTCGGTGATCCCGCCGAAGACCTCGGCTGGCTGTGCGTGAAGTCGTGGCGCTTCGGTGTCGACGACAAGCTCGTCGGCGGCTTCGGCGACGTGCGCGATCTCCTCGACGCGTACGCGAAGGCCGGCGGCCGCGCGGTCGACGAGGCGACGCTGCAGTTCTGGGTTGCGCTCGGCACGGTGAAGTGGGGCGTGATCTGCGTCGGGCAGGCGTTCGCGCATCTGAGCGGCGCGGTGCGCTCGGTCGAGCTGGCCACGCTGGGCCGGCGCGTGGCGGAGATGGAATGGGACGTGCTCAACATCCTCGACGGGAAGTGGTGACGCGATGTACTACGACCGGCCGACGCCCGCCGAGCTCGTTCAGGCGGTGCGCGAGTTCCTCGAGCGCGACGTGATGACTGCGACCACCGGACGCGTGCAGTTCCACACGCGCGTCGCGATCAACGCGCTGGGCATGGTCGAACGCCAGCTCGGCGCGGCAGCATCGGGCGACGAGGCTCGCGAAGAGCAAGTTCGCCTCGCGGCGCAGATCCGAGCCGGCGCGCTCGACGCACGGCTCGACGAGGTGCGGGCCGAGGTGCGCGAGCAGGTGCGCGCCAAGCTGCTCGTCGCCAACCCGGGCTACCTCGACGGCCGGTAGGGTCTCGCCCGTATGCGGTTCGCGACCTGGAACGTCAACTCGTTGAAGGCCCGGCTGCCGCGCGTCGAGGAGTTCCTCGCTTACGCCGACGTCGACGTGCTGTGCTTGCAGGAGACGAAGCTGTCCGACAAGACCTTTCCCGCGCTGACGTTCTCGGGGCTCGGCTACGAGTCGGTGCACTCCGGACAAGGCCAGTGGAACGGCGTGGCGATTCTCTCACGGATCGGCATCGCCGACGCGGTACACGGCTTCGGTTCTGGTCACAACGATCCCTACGAAGGCGATGCGCGCGTCCTGGGTGCGATGTGCGGCGGCATCCGGTTCATCAGCGTCTACGTGCCGAACGGGCGCGAAGTCGGCAGCGACTTCTACGAGCGCAAGCTGCAATGGTTCGACGTGTTGTACGACTGGCTCACCGCTACGTACGCGCCCGCGGATCCGCTCGTGCTGCTCGGCGACTTCAACGTCGCACCCGAAGACCGCGATGTGTGGGACCCGAAGGCCTTCGTCGGCTCGACCCACGTCACCGAGCCTGAACGCAAGGCAGTCGTGCGGCTCGAGGAGTGGGGCCTGCACGACACGTTCCGGCGCGTATACCCCAACGTCGATCGCCTCTACTCGTACTGGGACTACCGCGCCGGCGACTTCCATCAGCACCGCGGCATGCGCATCGACCTCGCGCTCGCAACCGCACCCGTCGCCGATCGCGTCACGTGGGCCGTCGTCGACCGCAACGCCCGTAAAGGCACGCTTCCTTCCGATCACGCGCCGGTGATCATCGATCTCCGCGATTAGACGCGGCCGTTCGCGAACTCGAGCGCGCGCTGCGCCAGCGCGGGCACACCGATCTCGAGCGCGGCGAAGTACATGTCGTCGCTCGTCCCGGCCTTGAAGCGCGCGTACGAACCTTCCATCACGCACGCAAGCTTGAAGAGCCCGAGCACGCAGTAGAACGCGACGTTGGTGAGATCGGCGCCGGTCTGCTCGCCGTAGCGCGCGATGAGCTCTTTGCGCGTCGGTACGTCGGCCGTCGCCGGGAACGGCGATGCGCCCGCGAGCGTGGCCGCTTCGCCCGGTTCGATCCACAGCCCGACGACCCAGCCGAGGTCGACGAGCGGATCGCCGATCGTCGACTGCTCCCAGTCGACGACGGCAACGAGCTCGACCGGTAGTGACGGCGCGAACATCACGTTGTCGAGCTTGTAGTCGCCGTGAATCACCGCCGGCGCTTGCATCGCGGGCGTGTGCGCGGCGAGCCAGCGTCCGGCCTCGTCGACGTCGGGGAGCGGCCGCGTCGCGTACCGCTCGAGCTGCCCGAGCCAGCGCGGCACCTGCCGCTCGAGATAGCCGTCGGGTTTGCCGAAGTCGCCGAGCCCTCCGGCCCGCCAATCGAACGAGTGAATGCCCGCGAGCACGTCGACGAGCGCGTCGGCGCACGCACGCGGCGAGTCGGGCGCGCCGGCGAGCGCGGCGGGCAGCTTGTCGCGCACGACCACGCCGTCGATCGGTGCCATGAGATAGAAGGGCGCGCCGATCACGTCGACGTCGGTGCAGCACGCGATCGGTTCGGGCACGGGCACCGTGCTCGCGCCGAAGAACGCGCCGAGCACACGGAACTCGCGCGCCATGTCGTGCGCGGTCGGTGACAGCGGCGTGCGCGGCGGCCGCCGCAGCACCACGACGCGCTCGCCGCGCGTCACGCGGAACACCTCGTTCGAATGGCCGGTCGTGATGCGCTCGACCGTCGTCGGCGCGCCCGGTTCCAGGCCCTGGGCGTCCATCCAGACGCCGAGGCGGGCAGGGTCGACGAGCGATTCCGACATGTTTTTCAGTCTTCCACCATCCACACCGGGGCGCGGCTCCGTAAACGTCACGAGCCGTTTCCAGCGGGGAAACGAAGCGACAAGGAGAACATCGTGTCAGTGGTCCGTTTGCTCCCGGCGTGGTTGCACGCCGTCGCCGACTACGCAGTCGGTGCCGTCCTGATCATCGTCGCCATTGCTTCGGGCGCGAGCGGCAAGGCCGTCGCTCTCGGTGTGGTGGTCGGTGTGACCGTCCTGATCGTCAGCATGCTGACGAAGTACCCCCTCGGCGTGGCCAAGGTGCTGCCGTTCACGGTGCACTCGGCCGGCGACTACCTCGCAGCCGCGCTGCTCATCCTCGGGCCGTTCGCGTTGAACTTCAACCACACGGACGCGGGCCTCACGGCGTTCTACGTCGTCGCCGGCATCGCGGTGCTCGCGGTGAGCCTCATCACGAACTACCAGTACAGCGACAAGCGGGAGTGGAACAAGAGCGTGCCTGCCGCCGCGTAAGGAGAACCCCCCATCTCCCCGCGGAAATCGCCCTCGGCACTTTCGTGCCGAGGGCGTTTCCGCGTCATCGACCACAACCTGACGCCCCAGGTCACATCCAGGTCAACGACCGTCAGGTGTAGCGCGTGATGTATCCCCGCTTGCGGAAGACGCGCAGCATCGTCACCAAGAACCACAAGCTGAGCGCGAGCAGCACGAACGTCCCGACGGCCGCGAGCGCGAGCTGTACCCAGTCCATGCCGTGCCCGTCGACGAGCGAACGCAGCGCGGCGAACGCGTGCGTGGTGGGGAGGGCATACGCGATCGGTTGCAGCACCGCCGGCAGCGCCTCGATGGGATAGAAGACGCCCGACAGCGGGAGCAGTACGAACATCACGCCCCACGCGAACGCTTCGGCGCCGGTACCGAAGCGCAAGACGAGTCCCATCACGAACAACGAGATCGCGAGCCCGACGAGCAGCAGCACGGCCGCGATCGGGATGAGTCCCCATCCGAGCGACCACGTGTGAAACGAGAAGAACGCGAGCGCGGCGAGCACCATCACGCCCACTCCCATCACGAGCTTCACGAAACCGAACATCGCGACCCCACCGACGTACTCGGTCTCGCGCAACGGCGTGACCATGAGGTTCAACAGGTTGCGCGTCCATGTCTCTTCGAGAAATCCGGTACTCAGCGCAATCTGCGACTGGTAGATGACGTGCCACAACACAATCCCCGCGAGCAGGTAGCCCGACGCCTTGGCCGCGCCCGACGCGTGGGGCGTGCCGACGAACGTTGCGAGCGAACCGAAGAGCACAACGTCGACGAGCGGCCACAGCGTGACGTCGAACAACCGGTGCGGGCTGCGCAACAAGACGTACGCGTGCCGGCGCGCGATCGCGCGCATCCGCAACGCCGACTTGGCCGGGCCGCTCAGCGGCGTCATCGGTAGTCGCTCCCCCACACCGCGCCCGACTCCGGCGAGATCGTGATCGTCGCCATGCGGTCGCCGACGTTGCCCGCGCACACGATCGCGTCGGCCGACGTGCGCAACACGCGGAGGTCGTCGACGACGAGCCGGGGCACCACCCACTGCACACCGTCGACACCGACCGCGGCGAGCCCGCTGTCGCTCGTCAGCAACAACAGCGCCGGGTTCGCGACGCGCGTCACGCTCACGACTGCGTCTGACGCGATCGTGGCCGGCTGCTCGGGCGCGCCGACGCCGACGAGGAAGGCGAGGCCGTCGACGATCACGCACACCCGCCGCGGCGACGGCGTGCCGTACACACCGCGTACGACGCCGAGCCCGCCGGCCGCGAAGGTACCTACCCACGGGGGCGCGGCGACGGGATCGATGCGTACGACGAGTGACGTTCCCCACCGCTCTTCGAACTCGAACTCCTCGATGTGGCGCCCGTCGCGCCCGAAGCAGTAGTGCGGCAGGTCGCCCCGCTCGGCGCCGAGCACGACGTCGTAATGGCAGGCGAATCCGAGCGGATCGAAGGCGGTCACGGGTGATCGCTCTTCTGTGCGCCCGACGGCTCGTGCCGCTCCGCGAGATGGAGGAACACACCCTCCAGGTCGCCGCGTCCGTACGCGGCCGCGACCGTGGCGGGCGGGCCGTCGGCCACGACGTGACCGTGCGACAAGAATACGACTCGTTCGCACACTTGCTCGACGTCGCTCATGTCGTGACTCGTCATCAGCAGCGCCACCCCGTCACGTTCGCAGATCTCGAGCAGGCCGATGCGGACCCGCCGGGCGACGTCGGGATCGAGCGACGCGGTGGGCTCGTCGAGCACCAGCAACCGCGGTTGGTGCAACGTCGCGCGCACGATCCCGATCAGCGTGCGTTGCCCCGACGACAGCTCAGTGCCCATCGCCGGCGCGAGATCGGCGATCCGGAACCGTTCGAGGCCGTCGTCGATGAGCGGGTCGGGATCCTTCACGCCGTACAGCTGGCCGTACAGCTTCAAGTACTCGCGCACGCGCATGCGTTCGGTGAGCGGCAAGTACCCGGCGGCGAAGCCGACGCAGCCCGCGGCTTCGCTGCGGTGGCGCGCGAGGTCGAAGCCGCAGATGTTCACGGTGCCCGCGTCGGGTGCGACGACACCCAGGATCATCAGCAGCGTGGTGGTCTTGCCGGCACCGTTCGGACCGAGCAGCGCAACGCGCTCTCCTGCGTGCACGATCACGTCGATACCGTCGACCGCGCGATCGCGCCGGTAGTCCTTCACGAGGCCGCGCGCTTCCAGCACGACATCGCGGTCCATGCCCGCAACGTACCCTGTGCGCGTGCCCGAGCCCACGGTAATTGCGGTCGACTGGTCGGGCGCCCGCCGGCCGCGGGGGATCTGGCTGGCCGCGGTGCGCGACGGCGCGCTCGTCGAGAGCCGCCCGTGCCCCACCCGGGAGAACGCGATCGCGTTCGTGGCCGCCGCCGACCCGCCGGTCATCGCGGGCTTCGACTTCTCGTTCTCGGTGCCGGCCTGGTTCGCGGCCGAGCTGGGCTGCACGACGGTCGACGACGTGTGGGACTGCGCTGCCAAGCACGGCGACACGTGGCTCGCGCCGGCGCCGCCGTTCTGGCGCGACCGCAACATCGTGGCGCCCGACCGCCGGTTCCGGCGCTGCGAGCGTCGGTTTCCGAGCGCGAAATCGATCTTCCAGCTCGTCGGCAACGGCCAGGTCGGCGCGGGCTCGGTGCGCGGTATGCCGCTGCTGCGCGATCTGCGCGCCGCCGGATTCGCGATCTGGCCGTTCGACGCGCCGGCCGCGCGCACTGCGTTCGAGGTCTACCCGCGCGCGCTGCGGCCGCTCGCGCCCGCGTGCGGTCCGTTCGCGACGAACGACGAACGCGACGCGGTGTGCGCCGCGCTCGTGATGTGGGCCGGACGCGCGTCGGTCGCGGCGCTCTCCGCCGCGACCGATCCGATCACCTGCATCGAGGGCGACGTGTGG
>Ga0335082_10009965_pt1 | contig 10311 bp, 9 predicted proteins | sample Lox_Sample_41_FD_206718 | JGI IMG/M metagenome (GOLD analysis project Ga0335082, IMG submission 206718) | Soil microbial communities from Loxahatchee National Wildlife Refuge, Florida, United States - Lox_Sample_4.1 | ecosystem: Environmental > Terrestrial > Soil > Wetlands | place: USA: Florida...
CGGGGTGTGCGCGGCGCTCGGCAACGTGGAGGAGGACTCCCCGGAGTGGCACGCGTTCGACACGGTGAAAGGCGGGGACTACCTGGTGGACCAGCCGGCGGCGATCCTCATGACGGAGGAGGCGGTCGACGCGATCTATCAATTGGAGCGCTGGGGCCTCCCGTTCAACCGGACGCCCGACGGCCGCATCGACCAGCGGAGGTTCGGCGGGCACACCCGGAACCACGGTGAGGCGCCGGTGCGCCGCGCCTGCTACGCCGCGGACCGCACCGGCCACATGATCCTGCAGACCCTCTACCAGCAGTGCGTGAAGCGCGACGTGACGTTCTTCAACGAGCTCTACTGCCTCGATCTCCTGCGTGCCGACGACGGCAGCACCGCCGGGATCGTCGCCTACGAGCTGGGCACCGGCGGCCTGCACATCTTCCGCGCGAAGGCCGTGGTCTTCGCCACCGGTGGCTACGGTCGCATGTTCCGCGTGACCTCGAACGCCCACGCGCTGACGGGCGACGGGCCGGCGCTCGTGTGGCGCCGGGGGATCCCGCTCGAGGACATGGAGATGTTCCAGTTCCATCCGACCGGCCTCGCGCGCCTGGGGGTGCTGCTGTCGGAGGCCGCCCGCGGCGAGGGCGGCGTCGTCCTGAACGCCGACGGCGAGCGGTTCATGGAGCGCTACGCGCCCACGATCAAGGACCTCGCGCCGCGCGACATGGTCAGCCGCGCGATCTACCAGGAGATCAAGGAGGGTCGCGGCGGCGGGCCGAACGGCGACTGGGCCTATCTGGACATCTCCCACCTCGACCCGAAGGTGATCGACGAGAAGCTCCCCGACATCACGGAGTTCGCGCGGATCTACCTGAAGGTCGAGCCGAAGAAGGAGCCGGTGCCGATCCAGCCGACCGCCCACTACGCGATGGGCGGGATCCCGACCGATGTCGACGGCCGCGTGGTGATCGGCGCCGAGGAGACGGTGGTGCCGGGGCTCTACGCCGCCGGCGAATGCGCGTGTGTCTCGGTCCACGGCGCGAACCGCCTGGGCACGAACTCGCTGCTGGACCTCGTCGTGTTCGGTCGGCGCGCCGGCGACGACGCCGCCCGCTACGTCCGTGAGGCCGAGCTGCCGCCGCTCGGCGAGGCGCCCGAGGGGCCGGCGCTCGAGCACCTGAACGGGATCTTGGGCAGGACGTCCGGCGAGAACGGCGCCGACATCCGCAAAGAGCTCCAGGACTCGATGTTCGACCTGGCGTTCGTCGTGCGCTCCGAGGAGGGCCTGACGAAGATGCAGGAGATCCTCGTGGAGCTCCGGCGGCGCTACGACGACGTGGCGATCGGCGACAAGGGCCCCAACTACAACACCGACCTCATGGAGACCGTGGAGCTGGGCTACCTGCTGGATTGCGCCGACGCGCTGGTCGCCGGCGCGCTGGTGCGGACCGAAAGCCGCGGCGGCCATTTCCGGGAGGACCATCCGCTCCGCGACGACGCGAACTGGCTGAAGCACACGCTGGCCTACCGCGAGCCCGACGGCTCGATCCGCATGGAGTACAAGCCCGTGAAGATGGGACCGTACGTCCCGATGGAGCGGAAGTACTGATGGCGACGGTCGCCGACGTGCTCGAGGCCTCCGAGGCGCCGATGGCCGTCGATCCGCATTCGATCGAGCTGACCGTCCGGGTGCGCCGGTTCAATCCGGAGGTCTCCGACGACTCCTGGTGGGACGAATGGACCGTGCGGTGCGACCCGTTCGAGCGCCTCGTCGAGGTCCTGCATCAGATCAAGTGGCATCACGACGGCACGCTGTCGTTCCGCCGCTCGTGCGCGCACGGCATCTGCGGTTCGGACGCGATGTTGATCGACGGCCGCAACCAGCTGGCCTGCAAGGTCCTCGCCCAGGACGTGGCGCCGCGGGTGACGATCGAGCCGATCCGCGGGCTCACGGTGCTGAAGGACCTGATCGTCGACATGGATCCCTTCATGGACGGGTACAAGAGCGTGCTCCCGTACCTGATCAACGACTCGCGCGAGCCCGAGAAGGAGCGCCGGCAGTCACCGGAGGATCGCCACCGCTACGACGACACCACGAAGTGCATCCTGTGCGCCTGCTGCACGACCTCGTGTCCGGTCTTCTGGGGCGACGACAGCTACGTCGGGCCCGCGGCCATCGTGAACGCGCATCGGTTCATCTTCGACTCGCGCGACGAGGCCGGCCGCGAGCGCATGAAGATCCTGTCGGAGAAGACCGGGGTCTTCCGCTGCCGGACCACGTTCAACTGCACCGACGCGTGCCCGCGCGGTATCGAGGTCACGAAGGCGATCCAGGAAGTGAAGCGCGCGATCCTGTTCGAACGCTTCTGAGCTTCAGCGGACGCGGATCTTCGCCGCCGGCGACCAACCGCTCGTCGCGGCGTTCGCCGTACGGTGCAGGCGCGAGCGGAACGAGAACGTCCCGTTCCCGCCGTGGAAGCGGACGCTCGTCGTCGTCACGCCGGTCCTCCACGTGGTCCAGGCGCCCGGGCCCTTCCGCTTCTGCACGTCGTAGGTGAACCCGGTCTGCCCGCCGGCCGCCAGGTGCACGGTGAAGGTCGTCCGCTTCGTTCCGGTCCGCGGCGAGACCACGATCGGCACCCGGACGGTCCCGTGCATGAAGGGATGGACCGAGCAGTGGTACGGGTAGGTGCCGGCGGCCAAGAAGTCGACCGAAGACGAGGTCGCGCCCGGCGAGATCCGGCCGGTGTCCCACAGCGACAGCGGCCCATCGCCCGTCGAGGTGTGCTGGCGCGTCCCGCCGTCGTGCCAGGCCACGTCCTCCCCCTGCGGGACGATGATCGTGGCGGGCGAGAACGCGAACTCGGCGACGGAGACCTGCGCCGCGGCCTGCGCGGGCGGCGCGGCGAGGCCCACGCACGTCAGGGTGACGACGGCGAGGGCGATCGAACGACGCACGGAGCGTTCCCCTCCGGACCGGTGACGCCTCTCCTACGGGTGGCGGCCGGAGCCGGTTCATCGGCTAGGGTCGCGACCGATGACGCACAGGGTCGTGATGGTGGCCGGGGACGGGATCGGCCCGGAGGTGGCGGCCGCGGCGCGCCACGTACTGGACGCGACCGGCGTCGACCTCGAGTGGATGGATCGGCCCGCCGGCGCGTCGGCCCTCGAGCACCACGGGTCCCTCCTGCCGGAGGGCACGCTCGACGCGATCCGCGACTGCCGGGTCGCGTTGAAGGGCCCGATCACGACGCCGGTCGGCACGGGGTTCCGCAGCGTGAACGTCGCCCTCCGCCAGGACCTCGATCTGTTCGCGGCCGTCCGTCCCGCCCGCTCGCTCCCGGGGGTGCCCACCCGCCACGACGGCGTTGATCTCGTGGTCGTGCGGGAGAACACCGAGGACCTCTACCAGGGGATCGAGTTCGAGCGCGGGAGCGAGGAGGCGCGCGCGCTCCGGGTGCGGCTCCGCGATCTGGGCGGCTTCGAGGTTCGCGAGGACGCCGGCGTCACGCTCAAGCCGATCAGCGTCAGCGGCACCCAGCGGATCGTCCGGTTCGCGTTCGAGTACGCGCGCGCGAACCGGCGCACGAAGGTCACCGTGGGCCACAAGGCCGGCGTGATGCGCTACTCCGACGGGCTGTTCCTGGAGACGGCGCGCGCCGATGCGCGCGGGTACCCCGACGTCGCGTGGGAGGAGATCCAGGTGGATCACCTCTCGGCGCGGCTGGTCCAACGACCGTCGGACTTCGACGTGCTGTTGCTGCCGAACCTCTACGGCGACATCCTGTCCGACCTGTGCGCCGGACTCGTCGGCGGGCTCGGCCTGATCCCCGGCGCGAACATCGGGTGGGAGTACGCGGTGTTCGAGCCCGTACACGGGAGCGCGCCGGATATCGCGGGCACGGGGATCGCGAACCCCATCGCGATGATCCTGTCGGGAGCGATGTTGCTACGGCACGTTGGGGAGCTCGATGCGGCCGCGCGCGTCGAAGGCGCGGTCGACGCGGTGCTGCGCGAGGGATCCGTCCGAACCGGCGACCTCGGCGGAACGTCGACAACGACCGAGATGGCCGACGCGATCGCCTCGGCCGTCGACGGGGCGTAGCGGCCTCAGCCGCCGTTCGGAACCGAGCAGGAGGATGGGCCGCCGCCCACCTCGGCGTCGACGTTCCTGCTGTGCCCCTCCCACTTGATCCTGCACGTCACCGATCCGTCGTCGTCGGCGACCGCCTGGAGCTGGAGCCGGGCTCCGGTATCGGCGACGAACGACAGGTCCCACGGCAAGGGCACATCGCCGACGACGACACGTCCGTCGGCCGTCAGGTACCGCACGGAAGCGGAGCGGGCGCTCCCCGTCACCTCGTACGTCATCTGGTGCGGTCCCTTCGCGAGGAGCATCGACCAGAACCAGCGGTTCGACGGCAGCGCCGCGATGATGGCGAGCCCGATGACGAGGACGGCCCCGAGGATCAGGATGATCCGGACGACCCGAGGCAGCCGCGTTCGTGCAGGTGCGTTCCCGGTCGGAGGTGGCGGGAGCCCGTCCATCCCGTCGGAAGTATCGCCCTTCCACGCAACGACGGGAAGGCGATCAGCCGTGTTGGTGGGGATGCGGCTCGGGGCTCCGACCGGAGCCCTCGTCGAGGCGTCAACAGCCAGGTGCGCCGTGGTTGCCGCAGCACCCGTGACGCGCCGCGCGGAGCCGGTTCTTCACCGTGACCGCGAGCCGGCGCGGGATCGGCAGATCAGAGTCCGACCAGTTCGTGAAGAGATCGCGGGCGCGCTCGCGGCTGATCTCCCAGAACGGCATCGCCCGTCATCGTAGGTCGGGAGGTCCTTGGTTGACCCCGTGCCCGGTGGGACACTGCGTCGGATGGAAGCGGCCCCCGAGCTGAACGCCACCCCGCCGTCGCCGCTGCGTCTGTGGGGGTTCCTGCTGACCGCCGTGGGCGCGCTGCTCGCGGGCATCGCCGCGCTCCTCGTGTGGGTCACGGTGGGCGTGAAGGGCTACCCGATCCTCGACTCCCCCTCGCGTGGAACGGATCTGGCGGACGGCCGACTGGTGCTCACCGGGGCGGTCGTGCTGTTGATCGCGGTCCTGGGGAGCCGGTTCGTCAAGACCCGGAACGCTCGGATGGTCATGGCGCTCCTGGCGATCACGGCGGGTCTCCTCGCCGCCGTGGTGTCGATCACGTTCCTGGCGACCGCCGCATCCCGGTTCACGCCGACGACCGGGCTCAAGCTCGAGATCGCAGCAGAGTTCCAGCACACGACGCCGGACGCGATCGTCGCGAAGTTCGGCGGGTTCCGAACGGTGTCGCTGGCGCCGTGGCTCGCCCTGGTGGGCGGCCTCCTCGGTCTCACGGGCGGCATCCTCACGTTCCGCTGGGCGCGACGGACGGAGGACCGGCCGAAGGACGCAGCGCCTGACGACGCGGCCACCGAGCCGGCGGTACCGGAGAGCTAGAGCCCTAGAGCGTCGCGAGGTCCGCGCACTTCGCGCGGATCCCCTCCGCGGCCTCGCGCAGCGCACCGAGTTCCTCGTCGTTCAGGTCGAGCTCGACGATCTCCTCGACGCCGCCGCGTCCGAGCCTCGCCGGCACGCCGACGTACACGTCGGAGATCCCGTACTGGCCGGTCGTCCACGCGCAGACCGGCAGCACGTCCTTCGTGTCGCGGATGATGGCCAAGGCCATCGCGACCACCGACGCGCTCGGTGCGTAGTAGGCCGAGCCGGCCTTCAGCAGCGCCACGATCTCCGCGCCCCCGTCGCGCGTGCGTTGGAACAGGCGCTGGAGCGTCGCCTCGTCGACCAGCTCGGGCAACGGTGTGCCGTTCACGGTCGCCTGGCGCGGCAGGGCGATCATTGCGTCCCCGTGCGAACCGAGCGTCATCGCGTCCACGGCGTTCGGGGAGACCCCGAGCTCCTCGGCGATGAACCAACGCAGACGCGCCGAATCCAGGACGCCTGCCATGCCGAAGACCCGCTCCCGCGGCAGGCCGCTCTCCCGGGCGGCGAGGAACGTCATCTCGTCGAGCGGGTTCGATACGACGATCACGATCGTGTCGGGCGAGCCGGGGACCACGTTCGCGATCACGTCCCGCATGATCGCGGCGTTCTTGCTCAGCAGATCCATCCGGCTCATGCCGGGCTGGCGCGGGAAGCCCGCCGTGATCACGACGAGGTCCGAGCCCGCGGTATCGGCGTAGTCGTTCGTCCCGACGATCCTGGGCTCGTAGCCCTCGATCGCCGCGGCCTGCTTGAGGTCGAGCGCGATCCCCTCCGGTTTGCCCTCGATGATGTCGATCAGGCAGACCTCGCCCAGCCCTTTCTCCACCAGCCGCATCGCGGCCGTCTGGCCGACGAAGCCGCTGCCGACGACGGTGATCTTCATGACGCGGAGCTCCTCCCCAGGTTCGGTCCGCCCATGCTAGCGAGGGCGCCTACAGGCGGGCGATGACGGCGTCGGCCATGGCCCGTGTGCCGACGGGCGGCCGGTCGTCGTCCGGGGCGCGGATGTCCGGCGTGACGGAGGTCCCATCGGCGAGCACCTCCGCGACCGCCGCCTCCACCGCGTCGGCGGCCCGGGCCTCCCCGATGTGCCGCAGGAGCATCGCCCCGGACAGGATCGCGCCGACGGGGTTCGCGCGGTCGAGCCCGGCCAGGTGCGGGGCCGTGCCGTGCGTGGGCTCGAAGACGGCCAGCTCGCGCCCGTCGCGGCCGCCGAACAGACCGCCGGGCGCGAGGCCCACGCCCCCGATCAGGCCCGCGCCGAGCTCGGCCACGAGGTCGCCGTACGTGTTCGGCAGGACCAGCACGTCAAACCGTTCCGGCGCCTGCACGAGCTGCATGCAGAGCGCGTCGATGATCCGGTCCTGGAACGCGATCGGCGGGTGCTCGGCGGCGACGCGCCGGGCCACCTCCAGGAACAGGCCGTCGGAGAACTTCATGATGTTCGCCTTGTGTCCGGCGGTGACGCTGGAGCGGCCGGACGCCGTCGCCCACACGAACGCGAACCGGACGATCCGCTCGCTCCCCTGTTCGGAGATCTCCTTGACCGAGATCCCGCTGTCGGCCCGGACCGTGCGACCCGTGGTCGCACCGATGAACGCGATCAGCTCGGCGACCGCCTCGGTCCCCATCTCCAGTTCGATGCCGGCGTACAGGTCTTCGGTGTTCTCCCGCACCACCACGAGGTCGACCCGGTCGTACGGCGACGGCACCCCCTCGTAGCGCCGGCAGGGGCGCACGTTCGCGAACAGGTCGAGCGTCTGCCGCAGGCGGATGTTCGCGCTGCGGACGCCGGCCTCGGCGGGCGTCTCGATCGGGCCCTTCAGGGCGACCCGGCACGATCGGATCGTCTCGAGCGTCCCGGACGGGAGCGGGTCGCCGTGGCGCGCGAAGGACCGCGCCCCCATCTCCGTGGGCACCCACTCGAGGGCGACGCCGGTGGCATCGATCGTCCGGCGCGCCGCCTCGACCACCTCGGGCCCGATGCCATCGCCGGCGATGAGCGCGACCCGGTCGGAAGCCATGACGGCGGCCAGGGTACCGGTCCGACTATCCTGGGAGCGTGACCGAGAAGGGCATGCGGGAGGTCGTCGCCGCAGACACGAAGATCTCCGACATCGACGGCGAGGCCGGGCGCCTGTGGTACGTCGGCTACGAGATCGGCGACCTCGCGGCGCACGCCACCTTCGAGGAGGTCGTCTACCTCCTGCACGACCTCGATCTGCCGACCCGCTCGCAGCTGACGGAGCTCGGTGCGTTCCTGAGCCGCGCGCGCGAGCTCCATCCGTTCCTGGCCCGGATGATGCCGACCCTCGCGCAGAACACCTCGCCGATGTCGATGCTCCGCACCAGCATCTCGGCGGCCTCGGCGTTCGATCCCGACGGATGGGACGAATCGCCGGAGGCCGAGCACCGCAAGGCGATGCGGCTGATCGCGAAGACCCCGACGCTGATCGCCACGTACGACCGGCTCCGCACCGGCAAGAAGCCGGTGCCGCCGAACCCGGGCCTCAGCCACGCGGCGAACTTCCTGTGGATGCTCCACGGCGAGGAGCCGGACCCCGAGGACGCCGCCGTCCTGGACACGACGTTCATCCTCTACGCCGACCACACGATGAACGCCTCGACGTTCACGGCGCGCGTGATCGCCTCCACGCTGTCCGACATGTTCTCGGCGATGACGGGTGCGATCGGCGCGCTGAAGGGGCCGCTGCACGGCGGCGCGAACGAGGAGTCGCAGAAGATGGCGGAGGAGGTCGGCAAGCCCGAGAACGCCGAGGCGTACGTGCGCGAGCACCTCGCCGCGCACGAGAAGATCATGGGCTTCGGCCACGCCGTGTACAGGACGATGGATCCCCGCGCCACGATCCTCAAGGGCATCTGCAAACAGCTCGGGGAACGGCTCGGGCAGCCGCAGTGGTACGAGATCTTCTCCGCCCTCGAGGAGGCAACGCTCGAGCAGAAGGGTCTGTATCCGAACGTCGATCTCTACGCGGCCGGCGTCTACCACATGCTCGGCATCCCCACCGACCTCATGACGCCGGTGTTCGCGCTGGCGCGGATGGCCGGGTGGACCGCGCACGTCCGGGAACAGTACGCCGACAACCGGATCATCCGGCCGGGCTCGGAGTACGTCGGCCCGCGCGATCGGATCTACGTGCCGATCGACCAGCGCGGCTGAGGCGGCCCTAAACCGGCCGCGGGAACAACCCCGATCGTTCGATCAGCTCGCGCGTGACGTCGTCGTGTCCCATCGCCATCACATGGATGCCCGCGATGCCGTCGATCCGGCGGATCGCCTCGACGAGCCGGATCGTCAGGTCGAGCCCGACGACGGCCGCGTCGTCGCCGGCCCGCTCGAGCTCCTCGATCGTCGCGCCGGGCACCCGGACCCCCGGCAGCTTCTCGTCCATGTACCGCGCCTGCTTCGCGCTCCGCAGCGGCGTCACGCCGATGAGCACCTTCACGCGTTCGAACAGCCCGCGCGGGCGCATCGCGTCGGCCCAACCGGCCAGGCGCTCCGCGTCGTAGACGATCTGGGTCGTTACGAAATCGGCGCCGGCGTCGAGCTTCGCCTCCAGCCTCGAGGGGTCGTACGGCTCGGCGAACGGGAGCTCGGCGACCCCGATCAGGTACCGCGGCGGATCGTCGAGCTCGCCGCCCGGCAGGGTCGTGCCCTCTTCGCGCATCCGGCGCGCGAGCGCGACCACGTCGTGGACGCCGAGGTCCACGACCGTCGTCGCGTCGGGGTGATCGCCGATCGCGATGGGATCGCCGGACAGACAGAAGACGTTGCGCGCACCCAGCGCCCACGCGCCCAGCAGGTCGGCCGTGATGCCCAGCCGGTTCCGGTCGCGGACGGTGAGCTGGACGGTCGGCTCGAGGCCTGCCTCCGAGGCGAACCGCACGCCCGCCAGCGGCGACATGTGGGCGGTGGCCGTCGGGTTGTCGGTGAGGTTCACCGCGTCGACGTAGCCGACGAGCCCGCGCGCGTGGTCGGCGATCGGAACGCCGGAACCGCCCCGCGGCGGCACGATCTCGCCGGTCACCCCGAAGCCGCCGCCCCGCAGGATCGCGGCGAGCCGGCCGGTCGGCTCGGTCACGGCCTCACCGGCCGTACGCCTGCGCCTCGGCCGCCTGCACCGTGTTGACCAGCAACATCGCGACCGTCATCGGCCCGACCCCGCCGGGGACGGGGGTGATGGCCCCGGCGACCTCGGCCACCTCGTCGAACCGGACGTCGCCGACGAGGCCGTCCTGCGTGCGGTGCACGCCGACGTCCACGACGGTCGCACCGGGCTTGATCATGTCGGCCCCGATCAGCTCCGGCACGCCGGCCGCGACCACGACGATGTCCGCGCTCCGCGTCGCCTCCCCGAGGTCGCGCGTCTTGAGATGGGTCGAGGTGACGGTGGCGTTCCCGCGGATCGAGTTCTGCGTCAGCATCACCGACAGCGGCGCCCCGACCAGCTCGCCGTAGCCCACGATCGTGACCTCGGCCCCCTCGATCCGCACGTCGCTGCGGAGCAGGAGCTCGACGATGCCGTACGGCGTCGCCGGCAGGAAGCCGGGGCCCTGGCGCAGCATCATCCCGATGTTCCACGGGTGCAGGCCGTCGACATCCTTCTCTGGGGCCATCTCTCGCTGGATCGCCAGCTCGTGCAGATGCGCGGGCAGCGGGAGCTGCAGCACGATGCCGTGGATCTCCGGATCGCGGTTCAGCCGCCGGATCGTCGCCAGGAGCTCGTGCTCGGTGACGTAGGCCGGAAGGTCGATCTGCTCCGAGCGGATCCCGACGTCGGCGCACGCCTTGT
>Ga0335082_10009967_pt1 | contig 10309 bp, 5 predicted proteins | sample Lox_Sample_41_FD_206718 | JGI IMG/M metagenome (GOLD analysis project Ga0335082, IMG submission 206718) | Soil microbial communities from Loxahatchee National Wildlife Refuge, Florida, United States - Lox_Sample_4.1 | ecosystem: Environmental > Terrestrial > Soil > Wetlands | place: USA: Florida...
CGCCTTCGTCTCGCTGATGCTCGTCGGTCCGCGGGTGGGTGTTCCAGCCGCCGCGGATCGGGGAGCGGATCCGGGGGTGCCCACCGTTCACGTCGGGTACGCCCAGCTGAACGTCGACCGGAGCGCGAAGCGGCTCACCGTGCAGCTGTCTCCCGATGCCTCGAAGAAGCGGCCCGGCGAGAAGGTGCGCGTGGCGATGCGGGTGCTCGACTCGCGGGGCCGGGGGGTTGCGTCCGAGGTCGTGGTGTGGGCCGTCGACGAGGGCATCCTCCAGCTCACCGGATACGAGGCCCCGGAGGTGGTGAAGGCCATGCACCCGTTGCGTCCGCTCTCCGTCGAGCTGACCGAGCCGCTCCTCCAGTTGATGGACCTCGAGGACTACGAGCGGCGACGGCGGGTCCGGGAAGTCCGGAGCCTGTCCAGCGAGCTCTTGAGGGTGCTCGGGCTCGGAGGAGGTCGCGGGGCCGCCGGGCTGCTCGGCAAGGGGTTCGGTGACGGAGAACTTGCCATGGACGCTGGCGGGGTCCTTGGCGGTGGGGGCGGTCAGGCGGAAGCGTCCAGCGGAAGCGTCCGCAACACCTGGCGGAGCACCGCCTTCTATGCGCCCTCGGTGCCCACCGACGCGGACGGCCGTGGAGTGGTCGAGTTCACCCTTCCGGACAACCTCACCACCTACCGGCTCATGGCGGTGGCGGTGAGCGGGGACCGCGCCGGCAAAGGGGACGCCAGCCTGGTGATCTCCAAGCCGCTCCTCGCCCTGCCCGCGGTTCCGCGCGTCCTCCGGGTCGGCGACGCCGCGGAGGCCGGGGTGGTGGTCCACGCCTCGACGGACGAGGTGAAGGAGGTCGAGGTGACCGCGCAGGTGCAGGGCCTGAGAATCGAGGGGCCGGCGACGAAGCGGGTCTCGCTCAGCCGTGGCGAACCGCGGGAAGTGCGATTCCAGCTCCGGGCCGAGACTCCGGGCGAAGCGGTCCTCCGCTTCGCCGTCGTAGGGGCCCAGGAGCGCGACGCTCTCGAGCAACGGCTCCCGGTGCGGCTGCCCGCAGCGCTGGAGGCGACGGCGTTCGCGGGGGAGACCAGGGGGGTCAGGTCGGAGGCGCTGTCCATCCCCGCAGGGGTGCGGAGCGACGTGGGCGGCCTCGAGATCGCCCTCTCCTCGACCGCGCTCGGCGGGTTCACCGAAGCGATGCAACAGCTCGTCGACTACCCCTACGGCTGTCTGGAGCAGCTCTCCTCCCGGCTGGTGCCCTTCGTCGCGCTCCGGGATCTGGCTGGACGCTTCGGCGTCCCCTGGCAGCCGGCGCTCACACAGGACTGGATGGCGGGGAACGCGACCGGGATGGAGGGGCAGGATCCGGACACCGTGGTCCGCAAGACGGTGAAGACGATCGAGGCGCTCCAGACTGCCGACGGCGGTTACCGTTACTGGCCGGAAGATCGCTGCTCCTCGGAATGGGCCTCTCCGTACGCGGTGCTGGCCCTGGCCCGGGCTGCAGAGCTGCGCTACCCGGTGGACGGGCGCGCTCTCCGTCGGGGTCAGGAGTTCCTCGAACGGCTGCTCGCCCCCGGGGGTGCTGTGCGCTGCGGGTCGACCGCACGGCGAGAGCTCGACGACACCACGCGGACCCTTGCCGTCTGGACGCTCGCCCGCTCCGGAGCCCCCAGGCCGGCCGCGTACGGAGCGCTGTTCCCCCGGCGGAAGGCCCTCCCCCTCTTCGCCCGGGCCATGCTCGCCGACGCGATGGCGGTCGGGGGCGGAGACCGCAAGCAGTCGAGCCTGGTGTTGGAGGAGGTGATGAACCAGGCGAAGGAGACTGCGCAGGCGCTGCATGTCGAGGACGCTCGGGGCGGCCTCTTCCGGGGCTCCAGCGACGTCCGGACGACGGCGCTGGTGCTGCTCACCCTGGTGGACGTATCCCCTTCCGACCAGCGAATCGGAAAGCTGGTGCGCTACCTGATGAGCGCGCGACGGAGGGACGGGCGCTACCGGACGACCCAGGAATCGGCATACGCGCTGATGGCGCTGAGCGAGGTCACTCGCGTCCAGGAGCGTACGGCCCCCGACTTCGTCGGACGGGTCCGCCTCGACAACAAGGAGGTCGCCTCGGCGGAGTTCCGGAAACCCTCGCTCGACGTGCGCCGCGCCAGCGTTCGGCTGGAGGCGCTTCCCCGGACGACCGTGCCGCTCACGTTCGACTTCGGGCGGGACGGTTCGGCGGGGATCCTCCACTACTCGGCGCTCCTCCGGTACGCACCGGCCACGATCCCGGAAGGCGCCCTGGATCGGGGGCTGATCGTCCAGCGATGGGTGGAACCCCTCACGGGAAAGGGTCAGCTTCGCTCGGTGGCCGCAGGCGAGCTGGTCCGTGTCCGGGTCCGTGTCGCCACCCGCGCCGAGCGCTCTGACGTCGCGGTGGAGGTTCCGCTGCCCGCCGGGCTGGAGGTGGTCGACCCCTCGCTCGCGACCACGGCGCGGATGCATCCTCCGGCGGAGAACCCGATGGACGACGAGGACCAGACCGAGGGATCGGAATGGCTTTCGCGGTTCTGGACCCCCTTCGGCCACACCGAGCTACGCGACGACCGGATCCTGCTGTTCGCCGAGGAGCTGTGGCCCGGAGTTCACGGGGCCTCGTTTCTCGCCCGGGCGATCACCGCCGGAGACTTCGTGCTGCCTCCGGCGCTCGCCGCCGAGATGTACCGGCCGGAGGTCTTCGGCCGGTCGGCCGCCGGCCGTTTCCAGGTCCTCGACTCGGGCTCGGTCGCGGGAAGGTGAGCTTTCCCCGAGGCCGGCGCTCGATCGACGTCGGCGGGTCACGATGCGGACTCTCGTGGGATCGCGAGATCTCGTGACCCAACCGGCAGCCTATCCTCTCGAAAGAAGGCGCTTTCCGTCCCGGCACGGCCCCTGCCTCGTGGAGCGGGGCCATGGACCACGAGACTCGCCCCATCCCCCGCCTCCCGCGCACCACGTCCGCGCTCGCAGCGCTCGCCTTGCTCTCCGGTTGCGCGGGCGAGTCGCCTCCTCGAACACGAGGTGAGGCGCCGCCGAAGGTGGTTCACCTCGCCCAGGCCGAGCGCGCCGAGAGACCGGTTCTCACCGAGGTCGCGGGCACCGTCCGGGCGACGCGCAGCGCGACCATCGCTCCGCTGATCAGCGGCACCATCGTGGAGGTTCGGGTCGGCCTCGGAAGCGCGGTGCGATCCGGCGAGCCGCTGGTGAAGCTGTCGGCCGGCGAGGTCGACGCGCGGCTGGAGCAGACCCGGGCAGTGTCCGAGGAGGCGGCGCGCGACCGGGCCCGGGCCACCAGCCTCGTGGGCCAGGGAGCGATCTCGGTCGCGGACTACGAGCATGCCCTGTCGCAGTGGAGCGTCGCCCGGGCGAGACAGGCCGAGGCCGCCTCCATCGCCGAGCGACGCATCCTCCGGGCACCCTTCGCCGGGGTGATCGCCTCGAGGCACGCCAGCATCGGGGACACGGTGCTTCCCGGCCAGCCGCTGCTCGTGCTCGAGGCCCCGTCGGCGCTCCGCCTCGAGGCCCAGGTCCCGGAGACCACCGGGCAGAGCCTGGCGATCGGCGACCCGGTGCCGGTGCGCATCGAGGGCCTGGCCCGGGAGATCGAGGGCCGCCTGGCCGAGGTGCAGCCGGCGTCGGACGCCACCAGCAGGACCCGGCTGTTCAAGATCGACCTCCCCGACGCGCCGGGAATCCGCTCCGGCCAGTTCGGCCGGGCGCTCCTCGCCGGCGCCCCCGCGTGGTCGGTCACCGTTCCCTCCGAGGCCGTCGTGCGCCATGGGCAGCTGGAGAGCGTGTTCGTCGTCGGGTCCGGGCTCGCCCGTCTGCGGCTGGTGCGCTCCGGCCGGGAGTCGAACGGTCGCACGGAGATCTCCTCCGGCCTGTCGGGAGGTGAGCAGGTGGCAACGGCCGGCGCGGCCACGCTCGCCGACGGGGACCGGGTGGAGGGCGTCCGATGAGCCCCGGACCCCGTCTCGGACTGGCAGGGACGCTCGCCCGGGTCTTCGTCGGTTCCAGGCTGACCCCGCTGCTGATCGTGGGCTCGGTGCTGGTCGGGCTGCTGGCGATCGTCCTCCTGCCCCGCGAGGAGGAGCCGCAGATCCAGGTGCCGGTGTTCGACGTCTTCGTGTCCCTGCCGGGAGCCAGCGCCGCGGAGGTCGAGAGCCGGATCTCCGCGCCTCTGGAACGTCTTGCCTGGGAGATCCCCGGAGTCGAGTACGTCTACTCGACGAGCCAGCCGGGGCGCTCGCTGGTCGTGGTCCGATATCGCGTGGGCGAGGACCCGGAGCGGTCGCTGGTGAAGCTCCAGCGAAGGCTCCAGGCGAGCGCTGGCCTGCTGCCGGCCGGCGCCTCCCCGCCGCTGGTCAAGACACGCTCCATCGACGACGTGCCCATCCTGGCCCTGACCTTCCACTCCGCAGGACAGGATCACCTGGCCCTGCGGCGGATCGCCGCGCAGGTCGAGGCGGAGATCAAGCACGTCCCCCAGGTGTCGGAGACGTTCCTGATCGGCGGGTATCGCCGGCAGGTCCGGATCCAGGTCGACCCGGCTGCGCTCGCCGCACGGGGCCTGGGGATGCTGGACGTGGTCCGGGCCCTCGCGCCTGCGAACCGGCAGGAGGTCGCCGGTGCGCTCACCGCCGACGACCACCAGGTCATCGTCCAGACGGGCGGCTTCTTCACCGGCGCCGACGAGGTGGCCTCCGCGGTGGTGGGAGTCCATGGCGCCGAGCCGGTCCACCTCCGCGAGGTCGCTCGCGTGGAGGACGCCTTCGAGGAACCGACCCAGTACGTGCTCTTCGGGAAGGCGGCCCATCCGGACGAGGCGCCGGTCGGGGAGGAGCCGGCCGTGACGCTCGCGATCTCCAAGCGCCCCGGAAGCAACGCCATCGCCGTCGCCGGCGCGGTCCTCTCCCAGGTGGAGAGCATCAGGCCCCGGGCGATTCCCGCCGACGTGCAGGTCTCGGTGACCCGCAACTATGGAGCCTCGGCCGCGCAGAAATCGAACGAGCTCCTGTTCCACATGGCCCTGTCGGTGGTGGGGGTCTCGCTGCTGGTCCTCTTCCTGCTCGGCTGGCGGGAGTCGGCGGTCGTCGCCATCGCCATCCCCTCCACGCTCTCCCTGATGCTCCTGGCGTTTCACCTGGTCGGCTACACGGTGAACCGGATCACGCTCTTCGCGCTGATCTTCTCCATCGGCATCCTCGTGGACGATGCCATCGTGGTGGTGGAGAACATCGTCCGGCACCGTGAGCTCGAGGAGTCGAGGCGCCTCTCTCTCCGGGAGATCGCCGTGCGGGCGGTGGCCGAGGTGGGCAACCCCACGATCCTGGCCACCCTCACGGTGGTCGCGGCGATTCTCCCGATGGCGGTGGTGGGTGGGCTGAGCGGCCCCTATCTGCGTCCCATTCCGGTCCTCGCCTCGGCGGCGATGGCGTTTTCCCTGCTGGTCGCGTTCGTGGTGACGCCCTGGTCGGCGGTGCGTCTCCTCGCCCGGCGAGGGGGGCACGAGGGCCCGAGGCGAACCCGGGAGAGCCGCGCCACGCGGGCCTACCGCTGGCTGATGTCGCGCCTGGTGGGCAGCGCCCGCTGGCGCTGGAGCTTCCTCGGCCTGACGGTGCTCCTCCTCCTCGGCGCGATGGCCACGGTTCCGGCTGGCTGGGTCCACGTCAAGATGCTGCCCTACGACAACAAGAGCGAGCTGGAGGTCGTCCTGGACATGCCGGAGGACAGCTCGCTGGAGCGGACCGCGCAGGTGGCCAGGGAGATCGCCGCCGCCGTCCGGGTGGAGAAGGAGGTCACCGACTATCAGGTGTACGTCGGCACGGCGGCGCCCCACGGGTTCAACGGGCTGATGCGGCACTACGACCTCCGGCGGGGGTCCGGCCTCGCGGAGATCCAGGTGAACCTGGTGTCGAAGGAGCGCCGCTCGGTGCAGAGCCACGGCTTCGCCCTGCGGATCCGACCCCGGGTCGCGGCCATCGCCGCCCGTCACGGCGCGAGGGTCGCCGTGGCCGAGGTCCCGCCCGGGCCTCCGGTGATGCAGTCGCTGGTCGCCGAGGTGTACGGGCCGGACGCGGCGACCCGGCAGCGTCTGGCGCGGAGCATGCGCGCCATCTTCGCCAGCACCCCGGGGGTGGTGGACCTGAACGGGTCCGAGGAGGCTCCCAGGCCCAAGGAGCTGCTGCGGGTGGACAAGGAGAAGGCCGCACTCCATGGCATCCCGGCCGAGGTCGTGGCCAGGACGCTGCGCATCGCCCTCGGCGGTGAGTCGCTGGGACAGCTGCACCTTCCGGGCGAGCAGGAGGCGGTCGAGATCGTGCTGGACGTGCCGCGGACCCAGCGCACGCGCCTCCCGGACCTCCTCGCCCTCCGGCTGCCGGATGGCCGGGGTCAGGCCCTGGTCCCGCTGGGCGAGCTGGTCCGGGTGGAGAGCACCGTCGAGGACCCGAGCATTCACCACAAGAATCTCCTGCCCGTCACCTATGTCACCGGCGACGTGGCCGGAGGCGCGGAGAGCCCCGCCTACGCGATCCTGCGGATGAACGGGGCGGTCGATCGCCTCGGCGAGCCGGTGGCGGTCTACAGCTCCAGCCAGCCGCCGACCGACGCCCGGCCGGCGATCAAGTGGGACGGCGAGTGGCACCTCACCCTCGAGCTGTTCCGGGACCTGGGCGGCGCGTTCGTCGTGGTCCTCCTCCTCATCTACGGGCTGCTGGTCGGCTGGTTCCGCTCCTTCACCATCCCGCTGGTGGTGATGGCGCCCATCCCCTTCTCGCTGGTCGGTATCCTGCCGGCGCACGCCGCCCTGGGAGCGTTCTTCACCGCGCCCTCGCTCATCGGCTTCATGGCCGGCGCGGGCATCGTGGTCCGGAACTCCATCATCCTCGTCGACTTCGCCGAGGACGGCATCCGCCGGGGACTCCCGATCGACGCCGCGGTGGTCGAGGCCGGCGCGGTTCGCTTCCGGCCGATGCTGCTCACCGCGCTGGCGGTCAGCGTGGGCTCCGCGGTGATCCTCTTCGATCCCATCTTCCAGGGCCTCGCGGTCTCCCTGGCCGCCGGAGAGGTCGCCTCGCTCCTCATCAGCCGGATGGCGGTCCCGGTCCTCTATGCGCTGTTGCGCAGGCACGACGGCTCGGGCGCGGAGGGGCTCCGCCGCGAGCGCCGCGGTGCAGGGGAGGAGCCGGGGGAGTCGCTCGCCCTTGCCGGGTGAGGACTGGCTCTTCCGCAAGAGTCAGCGCGTGCTGCCGGCCGACCGGGATGCGTCCGGATGCCTCGCCCCGGACAGCCTCGTCAGGGACGAGGCGAGCTGGACCGTCTCCTGGGAGGGGTCAGCGACCAGATCCAGCGGGAGTGGTGGCCGAGGCGCTCCTGGACGTAGGCGATCCTTCCCGCGGCGGCGAGCTGCTCGAGCAGCGGGCGCAGCTGCGCCATGGAGAGACCGGTCGTGTGCACGAGCTGGAGCTCGGTCTTCCCGCCGTCGCTCATCTCGTGCAGCACGCGGTGCACCCGCCGCTGCACCGCCTGCTGGGCGGTTCGCTCCTCCATCTGGCGCAGGCGCACCGGACCGACGCACTCCAGGCACTCGTGCGTCTCGACCAGACGGTCCGCACAGCGATGACGCCGGCAGATCCTGCCGTGGTAGATCAAGGGAGCCGTCGAACGACTCAACATGGGCCAGCCCTCTTGGCGGCGGCGTGTTCAGACGCGGCCAGTGTTGCAAACTGACAGGTTGATGCCCTCCGCACAACCTACTGCCACCGGCTGGCGGCGGCCGGCCGGCGCCGCGCACCCCTTCGCGACGGGGCACCGGAGAAGACCGCCCCGCGCGCCTGGCCGTGCGTTCTCGCATGGCGCCCGGGCGGCTGCCCCGGAGGCCGCGCCGAGACCCCGTGCAGGGGCTGCCGCGGACCGGGATCCCGCTGCCGGGCGACGCTGGACTCGAGGCTGGCCTGGAACAGCGCCTCGCCTCGAGGAACCTCTCCCTCCGGGATGCGCGCGCGGGTGAGCCGCTCGATCGCCTGCAGCAGTGGCCGATCCTCGGGTGCGACGAAGCTGGAAGCCCTTCCGCTCGCCGTCGCCCGGGCCGTCCGGCCGATGCGGTGCACGTAGTCCTCGGGAACGTGGGGCAGGTCGTAGTTCACCACGTGGCCGATGTCCGCCACGTCGATGCCGCGCGCGGCGATGTCGGTCGCCACCAGCACCCGGACCTGCCCGCGCCGGAAGCTCTCCAGCGCCCGCTGCCGCTGCGCCTGCGATCGGTCCGAGTGAAGGCGGTCCACCGCGTGACCCGTCCGCTCGAGCGCCCGGGCGACCTTGTCCGCCCGGCGGCGGGTCCGGACGAAGACCAGGGTGCTGTCCTCCGAGCCGCGGAGGAGCGACTCGAGCAACGCGTTCTTCTCGGGCTGCGCCACCCGGAAGGCGAGCTGGCTGGCCCGCGGAGCGGTGGTGCCGGACCGGGTCACCTCCACCCGCACCGGCGACCGGAGGTGCTTCCGCGCGAAGTCGGCGACCTCGCCGGCCATCGTCGCGGAGAAGAGCAGGGACTGGCGCCGGGCCGGCAGGCGGACCATCACCCGCCGGAGCTGGGGAGCGAAGCCCATGTCCAGCATCCGGTCCGCCTCGTCCAGGACCAGGATCTCGATGTCGTCCAGGCGCGCGGTTCCCGACTCGAGGTGATCGACCAGACGTCCGGGGGTGGCGATCAGGATCGGGCGGCGCTCCCGCAGGGCCTGACGCTGACCTTCCTGCGCGACCCCGCCGATGACCACGGCGGCGCGCATCCGGGCCTCGCGGCCGAGGACGTCCACCGACTGAGCGATCTGCACCGCCAGCTCGCGGGTGGGCGCGAGCACCAGCGCCCGGGTGCCCGTCTTGCCGGCCAGCCGCTCGAGGATCGGCAGCAGGTACGCCGCGGTCTTGCCGGTCCCGGTGGCGGCACACCCGATGACGTCGGACCCGGCCAGGGCGGGCGGAATGGCCTGGCTCTGGATGGGAGTGGGAGAGGTGAACCCGGCCGCGCTCACCGCGCGGAGCGCGGCGGCGGACAGACCGAGGGCATGGAAATCAGTGGCAGAGACTTGCTCCGTGGACACGTCTGAGAACTACCTTCTGTCGAGCAGGGAAACCGGCCGGACGAGAACACACGCACCGGGGCGGCGCGGGAGGTCGGAGGGGAATCCCTCGCGATGCCGGGACATGTAGCAGGCAGAGGGGACAAAAGCGAATCTTCGGGATTCGTTCGGCGATCCGGGATGGGCCCCCCGCGTCGCCGTGGGCGGTGCACCTAGTAGGTGCGGAATTCGCGGCTGAAGGAAGCGAACGCCTCGTCGATGGAGCGGGCCAGCGCCGCGTCGAGGGGCTTCCCCGCCCGGAAGTCGCGTTCCGCCAGCCAGGTGTCGAGTCGCCGGATGAACCGGGCGAAGGAGATCTCGAAGGCCCCGCTCCGGCCGACCTCCGGGTGGCGAGGGACTTCGTGCAGGAGATCACCAGAGTGCATCACGACCGAACCCTCCGTGGGCATCGAGGCGCCGCATGCGTGCGGTGCGGCTCGGCAACCTACGGGGAGGGGCAGCGTCGAAGCTTTTGGGGAACCTGAGCCGGACCTGGGAGCTTCCTGAGGCCGCAAGCCCTCGATCTCGGGGCAGTTCCCGCCGCTCTCGGCTCCTCGACGCAGCTCGCCGATGCGCTCGGGTGGGGGTCCAGTCGACCGGATCGCGCTTCGGTCCGTTCCGGGCCGTGTCTCGACCGCTGCACGCCACGGTGCAGGAACCTGCGCATTCTCGCCCCTTCGAGCGGGAAGCGCCCGAGCCTTCGACCCTGGCGGCGCGATTGCACCGTGGCGCCGCATGCGACCTCGGTCCACGGCCGTCCTGCTGGTGCTGCTCTCGCTGCTCGGGGTGGCGTGTGCCTCCGCGCCGCCGAGGTACGACCCGTTCCGCGTTCCGAGGGAGAGCTTCCATGACTCGCTCAGGACGGTGGCGCTCGCGCCGGTGGAGCTGCCCTCTCCCATCGAGAACTCCGACGCCCTCCGGGCCCGGTACGCCCAGCTCCTCCAGGCGAAGCTGGAGCAGGGCGGGCTCAAGGTCATCGGGCCGGCCGAGGTGGGCCCGGTCATGGTCGCGCAGGCAGCGAAGATCGGCGGCCTGTACGACCCGGTCACCGGGCACCTGGACGAGTCCAAGCGAAAGGCGTTCCTCGAGGCCTGCGGTGCGGAGCTCCGGGCGCGCCATGGAGTGGACGGACTGATCCGGGCGGACGTGCGGGTCGTCGAGGCGTCCGTCTCGCAAG
>Ga0335082_10009970_pt1 | contig 10307 bp, 9 predicted proteins | sample Lox_Sample_41_FD_206718 | JGI IMG/M metagenome (GOLD analysis project Ga0335082, IMG submission 206718) | Soil microbial communities from Loxahatchee National Wildlife Refuge, Florida, United States - Lox_Sample_4.1 | ecosystem: Environmental > Terrestrial > Soil > Wetlands | place: USA: Florida...
GTGTTCGGCGGGGTCGTCAACCTTGCCTACGGCATGGTTTTCGGCCCCGCCTTCGCACGACGCGACCCGCTGGTCAAGATGATGGGGACGCTCGGGCTCGCTCTGATCCTGCTCGGGATCATGGCCTGGCGGGCGCCGATCGGCGGGGCGTTCGCGCGCTTCCTGCCGCTCCCGACGACCTCGCACATCTATCAGGTGCTCGGAACGTCGGTGAACCTGACCCAGATCATCGCGATCGGCCTGGCAGTCGCCCTGACCGCGGCGATCACGATCTTCCTGCGTGTCACCAAGCTCGGCACGGCGATGCGCGCGCTGGCGAACGATCGCGAGATCACCGCCACGCTCGGCGTGCCCGCCCGAAGGGTCGAGGCCGCCGCCTGGTTCGGATCGGGCCTCGTATGCGGAGCCGCCGGGCTCCTGCTGCCCGACCTGCTCACCTCGCTCGACTATTCCGCGCTCACCTTCCTCGTCATCGCCTCGCTCGCGGCGGCGCTGATCGGGCGGCTGCGCTCGCTGTGGGTGACGCTCTTCGGAGGCCTGCTCGTCGGGCTCGCACAGGCGGTCCTCGCGCCGTACTCGTCCGTGACGCAGTACCGCTCCGCGACGCCCTTCATCCTCGCGATCGCCGCGTTGCTCGTGCTCTCGCGGCGCCGGGTCGTCACGATCTCACGCGCCCAGTGAGCCCGCGTCTTCATCTCGACCGCGCGCTCGCGGTCCGCGCCCTCGTGATCGCGGCGCTGCTCTTGTTCGTCCTCGCGGTCGTGCCGGACCTCGTCGGCGCCGACTGGATCACCACCTTCACCAGCGTCGCCATCTACTCGCTCGCCGCGCTCGGCTTCGGCCTCCTCTACGGCCGCGTCGGCCTGATCTCGCTCGGCCAGATCGCTCTGCTCTCGATCGGCTGCTGGATCGGCACCCGGCTCGCGTACGCCACGGCGATCCCGTTCCCGCTGCTGCTGCTCGTGGTCGGCGGCATCGTGTGCCTGATCGGCGTGATCATCGGCCTGCCGGCGCTGCGGCTCTCGGGGCTCTACCTCGCTCTGATCACGCTGATGTTCGCCGGCGCCACGACGGTCGTGCTCGGGGCGACCCAGTTCCCGAACGGCGGCCACGGCTTCCTCGGCTACACGACCAACAGCAGCTTGGTCGGCCTCAAGGCCGTCCGACGGCCGGAGATGGCGACCTCCGACGTCGCCTACTACCGCTACGTGGTGATCGTCGCGGCGATCATGTTCCTGATCGCACTCGTGCACGTCGCCGCAAAGCCCGGCCGCGCCTGGGCGTCGATTCGCGAGAGCGAGCCGGCGGCCCTCGCCGCGGGCGTAAACACCGTCCTCTACAAGCTCTGGGCGTTCGGCCTCTCGTCGTTCATGACCGGCGTCGCCGGCTGCCTGCTCGCAGCGCAGATCGGCGAGCCTCGCGCGATCACGTTCCAGACGCAGGACTCGCTCACCCTGGCCGCGACCGCGCTGATCGGCGGCATCTTCAGCCTCTGGGGCGCGATCGTCGCCGGCCTCTTCAACCAGCTGCTGCCGTTCGTCTTCCAGGCGCAATGGGGAATCAATCCGAACTTCCTGCTCATCCTCTTCGGCGCGGGCCTGCTGCAAGTCCTCCTCACTGCTCCGGGCGGGCTCGTCGACCAGTTCCCGAAGGACATGGCGAACCTCGGTCGGCTCGTCTGGCGCGGCGTGCGCAGGCTCAGCCCGTCGAAGGAAGAGCCGGCGGCGGCGAAGGAGACGAAAGAGGCGAAGGAGGCGAAGGAGCCGACGTGATCGAGGTCGAGGGCCTGACCGTGCGCTTCGCCGGCGTGACGCCGATCGACGACATGAGCGTTGTCTTCCCCGGCGGCACGTGCGGGCTGATCGGCCCGAACGGCGCCGGGAAGACGACGTTCTTCAACGTGCTCAGCGGGTTCGTCAAGCCGGCCGCCGGGTCGATCACGGCCTTCGGCCAGAACATGCTCAAGCTTTCAGACTACAAGCGGGCCCGTTGGGGCCTCCGGCGCACGTTCCAGACCGAGATGGCGGTCGAGAAGCTCAGCGTGTTCGACAACGTCGCATTGATCCACGAGCACTCGGGTGCGAAGCGGTCGACGCGCAACGAGGACGTGCTGAAGGCCATCGAGTTCGTCGGCCTCCAAGCGCCGCCGAACGCCAAAGTCGGCGGTCTCGGCGCGCGCGAGCGGCGGCTCGTCGAGGTGGCGCGAGCCGTCGTGGGCCGCCCGCGGGTCGTGCTGCTCGACGAGCCGGCCGCGGGGCTTCCCGACGAGGAGACCGCCCACCTCTCCCAGGTGATCCAGAAGATCCCCGGCGAGGTCGGTGCGCTGGTCATCCTTGTCGACCACGACATGAGCCTCGTCTCCGCGTGCTGCGCGACGACCGCCGTCGTCGACTTCGGGAAGCTGGTCGCCTCCGGCCCCACGGCCGAGGTGCTCCGGGACGAGCACGTGATGCGCGCATACCTCGGCACCGAGACCCCGATGGACGACGGCGGCCAGGAGTCGGAGGCTCTCCTTTGAGCACGAACGGCGCACCGCTCGAGATCGAGGGGCTCTCGGTGGCGCGCGGCGGGAAGCCGGTCGTCCGCGAGATCTCGCTCGAGATCGCTCCCGGCTCGGTGACGACGCTGCTCGGCCCCAACGGCGCCGGAAAGTCGTCGATGGTGCTAGCCGTCGGCGGGGTGCTCCGGCCGACCGCCGGCACCGTCTCGGTCGGCGGCGTCAACCTCACGCGCATGCGGCCGGAGAGCATCCGCAAGGCCGGTGTCGCAATCGTCCCCGAAGGGCGGCGCCTCCTCCCCGACCTCACCGTGCACGACAACCTGCGCGTCGCGACCTACTCATTGAGCCGCGAGGACGCGAAGAGCGGGATCGACCACGCGCTCGAGATCTTCCCCCAGCTGAAGGCCCGCTGGGGAGCAGTCGCGCGCACGCTGTCAGGGGGCGAGCAGCAGATGGTCGTGCTCGCACAGGCCCTGGTGTCGAGACCGAAGTTCATCCTCGTCGACGAGCTCTCGCTCGGCCTGGCGCCGGTCGTCGTCAAGCGCCTGATCCCGGCGCTCGAACGCGCAGCGTCCGAGGGCATCGGCGTGCTGCTGATCGAGCAGTTCGTGCACGTCGCGCTCGCGCTGGCCGAGAACGCCTACGTGATCGAGGGCGGCCGGATCGTGTACCAGGGGACGGCCGCCGAGCTCAGGAACCATCCCGAGCGGCTGCACTCCGCGTACCTGCTGCGCGAACGTGCCGGTGCGCCCCCGCCGGCGGAGGGCGTTCTCTGATGCCGCCGAGTGTGCTCGACGCCGAGCGCGCGCAGACGCTCGAGCGCCTGTGCGAGCTGTTCGTGCCCGGGTCGTTGCGTGTCGGGCCAGTGACGTACGTCGACGCGCACCTCTCCGTGCTGCCGCCCGAGGTTCAGGGCTTTGCGATCGCGTCGATCGACGCGCTCTCCGGCGCGACCGATGCGGCGTCGCTGGCCGAGCACGCGGCCACGCCGGCCTTCGGCTTCATTCGCGCCCTCGCCGTCGAGGCGTTCTACAGCGATTTCGTCGCGCCCGACGCCGAGGGCCCCGGTGCGTGGTCGGAGATCGACTTCAACTCGCCACTCGCCACGCGGCTCGCCAAGGACTGGTCGTTCATGGGGATCGCATGAGCCGCAGCGAGACGCACGACGTCGTCGTCGTCGGCTCGGGCGCCGGTGGAGGAGTGGTCGCCGGCGAGCTGGCGCAGCGCGGCCGTGACGTCGTGCTGCTCGAAGCCGGGCCACACCTCACCGCGGCCGACTTCACCCGCTGGGAGGCGAAGGCGAACCACGACATGTGGTGGCCCCTGCGCCTCGTGCCGCTTCCGAACGGCGAGATGTTCGCCTTCCTCGCGGGCCGCTGCGTCGGCGGCACGACCACGGTCAACACCAAGGTCGCCCTGCGCGCCCACGAGCGGGACGTCGCGAAGTGGCACGGGCTCACGGGGCTGACGAACGAGCGCGGCGAGCCGTTCACGGCGGGCGATCTCACCCCGTTCTACGAGCGGGTCGAGCAGCTGCTCGGCGTGCGCGAGCGACACGATTGGGCCAAGAGCGTGCACACCGTCGAGCCCGGCTTCCGCGCCATGGGCGTCGAGCTCGAGCCGGTGCACTCCTACACCGACGTCAACTGCATGCGCTGTGGCTCGTGTCTCCAGGGCTGTCCGACGAACGCCGGCAAGTCGACCCAGAACACGTACATCCACGAGGCGTGGGCGCGGGGGCTGCTCGACCTGCGCGCGAACGCCACCGTCGAGCGAGTCGTGATCGAGGACGCCGACGGCGGCCCGCAGGCGACGGGCGTGGAGTACGTCGACGCGGGCGGCGAACGCCATGTGGTGAGCGCCCGCAGCGTCGTCGTCGCGGCGGGGACGCTCAACACGCCGCAGCTGCTGGTCAGGTCGGGGCTGCAGGGCCTGTGGATCGGCCGCAATCTCGGCCTGCATCCGGTGCGTCTCGTCTACGGTCTGTTCGACGAGCCGCAGGACACGCACATGGTGTACCCGATCAGTGCGCATTGCATGGACTTCCAGCACGACGAGGACGGCGGGTTCGCGATCGAGGCGACGACGATCCAGGACCCGATCGCGTTCGCGACCACGCTCACCGACGAGCACGGTCCGTTCTGGGGCGACCGCCTCGTCGAGGCGCTCCGCGGGTTCAGGCGCTGGGTCGGCGTCCTCGCGATGGTGAACGACGAGAACAACGCGGCGGTCGTCGTCGAGGAGGACGGATCCGAGCGCTTCGACATCGACTTCCAACCGGTCGAGCTCGAGCGCATCGAGCGCGCCTTCGACTTCAGCCGGAAGGTGCTCCTCGCCGCCGGGGCCCGGCAGATCGCCTGGAGCGGCCTCGCCTCGACGCACGTGCAGGGCACCTGCCGGATGGGCGACGACCCCGAGCGCTCGGTCGTCGACCGTCACGGCGAGTCGCACGAGGTGAAGCGGCTCTACGTCGGCGACGGTTCGGTCGTGCCGCGCACGCTGTCGGTCAACCCGTCGCTGACGATCATGGCGCTCGCCACGCGGCTCGCCGAGCATCTGGACGCCGATCCGAAGGGCTACCTCACCGCCGCGTGAAGGCAGCGCTCCTCTCCGACTACCACGCCCGGCTCGAGTTCGTCGACCGCCCCGATCCCGAGCCGCTCGGCGCGCGTGACGTCGTCGTCCGCGTGGGCGGCGCCGGCGTCTGCGCAACCGATCTGCACGCCATCGACGGGCTGATGGACGCAGTCGGCGTCACCTTGCCGCTCGTGCTCGGCCACGAGAACGCGGGGTGGGTGCACGCGGTCGGCGACGATGTGACGGCGGCGCGCGTCGGCGACGCGGTGCTCCTCTATCCGCCGTACAGCTGCGGGCTCTGCGTGTCGTGCCGCCGCGGGCTGGACATGCACTGTGAGCGGCATCAGTTCACCGGGCTCACGCGCGACGGCGGATTCGCCGACTACGTGCTCGTGGACGAGCGCTCGCTCGTCCCGCTGCCGGCCGGCATCGAGCCGGTGGACGTCGCCCCTCATTCCGACGCCGGCATCACCGCCTATCACGCGGTGAAGAAGCTCGTGCCGCGTCTCGGCCCCGGCGCGAGGGTCGCGGTCATCGGCGTCGGAGGCGTCGGCCACATCGCGCTCCAGCTGTTCCGGGTGCTCGGCGCCGCCGAGGTGATCGCGGTCGACACCGACGAGCGCCGACGGCGGCTAGCACGCGAGCTCGGCGCGCACGAGGTGCTCGGCGAGCAGGAAGACGTCGCGGACGCCGTCCGCGAGGCGACGAACGGCAGGGGCGCCGACGTGGTCGTGGACTTCGTCGGAACCGACGAGACGCACGCGTCGAGCCTCAGGATGCTCGCGCGTCGCGGCCTCTACTCGGTCGTCGGGTACGGCGGCACCGTCTCGGTCCCGTCGGTTGCGCTGGTCGCCGACGAGCAGGCGATCGCCGGGAACCTCGTCGGCAGCTGGGTCGATCTCTGGGAGCTGCTCCAGCTCCACGCCCGCGGCCAGGTGACGCTCAGGGCCGAGTCGCATCCCCTGACCTCGGTGAACGACGTCCTCGACGCGCTGCGGGCCGGAGACGTCACCGGCCGGGCCGTGCTCGTTCCCTGACGTGGCGAGCATGCGGGCGCTCCAGCAGGGAGAGGTCCTCTGGACGCCGACCGCGGACGCGCGCGAGCACTCGGAGCTCGCGCGGTACCTCGGCTGGCTGAGGGACGAGCGGGGCCTCGACTTCGCCGGCTACGACGAGCTCTGGCAGTGGTCGGTCGACGAGCTCGAGGCGTTCTGGGCGTCGCTCTGGGACTTCTTCGCGATCAAGGCGCACGAGCCCTACGAGCGCGTGCTCGCCTCGCGCGAGCTTCCGGGCGCGGAGTGGTTCCCCGGTGCTCGACTCAATTACGCCGAGCACATGCTGGGGCAGGACGAAGAGACGGGCACCGTCGCACTCGTCGCCGTCTCGCAGACCCGCGAAGCGTTCGAGGTGACGTTCGGCGAGCTGCGCGATCAGGTCGCGCGGGCGCGCGCCGGGCTCCTGCGGCTCGGTGTGCGGCCCGGCGACCGCGTGGTCGCCTATCTGCCGAACATCCCCGAGACGATCGTCGCGTTCCTCGCGACCGCGAGCATCGGCGCGGTCTGGGCGACGTGCCCTCCCGAGTTCGGGGTGCGCAGCGTCATCCATCGCCTCGGACAGCTCGAGCCGACGGTGCTGCTCGCGGTCGCCGGCTACCGCTTCGGCGGCAAGCAGGTCGACCGCCGCGCCGAGCTCGCTGCGATCCGCGAGCAGCTGCCGTCGCTTCGAACGGTCGTCCACGTGCCGTACGTCGGCGGCGAGGTCGACGAGCTGCCGGACACGGTCCCGTGGCACGACCTGCTCTCGGAGGACGCCGCACTCGAGTTCGAGCCGGTGCCGTTCGCGCATCCGCTCTACGTTCTGTTCTCCTCGGGAACGACCGGCCTGCCGAAGGCGATCGTCCACGGCCACGGCGGCATCCTCATCGAGCATCTGAAGAACCACGCGCTCTCGTGGGATCTCCGGCCCGGCGACCGGCTGCAGTGGTTCACGACGACCGCGTGGATGATGTGGAACGCACTCGTCTCCACGCTGCTCGTCCGCGCGTCGATCGTGCTCATCGACGGCAATCCGGTCTACCCCGACCTGTCCGCGCAGTGGCGGCTGGCCGAGCAGACGCGTCCGACGATGCTCGGGCTCAGCCCGAGTTTCGTGATGGCGTCGCGCAAGGAAGGGGTCGAGCCGGGCACCCGCTTCGACCTCTCGTCGATCCGCTCCCTGGGGGTCGCCGGTTCGCCGCTGCCGCTCGAGGGCTTCGCGTGGCTGTACGAGCAGTTCGACGCGGACGTCCTCCTCAACCTCGGCAGCGGCGGCACCGACATCTGCACCGGCATCGTGCAGGGCTGTCCGCTGCTCCCGGTCTACGCGGGCGAGATGTCCGGCCGCTGCCTCGCCGTCGACGTCCAGGCGTTCGGGCCCGACGGGACGCCGGTCGTGGGGGAGCTCGGCGAGCTGGTGATCCGCCGGCCGATGCCCTCGATGCCGGTCGGCTTCTGGAACGATCCCGACGGATCGCGGTATCGGGCGGCGTACTTCGAAGATTTCCCGGGCGTCTGGCGCCACGGCGACTGGATCGCCTTCACCGAGCGCGGCAGCTCGGTGATCACCGGCCGCTCCGACGCGACCCTGAACCGCGGTGGCGTGCGTCTGGGGACGAGCGAGTTCTACTCCGTCGTCGAGGAGTTCGACGAGGTGACCGACAGCCTCGTGGTGCACCTCGAAGAGAACGACGAGCTGCTCCTGTTCGTCGTCCTGCGCCCGGGAGTCGCCTTCGACGCAGCGCTCCGTGACCGCATCGCCTCGGCCCTGCGGAACGGGCTCTCACCGCGCCATGCCCCCGACGACGTCGTGGCGGTAGAGGCGATCCCGCGCACGCTGACCGGCAAGAAGCTCGAGCTGCCCGTCAAGCGCATCCTCACCGGCACGCCGGCCGACGACGTCGCGAGCGCCGACGCGCTGGTCGAACCGGGAGCGATCGAGCCGTTCGTGGCCTATGCCCGCACGCGCGGGGAGCCAGAGGCGGGCTGATGCCGCTCGAGCGGATCGATCACGTGCTGGTCCTGACGGACGACCTCGAGACGACGAGGTCGTTCTACTGCGATGCGCTCGGCCTCGAGGTCGGGGACCGGCCGTCGTTCGAGTTCTCGGGGTACTGGCTGTACCTGGACGGCCTCCCCTACGTGCACGTCGCCGACCGCGCCGAGTACGAGGTGCAGGCCGCGCGGCTGGGGCTCGGCGTCGGCCCGGCCGTCGATCACGTCGCGTTCGGCGGCCGCAATTTCGACGAGCTGGCGGCACGGCTCGACGCGGCCGGGGTCGCCGCCGTCGAGAACGTCGTGCCGGGCGGGTCACTGCGCCAGCTGTACGTCACCGATCCGAACGGCGTCCGGATCGAGCTGAACGTGCCGACCCGGTAGTTCACACGAGCAGCGTGAGCGCGTCGAGGATCAGCACAACGGCGAGCACCACGAGCGTGTAGACGGTCATCTGCGGCTGGCGGCGAGCGACCTCCTCGCGGGCGCGCTGCAGCAGGCCGACCGTTCGCTCTCCGAGCAGCACGAAGCAGACCACCGGGATCCAGACGAGCGCCGTTGCGATCGCGACGTACCAGACGACGAGCACGGCCTCGCTGGAGTTTCCGACGCCGGCGGTGGTGATCGCGGTTGCGGCGAGTGCGGTGAGCACCAGCCGCTTCGGGCCGGCGAGCCCCAGGACGAACCCCGCGACCAGGGCTGTGAGGAAGTGCACGCGACCGAGCCGCTCCAGGAGCCGGCGTGTACGTCTGTTCGCGTTTCCCTTTCGCGCCGTGGTGGGCTTTCGACGGGTTCTCGCCGCGAGGCCGAGCGCGACGACCGCGAGCGCGACATCCAGCGAGGCACGGACCCACGGGTGACTCGTGCTCGACCCGCCGGAGGCGGCAACGCCGATGATCACGAACGCCGAACAGGTGAGCGCCTGCCCGAGGACGAAGCCGGTCCCGAAGGCAAGCGTCTGGAACCGGCCGGCCTGCATCACGGCGATCGTCGCCGCGAGCGCCAATGCGCTCAGACCGGCGAGGAGCCCGTAGAGGAGGAGCTCGAGGATCCCGTGGCCCATGGGTGAGACGAGAGTCGGCAGAGGAGCCTAGTCCCGCATCGTCTCGAGCGGGTGACCCTCCGACTCAGGTGCCTGGCACCTAGCTAGCTAGAGGCTTGATGTGAAATGCCGCACGCCTGTGCCTGGTGGCTGAGACACGTCGCATCTCGGCCGAGTCGGGCTTGCCCGTAGCCTCTGCTACGCGCTGCGCCCGCCCCGTCCGACCTGCTCGGTCTCAGCCATCCCCACAGACATCCAATTCCACATCAAGCCTCTAGGTGCCAGGCACCGGTTCCTCGTTCAGAACGGGAACGGCGTCGCCTTGTCGCGCGACGTCACCCACTGCCACTCCGTCCAGAGCTCGAGGTTGGCGACGCCGCCGAAGTGGCCGCCGTTCGACGACATGCCGAACCCACCGAACGGCGCCGGCGGCTCCTCGTTCACGGTCTGGTCGTTGATGTGCACCATCCCGGCCCTGAGCCGGTCGGCGACCGCCCGCGCGCGCTCCGGAGACGCGGAGTGCACCGCGGCGGCCAGCCCGTAGTCTGTCCCGTTCGCGAGCTCGACCGCGTGCTCGTCGTCGCGGAACGCGATCACCGGGGCGACGGGCCCGAAGATCTCCTCGGCGTACGCGGGCATGCTCGTCGTCACGCCGCCGAGCACCGTCGGCTTGAAGAACGGGCCGTCGTGCGTGCCGCCGGTGAGCAGCTCGGCTCCCTGCGAGACGCTGTCGTCGACGATCCGCTGCACGCGCGAGATCTGCTTCTCGTTGATGATCGGGCCGAGCGCGACCTCGTCGGTCGCCGGGTTGCCGACCGGCAGCCGCTGCGCGCGCTCGACGAGCGCCGCCGTGTACTCCTCGACGAGGCTCTCGTGCACGAGGTGGCGGCTGACGGCGATGCAGATCTGGCCCTGGTGGAGGAACGAGCCCCACGCGCCGGCGGACGAGGCCGCCTCGATGTCGGCGTCGTCGAGCACGACCAGCGGGCTGTTGCCGCCCAGCTCGAGCACGATCCGCTTGAGCATGCGGCCGGCCGTTTCGCCGACGAGGCGGCCGGTCGCGGTCGACCCGGTGAACGAGATCATCCGGACGTTCGGGTCGGCGACGAGCGCCTGGCCGACGTCTGCGCCACCCGGAAGCACGTGCAGCACGCCGTCC
>Ga0335082_10009972_pt1 | contig 10307 bp, 9 predicted proteins | sample Lox_Sample_41_FD_206718 | JGI IMG/M metagenome (GOLD analysis project Ga0335082, IMG submission 206718) | Soil microbial communities from Loxahatchee National Wildlife Refuge, Florida, United States - Lox_Sample_4.1 | ecosystem: Environmental > Terrestrial > Soil > Wetlands | place: USA: Florida...
TGGTGAACGCGGTGATCGACGCGCTGTCGGAGCTCGGCATCCGCGAGATCGACATGCCGATCACGCGCGAGAAGGTCTGGCGGGCGATGCGGGCGGCAAGCGGGCAGCGCCGCTAGCTCCCCGCTACCTCTGGACCAGCCAGAGGGTGAGCGACAAGACGAGCGACAGCACGATCGAGATGATCAGGCCGCTCGCGAGCGGGAAGTAAAAGACGAACCCGTCGCGCTCGATGCGAACGAGCAACGGGGAGCTGCCCGAGGCCGAACTTCGCGAGCAGCGGCCAGGCGAGGCCGAGCAAGATGAGGACGATACCGGCGACGATGAGCCACGTCCCGATCACCCCTCCTTCGGCATTGCGGCGCATGGCAGGATCGAGCGGTTCCCGGTTCGCACGGCGCGGGCTCGCTCAGCGCGCAGGCACCAGCCGGCGCTCGATCACCGCGCCGGTGAGATTTCTCGACGCGTCCGAGATGAGGTGGAGGACGGTCGGCACGACGTCCTCCGGCTCGGAAATGCCGACCGAATCGCGGTACATCGCGACCTCCTCCTCGGTCGCCACGTCCAGGAACACCGGCGTCGCCACGAGCCCGGGCGACAGGACATTGGCGCGTACCCCGTAGGGCCGCAGCTCCTGCGCCACGCACTTGATCAGCCCGATCAGCGCGCCCTTCGACGCCGCATAGGCCGACGCGCCCGGCCAGCCCGTGTTCACGAGTCCCGACGTGAAGGCGAGGACCGCACCGCTCCGCTGGCGCCGCATCACCGGGACCACCGCGCGGACGAAGTGGAAGACGCCGTCCAGGTTCACCGCCATGTGGCGGCGCCACTCCGCGTCGGACATCTCGTCGACCGGCTTCCGTCGCTGCACCGCCGCGCACAGCACCGCGGCGTCGATGCGGTCGATCCCCGCGACCAGCGCGGCGACCGCACTCGCCTCGGCGACATCGAGTTTGTGCGCCTCGACGCCGGCGACGCGGCCGATCGCCGCCAGCCCGTCCTCGTACACGTCGGCGACGATCACCCGCGCGCCGCGCGCGGCACAGGCCCGGGCCGTGGCCGCACCGATTCCCGACGCGCCGCCGCTCACGAGAACGACGCTGCCCGAAAAGTCGTAGCTGACGCTCGTTGCCACCTCATCGCTCCACTGGCGGGGGCAAGCCGATCGCCCGCTCGTATAGCGTGGCGCCGATCCCCGGCGCCATCGGTGCGATCGCCGCGACGTGCTCGTCCGGGCGGACGAGCACGACCGAGCCCGGCGGCACCTTCAGCCGGCGGAACAGTCGATCGCCGGGATCGAGCAGCGCGCGCTCGCGCAGCCCCGAGTCGAGCGGGGCGTCCCAGCGCGAAACGACGTAGTGCGCGAGCGCGGGCGACCGCGCCGCGGGCACGGCCGGACGCCGCCGCGCATCGGCGAAGTACAGCGCGACGAAGCGGTCGCCGCACAGGTCGTGAAGCCGTTGCTCGCGTCCGTCGGGGCCGTGGACGAGGGCGTCGGGCAGCCGGTCGCCGATCCCGATCGCCGGCTCGGTCTCGGACTTCACCAGGGACCAGTCGCCCGCACCGTTCGCGTCGAGCCGGACGCCGAGCAGGCCGCGCGTGTAGGCGTTCGACCAGTTGTTGTCGGTCATCGCGGCCGCATGCTCGACGCGCTTCGCCATGTAGGCGCGCGCGGCCTCCGCCATCTCGCCGGAGCCGTGCGCGGCGAGCGGCTTCTGCTCGCGCTCGTACCCATCGAGGAGCGCCTCCGGCGCCCAGCCGCGTAGATGCCAGGCGAGCCGCCACGGCAGGTTCGAAGCGTCGAGCACCCCGGTGTTCAGGCCGAGCGCCCACATCGGCGTGATGAGGTGCGCCGCGTCGCCCATCAGGAACGCGCGCCGGTCGCGCCAGCGATTGGCGACGCGATGGTGGACGCGATAGACAACCTTGTTGTGGATCTCCACCTTCGACACACCGCCGATGAACGCGATCGCCTTGTCGCGCAGGGCGTCCGCGCTCGGCTCCGGGGCGTCCGGCGGGAGCGGAAACAGGAATCGCCAGCAGTGCGGGTGGCGCACGAGGATCATCCACTCCTCGGCATCGGAGAAGTACGAGAGGTACGGGTAGTCGCGCGGGTTCTCGACGTCGAGGTCGACGACGAGATCGACGAGCGCCACCGATCCGGCGAGCGAGGCGCCCTCGACATCGAACCCGAGCAACTCGCGCACCGTGCTCCGTCCGCCGTCGCAGCCGAGGACGTAGCTCGCTTCGAACGTCCGCTCCCCTTCCGGGGCCGCGAAGCGCAAGACGGCGCGATTCCCGTCCTGCGCGAGCGCCGTCAGCCGATGCCCGAGCCGGATCTCGCCACCCTTCGCGTGCAGCGCCTCGGCGAGCACCGGTTCCATGTGATGCTGGGGCAGGTTGATCACGAACGGATAGCGCGTTTCCGCTCCGAGGACGTCCATCCGCAGCGGAAACGGGCGCGCGCCGGTCGCGCGGTCGATCTCGCCGATCTCGTCGACGCGGAGCGCCTTCCGGAGGATCGCGTCGGCGACGCCGTAACGCCGCCAGATCTCGAGGGTGCGCGATAGCGTCGTGCCCGCCTTGGTGTCGAGTGAGAGGCTCGCATCCTCCTCGAACACCACCGCCGGGACCCCGTAGTAGGCGAGCCCGAGCGCCGTCGTCAGCCCGACCGGCCCGGCGCCGACGACCGCGACCGGGCGCGCCACTGCCACCGGACCTCGCGCTGTCCGCGTTCAGGCCTAGGGACGGATCGGCGGCGCGGGCAGATAGCCCTCGCGCATCACGTCCTCGACCGTGAGCTTGCGGCCCTGCACGTCGACGTTCGCGTTGATGAACTCGATCGTCCGGATCATCTTCTCGCGGTTCATCGCGCCAAGGCCGTTCTTCTCGGTGTCCGGCACGACCGTGAGGCGCTTGAGGATCCGCATCTCCTCGACGACGATGACCGGGTCGAGCGCCTTGAGCGTCTGGGTCTGGAGCTTCGCCGCCTCCTCCGGGTTGTCGAGCGCGTCCTTCCACCCGCGCAGGGCCGCACGGACGAAGCCGCGCACGACCTCCGGGTTCTTCTGCAGGAAATCCTCGCGCACGCCGATCGAGTTCGAGTAGATGTCGAGCCCGTGGTCGCCGAGGAGCATGCATTTCGCCTCGGCGTCCTTCACCGCGCGCCGGATCGCCGGCTCGCTCATCACAAACAGATCGATCGCCTGGACCTTGCGCGCCGCGAGCATCGGCACCCGCGCCGAGCCGTCGATGTTGACCACGCGCAGGGTCGAGCTGTCGAGGCCGTGCATCTTCATGAACGCCATGTGGATGCGCGGGACGAACGACGCGGTGCTCGAGCCGAACTCGAGCCCGACCATGTCCTTCGGCTGGGTGACGTTCGCGCCGGGGTTGAGCGAGAAGACGCAGTACGGCGGCTTCTGGTAGTTCACCGCCACGATCTTGACCGCGGCGCCGGCCGCGCCGCCGGCGACGAGGCTCGGAATGTCGATGAAGCCGAACTCCGAGGCGCCGGCCTCGACTGCCTTGATCGCATCCGCGGTGCCCTTGGACGGGATAATCGTGACGTTGAGCTTCTCGTCCTTGAAGTAGCCCTTCGCCACGGCGACGTACCACGGTGCGTGGCGTCCGAGCGCAATGAAGTCGAGCGTGAACTTGATGTCGCGCTCCTGCGCGCGGCCGATCCCCGGCGCCGCCGCCGCGACCGCGAACCCGAGTAGCGCCAGTCTCTTCACGAAGTCCATGCCGTCCTCCCGTCGGTCCGCGCGAGCCGCGTCGAATATGGTGCCTGCGACGAGATCACTGTAGCATGGGCCGATGGGGATGACATGACCTTCGGCGTGCTCGAAAACGTCCGCAAGGAGTTCCCGCGGCGCGGCGAATCGGCGCCGCTGGTGGCGCTCGACGGCGCGTCGTTCTCGTTCGAGAAAGGGGAGCTCGTGTCGCTGCTCGGACCGAGCGGCTGCGGCAAGACGACGCTCCTCAGGATCATCGCCGGCCTGATCGGGCGCACCTCCGGCTCGGTGCGCATCCGCGGCGAGGAGGTCGAGGATCCGCATCCTGACTTCGGCTTCGTGTTCCAGGCGCCGAACCTGATGCCCTGGCGCACGGTGCTCGACAACGTGCTCTTCCCGATGGAGATCCTGCGGCAACGCGATGCCCGGGCGAAATCGCGCGCGCTCGAGCTGCTTGCGATGACCGGGCTGAAGGAATTCGCCGCAGCGCGCCCGGACCAGCTCTCCGGCGGGATGCAGCAGCGCGTCGCGCTGTGCCGCGCGCTCGTCCACGAGCCGGCGCTGCTGCTGATGGACGAGCCGTTCGGCGCGCTCGACGAGCTGACCCGGATGGAGATGAACGACCTCCTGCTCGACATCCGCGCGCGGACGCAGGCGACGGTCGTGTTCGTGACCCACTCGATCCAGGAGGCGGTCTACCTGTCCGACCAGGTGTTCGTGTTCAGCAAGCGGCCCTCGCGCATCGTCGAGGCAATCCGGGTCGCGCTGCCGTATCCACGGTCGGCGCGAACGCGATACGAGTCGCAGTTCAGCGCGCTGGCGAGCCGCGCGAGCCGGGCGCTCGGCGTGATCCACGAGGGCGCCGCTTGAGGATCGGCGACCTCGTCGACGATGGCTGGAAGCGGCTCGTCTACCCGCCGCTCGGGATCGCGCTGACGATCGGGCTGTGGCACTGGGCGTGCGTGCGCTTCGACATCTCGACCACCGTGCTGCCGAAGCCGGGCCTCGTCCTGCAGGCGGCGATCGATCGGTACGATCTCCTGCTCGCGGAGTCATGGGTGACGCTCAAGGAGACTGTCTACGGATTCGCGCGCGCGCTCGCGCGCGGGATTCCGATCGCCGTCGCGATCACCGGCTCGAAGACCCTGAACCTCATGTTCTCGCCGATCCTGGTCGCACTGCAGTCGGTGCCGAAGGTTGCGCTCGCGCCCATCCTGCTCGTCTGGCTCGGCACCGGGATCGAATCGAAGCTCGCGATCGCCTGGCTGGTCGCGTTCTTCCCGATCGTGGTGGACACCGCCGCCGGGCTGCAGTCGACGCCGCGCGAGCTGCTCGAGCTCGCGCGGAGCCTGCGCGCGTCGCGCTGGCAGGTTTTCTCGAAGGTGCAGTTCCCGGCGGCGCTGCCGTTCATCGTGACCGGGTCGAAGGTGGCGGTGACCCTGGCGGTGATCGGCGCGGTGATCGGCGAGTTCGTCGGCTCGAGCGAGGGCCTCGGCTACCTCCTGCTCGCGGCGAGCTCGCAGATCAACTCGCCGCTCGCCTTCGCGGCGTTGTTCGCGCTCGCGGCGCTCGGTATCCTCGTGTACCTGGCGGTGGTCGGCGCGGAGTGGCTCCTCTCGCCGCTCCTGCCGAACGCCCACCGGCGCGAATGAAACATCAAGAGGAGTGGTCCGACATGACGAAAGCCGCAACGCCCGGCCGATCGATGCCGTCCGGCGCCCCGAGCCTGGTGGAGATCCTGATCCAGAGCCGCGAGGTGCCGTGGCGCGAGAAGTCGCTGAAGGGCGTCCACGAGAAGATGCTCTGGCGCGACGAGGCGACCGGCGCGACGATCGCACTGATCAAGTTCGACAAGGGCGCCGGCATCCCGAAGCCGCACTCGCACGCGTCGAACCAGTTCATGTTCTGCCTCGAGGGCAAGTACGAATACACGAGCACGAAGGTCACGCTCACGCCCGGCTGCTTCTACTGCAACCCGAAGGGCAAGGTACACGGCCCGGCGGTCGCCCACGAGGACACGGTCGTCATCGAGATGTACGACGGGCCGCATTACCCGCAGGTGCCCGACTGGTACACCGATCCGGCGGACGCGCGCTAGGGCGGTGGAAGGGACGCAACCGGTCAGCGGGCCGGCGGCGCCGCGAGCGGCCAGACCGAAACGTCGAACTCGTCGGGCATGGTCACGTGCACGAATCCGCGCGTGTCCCGGAGCGAGCGCGTGATGTGACCTTTGCCGCGCATGTCCTCGGCGAAGATGAGATCCCCTGGCCGGCAGACGACGCGCGCGCCTTCGCTCGTCTCCAGCTCGAGGATCCCCGAGGTGAGGAAGATCAGCTGGCGGCGGGGCGCGTTGTGGAGGTCCTGGACGTGGCCCGCGGGCGTCTCGCGAAAGAAGAGCGGGCCGCAGCGGAAGGTCTCCGACATCGGGCGCTCGCCGGCCGTCATCGGCACCTCGCGCACCTCGATCGCCGATTCGCCCGAGGGCTTGGTGAAGATCCTGAAGACGCGCACCGGTCGCGATCCGCGTTACGGCACGATCCGTTCCGCCCGGAACCGCGTGAGCAGGCGGACGAACATCTCCTCGCTGTCCACAACGTCGTGAAAGCCGTACTGGCGGGCTTTGACGGTGCTCGTCATCACGTCCCAGTCGCAGCCGAACACGTAGTCGCCGAACGGCCACGCGACCAGGTCGTCGAAAGCGTACGACTTCAGGCCGTGCTGCTCGACCAGGTTCTTCCACAACGGCGCCTTGTCGGCCATGTGGCTGACGAGCGAGATCGTCTGCACGTCGCCCGCGGGCATGTCGAACACCTTCGCGATCTTCGGCCAGACGTTGCACCAGCGGAAGTAGTCGCCGTTGGTGATGTTGAATGCCTGGTTCGCGCAGCGCGGCTCGGTCGCGGCCCAGTGCAGCGCGGTCGCGAGGTGCGATGACTCGGTGACCTGATAGACGGACCGGAAGGCGCCGGGCTTGCCGGGGAAGCGGAGCGGCAGGCCGAACGCCCTGCTGATCGACGCGTAGACCGCGATCACCGACAGGATGCTCATCGATGTGCCGGGCGAGAAGCCGCACAGCGTGTGCGGCCGGACTTCCGTCCAGCCCCAGCCCCTGCCGTGCTGGTACGCGATGAGCCAGTCGATCTGGTCGAAGTAGAAATCGGGCGGCATGTGCCGCGGATCGTCCTCGCGCGCCGGGGTCTTGAATGGTCCGAGGTGCGCGCCGTAGTACTTGTTGCCGGTAACAAGGACGACCCGCTCGAGGTTCGTCGACGCCCGATCGATCGCCGACACCGAATTGACGAGCATGGCGAGATTGGGCGCGACGTTGCTCGCGGCGTTCGCCGCCGCGCCCGCAGCCGGTGCCTGGAAGCCGGCGTAGAAGACGTGCGTAACTGCCCTCAGGCCGGAGAGCTTCGCCTCGGCGTCCTTCCGGTCGGTGAGGTCGACGGAGAGGTAGCGGACGCGCTCTCGGGGCTCGCCGGTACGGCGCGACAGCCCAATGACCTGCCAGTCGGGGAGGCTCGCGAGCTTCTCGACGATGTAGCGACCGATGACGCCAAGGGCGCCGACGACGACCGCGGTCTTGAGCGTGGCCATGAGAGACATTATCCCAGCCCCGCTGTCAGCGTTTCGCCAGAGCAACGGGCACGGATCTTGTACGGGCGGATCGTATCGGGTGCGTGCGCGCCGAGAAGCGGAATTTCCCCTCATCGGCCGGCTGCCCGGGGCCGGAGGAGGCGGATCGGCCGCGTAGGATGTCCGCGTTCCCCCACCAACCGGGAAGCCCGATCAGCCTGCGTCTCCTCCGCGCGCTCAGGCGCGCCGCCACCACCGTACCGGCCGAATGGGAGTTCCTCGCACTGGTCGTCCGCCGCTTCGGCGAGGAGCGCTGCGTCCAGGTGGCGGGCAGCCTCACCTTCACCACGCTGCTCGCGCTCGTGCCGCTCGTGACCGTCGCGCTCACGGTGGTGACCGCGTTCCCGGCGTTCGCTTCCCTCTCGCAGGCGCTGCGCGAGTTCATCGTCGCCAACTTCGTGCCGGAGGCGGCCGCGCGGGTGATCACCGTCTATCTCCCGCAGTTCTCGGACAACGCCGCCAGGCTGACCGGGTTCGGCGTCGCGTTTCTCGCCGTGACCGCGATCATGCTCGCGTTCACCATCGACCGCGCATTCAACACGATCTGGCGCGTGAAGCGGCCGCGGTCGCTTGCCGCGCGCGTGCTGATCTACTGGGCGGTGCTCACGATCGGCCCGATCCTGATCGGCGGGGGCCTCGCGCTCAGCTCGTGGCTGCTCAGGGTGCTCGTGTCGCTCGGACTGTGGCGGCCGCTGTGGCAGTCGACCGCGTTCGTCCTCGGTTTCGTCCCGATCGCGCTTAGCGCGCTCGCGTTCGCGCTCCTGTACCGCAGCGTGCCCAACCGCCAGGTGCTCCCTGCCGATGCGGCCGTCGGCGGGATCTTCGCCGGGCTCGCGTTCGAGGGCACGAAGCTCGGTTTCGCCGAGTTCGTCGCGCACTTCTCGACGCACCAGACGGTCTACGGCACGTTCGCAGCCCTGCCGTTCTTCCTGCTGTGGATCTACGTCTCGTGGCTCGTGGTGCTGGGGGGGGCGATCGTCACGGCGGCGCTGCCCAACTGGCGCGCGCGCGGGTTCTCCCCCGGGCGCGACCCCGCGAGCCAGTTCGTCGGCGCGGTCAAGCTGCTCAAGCTCCTCGCCGCGGCGCACCAGAAGGGCGAGGTGCTCAGCCTCGTCGAGTTGTCGCGCTCGCTCCGGTTTTCCTGGGAGGCCACCGAGCCGCTCCTCGACCGGTTGGAGGGCGCCGGCTGGGTGTGCAAGGTGGCCGGCAGCGGCTGGGTGCTGCGCCGCGACGCCGAGCGCATCAGGCTCGCCGAGGTCTACCGCGAGATCGTGTTCGATCCGGCCGCGATCCGGAGCGACGACAGTGACCGCGCGCTGAACGCGCTCGTGCGCGCGACCGGCGCGGTCGTCGACCGGGAACTCGACGTCGCGCTCGCGTCGGTCTTCGAGCCCGGCGGCGCGCGCCTGCTGCGCGCGGTGGAAAGCGCGGGGTAGCAGCCCCGGCCGGCTAGGGCCGGTCGGCCTGCTTTGCCCACGAATCCCGCAGCGTCACCGCGCGGTTGAACACCGGCTTGCCGGGCTTCGAGTCGCGCAAATCCGCGACGAAGTAGCCATGGCGCTCGAACTGGAAGCGGTCCTCGGGCTGTGCGCGCTTCAGACCCGGCTCGAGGTAGGCGGTGATTACCTTCTTCGAGCTCGGGTTGAGATCGTCGAGCCAGTTGCATTCCGCGGGCACCTCCGCGGCGTGGGCCTTGCCGGTGTCGTCGTCGACGACCCCAGCGTGGCCCTGGACGGGCGCCTGCGCGGCCTCGCCCCGCCCCTTGCGCGACCCGGGAAACGGCACCGCGAAGAGCCGGTCGTACAAGCGCACTTCCGCTTGGTACGCGTGCTGCACGCTCACCCAGTGGATGTTGCCCTTCACCTTGTACTTGTCCGAGCCCGGCGTCCCGGAGCGCGAATCGGGCAGGTACTCGCAGTGCACCGCGGTCACTTTCCCGGTCGCATCCTTGTCGGCGCCGACGCACTTGACGACGTAGCCGTAGCGCAGCCGCACCATGTTCCCCGGGTACAGTCGGAAGTAGCTCTTCGGCGGCGACTCCATGAAGTCCTCGCGCTCGATCCAGAGCTCGCGCGCGAACGGGAGCTTGCGCTTTCCCATCTCCGGCTTCTGGGGATGGACCGGCGACTCCATCTCCTCGACCTGGCCCGCGGGATAGTTGTCGATCACGAGGCGCAGCGGATCGAGCACCGCGGTCGCGCGCGGCGCGCGCTCGTTGAGATCCTCGCGCAGGCAGTCCTCGAGGATCGTCATGTCGATCCAGGAATCCGCCTTCGACACGCCGATCCGGTCGGCGAACAGCCGAATCGCCTCCGGCGTGAAGCCGCGCCGGCGAAAGCCCACGATCGTCGACATCCGCGGGTCGTCCCAGCCCTCGACGTGGCGATCCTCGACGAGCTGGATCAGGCGCCGCTTGGACAGCACCACGTAGGTCAGGTTGAGGCGCGCGAACTCGATCTGCTGCGGCAGCGGGCGCGCGAGCGAGCCCAGGTCGGCGAGCCGCTCGTTGATCCAGTTGTAGAGCGGCCGGTGGTCCTCGAACTCGAGCGTGCAGATCGAGTGGGTGATGTTCTCGAGCGCGTCCGAGATCCCGTGGGTGTAGTCGTACAGCGGGTAGACGCACCACTTGTCGCCGGTGCGATGGTGGTGCGCGTGCCGGATGCGGTACGCGACGGGATCCCGCAGGTTGAGGTTCGGCGACTGCATGTCGATCTTCAGCCGCAGCACCCGCGCGCCGTCGGCGAACTCGCCGGCGCGCATGCGGCGGAAGAGCTCGAGGTTCTCGGCCGCAGGCCGGTCGCGATAGGGGCTGTTCGTCCCCGGCTCGGTCAGCGTGCCGCGCGCGCGGCGGATCTCGTCCGCGGTCTGGTCGTCGACGTAGGCGAGCCCGCCCTCGATGAAGCTTTCCGCGAACTCGTACAGGAGGTCGAAGTAGTC
>Ga0335082_10009973_pt1 | contig 10307 bp, 8 predicted proteins | sample Lox_Sample_41_FD_206718 | JGI IMG/M metagenome (GOLD analysis project Ga0335082, IMG submission 206718) | Soil microbial communities from Loxahatchee National Wildlife Refuge, Florida, United States - Lox_Sample_4.1 | ecosystem: Environmental > Terrestrial > Soil > Wetlands | place: USA: Florida...
TCGTGATCTGGCCCGTCCGGACGTTGCATTCGTGAACCGGCAATCCGGTTCCGGAACGCGCGTATTGCTCGATTACGAATTGTCGCGAGCGCAGATCGCCCCGGACGCGATCAACGGCTACCGCTCCGAGGAGTACACGCACATGAACATCGCGATGGCAGTGGGATCCGGCCGCGCGGACACCGGACTGGGTATCCTGGCCGCTGCCCGAGCACTTGATCTGGATTTCATCCCTGTCACACGTGAACGTTACGATTTCGTAATCCCTACGGAACTGATGGAAGGCGAGAACGTGCGGGCGCTGCTAGACCTGTTCCAGTCCGCCGCGTTCCGCCAACAGGTATGCGCCATGGGTGGTTACGAAGTCGAAGAGACGGGAAAAATGGTGATCTGAATGCCCCGGAATCAGGCCCGCGAGCAAACACGGGAGACTATTCTGCGCTCTTGGTCTCCTTAACGAGAGGCCGGAGCGGTTCAGGGATGCGGCGGAGATCATCACGGCTGACAAGGGCCGGAGAGATCGGTGCGGGGCCGTTCTCTCGTAGCAGATCGGTGCCGGTGGGACCCAAGAGAAGCTGGAGAAATCGAACAGCGGCCTCGGAGTGGGGGGCCTTCTTCATCATGCAGATTCCCCATGCCACTCGGCTAGCCGGGATCGGTACCGTCCGTGCGCTCCCGGGGGCTCCCAGTCCCGGCAGAACAATCGATGCGTGTTGGCCGTACCATGCGTTCTTTGCGGCGTCAGACAGATTGATCTCATCGGGCAGGTTGACGTATCGCATATCAGGATCTTTGCTCGCGCTCGCCTGGGCATTGTGTTCGTACGTGAGCTGAAAATCGAATTGCTTGCCGAGGCCAGAGCTTGCACTGCCCGGTGCGGGAATCATCAGGTGCTTGAGCAGATTGTTGTAAAGGTTCGGCACATGGTAATACTCCTGTGCCAACTGGAAGATCATATCCGCCCGATATGCTCCCGGATCGAGAAAGGGGTGTCCTCCTCCGATAACAACTCCGGGCATGGTCAGGATCGAATACCATTCCGGGGCCGCACTGGGAATGGAAATTGGGGGATGGAACGGCTGACTACCCGGTGCGACGATCGGGGGTAGTTTCTTTTCAGCGACACTCTTTGCGGAATATGCGAGAACCATCTTGCCCTGGGCGAACACGATGTTGAAATCGGCATATCCGGCAGGCTTCAGGAACAGATCGATGTCCATGTAGTCCGCAGGCGCATAGAGATCAGCCTGCTGGCCTCCTGCGGTGATCTGCCGGGCCGCATCCACACTGCCCATCGCCAAGTCCTTGACCTGGATTCCCGTTTGACATGTAAATGCGGCCACAAGTGGTGTGAACGCACGCGTCAGGCTACCGGCTCGATAGATGATTAGCTGCTGGTTGGTCATTGGGACGCATCCTGTAGTTTGAGCGACGGCGGTCGGCGCCAAGAAGAGCATCAGAAGGATCGATCGAAGTGGGTATTTCCTGACCAGCGCCATGATTTTTCCCCAGAGATGATTCGTTCCAAGCGATCCAACATCCACTCCGGCTAGAAAGCGATTCGCACCGAGGCGTTCACCACAAACGGTTCGCCGAGATGTCCCAGATAGCTGCCGGTGCTTTGTCCCGTGATGCTTCCCGGACCCAACGTCGACCAGTATTGCACGCTCGAGATATTATTCGCGGTGAACCGAAATGTAGTCACCTTTCCCACGAGTTCCGTCGTGTAGCGCATACCGAGATCAAATACGTTGTAAGACGGCGTGTAAGAGCTATTGATGTCATCGATCGGGCGGCGTCCCACGTGCTGCCAATCAAAATTCAGATAGACGCCAGCCAACGCCCGGAACCTGTATTCCGCCAGGATATTGGACTTGTAATCCGGTATCCCTACAAATTTTTTGTTATTGGTGGCCGGGATGCCGGTGTCAGTAAGTTTTGGGTTCAGGACTGTCAGTCCGCCCGTTAGCATAAGGCTTTGAAATATCCTGCCTGAGAGCATGGCTTCCACGCCGTAGTTGCGCTGGGTGCCCGTAATCTCGAGTTGAACGCAATTGCTCGTTCCCGATTGTTTTCCGCAGACCGGACTAACCACTCCAACGACATAGTTTGCAAACGGCCGGTCGATACGGAACATTGCAGTCGAAAAATCGAGTCTGCGCGCCGTTAGTTTGTAGCCGATCTCTCCTTCCTTACTCCGGTAAGGAGGCAGTGCCTGGTTGGCGTTGACCACGATTGTGCTGCCGCTGCTTGCCGCAGCGACGTCGGGCGGCTGAATGCTTTGAGCAAACGTTCCATAAATGGTCATGTTGTTCCTGGGTTTATAGAGGATGCTCGCGGAGGGGCTGACACCCTGGCTCACGTAGCCTCCAGTCCAGGTGCGGACAAAGTGGTTGGCCGCGTTGTCTGCGTAACTATCGGTCCAGGTCCAGTCCTGGCTGGCGGCTACCCGCACTAACCACTGTCTGGAAAGCGTGATCGAGTCGCCAAGGCTGAATCCCTGTTGGTGGATGACGCTGGACTCATAATTCGACGTCGGTGGGGAGACGCCGCCCGGAGGTGGCACGAAAACCAGGGGGTGGGCGATGCTGGCCTGGCACACACCCTGCGGGGTGTTGGACGTGCATAGCGCCGTTTTGGAAGGGCTGGTAACCGGTGAATAGGTTGCGAACCGGTAACCGGTGCTCCCGATCACGACATCATGCAGTAGCGGGCCTGTCTTGAACCGGCCCGTCACGTATAACAAGTCGCTGTATACGCGGAAGCGTTGGGCCAGCGAAGAGAAGGCATTGGCGTCATACGTTTTGTAATTCCCGTTATTGTCGATCAACTGGTTGACCGCCGTGGTGATGCCCCGATTCGAGAGCTGGTTCAAGCCTCCGACCACAAGATGCCATGTCGAGTTGAAGTCGTGCTTCGCTCGCAGTTCCCCGATATAGGACGTAAGGTCTACGCCGGAGAAGGACTGACCGTACCCCCTGATGGTCGGATCGGGCGCCTGCTTCGGCAACAGAATACTTTTGGAGCCCGTCACAGAAGGCGGGGTCGTGGTCGGTGCGTAGGCGAACCAGCCCGGGTAGCCAAATTGATACAGGTTGTAGTAACTGTAATTCCCTTCGAAGACGGTGTGCGCCCACGGACGGACATCGGCCGCCCCAGCAGCCAACTGGCGCCGGAGTTGACTCGCTTTGACGTACCCGCCCCCGTCGGCCACTACCAGATTCATGCGATAGCCGAAGATCTTCTTCTTGCCGATGCGGTCGCCCAGGTCCATGTGAGCGGTACCGACGCTATTGCTCTCATAGCCTAATTCGACTTCGTGAAAGGGCACTTCTGTAGGCCTTTTGGTGATGAAATTGAACGTGCCCGAAGGGTTTGCGGGACCATAAAGCGGGGCGCCCACGCCGCTGACGACCTCGATCTGCTCGTACTCCTCCATGGCGGAGGGCGTGGTGACCGCGAATCCCATTCCGTCCTTGCGGTCGTTCTGCATGTTGCTCCCCTGCATGCCGCGGGTTGCAGGGCGTATCACCTCCGGCCCCTGCATCTCCTGAAACGACACCAGCGGCAGATACTTGGAGGCTTCCTTGAAGTTCCTCGACTGCGTATCGTCGATCAACTGACGCGAAATCACGTTAACCGAGTACGGAAGGTTGACGATTGGCGTCGTTCCGAGCGGTCCGCCCGTACTCACGGCTTCCACGCGATAGGCGTTTTCGACATTGGCAGCCAGGATAGTGATACTCTCTGTGACTTCCGCCAAATCAAAATAGCAATCGAAGCGCACGATCTGGCCCGCAGCGACTTCTAGTTTGGGGCTTACGGCGTGCTTGAAACCTTTGGCGTCGACCTCAACAACGTACGAACCTGGCTGGACCGATGGGAAGGTGTACACGCCCTCGCCATCGGAGACGGTTGCCGCCTTCACTGTCCCCTGCAAATCGTTGAGAACGACGTTCGCGCCGACGACCGCCGCTCGTGAGGGGTCCCTGACGGTTCCGGTAATCTGACCCGTTTGCAGCACGGTCTGGGCGACGCCGAACAGAGTCGAAAACCACAGTGCGACGGCAAGGGACAGGAAGGTTAGGCGCCGATGGCGGGCTTGAAAGAAGGTTATGGCCGCAGAGGAATTCAGGTTCGTTGGAAGTGTTTGGGACCAGAACCCGCACAGCGACGAGAGGAACAGCGCGATGGCGCGGAAAGGCCTGGGTTCCAAACCCATCTCGATTGGATTGTGAGCGAGGAACTCGAAATGCGTGGGGCGCCGCACAAAAAGGAATCGCATCTTACGTCACCGCCGAGTGCCAATTGTGATGTGTCAATTGTTCGGAGCGTGTTGAACGCGAACTTCTGGCCCGGGGGAGTGCATTGGGCAACAGGGAACGGTATGATGCCCGGTTTACCGTTGAGAATTCACAGCTTTATGCTGATAGTAAATCGTCTAAAACGGAATCGCACAAAATCGCGGCCGATACAGGATGGAACTGTCCAAGCGTGCGTCAATGCCAAGAAGTCTCCTATGTTTGGAGTGTATTGTCAACTGTAAATAGAGATATACAATTCTTCGAAAACGTATTAAACCGTATTGTCAGCGTCGGCCTGTAGCGGAGCGGTTTCGAAAGCAGGAAGTGCTCGTCTCTGTGTTCGGACGATCAGCCAATCCTGAAAAATTCATGCGATCGTCTGATGTTGAACGCGAACTTCTGACCCAGGGGGGGCGCATTCGGCAGCAAGGAACGGTACTATGCCCGGTTTACCGATGAGAATCCACAGCCTTATCCTGCTGTTGGCGTGCGCTGCAAGTTGCGGCTTGGCGGCGCCGCGTCTGAAGCTATCGACCACGACTTCGACACAAGCTGCAGGCATTCTCGATGTGTTGTTGCCGTCGTTCGAGAAGAAGTGTCATTGCCAGGTCGACGTCATCGCCGTAGGTACAGGTAAGGCACTCAAATTGGCAGAATCCGGTGACGTCGATGTGGTTCTGGTGCATGCACGCCGCCTGGAGGACCAGTTCGTAGCCGCAGGTTTCGGCATCAACCGTCGCGACGTCATGTATAACGACTTTGTCATCATCGGGCCAGCGAACGACCCCGCCCACATCGGCGGCGCAAAGACGGCCGCCGATGCATTCAAGCGAATCGCCGCAGCGCAGGCTCCATTCATCTCCCGTGGCGACGAATCGGGCACCTATGAAAAGGAGATGGAACTCTGGCGAGAGGCGGGCCTCAATCCCAAGGGCAGCTGGTACAGGTCGGCGGGACAAGGCATGGGCGAAACAATCATCATGGCCACGGAGGTACGTGGCTATACCATCAGCGATCGTTCCACCTATATCGCGTTCAAGCAGGGCAAGACCGACCTCAAGATTCTGTTCCAGGGCGAAGCGGGGCTATTCAATCCGTACGGCGTCATCGCGGTGAACCCGAAGAAATTTCCATGGGTCCGATTCGACCTGGCGACAATGTTCATCGATTTCATTACCGGTCCTGAGGGGCAGGGGCTGATCGCCGGCTATCGTATAGGGGGCGAACCAGTGTTCTTCGTCTACGGCAGGAAATAGAAAATGGGTTTCATCGCTGAGTCCGTGCGGAAGGCTTTGCTCCTGATTCTCTCCGGTTCGCCGGACGTGGTTTCCGCTGTCTGGACCTCGCTCGTTGTCGCGGCCAGCTCCATTGTCCTGGCCTCCCTGTTGGGAGTTCCGGCGGGCATATGCATCGGGGCCGGGGAATTCCCTTTGAAGCGAATATTGCTGGTATCGCTGAACAGCCTGATGGCGATGCCTACGGTAGTCGTTGGACTGCTGGTCTATGCCCTCATCAGCCGGCAGGGAATTCTGGGAAGCTGGAACTTGCTTTTCACCCCTGCCGGTATGGTGATGGGCCTGACGCTGCTCGCAGTTCCCATTGTTGCGAACTACAGCGTAAGTGCCGTAAGAGGTGCTGACTCGCGAATTGTATCTACGGCTCTCACATTGGGTGCGACCCGGATACAGAGTCTGCTGCAACTTACTCGAGAGGTTCGTTTTGGCATATTGGCGGCGATTATCGCCGGCTTCGGGAGAGTGATTTCGGAGGTAGGCGCGGCGATGATGCTCGGTGGGAACATTCGAGGCTATACCCGAACCATGACCACAGCGATCGCACTGGAAACGAATAAGGGCGAATTTGCTTATGGCCTTGCGCTAGGCATCATTCTCATGGGGATGTCGTCGGCGATCAATGCGCTTTTGACCGTAGTGCAAGAGAAGCGGCGGTGCTCGTGACCTCTTCTATCTATGAACTCACTTCGGTTCAGGTGCGATTAGGGTCGCGCCTCGCGCTGGATGTCGAGAGCGTTACGATTCGAGAGGGATGCCTGCACATTCTGATCGGGCCAAACGGGTCCGGCAAGAGCACGCTGCTTAGCGTCATGGCTTTTTTGACAAAGCCCGATCACGGCCGCATCACGTTTTGCGGTTCACCTGTGAACTGGAGCCACAAACAGGTGGGGCATTTGCGGAAGCAAGTGACGCTGCTTCATCAGGAGTCTTATCTGTTTTCCGGTACGGTGATGGCAAACGTGGGGTTTGGACTCAGGATGAGAGGCGTGGATCAGAAAGAGGTGCGCGGTTTCGTGGAGCACTTTCTTGCGCAGGTGGGCCTGACGGGATTCCAGGAGAGAGACGCCCGCGCCTTGTCTGGGGGCGAGGCGCGGCGTGTGGCGCTGGCCAGAGCGCTGGCGTGCCGGCCGCAGGTTTTGTTGCTCGATGAGCCGATGGCCCACGTCGATCAAAAAAGCGCTGAGATCATCGAAGAGCTGATTGCCTCTCAGTCCCAGGCTGGAACGACAATCGTGATGGCGAGTCATGATGAGCACGCCGGAGAAAGGCTGTCGAGTTCCATGATTCGGCTGCAGGAGGGCCGCATCGAAGCGAGCGATCACAAGAGAGTGTGAGCTGATCGTCTGCGAAGCTGGGGGGCGGTCTATCCGCGATCAGCGTCGGAGAGTCGTGCGGCGCGCTCTCCCGAGAAGCCTGGCCAGAAATCTGATGACGGAATCGGCGCGGCATGTGAGTCATTGCAGAGGTCTATCAGGAATGAGCTGGAGGAAGTGCGTCGGCTTGTACGAGATTGAGCGTCAGAGGAATACAAAAGGGGTGCATAACTGGATTCGCGGATTTCACTTGCTGGCGTTCAACAGAACAGAAAAAGCGATTCCGCGATGCCTTCTCGCCAACAGCGCTCCAGACGGAGTGACCCACGACCAGACATCGCTTTGCACGAACGGGGAAGTTTGGCAATAACACTTTTGTTTCTATTCTTGTAATCCCCTTCGCACTAATTCGCGTCTAGCTTAAGTTGTACATCCCACTTTTCGAGAGAGCACTTTGCAGAAACCCAAAACGAACGGCCGGAAGTTCTTCGCCACGCTGTGTATGATCCTCGCATTCTGTTCTGTCACTTTCCTGGTCTCCGGTTGTGCAGCTGGCGGGAGCACTTCTTCGGCGAGTACGAGTGGCTCGACCACAACGACAGTGACTCCCTCCGCTACGTCGGCTGTCTATGGCACCTCGATTACCTTGACCGCGACCGTTTCTCCCAGCGGAGCGACCGGGACGATCACTTTTTACGACGGCTCGACCTCCCTGGGAACGGGCACCCTGAGCTCGGGAAGTGCCAGCATTTCAACCTCTGCGCTTGCGGTAGGAACGCACTCGATCACGGCATCGTATGGTGGTAGCTCTTCGTATAGTTCGAGTACCTCGAGCGCGGTGACGGTGACGATCACGTCGGCCTCGACCACGGCAACGACGACCACTCTTTCCACCACGTCGAATTCTGCTACCGCTGGAACGGCAGTTACCTTCACCGCAACTGTCTCTCCAAGTGCAGCGACCGGGTCGGTCACGTTCTATGACGGCACGACCTCCCTTGGCTCTGCGACCCTAAGTTCGGGCAGCGCTTCTCTGGGCACTTCGACGCTCACCGCAGGCACGCACACCATCACGGCGACCTACGCGGGGAACTCGACGTATGCGTCCAGTACCTCGTCTTCGGTCAGCGTTACAATCAACTCCAGCTCCTCTTCCACCGACTGTTCCAGCTACACCGGCACTCCGCTGATCGTGTGTCTCTCACAGGCGTTCTACGCGACGCTGAGCACAAGTCAGCAATCGAGCGTAGTGCTTTCCTACACAGCTGCAAACGCAGAGGTCTGGTCGAACCTTCCGACTAACATGATTTCGCGCAATGGTCTGAAGTTCGGCAGCCTCTCATCAACGCAACTGACCGCCGCCCTCGCTCTGGTTCAGGCTGTCCTTTCCAGCGAAGGGTATACGCGATTCCTGAACGTTCGCATAGCGGATGATTACCTGGCTTCGAATGGAGGCGGGACGACCGCTTACGGCTCCGGCCTCTACTACATCGCGTTCCTCGGCACGCCGTCGACAAGTACCGCCTGGCAGTTGCAGGTGGGGGGCCATCACTATGCGTTGAACGTGACCTACAACGGAAATTACTTCAGTGCGACGCCGTTCTTCCTCGGAGTCGAACCGCCGTCCTTCACGGTCAGTGGAACCACCTACACTGTACTGGAAAAACAGAGGGCGGCAGCCTATGCGCTTGGTCAGACGCTCACCAGCAACAGCTCCGCCAAGCTCTCCGGCACGTTTGACGATGTGGTGATGGGAGTCAACAGCAGTACGGGGCACGACACGAACTATCCGCAGACCTATCCCACCAGCGGACGTGGCGTCCTTTACTCCTCGCTGAGTTCGACCCAGCAAGCCCTCGTGAAGACATTCATCGAAGCGTGGGTGAATGACCAGAACAGCACGACGGCATCGACGCTGCTCGCCCTGTACGAAAGCGATACGGCGCTGGCGAACACCTATGTCGGATACTCCGGGACCGGAGCCTTCACCACGCAGGGCGACTACATCCGGGTGGATGGCCCACGTGTGTGGGTCGAATTTGTGGTGCAGAACGGAATCGTCTTCCAGAATGGCATCCACTACCACTCACTCTGGCGTGATAAAACGGCGGATTATGGTGGAGATTTCTAACCCGTTCCGTCCGGAACCGACTGCGCAACGAACCACCAGCCGCACTCCCAAAAACTGGAGAGTGCGGCTTCTTACCGGTGCTGCGTTACTTCTGGTTCCTTACGCGGCGCTAAGTCAAAGCGAGACTCGCTTGGTGCTTTTGGAGGGAACGATCCGCAATGAAGCCGGGCAGGCCGGCCCGAATGCCACAGTGATTGTGGCGAACGAGCGTGGACGGACGAGACGGGACACTACTCGATCCGGGTTCGGGTGGGGCATGATCTGATCGAGGTGCTGGTCGGGAACATGACTGCGTTCCGCATCGCACTCGACATCGAATCGGACCGAAACTTGGACACGATCTCCGTGAGAGTAATTCCGTGGAGGTCAGCACAAAAGGATGTGGCATTAATTCCTCTGTCGCTGCCTTCGAGCGGCCAGTTGGAGTTCCTGTAGCTTCCTACGCAACACTGGAGCATCGTTACAACTTCAGCAGATGATGGATGAGCAATGAAAGAGAAAATTATAAGTAAAGCGATTGACGTCTTCAGCGGGGTCACGATTTCACTCGCGCTGCTGCTGCAGTTCGTTAGCTCGGTATCAGCACACTCCATGTACCAGACCGCTGTGTTGCTGGACTTCGACAATAACAAGCTTGGTGCGGAGCTGCAATTGCCGGTGGATCGTCTAACGATTTCATTCAAGCAGACCGTCGACAAGGAGCACTTCGCAGCAGAGAAGGAGCAGCTTCGAGCCTACGTTCTCGAACATGTTCATCCTGCCACTCTGGACGGCAAACCGTTCCGTGTGGACTTTCTCGACCAGTCAATCCAGACGGTAGAGAAGGCACCCTATCTTGTCGTGCACCTGATGCTGACGCCTCCGAAGGGAGCCAGCGTCGATCACTTCACGCTGAACTACGACGTGATTGCCCACGAGATTGTCACACATGTCGTTCTCATCTCCATTCGCAGTGACAAGCAACATCCAATCCCTGCAAATGATCCGGTATTCCTTGGAATGATCCGATATACCAAGCTCACTCAGGATGTAGACCGCTTCAAGCGCTGACCTTCACATGCGAATCTCTGCCATTCTCCGAAGCCTCGTCGTGTTTCTGATCCTGGGAAGCTGCGATGTCGCGTTTGCCCACTCGATGTATCAGTCGGCCGTGATGCTGGACTATCACGCCCGTTCGGTGGAAGCTGAACTGCAACTGCCTCCTTCGCGACTTGAGAAAGCATTCGGCCAGCGTATTACACAAGCTGATCTTACTGACTTGCGG
>Ga0335082_10009974_pt1 | contig 10306 bp, 8 predicted proteins | sample Lox_Sample_41_FD_206718 | JGI IMG/M metagenome (GOLD analysis project Ga0335082, IMG submission 206718) | Soil microbial communities from Loxahatchee National Wildlife Refuge, Florida, United States - Lox_Sample_4.1 | ecosystem: Environmental > Terrestrial > Soil > Wetlands | place: USA: Florida...
GCGCCTTGGCGCGAGATTCTCTCTCTCATGAACGTTCTGAAGCTCGGCATCCCCAAGGGCAGCTTGCAAGACGCCACGGTCGATCTGTTTCGCAAGGCCGGCTGGAAGATCAACGTCTCGGACCGGAGTTACTTCCCGAGCATCGATGACGCGGCGATCCGCTGTTCGCTGGTGCGCGCCCAGGAAATGGCGCGCTACGTGGAAGACGCGACGCTCGATGCCGGCCTTACCGGCAAAGACTGGATACTCGAGAACGACTCGCAGGTGCAGGTCGTGTGCGACCTCGTGTACTCGAAGGCCAGCTTCCGGCCGACGCGCTGGGTGCTGGTGGTGCCGGAGGACTCGCCGGTGCGCGCCCCGGAAGACCTGCGCGGCAAGCGCATCGCCACGGAGCTGGTGAACTACACGAAACGCTTCTTCGCCGGAAAGCAGATCGCCGTGGACGTGGAGTTCTCATGGGGCGCCACCGAAGCGAAGGCGGCCGATGGCTTGGTCGATGCCATCGTCGAGGTGACGGAGACCGGCAGCACCCTGCGCGCCAATCGCCTGCGCATCGTTCAGGAGCTCTTCGAATCCAACCCCCAGCTGATCGCCAACCCGCGCGCCTGGCAGGACGCGGCGAAACGCGAGAAGATCGAGCAGATCAGCATGCTGCTGCAGGGGGCGCTGACGGCCGAGAACAAGGTTGGCATCAAGATGAACGTGCCCAAGGACAAGCTGCAGGAGGTCATCAGCATGATTCCGAGCCTGACGGCGCCGACGGTGTCGCCACTGTTTCAGACCGGGCAGCTCCACGGGGTCGAGTGGTACGCTGTGGAGAGTGTCATCTCGGAACCCGAGGTGCGCGAGCTGATTCCGCGGCTCATCAAGCAGGGCGCCGCCGGGATCATCGAGTATCCTCTCAACAAGATCGTGTGAGCCCATGCGACGGACATTGATCATCCTGACGTTGACCGCGCTGGCAGCGTGCACCGGAAAAGACGCCGAAACGCGGGCCCGCGAGGCGGAGAAGAAGATCAAGGAGTCCATACCCGATGTCGTCGGCGCGGCGCTGGCGCAGAAGGCCACGCCCGAACAGATCAAGCAAGCGCAGCAAGAGCTGAAGGTGTTGAGCGAGTACCTCGGCGAGCCCACCGGGACGCTCGACGCCGTCACCGTGAGTGCCATCCAGGCGTTTCAGCGCGCGCAAGGCCTCAAGGCCGACGGCATGCTGACCGACAAGACGATGCGCCTGCTGCAGGAAGCCGCGGCGAAGGGGCCACCGAAATCGTCGTAGCGGCGGGGTCAACGCCGCCGCGCTTCACGCCGGGTTGGCTGACTCGGCCTCGTAACCGAGGGACTGCAGGAACGGCACCTTTTCCTCGGTGGGCATGATGTAGATGCCCTCCCAGCCGCAGACCTCTTCGCAGAGCTTGCACCCCACGCAGCTGCTCTCGTTCACTTCGACCTTGCCGAGGTAGCCCGGTCCGTTGTCCGGTGACGGATAGATGCAATCGAACGGGCACACGTCGACACAGACGCCGCAGCCGTTGCAGTTGTCCGGATGCACGATGGCGATCGGCCGCTGGGCCTTCTTCAGGACATGGGTGACGTTGCCATAGGTGTCGAGGATTGCTTCGTCAGGACAGATGACGCCGCAGGCGCCGCAATCGATGCACAGGGCCGGTTCGATGAAGAAGGCCAGCTTCGGCTCGCCGCTGATCGCCTTCGTCGGGCAGCGCTTCTCGCAGGCGGTGCAGCCGGTGCAGTTCTCGGCAACAATCGTAAAGGGCATCTCAAACCTCGTTGGTCGCCGATCGCCTATCGCAGATCGCTCGGACGCCAGCGGCGGCCTCCGACGACGGGCGATAGGCGGCATGCGCCGTGCTGCTCATTGCTGCATTTCCTTCAACACTTCGTCACGCTTGCCTTCACTGATGAGCTGGTCGTTCTTGCGCGCCTCGCGGAGCGCCAGGTAGGTGAAAAAGAACAACAAGACCATCATCCCGACGATCGGGATGTTGTCCGGTTGGACCATGATGGACAGAAACTGCATCAGCGCGCTTTGCTCGTGCATCTGTGGGCCTCGGGTATTCGAAACGCCTACCAATCGGGTCTGCGCTTGTCAACGCACTGGCACGGTTGCCGATGCGCCGGTGTCGAGAGGGCGCGCCCCGCGGAGTTGACCACACGCTACGGCGCAGCGATATACTCGACTCAACGCAGCACCGAGGAGGTCACCCATGCGCGGCTCAATGATGGACTACCCGCTGACGATCAACCTGCTACTCGAACGAGCACGCCGTCTGTTTCCGAAGAAGGAGGTGGTGACGCGGACCGCCAGCGGCTTGCATCGCTACACGTATGCCGATCTCTATCGGCGTGCGTGCCGACTCGGCAACGCGCTGGCCCAGCTCGGTGTGCGGGCGGGCGACCGAGTAGGCACGTTTGCGTGGAACACGTCTCGTCACCTCGAGCTGTACCTGGGCGTGCCGAGCAACGGTGCGGTGCTCCACACACTGAACATCCGGCTATTCCCGCAGCAAATCAACTTCATCGTGAACCACGCGGAAGATGTCGTAATTTTCGTGGATGACTCGCTGGTGAGTACGCTCGAGCCATTGGCAAAGGAGTTCCGCAGTGTGCGTGCCTATGTCGTGATGGGCGACGGGCCGCTGCCGAACACCGCACTCAAGCCGGTGTACCGCTATGAGGACCTGCTCGCCGCAGCGCCCGAGGAGTACGCCTTCCCCAAGCTGGATGAGAACGCGGCGGCCGGCATGTGCTACACCTCCGGAACCACCGGCGACCCCAAGGGCGTGGCCTACAGCCACCGCTCTCTGGTCTTGCACAGCTACGCGCAAGCCATGACCGACGCCATGGGGTTGTGCGAGGCGGATGTAGTGCTCCCAGTGGTGCCCATGTTTCACGCCAACGCCTGGGGAATGCCGTACACGGCGACGATGGTCGGTGCCACGCAGGTCTACCCGGGGGCGCAGCCAACGCCGCAGGACATTGCAGAACTCATTCAGCAGCTGCACGTCACCGTCACCGGCGGTGTCCCGACCGTGCTGATCGGTCTGCTGAGCGTGCTCGAACAACGACGTTACGACCTGTCGAGCCTGCGCTGCGTGCCGTGCGGCGGCTCGGCGGTGCCCGAGAGCTTGATCGAGAAGTTCGACCAGCTCGGCGTCAACGTCGTTCAGGCGTGGGGGATGACGGAGACCTCGCCGCTGGGCACGCTGTCGCGGCCGCGCAGCACGATGTGCGATTGGAGTGACCAGCGACGGCGGAGCGTGCGTGCCAAGCAAGGCATGCCGTTGCCGGGAGTCGAGATCCGCATCGTCAACGACGCCGGGCAGGAGCTGCCGTGGGACGGCACCAGCGTCGGCGAATTGCAGGTGCGCGGTCCGTGGGTCGTCGGTTCCTATTACAAGGATGCCCGCTCGGAGGCTGCGTTTCAGGACGGTTGGTTCAGGACCGGCGATGTCGCCGCCATCGACGGCGACGGCTACGTGCAGATCACCGACCGCGCCAAAGACGTCATCAAGAGCGGTGGCGAGTGGATCTCCAGCGTCGAGTTGGAAAATGCCATCATGGCACACCCGCAGGTGATCGAGGCCGCGGTCATCGGGCTGCCGCATGAGCGCTGGCAAGAGCGGCCGCTGGCCTGTGTGGTGGCGAAGCCGGGACAGCAATTGACCAAGGACGACATCATGAATCACCTGAAGGAGCGCGTCGCCAAGTGGTGCCTGCCGGAAGACGTGGTCTTTGTCGACTCTCTCCCCAAGACCAGCGTTGGCAAGTTCGCCAAGCGCGACCTGCGCGAGCAGTTCAAGGACTACCGCTGGCCGTGAAGAATGCCAGCTGTGGCAGCGTGCTTCGACTTCAGCACGAACGGTCGAAGCCAGTCATTCCGAATCCGAATGATATTTTCTCTCCGTTCGCCCTGAGGCTCTCGAATGGCGTCTACGCTGCCGGCCCGTTCAGCTCGGTGACCGCCCCTGTCGCTGGGTCGTACAACACATGACCCAGGTGGTCCCGAGTGAACGCCCGCTTGCCGTCGATGTACAACGAGAAGCCTTCCGGGTAGCCGGTGTAGCGCACCTGGCCATCCGGCTGGTCCCACAGAATCGTCAGGTCCTTCCCGTGGTAGCGTAGCCGGTCGAGCACGAAGTACGTCCAGTGCAGCGCTGCCGGGTCGATCTCGATCTTGTCGTCGCTGCGCGGCGTCAGACCCACGGCGCCTTCGACGATGAGCGAGCAATACATCGAATGGAAATCGTGCGAGATGTCGGACGGCTTCGGCCGCGGCGACACCTGATGCGGCTCCCATTTCGAGTAGTATTCGTGCGCGTTCGGCCGCCACAGCGGGTCGTACGGGTTGGCGCCGGAGTACATCAACGTCGTATAGCGCGCCATCAGGTCCATGAAATGATCCGGCGTGATGATGTCCTGGTGGTAGTGCTTGAGTACCTGCAGCAGGGTGCGCGCGCCCATGCTGATCGGATGCGGCGCGATGTTGCGCGTCAGTCCATCCATCTCCCAGTTCCAGCGGCGGTAGTAGTACTGGCTGGTGATCACCGGCGGGAACGCCGCCCAGAACTCCTGCGGATCGATGAACTTCTTGAGCGCTTCATGGTAACGCGGCTCGTCCGGGGCGAGCAGGGTGGTGAACGGGAAGAAACCGTGCAGCTCGCGGATCGGGACACGCGCGTCGTCGCCGGCGCGTTGCGGATAAAAGAAGTGCGTCTCGTCGTCCCACAGGTGTTGCAAGGCAGCGGCGCGGATGCGTTCGGCGACGCCGTCGAACTCCGCTGCCAGCGCCGCATCATCCGTGGCACGCGCCAACTCGGCGACCGCCTGCGCGTTGGCGTAGACGAAGCTGGCGAAGTCGACACGCTCCATGTCGGTGAGCTTGGCGTCGAGGTCGAGCTTCAAGCCGCTGAAGTACCAAAACGACAAGATGTCCAGATCGTATCCGGTAACGCGCGGTCTGGCGCGCTGCGGCAGCCCGTCGTGGTCTGGGTCATAGACGGTGACCCACGCCCGCACGTCGCGCGCCATTGCTGGCAGAAGCCCGCGCAGCGTGTCGGCCGGAATCGGATGCACGCGGTGAAACTCCGCGAGCGCCGCGGCGATCCAGTGCGAGTACGTTTCGCCCCAGTATGGGCTGCCCGACGGGTCGACGACGGCTCCCTGCGGTGACAAGTTGCGGTAACTGTTCTGTGCCTGTTGCAGCCCGAAGACCGGATCGCGCAGGTACGTCAGCTCCTTCAGCTGCACGGGCACGGCAAACGAAATGACGTTGTCGAAGCCTAGCTTGCCTTCGTAGAAGCGGTAGCCGCTGAGGTCGGGCGTGTCGGCCTGCGCCATGTTGAAGCGCACCACCCACCAGCGGTAGTACCACATCTTCTTGAACGCCTGGTCGGAGGCATCGAAGTACGGCACGTTGTCGAAGAACCAGCGATTGTATTGGCGTCGATGCTGCAGGAACAGGTCGGGGGGCAGTCCGCCGCTCGCTGCACTGCGGGGCTGGTTCTCAAAGCTCACGGCGACCTGTGCTTCCTCGGCCGGCGTGTCTGACGGAGTGGTTGGCTCAGCTGCCGCGGTGAGGCGGCGGCGCAGATGGATGGCGGCGCCGTCGCTGCGCGTGAAGCCGGGTGCGTCGAGATACACGAACACCGGGATCTTCTGATACGTACCGCTGCCGAGCAGCGGAAATTCCGCCGGCGTTGCGTCGGCATTCGGCATCGGCAGATACTGCGCCAGCACCTCGACATCGATCTGGTGCGTGTGTTTGTCCGTCGACTGCACCCGGTAGCCGCACACGGCGCGGTCATCGTAGGTGATGTACTTGGTCTCCTCGATGCGCACGCCCGAAATCATGTAGGTGACCTGGGTGTGACTGGGTGAGCGCTCGATTTGATAGAGATTCTCGTAAATCGGTGCGGGCTTGCCGTCGACGAAGAACTGCACCTCGAAGAGCTGCTTCGGGCAGAAGCTCGAATGGAGGTAACAGAACTTCCCGACCAGCCCCGGTTGATGCAGCAGCTCATGGTTCCAGAGACGACGGCCGGAGGGGAGCAACAACTTGTCGTCGTCGAGCATGGCCTCGCGCGCCTCCGCGGGCGGCAGGTCCTGCGGCGGGAGCTGGAAGACCTGGTGCTCCAGCACCTGATCGACGAAGTAGTCCTGCAAGCTCGGCTGCGCCCGCGCCTGTGCGGACTCGAACTTGAGCCAAGCGGCGAAAGGTGTATCGGAGGGTGCGGGCGGCGCAGCAGGGCGCGGCGGCTCAGTTGTCGGATGCTGGCGGATCAGGAATACGAGCAGCGTTGCCAGAACCGCGCTGGCGAGCAACGGTACGGCGATGGCGCGCCAGGAGGCGCGACCGCGGTGTCCAAGAGTCACCGCCCGACCCTACCAAGTGGGGCGGCGAAAGTCGAAACGGAACTTCATCACCGCTGCGCAGCCGATTAGCGGAACGGCGTGCGGCCGTCTCAGCGGCCGCGCCGTCCCTGCGACCATACGCCTCAGAGCCGCTGCTTCTTGAGGTCGCGCATTGGATAGTGGCGCAGGTTGAGACTACAGAGCGTGAGGCCGTGGATGTGTGCGCTGGCGGCGATCAGTGCGTCGGCGATCTCGACGCCGTGCGACGGCCCGTAGGTATGCCGATAGCGTCCGGCCTTGTGACCGATGCGCGCGTTGATGTCGACGCAGTGCAGAACGCGCAGGATCTCGCCGACGAAGAACTCTTCGCGTGGGCGCAGCCCGGCGTACAGCTCCGCCAGCGATACCGGCGTGCAGGCGAGGAAATCACCAGCCGCATGCGAACGGTCGAGCCAGTCGACGATGCGCTCGTTGTGGCGCAGCCACTCAATGATGACGTCGGTGTCGAGCAGGTATTTTGGCACGGCCACTCTGCTTCCAGCGCTCGGGACGCGCCGAACGCCGCAAGCCACGGACGAACTCCTCCGTGTCGGCCAGATCGTCACGGTCGGCCCACACGCCGGCCAGACGGTGGATGATCGCACGTCCCTCGTCGCTGCTGCGGCGCCCGTAGGTGGCGACGACGGCTTCACGCACCAGGGCGGAAACCGTCGTGCCGCGGCGGCGACTCTCCGCTGTCAGCAACCTCGACATCTCTTCGTCCAGGTACAACTGCGTGCGTTTCATGCGATGATGTATGGCATACATCGCTCAGGCATACCATACCCACACACCCAATGGTCGGCGCGGGGACGCGCTCATCCAGCGGACGCCAGCCCTTCGATCGTACGGCGAAGCGCTTCGGGGTCGAATGTCAGCGCGCTGACGATGGTCGTGGTGACGCCGGCGGCGACGTATGCGGCGATCCGCTCTTTGCACTCGTCGAGCGAGCCGAAGATGCCGAGGCTATCCACGAAACGGTCGCTCATGCCCTTGCGGGTCAATGCCCGGTCACCCGTCTTGAAGCCCTTTTCAATCATCGCGGCTTCTGCTTCGAAGCCGTACCAGGCGGCGAACTTGTTGTAGACGGGTGTGGCGAAATACCCGGTGAGCGCCGCGCGGAACAACTCGCGCGCACCGTTCTTGTCGTCGGTGACGAGGATTTGCTGGCGGCAGACGAGCTCGATTTTCTGCGGATCTTTGTTGGCGCGCCGCGCGCCGCGGGCGACATGCTCGAGCATCTTGGGTAGCGCGTCGACGGGGAAGAGGTTGACGGCCACACCGTCTCCAACCTCACCGGCCAGCTCGAGCATCGCGGGTCGTAGGGCACCAACATAGATCGGCACCGGCGCAGGTGGCGGAACCATCAGTCGGAAGCCATGAGTGCGCACGGTCTGCCCATCGAACTGGACTTTCTCGCCGGCGAGCATGCCACGCACCGTCGTGACCGTCTCGCGCACCCGCGTCACCGGCTTGCGGAACGGCATGCCATGCCAGTTCTCGACGATCGCGTGGCTCGAGGAACCCAGCCCCAGAATGAAACGGCCGGGAGCCAACTGCGCGACGGTGCCGGCAGCGGCGGCGATGGTGGCCGGTGTGCGGATATACACGGGTGATACGGCAAGGCCGATGCGTGCCTTGCGCGTAACCTGTGCCACCGTACCGGCGAGCACGAACGGGTCGGGACCACCGGTCTCGGCAATCCAGATGCTTTCATAGCCAAGTTCTTCCGCCCGGCGCGCCCACTCGATGCACGCTGGCACGTTGGGAGGGACGGGGAGACTCAACGCCATCTGTCCGAGGTTCATGCGGCTCCTTATAGAATCGGATGCGCACGGTTGAAAGCGCGCGCGGTATATTCCGGGACCGGCGCGAACGCATACTTGACTTCCAGCGCAACCCGCCGCTAGTGGACGCATGCCGCGTTGCAACGCCTTCGGTTCGAGACAACGTCCGCGCTTCGTGCACCTGGTGGTGCAGGGTCTTACCGGCGTCATCGCGGCCAGCATGGTCCTGGCTGAGAGCGGCACATCCACGTGTCCAGAGATCCGCATCGGCCGCGTCGTTTCAACCAGCGAGGGTCTGCGCTTGCAGGAGCCGGCGACACGACCGCTGCAATCTGGAGACATCCTCGTCCAATTGAACAATCACCGCTTGATTACGTGCGCGGAATTGACAGAGGCGTTGAACGAGGCGCAGCGGAATCAGTTGGCACCGCTATTTCTCGTCCGCCGCGACGGCAAGACGGAGGCTGCACTCGTTGAATGGCCGACCGCAGCCGTGGCGTTGGCAGCTGCACAGCCAACGGCCCTGGTGCTGACGCCCGTTCAACGGACGGTCGCGCTGCCGACGTCCAGGCCGGGCGCCACTCCGACGCCGTTGACCCGGGCCGACGCAGACGCGGCGCGCGCGTTCGTTGCCGATCTGGTGTCGTTTGGCCGCGAGCTGCAGGCGCGCGAGCCGCTGCCGATGCCGCAGCCTTGGGTCCAGCGTGTGGAGCAACTGCGGCGCACGTACGCCGAGCAGGCAAGCGGCGCCAGCGTCGGTGTGGCGGAGCCGATCCTGGGGTACTACGAAACCGTTGCGCAAATCCTGCTCTACAAGGAGAACGCGACGCGAGGCCGCCGTGATCTGCGCGCTCGCTCCGAGGTGGTCTTGGAGTATCACCGCGCTTCCCCCGTCGAAGGATGGCTGGAGCGCTATCCGTTCCTGCAGCCGAGCGTGATTCGCGAGCCGGAGGCGGTTCACTTCATTGCGGAGGGCGACCGCAATGGGCAGTGGGTGCCGGATCGGGCCATTGCCTTGCTGCTGCAGCACGCCGTAGCAGAGGGAACCGCGTTGTCAGCCAAGCTGGCCGCAGACACGCCTGGTTGAATGCGGGTGCCTGCGCGGCCGAGCGGTACGCGGTCCGTACCATGATTTTGTCTTACGACGCGCCTCTTCGCTTTTCATCGGTCAGCCCTGGCGCCTTCGGTTGCCTGACGCGGGGGAGCGTGGTTAGTAGGAAACACCGCACCGAAGCCTGATCAACGCTGGCTCTGCGAGTACGACCAAGAGTGAAGGAGGCCGGATGCGCAACCCTCGCGATTTCGGAAAACCATTGGCGATCGGCGCCCCGACGCCCGTGCTGGAGATTCCTGTCAAGCCGTCGCGGATGATCCATTTCTTCGACCCGAGCAATCCGAAGATGGCGGCCAAGCTGCCGGAGATCGCGCGGCAAACCGACATCCTCCTCGGTAATCTGGAAGACGCCATTCCCGCCGACAAGAAGCTCGAGGCGCGCGAGGGGTTGGTGAAAGTCGGCCGCGAGGTGGACTTCGGCGACACGCCGCTGTGGACGCGGGTGAACAGCCTCGACAGCCCGTGGTTCCTCGACGACGTGATGCGGCTCGTCGGCGAAATCGGCAACCGCCTCGAAGTGATCATGATCCCGAAGGTCGAAGGACCGTGGGACATTCACTATGTCGACCGCTTGCTGGCGCAGCTGGAGGCGCGGCACAAGGTGCAGCGCCCCATCCTGGTGCACGCGTTGCTGGAAACCGCGCTCGGCGTGACCAACGTCGAAGAGATCTGTGCTGCGAGCCCACGCATGCAGGGCGTCAGTTTCGGGCCGGCCGATCTCGCGGCGTCGCGGCGCATGAAGACGACGCGCATCGGCGGCGGGCACCCGGCCTACCTGGTGCGCAGCGATCCCGACCCGAAGAACCCGCAGGCGCCGCGTGCCGTGGCGCAGCAAGACCCCTGGCACTACTCGATCGCGCGCATGGTCGATGCCTGCACGTCGACCGGCGCGCTGCCGTTCTACGGCCCGTTCGGCGACATCTCTGATCCGCAGGGATGCGAGGACCAGTTCCGCGCCGCGTTCCTGCTCGGCTGTGTGGGCGCATGGTCGTTACAT
>Ga0335082_10009976_pt1 | contig 10306 bp, 10 predicted proteins | sample Lox_Sample_41_FD_206718 | JGI IMG/M metagenome (GOLD analysis project Ga0335082, IMG submission 206718) | Soil microbial communities from Loxahatchee National Wildlife Refuge, Florida, United States - Lox_Sample_4.1 | ecosystem: Environmental > Terrestrial > Soil > Wetlands | place: USA...
CCGCTGCGACTTCGGACATCAGCTGGCGCGCGAGTGCGCGCGTATCCGGGTCTTCACGTACCGGTCCCATGGGCAGACGCGTGAGCGAGGTCATGCCGCTCAGCGCGACCAGCCCGACGTACTTCTCCCAGATGCTTTTCTGGATGTCCGGGCTGAGGCGCGCCTCGATGCCGGCCTTGACGCATGCATCCACGAATTTCTGCACGCGTGGTGAGGGTGTGCCATCCCGCTCGCCGACGATCAGGACCGCCATCGTCCCGTTGTGGCGGATCACCCCAGGCCGCTCGATGAGCGCCGCGATCTGGGCGACTCCACCCAGGGCCCGCCGCTCGCCGAAGAGCTTGGCAACCGCATCCACCGCGACAACGCCGTTCTGGAACGAAACAACCGCGGTGCTGGGTCCGACCATCGGCTCGGCGTCACGCAGGGCTGCGTCGGTTGACCACAGCTTGACCGCGATCACCACCAGGTCCGCATAACCGACATCCGCGGGAGCGCTTGTAGCGTGCGCCGGCTTCACCAGGACGTCGCCGTTGGCGCTGTAGATTTGCAGTCCGTTCCTCTGGATTGCCTCGAGGTGCGCCCCGCGAGCAATGAAATGCACCTCCTCGCCGCTGGCGGCGAGCTTGGCTCCGAAATATCCGCCGACACCGCCGGCGCCCACGATTGCGATTTTCATGGTCACGATGGTAGCGGCTTCACCGATGGGCCGCCAGCCGCCTTGATGTTTACCCCGCGTTGGCCTAGCCTTAATCTAAATGAGTCCTTCCGCGATCCGACTGAACAGATGAACCTGGCCGAGCGCCTCCCCAGCGGCGCAGCGCAGCGCGCTGCGGCACGCATGGCTGACATCGAGCCGTTCCACGTGATGCAGATCATCGCGCGGGCCAAGGCACTCGAAGCCACGGGGCGCAGCATCGTCAGCATGGTGGTGGGAGAGCCGGATTTTCCTGTGGCGCCTCTGGTCCGCGACGCTGCTGTGCGTGTGCTCGAGGGGGGGCACGTGCACTACACCCCGGCGCTCGGCATCACGCCCCTGCGCGAGGCGATTTCGGGTTGGTATCAGGCGCGCTATGGCGTTGCCGTGCCGGCCTCGCGCGTTGCCGTCACTACCGGCTCTTCGGGTGCGCTGCTCCTGACGATGGGCGTGCTGCTCAACCCGGGCGACGAGGTGCTGCTGGCGGATCCCGGCTATCCGTGCAACCGGCACTTCGTCCGTGCCTTGGATGGCAACCCCGTGGGCGTCGCGGTGGGTCCGGGTACCGCGTATCAACTGACCGCGCAGCTGGTCGAACGGCATTGGACGCCGCGTACCAGGGCGGCCCTCGTGTGCTCGCCGTCCAACCCGACCGGCACGATGATCTCGCCGCAGGCGCTGCGTGGCATCCACGAGGTCGTCCGCCAACGTGGCGGCATCCTGATCTCGGACGAGATCTACCATGGGCTCACCTATGGCGCCGCAGCGCTCACAGCCCTGAGCCTCGGCGATGACGTGTTCGTCATCAACAGCTTCTCCAAATACTTCGGCATGACCGGATTCCGTCTCGGCTGGCTCATCGCTCCCGACGCCTTCATCACCGACGTGGACAAGCTGGCTGGTAATCTATTCATTTCGCCGCCCGACATCGCGCAGCGTGCCGCCCTCGCCGCTTTCGAGCCGGACACTGTCGCGCTGCTCGAGGAGCGCCGCGAGCTCTACAGAAAGCAGCGCGATTTCCTCGTACCAGCCCTCAAGGCGCTTGGATTCGAGATCCCGGTGATGCCGCAGGGTGCGTTCTATGTCTACGCGAATTGCGCTCGCTTCACCGACGACAGTTACGCCTTCTGCTGGGACGTGCTCGAGAAGGCCGGCGTTGCGATCACGCCCGGGCTCGACTTTGGCCGCAACGAGCCGCGTCACCACGTGCGCTTCTCCTACCCCAAGCCGCTCGAGGTGCTGCATGAAGGGGTGGAGAGGCTGGCCGAATACTTGAAAATGGTGAAGAGGTGACAGCGCCTCACTTCATGAGCGGCATGGAGCAGCGGGTGATCCGCGCCAACGGCATCCGCGTTAACGCGTGGCTCGGCGGAAAGGGCGTGCCGCTGGTGTTGCTGCACGGCTATCCCCAGACCGGGCAGATGTGGCGCAAGGTCGCGCCCTCGCTCCTCACCGAGTTTCAGGTTGTGTGCCCCGATCTGCGCGGCTACGGCGACACGGAAAAGCCGCGCGACGGCTACGACAAGCGCACCATGGCGCGCGACATCCATCAGCTGATGGAGGTGCTCGGTCACAAGCGCTATGCCGTCGTCGGCCATGACCGCGGCGCGAGGGTAGCCCATCGCCTCGCGCTGGACTATCCCGATTCGGTGACGAAGCTGTGCGTGCTCGACATCGTCCCGACCCACACGGTGTTCCGCAACACCGGGAAGGATCTGGCGGCTGCGTATTGGCACTGGTTCTACTTTCAGGTGCCGGACCTGCCGGAGCTCATGATCGGCGGTGCTCCGGAGGCCTTCCTGCGCTATATGCTGCGCGGATGGACTTTCCGCGCCGGGGCGATCGAGGAAGCGATGGTGCAGGAGTATGTTCGGGCCTTCACGATTCCGGGGACCATCCGCGCCGGGCTCGAGGACTATCGCGCCGCCGCCACGCGCGATATCGAGGACGATGAGCGCGACCTTGCGATGAAGGTGCGCTGCCCGGTCCTGGTGATCTGGGGCGAGCACGGCAAGATGCACACCCTGTTCGATGTCCTGGGCAGCTGGCGCGACAAAGCGCTAGACGTGCGCGGTCACCCGCTCGCCTGCGGCCACTTCATCCCCGAGGAAGCGGCGGCGGAGCTGCTCGCCGACCTGCGTCCCTTTCTTCGCGGCTGAACTCGCAACAGCGCGGGCGGTCTAGTTTTGATGTCACCATCTTCCATCGCAAGCATTCATCGGCGCTCCGCTCACGGCCGCGCGGCCGAACGGGAGATACGAATTGAGCACTAGGCTTTTGCCTTTCGCTGCGTTGCTCGCGTCGAGCCTGGCCCTGGCGGCCCCGCAGCCCGAGGAGACGTTCACCGATATCGACCCCGGCGCCGAGTCCATCAACCCGGAGAAGCTCATCCCGATGGTCGAGCAGGGCGACGTGCGCGCCATGAATAATATCGGCCTGCTGTGGGCGCGCGGTATCGGTGTGCCTGCGCCGAACTTTGCGGAGGCGCTGCGCTGGTGGAAGGAGGCTGCACGGCGTGGCTATCCCGTGGCCATGAACAACATCGGGCTGCTGTACGCCAACGGCCATGGCGTTTCCCAGGACTATCAGGAAGCGCGCAAGTGGTGGCAGATGGCGGCGGAGCAGGGCAGCGGCTGGGCCATGAACAGCGTAGGTGACCTGTACGAAAACGGGCTGGGCGTCGAGCGGAGCTACGCGGACGCATTGACCTGGTACAAGCGCGCGGCCGATGCGGGCGACGGCCTCGGGATGTTCAACCTGGCCGCCCTCTACGAAAATGGCCGTGGGGTCGAGCGCAGCTACAAGGCTGCCTATGACTGGTACACGCGGGCCGCCGACAAGGGCATCGCCAGCGCGATGCATAATCTGGGCAGAATGCTGGCGGAGGGAAGAGGCTTCCCGGCCGACCAGGCGGAAGCGCATGCCTGGCTCGCCGTGGCCGATGGCTACTTCACGGCAGAGGACAAGGACGAAGCGGTGGCCAACGCCGAGGAGTTGCGAGCGCTTGCTTCTGTGCTGACGCCGAGCGAGCTGGAGAGATCCAGGGAGATCGCCAAGAATCTGGGCGCGCGCATCGAGGAGCGCCGCAAGATCAAACCGATCAAGACAGATCCGCAAGACAGCGAGACATGAGCTGCCCACGCGAGCATCGCCGGCTTGGATTGCGATAGGGCTGCATCGATGCTCCACCTCACCAATGGGGACCACGCGGTCGGCGTGCTGCGAGCAGCCGAGCTGCCGGGCTCGTATCTGCCCTGGCGCGACGTGCTGCACGAGGGGCCGGTGCCGGCGGGCATGAATCTGCCGAACCTCTCGCGTCTGCGCTCGGAGTTCATCGCTTCGTGCGGTTGGGGCAAGCCGGCCGAATTGAGCCGGCAGTTTCTCGCGCGCGACGCCGCGCTCGAGGCTTCGATCAACGAGGATGAGGTCGTCCTGTGGTTCGAGTCCGACCTCTATGACCAGCTCCAGCTGTGTCAGGTGCTGGCCTGGTACAAAAAGCAGAAAGGGAAGCCAGTGCGCCTGTCTCTGATCTGCGTGGACAAGGATGCCGAAGGCAACTTCCGCGGCGTGGCGCAATTGAAGCCGGAAGCGATCAAGGCGCTGTTCGAAGCGAGAGCGCCGGTCGGGGACGCTCTATTGGCGCTCGCGGCCCGCGCGTGGGACGCGTTCTGCGCGGCGGACCCGCTTGCGCTGGATGCGCTGCGGCAGCAGCGCATGCCTGCCCTGCCGGTCCTGGCGTTGGCGCTCCGGCGTCTGCTGGAGGAGCTGCCGTCGACCATCGACGGCTTGTCCCGCACCGAGCACGCGGCGCTGGAGGCAGTCGCGGAAGGCGCCCGCGCGCCAGCCGAGATTTTCGTCGCCGTGCACACGCGCGAGGAGCGGCCGTTCATGGGTGATTGGCCTTTCTGGCGCGTGCTCGCGCGCCTCGCGAGCGGCCCGAGACCTTTGCTCGAGCTGGCGAGCGGTGCCCGCCCGCGGTTCCCGCCCGAGGTCCCGGCGGCTGCGTCTTTCGGAGCTCAGCGCTTTCGGCTTACACCTGCCGGCCGGGAAGTACTCGCCGGCAAGCTGGACGCAGTCGATGCCAACGGCATCGATCGCTGGGTGGGAGGCACGCACCTGCAGAACGGGGCGAAGCTCTGGCGCTGGGACCGCGCGGCGGGAAAGCTGCGGGCGGCCTGACGCGCTCAGTGCTGCCGGTTTTGCGCAGGGGTTAGCGCTGCGAGCTGCGCCTCGGATCATCCTGGGCGGAAATTTTTGTCCGCGAATCCGACGTGGACGTCGAAGCCGCATCGGGGCACTCGTCGCCGCAATCCTCGCTCAGATACACAACTCTTCCCCAGACGACAGCCACCACGATCGACGCAACGGCCCACACCAGCAGCAAGGTGAGCCAAAACATCCTTGTCCTCCTCGGTTGTGCGAGGCTGAACCATACCGAGGAGCATGCGGCGGGCGAAGGACGCTCTGCGCCAATCGCTTGTCTGATTGCGCCAACATTGTCCGCCTGGAAGAATGAGATGCCACAGCGAGGGACAAGGCGATGACGAACGCAGAGATCATCCCCAAGCCTTTTGAGATCCGTATCCCCGACGATGCGCTCGCCGATCTGCGCGCACGCCTCGCCCGCGTGCGTTGGCCGGACGAACCGCCTTTGGGCCCTTGGAGCACCGGGACGAGCGTGGCCTACATGAAGCAGCTGGTGGACTACTGGCGCGAGCGTTTCGACTGGCGCGCGCAGGAGGCCAGGCTCAATGCCTTTAGTCAGTTCACCGTGGCGCTCGCCGGCATCGACGTCCACTTCATCCACCAGCCCGGCAAGGGCCCCAGGCCCATTCCGCTTCTTCTTTCGCACGGCTGGCCCGGATCGGTGTTCGAGTTCCACAAGATCATTCCGATGCTCACCGACCCCGCGCGCTTCGGCGCCGACGCGGCTGACGCCTTCACCGTGGTGGCGCCGTCGCTGCCCGGGTACGGCTTCTCGTTCCGACCCGGCCAGCCGCGCTTCAGCGTAGAGCAGATCGCTGATGCGTTTGCCGAGCTGATGACCGGCGTGCTCGGGTATCCGCGCTTTGCCGCGCAAGGCGGCGATTGGGGAGCCTTCGTGACATCGCGGCTGGGATTGATGTACGCCGAGCGGCTGTACGGCATTCATCTCAACATGCTCGCGGTGCGGCGTGATCCCGCCATGCTGGCGAACCCGACGGCGGAAGAGAAAGCATTCCTCGAGCAGCTGCAACATTGGATCAAGGAGGAGACCGGCTACCAGTGGATACAGGGGACCAAGCCACAGACCCTGGCGTTCGGGTTGAGCGATTCTCCCGTTGGGCTGGCCGCCTGGATCATGGAGAAGTTTCGCTCCTGGAGCGACTGCGGCGGCGACCCGGAGAGCATCTTCAACAAGGACGAGCTGCTCACCAACATCATGCTGTACTGGCTTACCGGGGCGATCGGCTCATCGTTCTGGCCCTACTACGCGCGCCTGCGCAACCCGTGGCCGATCCCCGAAGGCGCGTTCATCCGCGCTCCCACCGGCTATGCCGAGTTCCCGCACGAGATGCTCCACCCGCCGCGGTCCGTGGCGGAGAAGGTCTACAACATCCAGCGCTGGACCAAGATGGACAGAGGTGGGCACTTCGCCGCGCTCGAGCAGCCGGAGGCGCTGGCGCGCGAGGTGAGGGCGTTTTTTCGGCCGCTGCGGCGGTGACGCAAGGCGCGAGGGGCGATGTCAGCGCCCTGCGCCGGACGCGAAAATCAGCGAGCCGTCGACCCTCGCGACCTGGCGCCAGGCGCGCCGCCTGGCGGCCTTGTTGAGCACGAGGCAGCTCACGCTATCCGGCAGCGACTGCGCCATGCGCTGCAGAGTGGTTGCGCCCACCCACTTGAGGGCGCGGAATTCGATCACCAGGACATAGGCGGGTACGGCCTGCAGGTGCCGCACCTGTTTGCGCGCCAGCCAGGCGCGCTTCAGCCCGTTTTCGCTCGACAGAACGGCCCGCCACGCCAACAGCTCCGCGGGCGGCAGTCCATGCGGGAGCAGCAGGTCGCCACGCCTCAGCAGGCTGCGCTCGGCAGACGCCGCGCGGCGCTCGTGCGCGGCCTGAGACAGCATGCTGCGGTATCGGTCGCAGCGTGAAAGCTGGTTGCGCGAGTAGAAGTACGTATACAGCAGCTTCGAACCGGGCTCGCGCACCGACTCGTCGAGCTGCATCGCAGTCTCGAGATCGGCGACGCCGCGCTCTTCGTCCTCGTCGAGGAGGATGCGCCCGCGCGCATAGTAGGCGGGGGCGTGCGCTGGCGCGCGTGCGAGCAGCGCGTCGAGCAGCGGCAGAGCCGCTCGGCCGCCCTGCAACACCTCGACCGAGCAGGCGTAGTCCCAGTGCTCCTCTTCACTCAACTCCCGCTCTGCCTGCGCGGACTCGTAACGCCCGAGCTTGGAGCGGGCTTGCACGAGATAGTGGTGCCGTTCATGCCAAGGTCCAGCGAGGGACTCGCGCCAGAGCTGATCGAATTCCTGCATCAAGGGCTGGCGTTTGTTGCGCAGGAGGGTGTGCGCGGCCGATAGCTGGAAGCTTGGCGGGACGCTCGGTTTCGAGCGCAACGCCGCGAGTCTGTCTTTCAGCGACGGATGAGTGTCGCTCAGCCCGGTTTCGCGCGTCAGCGCGCCGGCGAGTGCCGCGTGCGCCTGATCCATCGGCACGCTGCGCAGCGCGGCGACATATTCCGAGAATGCCCCGGGCGGAGGCTCCGGCTGACCTTCGGCACGGCCGTAGAACTCGCTCCAAAAGCGCGACTCGATGTACTCGCTCTTGGCATAGACGGCGACAAGGGCATCGGCGGCATCTTCCTGGCTGGTCACCCTTGCGCTTTCGCGGTCGGCCTCGTACTCGTTGGCCCGGGCCAAGGCGAAGCTGTAAGCGTTGAAGTACGGCGCGTACCAGCGGAAGAAGCCCGTCAGCCAGGCGCAGAGCGTGCCGTGCCGAGGCTCGAGCGCATCCAGGATCCGGTACCAGGTTTCCCGGATGCGATAGATCCAGTTGCCGAAGCTGGCGTGGTTGCGGGCGAGGTGCGCAAACTCGTGCGCCAGCACGGCGCGGAACTGATACGGCGGCAGACTGGCGAGCAGCGGCAGCCCGATGACCAGATAGCGCTTGGGCCAGCCCAGCATGCCGAGGCGAGGGGTTTGCACGACGGCGGCGTTGAAGCTGGGCGTGAGCAGCACTTCTTGCACGGGCTTGGCACGTACGCTGCGGCGCACGTGCTCGATTTCGCGGAACAGCGCGGGGACCTCGTCCGGGCTCATTCGCCGACCTTGCGGCGCGGGCAGCCGAAACCAAAGCGTGCGACCCACGACGTAAGCGAGGCCGAGCGGCAGCAGCGCGACCTTGACCAGCAGGATGCTCTTGGACACCACGATCAGGCCGATCACGAACAGCGCGGACGCCGCGGCGAGGGACGCCAGCAGTCCGACGTAGCCGATGCCCAGCGCGGCAAACAGGCCTAGCTGCAACCTGTACCGGAGCGGATGGGCGGCAGCGGTCAACTCCGCCTGGGCAACCAGATCGCGGTATTGCTCGAGACTACGCATGGGTTGAAGTGAGCCGCGTGCAGGTTTCATGCCTGTGCTGCCGCGCTCGCTCGGCGAGCAAGTCTATTACCCGCGGACTATGCCGAAAGTGCAATGGAACGCACCATGCGCCTCGCGCAGAATCGCGCCACGCACCGCAGCACCGCCTTTAAATGTTGCGGGCTCTCAACCGGCTCCGCGGATGGAGTTTCGCCGGCAGCGAAATTTCCGCAGCGGGACTCGCGAAGCGACGGCGGAGAGCCAGCCGAAACGGTGCGAGGGCGGACCCTCTGAAAGGAGGTCCGCGGGTAGGGTGAAGTCGCCCAAAATCAGTCAGCAGGAGATCGTCATGACGATGAAGTCGAATCTGAAGGTTCAGGTAGCTGTGGCCGCCGTGCTCGGCGCGCTCTCGGTCGGTTCAGCCGTTGCCGGCAGCGATATCCTCAAGAGTGGCAATGTCGAACAGATGAGCCAGTGGTATGGCAACGCCGGCGGGCTGCAGGGCACCGACCGCGTGATGGTGCTGGGCAAATCCACTTCGGAAGGCAAGGAGGTCGGCATCGCGTATGACAAGGACGTTGCGGAGCGCACCAACATGCCACGTCACGAGGCGCCGAGCACGACCGCTGGGATCGCTTACGACAAGGACGTTGCCGAGCGCACCAACCTGCCGCGCGGCCAGAAATCGACGCCGATCCAGGAAGCCGGCGTGACCAACAAGTAGATCTCCCCTTACAGGGTCTCCTCCCTGAGTGAGGTTTCGCCCCGCTGACGCGGGGCATTTTTTTGCCGGTGTGATCCAGTTCACAGCGGCGCTGTTTCTCGACGGCGACACACTGCCATGATGCCGGATTCGGCATTTCTGTCATGCGAAATCCGCATGAATTTTCTATGTAGGAATTTCTCCATAACAAGAACGTACAAAAGAATGGCAATCACGTTCAAGAGCGCGCAACGTTGCGCGCCTACACTGCGCCAATCGTATCGGTGCGTCGGCCCTGGCAGGCGACCAGCCGGTCGAGCAATGGGGTCCCTGGCCTGCGGGCATGAGGATCAACGCAACGGCAAACTGTCATGGAGACGAACATGAGGACAAAGCTTCTTCTTTCCGCTATCGCTGCCGTCACTGCGATCGCCGCGAACGCCTACGCGGCGGACGTGGTCACTTCGGGTGACCTGAGCACGGTAGACAAGTGGTATGGCAACGCGGGCGGCCTGCAGGGCACGGACCGCGTGACCTATCTGAACTCGTCGCGCACCAAGGTCGGCATCGCCTACGACAAGGACGTCGCAGAGCGCACCAACATGCAGCGCGGTGCAGCGACCCACAACGAGGTCGGGGTGACCTACGACGCGGACGTTGCCGCTCGTACCAACATGCAGCGCGCCACTACGCCTGCGGATAAGGCCACGGCTGGCATCGAAGGCAGCAAGAGCAACTAGCCCGATCCGTTCCGTTCGGACCCAGAGGCGGCCGCGAAGCGGCCGCCTCTTTTTTGGCGCGGTCGGCAGGTTATGCCTTTGTGGAAGACCGCTGGTCAGTCCTCTGCGGACGTAGCGAGCGCGCGCCGAATCCGGCGCAGCACGCTATAGGCCGTCAGGCCATAGCTCAACCAGGTGGCGGCCTGCCGGGGCTTTGCGATCAGCACTGCAAGCGCGGCTGCCGCCAGGCCGACCACAACGGGTCTGCGCGTTGCGCCTCGAACCAGCGCCACGCCGCGTTCGGCCCAGCCCAGCGTGCGCTGGATCTCGGCGCTCGCGTCGGCCGCGCGGGTGCGCAGCGATGCGGCTTGCGCGACCAGCGCAGCGCGTCGGGCAGCGAGCTGTCTAGGGCGCGTGATCACGGCCGCGGCGTGAGCTGCTCGCGATCCTTTGCGAGCTCGTTCAGACTGGCGTCGAACGGACGCGGCTTGGCCGCAATCTGATGCCGCGCGACGAGACCTGCAACAAGCGCAAGCGCGAGGAAGGCAACGGCCAGCAGCGATGCGGTGAGCACCCGGCTTTCCCAGAACGCGACCAGGATCAGCACCGCGATGAAGACCACC
>Ga0335082_10009977_pt1 | contig 10306 bp, 11 predicted proteins | sample Lox_Sample_41_FD_206718 | JGI IMG/M metagenome (GOLD analysis project Ga0335082, IMG submission 206718) | Soil microbial communities from Loxahatchee National Wildlife Refuge, Florida, United States - Lox_Sample_4.1 | ecosystem: Environmental > Terrestrial > Soil > Wetlands | place: USA...
ACCTGCGTGGCGCTTCCTGAGTCCGGCACGTCCCCGGCGGACCGGGCGACGACGCGCTACGCTCGGCCCAACGTAACGCAGCGGTCGCGACATGCGTCGGCTTGCTCGAGGCACCTTGGCACTCTCTGCACCCCGATCTCGGCAGCACTTGAGGTGAAACGACCTTGCGCGTCCTGTTGACCGGCGCGGCCGGCTTCCTGGGGAGTCACCTGGCCGACCGCCTTGTCGCTGCCGGGCATGACGTCGTCGGTGTTGACAACCTATCCAGCGGCCGCCTGACGAACCTGCGCCAGCTCGTCGAGGTGCCCACGTTCTCGTTCGTCCAGGCGGACGTCTGCGAGCCGCTCGACGTCGAGGGCTCGTTCGAGTGGGTCCTGCACTTCGCCAGCCCGGCATCGCCGCCCCAGTTCCTGGCGTGGCCGGTCCAGACCCTGCGCACCAACGGCGAGGGCACACGCCACCTGCTCGATCTCGCGCGCGACAGAGGCGCGCACTTTCTGCTGGCGAGCACGAGCGAGGTATATGGCGACCCGCTGGAACATCCCCAGGCCGAGTCCTACTGGGGCAATGTCCACCCGACTGGTCCGCGCAGCTCGTACGACGAGGGCAAGCGTTACGCCGAGGCGATGGCGACGGCCTTTCACACGGCGCACGGATTGCCGATCCGGATCTGCCGCATCTTCAACACCTACGGTCCGCGGATGCGGCCCGACGACGGCCGTGTCGTTTCCAACTTCGTCATCCAGGCGTTACGCGGCGAGCCGTTGACGATCTACGGCGATGGCAGCCGGACGCGCAGTTTCACCTATGTCGACGACCTGATTGATGGAGTCATGAGCCTCATGGCCGTAGAGACGTTCGAGCCGGTCAACCTGGGCAACCCCAACGAGTTCACGATCCTGGAGCTCGCCCGAACCGTCCTTCGGCTGACGGGCAGCGCATCGACGATCGTGCACCGCCCGCTGCCCGAGGACGATCCGGCCCGGCGCCGACCGGATATCGGCCGCGCCCGTCAATTGCTCGGCTGGCAGCCGCGCATCGGCCTCGAGGAAGGCCTGCGACGCATGATCGACGCCTACCGAGCCGACGAGCTCGATGGCCGGGCCGGCGATCACCTGGAGGCGACGTGGCCGGCGCGCGCATAACCGGGGCAGTACTGACCATGAACGAAGAGGCGAACATCGAGTTCTGCCTGCGCAGCCTCCACAGCTGGTGCGACGAGCTGATCGTCGTCGACATGCACAGCACCGACCGGACGCGGGAGATCGCGCGGCACTACACGGACAAGATCCTCGACCACGAGCCGATCCGCGATTTCGGGCTGGCGCGCCAGCTGGCGCTCGACAGCTGCACGGCGGACTGGTTCCTGTCGATCGACGCCGACGAGATCGTCACGCCGCAGCTCGCCGACTGGATCCGCGCCTTCATCGATTCCGATCCGCCGTACGAGGCGGCGCTCATCCCCCGTGCCAACGTGTTCCTGGGACGCTGGCTGCGCAGCACGCCCTGGTGGCCGGGCAAGCCACGGCTCTTTCGTCGCGACTGGCTGATCGTCACCGCGGAACTGCATCGCAGCCTCGTCGCCAAGCCCGGCGCGCGCGTGGCACGTCTCCCCAAGAGGCCCGAGGTATCGCTGTGGCACTTCACCCGCCTGAGCCTGGAGGACATCGCGACCAAGACCAACCGCTACACGACGATCGAGGCGATGACCGAGCTGAGTGAGGGCCGCGGCGACCCGAACGTGCTCGGGATCTTCTGGCGCTCGTTCCGGGAGCTGCTCGTCTATGGCGCCAAGCGAGGCTACCGCGACGGCCTGGGCGGCCTGGCGTATGCCCTCGACCGGGCTTACTACCGATTCCTGCTCCAGGCCAAGCGTTGGGACATTCCGCGTGCTGCCACCCGGCGCGCCCGTTATGACCGCTGGCGCGAGCGGATCCTGGACGACTTCCCGAATGCGGGCCGTCCGGCCGGGCGCGACAGCTCGCGTGACTGAAGCGGTAAAGGTCCTGGTCGTCGCGCCCGCGCCCCTGTCCGACGACTGGGCGGGCGGCATCTCGAACTTCGTGCGCAGTTTCGTGCAGCACATGCCCGCCGACTTCAGGGTCTCGATTGCAGGCGTCGCCACCGACCCGGACGACGAGTCGCAAGGGGGTTGGCGGCCGTTGTCGCTTGCCGGACGGGAGGTTCGCTTCCTGCCCGTGACGCGGATCTCCTCGGCCGGCGGAGGCCACCGCGTGCCGGTCAAGGCGAAGGCGATGGTCGGCTTGCTGCGCGCGCGCCGCCATCTTCCGGCGCGCGTGGTCGTCCAGGTCCACGCGCCGGCCATGGACCTGCCGCTGGCGATGCGCACGGCACCGGTGATCCGCGTGGTTCACAACGCGCCCGACAATCTCGCGGCGCCCGCTTCTGGCACTCTCTGGCGGCGCGCGGGCTGGGTGCTGCGGCGCCTGGAGGCGCACGAGTTCCGCAGTGCGGACAGGGTCTTCTTCGTGGACCGCGCGACGTACGAGCGCTACGCCGCGACCAACGGCAGCCCCGAGAAGCACATGACCTATCTCCACAACGGGATCGACACGGCCGAGTTCGCGCCCCAGGACGTGCCGCGCCGCGCGGCGGCGCGGCACGCGCTTGGCACGGCCTTCGACGTGCCCCAGACAGGACCGTGGCTGCTGTTCTGCGGCCGCCTGGACCGGCAGAAGGATCCAGCACTGCTCGTGGCCACATTCGCCCGGGCGCGCCGGCTACCCGGGCTCGCCGACGCTCATCTCGTCATGGTCGGCGACGGTCCGCTGATGGCTGAGACGCGGCGGGCGGCGCACTCGGCCGGCGTCGCGGACGCGGTCCACTTCGCGGGCAACGTCGATCACGGCCGGCTGCCCCAGGTCATGGCCGCAGCCAACGTCCTGCTGCTGACCTCTGACTACGAGGGCACGCCCTTCGTCGTCCTCGAGGCGCTGGCCTGCGGCCTGCCGGTCGTCTCGACGTCGGTCGGTGACGTGCCGGCGCTCGTCCACCATCAGCAAACGGGGTTTCTGGCCGCGTCACATTCGCCGGAGGAGCTGGCGCGCGGCGTCGCCTGGGCCGTCGCCCAGCCACGCGACGAGATCGCGCCGCGGGCCGCCTCGTCGATGATCCCGTATCGCATCGAGACCGTCCTCGCGCCCTTCTACGACGCCCATCGCACGCTGGCGCAGGGCGGCTGAAGGCGCCGGGTCGGTATCATCGGGGCGGCACCAAGCGCAGCACAGCGGAGCCTGCCTAGTGACTCGGACGCCAGACCTGTTCATAGTCGGCGCGCCCAAGAGTGGAACGACGTCGCTCTACGAATACCTGAAGGGCCACCCCGACGTGTTCATGTCGGTCGTCAAGGAGCCGTGCTACTTCGCGCGCGACCTGGCCCTGGACGACTCTGGCAACTTCCTCGTCTACGGCCGCGACGAGAAGCTCTACTACGACCTCTTCAGGGACGCCGGCGACGCCAAGCGGGCCGGTGAGGGCTCGACGCGCTACCTGTACTCACAGGACGCACCGGCGCTCATTCGCGAGGCACAGCCCAACGCCTTCATCATCGCCATGCTGCGCAACCCGGTCGACATGATCCAGTCGCTCCACGCGCACAAGCTCGCCGCCGGCACGGAGGACGAGCCCGACTTCGAGAGGGCGCTTGCGCTCGAGAGCGAGCGCCACGCCGGCCGCGCCGTCCCCAGGCACTCCAACCCCAAGCTCGCGACCTACCGTGACCGGGCGATGTTCGCGATACAGCTCGAGCGCTGGTTCGACACCCTGGGCCGTGACCGGGTGCACGTCGGCGTCCTCGAGGACATGATCCGTGACCCCGCGGCCGAGTTTCGAGACGTGCTCGAGTTTCTTCAGATCGATCCCACCTGGCAGCCAGACTCGTTCGCGGCCTACAACACCGCCCACGGGGCGCGCTCTGTCTTCGTGCGTCGCCTGCTCAACGGCCGCGTGCCGCAGTGGGTGGTGTGGCGCGCGCTGCCGCGGGTCATCGGCGACACGAACACGCGCGCGCTCGTGCGCGACTTCCGCCATTCGTGGTTCCATCGCAGGCCGATCGCCAAGAGCCCGATTCGGCCCGAGCTGCGCCGACGGCTCGAGGACGAGTTCATGCCCGACGTGACGCGCCTGTCACAGATGCTCGAGCGCGACATGGGGGAGCTCTGGTTCAAGCGACCGGTGCTCGCGACGCCCAGGTCGAAACAGGCAAAGCAGGTCGCCGCTGCCTCGTGACTCTTCCATGAACCCGCGTGGGCGCGGGGCGTGCCTGTGGTTCACCGGGCTGTCCGGCGCGGGCAAGACGACGACCGCCGAAGCGCTGGTGCCCGAGCTGGAGGCGCGGCGAGGTGCTGTCACCGTCCTGGACGGTGATGTCGTGCGCACCCACCTGTCGAAGGGCCTCGGCTTCTCACGCGAGGATCGCGACGAGAACGTCAGGCGCGTCGGCTTCGTCGCGGCCGAGATCGTGCGCCACGGAGGTCTGGTCGTCTGCTCCCTGGTTTCGCCGTACCGGTCGACGCGGGGCGAGGTACGGGCGATGGTCGACGAGGCGGGCGGACCGGGGTCGTTCATCGAGATCTTCGTGGACACGCCTCTCGATGAGGTCATGCGGCGCGACGTCAAGGGCCTCTACGCGGCGACGCAGCGTGGTGAGGTCGAGAAGATGACCGGCGTCGCCGACCCGTACGAACCGCCCGAGTCACCGGAACTGCGCCTGGTGACCGTCGGCCAATCCGTGGCCGAGAACGTGACCCACATCGTGGCTTACCTGTCCGAGCGTGGGGTTCTCTGAATGAGTGACGGAATGAACGACGTGACCGTCGTCATCCCGATGTACAACGCCGCGCCGACGATCCTGCGCGCACTGCAGTCGGTCCTCGCCCAGACGACACCACCGCGCAGGATCGTGGTCGCCGATGACTGCTCGACCGACAACTCCGCGGACGTCGTGCGTGCCGCGAATCTCCCCACCGTGGAAATGGTTCGGACCGAGCGCAACGGCGGCATCGCCGTTGCGCGCAATCGCGGCGCGCGCGAGGCGTCGACGACGTGGCTCGCCTTCATTGATGCCGACGATCGATGGGAGCCGGAGTTTCTGGAGCGGACGCTGGCGGCGATCGAACGCTTCGGCTGCGACTTCGGCAGCGCCGGCGGTACCCGCGAGCGGCCCGACGGCTCGTCCAGGCATGTCCAGGTGCGATCGGTTCCCGGGGCGGGCGATGCGCTCGACCTGACCAAGGACTTCTGGCGTGTGGCGATGAGGTTCAGGCCGGTCCACGCATCGGCGGTGGTCGTGCGCAGGTCTCTGTTCGAAGACGTCGGTGGCTTCTGGGAGCGCATGCGAACCGGCGAGGACACGTGCCTGTGGGTCAACCTGTGGCTGCGCGGGCGGTTCGTGTTCGTCAACCTGCCGTTGGTCGAATCGGCCGTCGTCGAGACCGGCGTCAGCGCCCAGGGACTGAGCTACCACGCGCTGTTGCTGAGCGCGACGTGCATGCTCGCCGGTCTCGCACGCGCAGTTCGAGCGCGCCGGCCAGGCACGCGCTGGTTCGTCGTGTTCGCCGCGCGCCGGCTGATCAATCTTCACACGCGATGGCTGCTGGGGACGCTGCGCCGGCGCGGCCGGCGGCCGGCGGCACGAGCGCCAGGCGCGTGAACCGGCCCGCCCGACGGCGTCTTTCGATCGGTGCGTCGGGTTTGCCGCCATCGGCTGACGGTGGCTGCGCTGCGTCGCAACTCCGAGCGTGCCCACGGACAGGACTTGCGCGTCGTGCACATGCTCCACGTCGGCAAGACCGGTGGCACGGCCGTCAAGGCGGCACTCGAGGCAGCGCCAGCTCCGGCCGGCCTGTGCCTGCTGCTGCACGGCCACGCCATCTCGCTGCGCGACATCCCCGAATCGGACGACGTCTTCCTGTTCCTGCGCGACCCGGTGGCGCGTTGCGTTTCCGGCTTCGAGATGCGGCGGCGCGAGGGGCCGCCGCGCCACAATCGCGCCTGGACGGCCCCCGAGAAGCACGCGTTCAGCCATTTCGACTCGCCGCAGGCGCTGGCGACGGCGCTGTGGTCCGCCAATGGCCCCGAGCGAGGCGAGGCGCGGCGGGCGATGCACTGCATCTACCACGTCCGCTCGCACCTGAGCGACTGGCTCGTGTGGAGCGCGAGATCCGGTCGCGGCGCAGCCATCTCGTCTTCATCGGGTGGCACGAGCGCCTCGATGCCGACTTCGCGACGCTCGTGGAGCTGCTCGGTCTGCCCATCGGGACGACCTTGCCGGGCGATGAGTACATCGCCAACCGGGGTGAGCCGACCAATGCCCAATCGGTCCTGCCGGCCGACGCGCTGGCGATCCTGCGCGACTGGTACGCCGAGGACTACCGATTGATCAGCGTCCTCGCAGAGCTTGGCCTGACCGATCCACCGCCCGAGGTGCGGTCGATGGTCGGCGCGGTCGGCGGACCAGCCTCCCTTCGTTGACCGAACGCTCCGTTCAGCACTTGTCGGCGCGCCGGATGCGGACAACGCTTGACCTCCTCAGGGCAAGCTAGAGGAGGCTGACCATGCAAACGCCCGTCGTCGAGGGCACCGCGCCCGACGTGATCGAGGTTGCGCGCCGCAATGACTACTTCCGCCGCGTCATCGCGACCGGTGACAACGAGCAGGTCGTGGTCATGACACTGCAGGCAGGCGAGGCTATCGGCAGCGAGGTCCATCCGGAGACAGATCAGGTCTTCGTCTTCGTGGAGGGCCAGGGCGATGCCGTGCTGGACGATGAGGTTCGTTCGTTCGACGAGGGTGACCTCATCTTTGTCCGTGCCGGCACGCGCCACAACATCATCAACCGCGGAACGCAACCATTGCGCCTGATAACTGTTTACGCCCCGCCGGAGCACGCGCGCGGGCTGGTTCATCCGACCAAGGCCGACGCCGAGCACGAACACGAGACTCCGGCTGCCGGCAGCTCGGACACCCAGGAATTTCTGGTCGAGCTCGCCTGAGCCCAGGCGAGGCCTGACTGGGCCGCATACCGGGTGACGGGCCAGGTGCCGCGGGCCGGGTGACCGGCGCGCCTGGCACCTACATCATCACCAGCCCGCCGTCGACGGCGAGTACCTGGCCGGTGATGTAGGCCGCTTCGTCGCTGGCCAGGAAGGCGACCGCGTAGGCGATCTCGTCGACTGTGCCGAAGCGGCCGAGCGGGGTCTGTTCGTTGATCCGCCGCTTCCACTCGTCCGCGAGGCCCTCGGTCAGCTCCGTCAGCACGAAGCCAGGCGCCACGGCGTTCACCGTGATGCCCCGGCTGCCCAGCTCGCGCGCCGCCGCCTTGGTCAGGCCGATCAGGCCGGCCTTCGCGGCCGAATAGTTGGCCTGGCCCATCTGGCCGGCCTGGCCGGAAACGCTCGTGATCTGGATGATCCGCCCGGAACGGGCACGGAGCATGGGCCGGGTGACCGCCTTGAGCGTGTAGAACGCTCCGAAAAGGTTTGTTTCGAGCACGTCGCGCCAGGCTTCGGGGCTCATGCGCATGATCAGGTCGTCGCGCGTGATGCCGGCGTTGTTGACCAGGATGTCGACCTTGCCGAACGCGTCGAGAGCGGCCTTGACCACCATCTCCGCCGACTCGGGCTGGGTCACGTCGGCCTGGACGGCGACGCATTTCCTGCCCTGAGCTTCGATCTCGGCCCTCGTCTGCTCGGCGGCCGTGGCGTTGCCGCGATACGAGAAGCAGATGTCGGCCCCCTGCTCCGCCAGGCGCAGGGCAATCGCCTTGCCGATGCCGCGCGATCCGCCAGTGACGATGGCTGCCTTGCGGCTCAAGTCGATCATGGCGGCGAGTCTAATGCCCGCCGGTCGTGCTTCTGACCTGGCTCAACGCATCGCGAATCGAAGTCACTTCCACGAGCGCCGGCTCGAGACCGGGCCAGCGCGATCGCTTGGACATCCGTTCGACCTCGGCCTGGTTGAACATCAGCCAACGCTCGAAGTAAGCCTTGAGCTCGCTGTCGCTCAGCCCGCCGCGATTGACGACATCGCGCCACAGGCGCTTCTGGATGTCGACCGCCCCGCCGCGCGCATGTCGGTCGGGATGGTCCGACATCAGCCTGAACTTGCGAATGAACGCATCGGCGTCGTGCGTGTAGTAGTGCGCCAGCTCGCCGACCACCGCCGTGCGCAGAGGCGCGCCGTCGGGACGCGTGAAGCGATGGCTGGTATACGGCGTGCAGTCGATGTCGAGACGCACCGCCTGCTTGCCTGCACGGTGCCCGTAGCTGATCGGCACGCGCACCTGCCGCTGGCTGAAGGGATCCCACGTCGCGCGCCTGGCACGCGTGCCGGTGCGCTTGAACAGGGTCTCATCGGCCAGGACATCGTCGTAGCTGACGCGGCGCTGCACGACCTCGAGCGGCCGGAAGGTGACGGTCTCGCGCGCCCGTGGTTGGGCCTGGAGCAGCTGCGGCAGACCGTCCGGCAAGGCGCGCCGGCGATCGACGATCACGAACTCGTCGGCGTCGATAGCGACAAGCCAGTCAAACCCGGCTTCGCGCGCGACCGGGACGGTGAATGCAATATTCAGGAGCTGCCGCGCGGCGAAATGGGAGTCGTAGCGCGGCAAGAGCTCCGCGGTGCCGGCTATCGGAGGCACCTCCGAGGCAGATACGGCCGGGCGGGCGATGACGAAGTTCAGGTCGGCGACCGAATCGAGCGTTTCATCCGTCGAGCCGTCATCGAAGACGTAGCAGCGCTCGACGCCCATGAAGCGGTGATACAGGAGGTTCGAGCGCAGCATCGCCTGCTCGTTTCGAACCGTCATCACCAGCGCGACACGACCGGAGCCAGACCCCCGAGCGCCCATGGCGGATTGACGCTAGACCGGCATCTCGTGGCGGGCGTGCTCGGGCTCGCCCGGGACGACGTCGTCGAGCGGCACGGGCGGCCCTTCGCGCGCCTCGAGGATCTGGCGCAGGCGTTCCGGGATCGAGTCGGCTGAGGCCCACTCGATCGGCTCGCGCACGCGCGCAACCGGCTCGACGGAGGCGGCGAGCTGGCCGCACGTCGGATCGGCCGTCCACTGCAACGCGATTCCACCGGAGGTCAGACCGGCCCCAAAAGCCACGAGCACGATCTTGTCGCCGATCTTGATGCGGCCGGAATCCACCGCCTCCGCCAGCGCGATGCCGACGGACGCCGCGGACGTGTTCCCGTAGCGATCGAGGTTGACGAACATCTTGTCCATCGGCAGGCCGAGGCCCTTGGCGACCGACTCGATGATGCGCACGTTGGCCTGGTGCGGAATGAAGAGGTCGATCTCGTCGGGCTTCCAGCCCGCGCGCTCGATCGCCTTCAGGGCGGTCGTGGCCATGGTCTTGGTCGCGAAGCGATAGGTCTCGCGGCCTTCCATGCGGATGTAATGCTCGCCGCGGGCGAGCGTGCCGCCCGAGAACGGCGCGCGCGAGCCGCCCGCGGGCAGCCAGATCATGTACGCCCCGTCGGGGTCCGTGGTCATCTCGAGCCCCTGCATGCCTCCGCCCTCCTGGTCGGAGGCAGAGAGCACGACCGCTCCGGCGCCATCGCCGAAGAGGATGCAGGTCGAGCGATCCGAGTAGTCGAGGAAACGCGACAGTGTCTCGGCGCCAATGACCAGCGCGTTCCGGTACATCCCCGAACGGATGTAGGCGTCGGCCACCGAGTAGGCGTAGACGAAGCCCGAGCAGGCGGCGGCGACGTCCATCGCGGCGGCCGTCGTGTTGCCGATCGCCTCCTTCACCAGCGCGCCGGTCGAGGGCATCCAGTAGTCGGGCGTGAGCGTCGCGACCAGGATGACGTCGATGTCGTCGGGCGTGAGGCCGGCCACGGCGATGGCTCGTTTGCCGGCGATCGCGGCCAGCGTTGCTGTCGTTTCGTGCGCCGCGGCAATGCGTCGCTCGCGAATCCCGGTGCGCGAGACGATCCATTCATCGGACGTGTCGACTACGCGCTCGAGATCGGCATTGGTCAGCCGCCGCTCCGGTGCATACATCCCCCAGCCGGTGATGCGAACGCTCTTCTGAGTCATGGCTCAACCTCGATCAACGGCTGCTTCGCCTTAACAAGTGCTCCATCCTCGGGATAGATGCGGACCACGCGACCGGCGCGGTCGCTCTTGATCTCGTTGAACAGCTTCATGGCCTCGATCAGGCCGACCACCTGGCCGACGTTCACCTCGGCCCCCACACGAACGTAGGGCGCGGCACCGGGCGAGGGCGAGCCGTAGTAGATGCCGGTCAGGGGGGCCAGCACCTGCTGGTAGGGC
>Ga0335082_10009978_pt1 | contig 10305 bp, 8 predicted proteins | sample Lox_Sample_41_FD_206718 | JGI IMG/M metagenome (GOLD analysis project Ga0335082, IMG submission 206718) | Soil microbial communities from Loxahatchee National Wildlife Refuge, Florida, United States - Lox_Sample_4.1 | ecosystem: Environmental > Terrestrial > Soil > Wetlands | place: USA: Florida...
GATCGCCGGCGCGGGATCGCTCGCGTTCGCGCTGGCGCCGACCTGGGAAATCGCGGCGGTCGGCCGCACGCTGGTCGGCGTCGGCGTGGCGGTCGCGTTCATCGCGATTCTCAAGCTCAACGCGGTCTGGTTTCCCGCCAACCGTTTCGCCACGCTCAACGGCGTCACGATGTTCGCCGGCAACCTGGGCGCGGTCATTGCGGGAGCGCCGCTTGCATGGGTCGTCACGCAGACGTCGTGGCGCGTCGTGTTCGTCGTGCTGGCGGGATTGTCGATCGCGCTCGGCGTGGCGACGTCGTGGAAGGTTCGCGATCGGCCCGAGCAGATGGGCTTTGTGGCGGTGCATGCGCCGGGGCTTCCGAACGCGGAGGCGCCCGCGCACTGGCTCCGCGCGCTCGGACGCGTGCTCGCGAATCCCGCCACGTGGCCGCCCTTTTTCGTCAACGTCGGCATCGGCGGCAGCTATCTCGCATTCGCAGGCTTGTGGGCGGTGCCGTATCTCGTCGAAACCTATGGATTGTCGCGCGTCACGGCCGCGCAGCACGCGAGTCTGCTGCTGCTCGGCGTCGCCTTCGGCGCGATGGTTGTCGGCGTCGTCTCCGATCGCGTCGGCAGCCGGCGCGGCGTGATGCGCGTCTATGCCTTCCTCTATGCGCTGTCGTGGCTGCCGTGGATCGGGCACGTCCGGTGGCCGGTCGCTGCGACGCTCGCGTGGTTCTTCCTGATGGGCGCGCTGATTCCCGGCTTCACGCTGTCGTGGACCGTCGCCAAGGAAGTGAATCGCCCCGAGCATTCCGGGATTGCGACGTCCGTCGTCAACCTCGGCATTTTTCTCGGAACCGGCATCCTGCAGCCGCTCATCGGCCGGATCCTCGACGTCGGGCGCGCAGCGGGCGACGTCGCGGCCGCGTGGGATCGAGGGATCGCCGTGTTCGCGGGGGTCTCGGCGTTCGGCGCGCTGATGACGCTCGTTGTGCGCGACAAGGCGCGTCCCACGTCATACGCGTCCTAGAACAGCCCGACCACCTTTCCGTCGTCGGTGATGTCGATCTTCGCCGCCGAAGGCTCCTTCGGCAGGCCCGGCATCGTCATCACGTCGCCGCAGACCAGCACGATGAATTCGGCGCCGGCCGCGAGCCGCACTTCGCGGATGTTGACGACGTGGCCGGAGGGCGCGCCGCGCAGCAGCGGGTCGGTCGAGAACGAGTATTGCGTCTTCGCCACGCACACCGGATAGTGGCCGTAGCCGTCCGCCTGCAGGCGCCTGATCTGCGCGCGCACCTTGCTGTCGGCGGTCACGTCGGAGCCGCCGTAGATCGTCTTCGCGATCTTGTTCATCTTCTCCCACAGCGTGTCGTCGTCGTCGTAGACGAACCGGAAATCCGCCGGGACGCGCTCAATCACGTCGACGACGGTCTGCGCGAGCCCCAACGCACCGGCGCCGCCTTCGGCCCAGTGCCGCGCCTCGACGATGGGTGCGTCGTGGTGTGCGATCTTCCTCTTGAGGAGCGCGATCTCGGCGTCGGTGTCGGACGTGAAGCGGTTGATCGCGACCACGCAGGGCAGCCCGTAATGACTGCGGATGTTGATCATGTGCCGCTCGAGGTTAGCGATGCCCTTTTCCAGCGCCGGCAGGTTCTCGCGAACCAGGTCGGCGACGTCGGCGCCGCCGTGGAACTTGAGCGCCCGGATCGTCGCCACCAGGACGACGAGGTCGGGTTTGAGCCCCGATTTCCGGCACTTGATGTCGATGAACTTCTCGGCGCCGAGGTCGGCGCCGAAGCCGGCCTCGGTGACGACGTAATCGGCGAGCTTCAGCGCGGCCTTGGTCGCGATCACCGAGTTGCAGCCGTGCGCGATGTTGCCGAACGGCCCGCCGTGGATGAACGCCGGCGTGTTCTCGAGCGTCTGCACGAGATTGGGCTTCAGCGCGTCCTTCAGCAGGACCGTCATCGCGCCCTGCGCGTCGAGGTCGCCGGCGTGGACCGGCTTCTGGTCGCGCGTGTAGGCGACGACGATCTTCGCGAGGCGCGCTTTCAGGTCGGCGATCGATTCGGCGAGACAGAAGATCGCCATCACCTCGGAGGCGGCGACGATGTCGAAGCCGTCCTGCCGCGGATACCCGTTGCCCGGGCCGCCGAGCGCCAGCGTGAGGTCGCGCAGCGCGCGATCGTTGATGTCGACGACGCGCTTCCACGTGATGCGCCGCACGTCGATCCCGAGCGCGTTGCCGTGGTGGACGTGGTTGTCGATCAGCGCTGCGAGCAGGTTGTTGGCGACGCCGATCGCGTGGAAGTCGCCGGTGAAGTGAAGATTGATGTCCTCCATCGGCACGACCTGCGCGTAGCCGCCGCCCGCTGCACCCCCTTTCATTCCGAATACCGGGCCGAGCGAGGGCTCGCGCAGGCAGATCACCGCGCTCCTGCCGAGGCGATTGAGCGCGTCGCCCAGACCGACGGTCGTCGTCGTCTTGCCCTCGCCGGCAGGCGTGGGACTGATCGCCGAGACGAGGATCAGCTTGGACCCCGGTCGCGCGGGCAATCCACCGAGCCAGTCCAGCGACACCTTGGCCTTGGTGCGGCCGTACGGTTCGAGCGCCTCCTCGGGAATGCCGAGTCGCGCCGCGATCTCGCCGATCGGCTTTTGCTTCGCCTGCTGCGCGATTTCGATGTCGGTCAGCACGAGCATTCCGCGGGCTAGACGACCGGGTTCGATCCGCCGTCCATCGGCACGATCGCGCCGGTGACGTAGCTCGCCTGGTCGGAGGCGAGGAACAGTGCGACGCGCGCGACTTCCTCCGGCGTGCCGAGGCGCCCGAGCGGGATCCGCGCTTCGTTGCGCCTCAGCAGTTCGGCTTCGGTCAGTCCGGTCATTTTCGCTTCGACGGCGAGACCTTCCTGCACGCGGCCCGTCAGCGTGGCGCCCGGGTTGATCGCGTTGATGCGGATGTTCTTGGGGCCGAACGCCGCGGCGAGGCCGGTCGTCGCCAGCATCAGCGCGGCGTTGGCGGCGCCGCCCGGCAGATGCACGGGGTTCGCGACCTTGCCGCCGCTGCCGATGATGTTGACGATCGCGCCGCGGCCTCGGGCGACCATGCGCTTCAATACCGCGTCGAGCGGGTGGATGTAGCTGAAGTACTTCGCGTCCATTGCTGCGTGCCATGCCTCGGGGTCGAGGTCGGCGGGCGCGTAGCGGCGGGCGGCGCCGGCGGAATTGACGAGCACGTCGATCGGGCCGAGATCGCGCTCGACATCCGTCGCCATTCGTTGCGCAGCGGCGGCATGCGTGAGGTCGGCGACGATTGCGACCGGCTTGTGGCGCGTCGCCGGAAATCGTGCAAGCGCCGCGTCGAGATTGGCGGGGCTGCGCGAGACGAGCGCCACGCGTGCGCCCTCACGCGCGAAGGCTTCGGCACAGGCATAGCCGATGCCCTTGCTCGCACCGGTGACGACGACGATCCTGTCGGTGAGCCCGAGGTCCATCGCGTGGGCGCCTTGTTTGGCGACGAAGTGATTCCAGCGCGAATCCTAGCGCGATTTCGCAGCGCCGCCCAGAAATTCGCCGATCGCGCGCCAGGCCGCGAGCTTCTCTGCGATCGGCTTCGTGTACGCCGGCGACGACGAAGGCAATGCGAGCGTCGCATAACCCGCCTCGCGCCAGATCGGGAGTGCGCGCGCCGCGGTTCGGCCGTTGAAGCAGACGAGTGCGAGCGCCGGCGCCGCGCGGCGCACGTGCGCGACGTCGGCACGCTCGGCATTGCGGATCGCGCCATCGAGGCTGCCGCGCCGCTCACACGCGACGATCGTGTCCCAGAGCCCGACGCCGTGCGCACGCAGGATGGCGAGCCGTTCGCGATACGGAAGCGAAGGCAACGGGGCGCCGATCAGCGCGGCGACGAGCGGCCAGAAGTGGTTGCGCGGGTGTGCGTAATACTGTTTCGCGGCGAGCGATGCCTCGCCGGGAAAGCTGCCGAGAATCAGCACGCGCGCATCGCGCGAGAGCACCGGCGGCAGCCCGTGCTTGCGCTCCGCGAGTGCCCGCGCACCGGTGCGGACCGTGATCGCGCCGCGCGAGAGCGTCACAGCGTCTGCGGCCACGCCTTCGCGCGCACGGCGAAATCGAGCGCGATGCCCGCAAAGACCGCGAGGCCCAGCCAGTGATTGTGCAGGAAGGCGCGGAAACAGCCGTCGCGCTCGCGCTTCCTGATCAGCTTGAAATGCCAGAGCGCGCACGCGAGCGCCACGACGAGCCCGCCGTAGTAAATCGGCCCGGCGCGCCAGTAATGGCCGACGAAGGCCATTCCGCCGAGATAGATCGCGTAGCAGAGCATCACCGCAAACACGTCGAAGCGCCCGAACGCGATCGCCGATGTCCGCAGGCCGAGCCTCAGGTCGTCGTCGCGGTCGACCATCGCATATTCGGTGTCGTAGGCCATGACCCAGAACGCGTTCAGGACGAGCAGCCACCAGCCGAGCGGCGGCACTGCATCGTAGACAGCCGCGTAGGCCATCGGGATGCCGAACGAAAAGGCGAGCCCGAGGAACGCCTGCGGCAGCACGAAGAACCGCTTGAGAAACGGATAGATCATGGCAATCGCGACGGCGGGCGCCGACATCATGATCGTCGTCGCATTGGTCGGCAGCACGAGCAGGAACGCAAGGAAGGCAAGCGCGGCCGCGACGGCCAGCGCTTCCCACGGCGGAATTTCGCCCGCGGCGAGCGGCCGCTTCTCGGTCCGCTTCACGAACGGATCGAAGCCGCGATCGGCCCAATCGTTGAAGGCGCACCCGGCCGAGCGCATCAGCAGCGTGCCCATTGCAAAGATCACGATCAGATGCAGCGGCGGGCGGCCGAACACGGCGATCCACAGCGCCGACATCGTCGGCCACAGCAGCAGCAGCGTGCCGATCGGCTTGTCGAGCCGGACGAGCCGCTCGTAGGCGTCGAGCCTTGCACGCACCCTCTGCTCGCGCGTTGCGGACGCGGTCGACGCCGGCGGGGCGCTGTTCATAAGGGCAGCGCGAGCTGCTTCTTCAGATCACGCGGCGCGATCGCCTCGAGCAGCCGCGCCGGAGTCGGGTAGAGCAGCCGCACTCGCAACTCGCGCTTCATCCGCGCGTTGCCGAGCCGCCGCGACTCGCTCATGAACGACAGCAGCATCGGCGCGATGCGCTTTTCTGCCTCGTCCCACGACACACGCGGCGGCCGCGGCAGGTGAAAGGCGTCGGCGACCGCATCGAACCAGCCGCCCATCTTGAGCTCGGCGTCGTCGGTGACGTTGTAGGCGCGGTTAGGCCTGCCGCGGAACAGCGCGGCGACCGTCGCGCGTGCAAGGTCCGCGGCGTGGATATGGTTGGTGAAGACATCGTCCTCGTCGGCCAGCACCGGCGTGCCCTGTCTGATGCGATCGAGCGGCAATCGCGTTTCCGCGTAGATGCCGGGGGCGCGTAGGATCGCGAGCGTCACACGGTGATGCATCGCCCACGCGCGCAGGCGGTCCTCCGCGGCAACGCGGCGACGGGCGCGCGGCGTCTGCGCGCGGCGCGGCCGCATCTCGTTCACGCGCGCTCCGGCGCAGTCGCCGTACACGCCCGACGTCGAAACGTAGACGAAGCGCTGTGGTATGCTTCGCGCCCGCGTCAATGCCGCGAGCAGCTTTTGCGTGCGCGGATCGTCGCGGCCCTCGGACGGCGGCGGCGCGAAATGCAGCACGGCGAACGGCGCCGCGCGCAAGCGCGAGAGGCTTGCGAGCGAGTCGAGATCGCCGACAAGGGGGACGACGCCGTGCGCGCGCAGTCTGGGGATGTCCTCGGCGCGGCGCGTCAGTCCGTAGAGGCGGACCTTCGGATGGAGCAGATCGGCGGTGCGCAGCGCGACGTCGCCGCACCCAATCAACAATACCCGGATCACTCGAGCCGCCTCTTCATCCGCCGCGCAAGGCTGTTGCACGTCTCCCGCCTTGAAGCGACGCTGTATCCATGCCGCACCAGATTACCATAAAGCCCACCGATCACTCGTTCGCGTGTCCCGACGGCGACACGGTGCTCGAGTCGGCGATGGCTGCCGATCTGATGCTGCCGTACGGATGCCGCAACGGCGCCTGCGGCACGTGCAAGGGAAGGATCCTCGAGGGGCGCGTCGACTACGGCGCCTATCAGGCGTCGACGCTGACCGACGATGAGAAGCAGCAGGGACTTGCGCTCTTCTGCTGCGCGAAGCCCGCCACCGACCTCGTGATCGAAGTGAAGGAAGTACGCCGTGCCGGCGACATCCGGATCCGCAAGTTGCCGTGCCGGATCGAAACGATCGACAAGCCCGCGCCGGACGTCGCGATCGTGAAGCTCAAGCTTCCGGCCAACGAGCGGCTGCAATTCCTTGCCGGCCAGTACATCGATCTGCTGCTGAAGGACGGCCATCGGCGCAGCTTCTCGCTCGCCACGCCGCCGCACGACGACGCGCTGCTCGAGATCCACGTCCGGCACGTGCCGGGAGGCTACTTTTCGGATCAGCTCTTCAACCAGTTCAAGGGACGCGAGATCCTGAGGTTCGAAGGACCGCTCGGCAACTTCTTCCTGCGCGAGGAGTCCGACAAGCCGATCATTTTCGTCGCCGGCGGTACCGGATTCGCGCCGATCAAAGGCGTCATCGAGCACGCACTTCACCACCGTCTCGACGCGACACGGCCGATGGTGCTCTACTGGGGCGCGCGCGCGAAACGCGATCTCTATCTGCCGGATCTGCCCGGCACGTGGCAACAGGCGAGTGCGAACTTCACGTATATCCCCGTGCTGTCCGAGCCTGCGCCGGACGACGCGTGGCCCGGACGCACGGGCTTCGTCCATCAGGCGGTCCTGGACGATTTCGCCGATCTCTCCGGCTACCAGGTCTATGCGTGCGGGGGACCCGCGATGATCGACGTCGCGCGGACGACGTTCACCGCGACGCGCGGTCTGCCTGCCGACGATTTCTTCGCCGACAGCTTCACGTACGCCGCGCGCGTCGAGGCGACCGGGTAACTCGTCGCCGCCGTCATTCGCGCGAAGGCGGGAATCCGGTGTCGTTCCAGAGCTCGCGCAAGTCGCTGGGCCCCCGGGGCTCTGTGCTGCAATCGCGTTTTCGTTGCTCCGCTGCGTCGCATGGGTCGTTCACGCGACGACGCCCTGCGGGCCTTGGCTTCGCCCGTCGCGCTCGCGACTACCTCCGCGGGGACGACGGCCACGTCACACAACCGCGTCGCCGCGGCCGAGCTCCGCCAGCGCGAGCTTCAGTGCGGTGGCGAGATGCGCGTTCGCCTCGCCTGCACGACCGAGTCGCGCAAGGAGGTCGCCGAGCGCAACGTGCGTGCGGTACGAATCCTCGAGCGCGAGGCTCGCCTCGAAATAGGTCTGCGCCTTGCCCCACAGCTGCGCCCGCACGCAGAGGGCACCCAGTGCGTGCAGAAGCGCCGCATCCTGGTTGTGGTCGGTGAGCCACCGCTCGGCCTGCTCCAGTTGCCGGGTCGGATCGCTGGTCCGGCAGTCGGCGTAGAGGAGAACGAGGTCGGGCTCCCAGTTGCGCTCGAGACTCTTGACCAGAATCGCGGCTGCCTCGCCGTCGCCGCCGAGCGCAATGAAGCTCCGCGCAGCCGCGCGCGCGATCTTCGGCAGGCGCTGATCGGAATCGGAGAGCCGATTCCAGTAAGCGCGCAGTCCGGACGGATCGTGCGCGAGCGTCCGCAGCTCCCCCGCCCGCGCCGCGGCGCGCAGGTACTCGCCCTCCTCGGGACCATAGACCTTGCGCTTGACGAGCTGATCGATGAGCGGCGGAATCTCGGCGTGCCGCCCGGCGCCCTGCAATGCGCGAAGCTCGAGCCGCAGCGCCGCCGTGTGCGCGCCGGCTTCCTTCTTTAATGCCTGCAGCGTCTGCAATGCTTCGAGTGGGCGTGCCATTTCGAGCTTCATCTCGGCATCGAGCATCAACCGGGGCACGGCGAGACTTGTCACCTGAACTTCCGGTCGCGCGAGGAACCCTTCGGCGGCCGCGAAATCGCGCGTTTCGAGCGCGGCGCGCGCGGCGACGAGCGCCGAGAGTCCGGTCGAGCGCGGAATCGCGAGCGCCTCCAGCGCGGACTGCCGCGCCTTGCCGTAGCGTCCTTCGAGCAGCGCGACGACCGCCGCGTCGTGCTTCGCGCGGGCGCGCTCGAGTTGTTGCCTGCGCCGAAACGCCCGCACTTCTCGTGGCAGGCCCATCGTGCGCGACGCGATCCGCAGCAGCGCATAGCTCCCGACGAAGCCGGCAACGAGCAGGAACAGCAGGAAGTTGAGCGACAGCTCGACGCGATACGGCGGCGCAACGAAAAGCGCGTATCCCGTCACCAGCTTCGCGGCGAGGGCGACGCCGACCGCCGCGGCAGCGAGCAGCAGAAACCAGAACAGGATCCGCACGCCGTCAACGCCCCGCCGGGCTGCCCGGAACGCGGCCGGGCGCGCGGTCCTGCGCGAGCCGGAGCACGCGCAGCGCTTCGAGGCTGCGGGTAAGATCCGGCAGATCCGCGGCCATCGGCGTCGCCGCGAGCTGCTTCAGTGTCGCCTGCAGCGCCTGCACGCTCTTTTGCCGCGTGTCGAAATACTGCTTCACCCAATCATCCGCGGCGCCGAGATCGGCCCGGAAGCTTGCGGCATCGCGGCTCAGCAACGCGATCCGCGCCGAAAGAAGGCGCAGGCGCAGGTTCTCCCGAAGAAAATATTGTTGCGGCGGCGGCACGAGCGGCGCAGCCGGACGGTCGGCCACTTCGATGCGGACGAGCTGCCTGACATCGGTCCACATGTCGCGCAGGAAACGGAGCCACGGCGGCTCGTCGGCGGGTGGCGCCGCACTCGGAGCGGGCGCCGGCACGCGTTCGTCCATCGCCAGCGGCAGGGAGCCGACGGCGGCGATCGCCTGATCGAGCTTGAGACTCACGCCGGTGATGTCGACATACGGAACGGCGCGCAGTTGATCCATGTCGCGCGACAGCGCCCGGCGCAACGGCACGAACTGCGGCCGTTCGAGGCGCTGCAGCTTGGCGTCGGCGATCTGCAGCGCCGTCAACGCCGCAGCGACGTTGCCCGCGAGCTGCAATTGCTGGCTCGCCACGAGAAGCACCTGCTCGATTTCGGAGAGCGCGATTTCGTCGCGGGATGGGGCGAGATCGCGATAGAGCGCCTCCAGCGCCGCCTGCTGCGTCTGCGATTCGGCAATGCGGGCTTCGAGCAGCGTGAGCTTGCCCTGGACGTCGCGCAGATCGGTGGCAAGCTGCGTCTGCGCCTTTGCCGCGGCCAGTGTCGACGCTTCGACCTCCGCAAGCCGCTGCGCCACTTCCGTCCGCAGCAACTTCTGCGTGCGCCCGTCGTCGAGCCACACCGCGAGCGCGGCGACGAGCGCCAGCACGGCGACCGCCGCGACCAGCATCTTCGACGCGCCGCCTGCCCTCGGCGCACGGCCGGCGGCTGCTTCCACCGACGAAATCGGCGCGGTCGCAGCGCCGGTCGGCGCCGGGTCGGAGCCGGAATCGCTGCCGGAAGGCGACGTGCGGTCGGATGGATCGGACATGGCGCTATCGACGGAGGTTCGAGCATTCATTCTAGCAGGGGGTCATGCGCCGCCGCCGCGCCGATGGCCCGCCGCCGCGCGCTCGACTACAATTCCACGACAGCCACCGGCCAACGTCTTGCAGAAGACCCGCCGAGGGCGTTCCGATACATCTGCCGATCTCCTCCGCGGCGCCTTTCAGGAATTGCGCGCGTGCTCACGTTTCTCGCCATCGCCGCCGCGATCGTCGCGTTCGCCGTCGGCTACGCCGTCGGTCATGCGCGCCGTGACGAGTCGCCGGATCCGCCGCGATCCGCTTCACCGCCGGCACCCGCCAACGGTTTGGCAACGCCCGACGCTCCGGCGTTTGCTCCGGCAGCTAGCGAAGCGGCAGACGGCGCGATCGCCGAACGCGCGCGCGTGATCCGCAGCTTCGAAGCGGAGGGGCACGCATTGCGCGGCGCGCTCGCGAACCGCGATGCCCTGCTCGGCCAGCACGCCGAGTTCGTTGTCGACCGCCACCGGCTCACAGACGAGCTCGCCGTGTCGCGCGCGGAAACGGCACGCTACCGGCAACTCGTCGTCGATCTCGAGAACAACGCGCCGCCGCCGCTGCTCGGCCCCGGCGCGCCCGACGACCTGAAGCTCATCGTCGGCGTGGGCCCGGTGCTCGAGCGGATGCTGCATCAGCTCGGCGTCGCGACGTATCGCCAGATTGCGTCCTGGTCGGAGCGCGACATCGACGAATTCGACGCG
>Ga0335082_10009981_pt1 | contig 10304 bp, 10 predicted proteins | sample Lox_Sample_41_FD_206718 | JGI IMG/M metagenome (GOLD analysis project Ga0335082, IMG submission 206718) | Soil microbial communities from Loxahatchee National Wildlife Refuge, Florida, United States - Lox_Sample_4.1 | ecosystem: Environmental > Terrestrial > Soil > Wetlands | place: USA...
CGGGCATGCTCGCACGCCCTGCGTGGGCGAGCCATACGACTGCTGCACGAGCTGCGCAGAGGAGCGCGAGATCTCTTAATAGGACGCGCGAGGGAGATGGCGCCAATCCGGGCAGGTCGCGCGCCGGACTTTTTCCACGGCAGTGACAATCTGTTGCGCGGGAAAAAGAAAAGGGCGCCTGGCGGCGCCCTTGAAGACTAGCCCTGTCGGGCTTCGCCCCTGCTATCGGGAGCGGACACCGGGCGGGGGCCTGCCCCGCCCGGCAGGCTATCCGTGGTATGCAGATTCGCCGTGGTAGTTCACGTCGAGGCCTTCGCGCTCCTCCTCTTCGGAGACGCGCAGGCCTACCAGGAGGTCGGCGATCTTGAAGGAGATATACGCCACGATCCCGGTCCAGATGAACACCAGCACGACCGCCTTGAACTGGATCCAGAGCTGCGCACCGATGCCCGGATAGCCGACCTTCATCGTGACCCAGTCCTGTATCGAGCCCGGCCCGCCGAGGTCCGGCGAGTTGAAGACGCCCGTGAGCAATGCACCGAGAATCCCGCCGATGGCGTGCACGCCGAACACGTCCAGCGCATCGTCGGCGCCGAGCATCTTCTTGAGGCCGTTCACGCCCCACAGGCAGACCAGTCCGACGGCAATTCCGATGACGAAGGCCCCCGGGATACCGACGTTTCCGGCGGCCGGCGTGATCGCGACCAGGCCGGCAACTGCCCCCGAGGCCGCGCCAACCATGCTCGGCTTGCCCTTGAACAGCCACTCGCCGAACATCCAGGAGAGCACTGCGCAGGCCGTGGCGAGGTAGGTGTTCATGAAGGCGAGCGCCGCGGAGCCATTCGCCTCGAGCGCGGAACCGGCGTTGAACCCGAACCACCCGGTCCAGAGCAGGGCCGCCCCGATCATCGTCATCGTGACGTTGTGCGGCGCCATCGATTCCTTGCCGAGGCCGATGCGCTTGCCGAGCACGTAGGCGCCCACGAGGCCGGCGACGCCGGAGTTGATGTGCACGACCGTGCCGCCGGCAAAGTCGAGCGCCCCCCACTGCCAGATCAGGCCCGCTTTCGAAGTGACTTCATCGGCGGTCTTCGGGTCGGTCCAGGCGTCCGGGCCGGGGAAGAACCAGACCATGTGCGCGACCGGCAGATAGCTGAAGGTGAACCATAGCGTGAGGAAGATCAGTATCGCCGAGAACTTCGCCCGTTCAGCGACGGCGCCGAGGATCAGGCAGCAGGTGATCGCGGCAAAGGTCGCCTGGAACGCGACGTAAACGAGCTCGTACAACGGCGTGTTCTTGCTGAAGGTCGCCGCCATCGAGAACTCGCCATTCGCCGGGTTGAAGGTGCCGTTGAGGAACAGTCGATCGAATCCGCCGAAGAAACTGTTGCCCTCGGTGAACGCGAGGCTGTAGCCGTAGATGCACCACAGCACCGTGATCAGCGAGAATCCGACGAACACCTGCATCAGCACCGACAGCATGTTCTTCGAGCGGACCAGGCCGCCGTAGAACAGTGCGAGTGCCGGCACGCTCATCATGAGGACGAGCGCGGTCGAGGTGAGCATCCACGCCACGTCGCCCTTGTTCGGCGTCGGCGCGGGCGCCTTCGCCTCTTCCTTCTTCTCCTCGGCCTTCGCCGGCGCGGCCTCGGTCTTCGCGGGCGCGGCCTCGGCCTTTGCCTCGGCCTTCGCCGGCTCGGCGGCCGGAGCCGTGGCGGCCGGCTTCGCCGGGTTCGTCGTGTCGATCTGCGCGAGGACCGTGCCCGCGGCGCCGAACGTGACGGCGCCGAAGAGCGCGACGAGCGCAATCAGCTTTTTCATGGATCTGACTCCTCTAGAGCGCCTCCGCGCCGGTCTCGCCGGTGCGGATGCGCACGACCTGTTCGAGCTCGAACACGAAGATCTTGCCGTCGCCGATCTTGCCGGTGTTCGCGGATTTTTCGATCGCCTCGATCACCTGCTCGAGCATGTCGCTCTTGATCGCGGCTTCGATCTTGACCTTCGGCAGAAAGTCGACCACGTACTCGGCGCCGCGGTAGAGCTCGGTATGGCCCTTCTGCCGCCCGAAGCCCTTGACCTCGGTGACGGTGATGCCCTGCACGCCGATCGCGGACAGCGCCTCACGCACCTCGTCGAGCTTGAACGGCTTGATGATGGCCGTAACTAGTTTCATGACAGTTCCCTCATTGAAGCGCGCGCCGGGCTTGAAGCTCCCCGACCCGGCGCGCGAGTGCGGGTCTAGAACGTCTTGCCCACGGAAAGGACGAGCCCAGTGGTGCCGATGTCGCGGACCTTCGATCCGGAGGTGCACCCCTGGTTGCAGGCGTACCAGTACTGCTTGTCGGCGTCGGTGCCGATGATGTTCGCGCTCAGCAGCCAGCCGGCGAGGTCGTAGGTCGCGCCGACCTTGAAGTCGAAGTAGTTGAGCTGGCTGTAGTTGCCGACCCACGTGTAACCGGCGGTCGCCGTGAGCGTAAGCTTCGGCATGATCTCGTAGTTGAACGCGCCGAAGAGGTACTGCGTACCCTTGGTGTCGCCGTTCTGCGGCAGGCTACCCTGAGTGAGCGGCGGTCTCCCGAGCAGGCCGCTCAGCGTCGGGGTCTGGCACGCCGAGTAGTTGGGATTGCAGAGCCCGTTGATCGCGGTCTGCGACAGGCCGAAGTAGTTCGTGAAGGAGTAGGAGTACTTCAGCGAGAACCACTTCCAGCTGCCGCCGAGATAGGCTTCCCAGTTGTTGACGTAGGTGTAGGCGGTGTTCCCGTTGCTGTCGACGCCCTGCAGCTTGGTCCCGCCCGGATAGGCGTAGTAGATCGTGCCGATGTCGAGCCCAAAGTCGTCCCAGGAATGCTTCCAGCCGCCGTAGAAGTCCATCTCGATGCTCGACCCGTTCGGGAACTGGTTGCCGCTCAGGCTGGAGTTCCAGTTGCCGAGGTAGACGCCGCTCGAGTGCGAATAGTCGATCCCCCCCTGGATCGCCGGGCCGACGGTGAAGAACCCCTGACCAAACGTCTGGGAGATGCCGCGGAACCGGTAGTCGGTGGTGATCGTCATGTTGCCGGTGACCGTGTGCTCCGGCGTTGGCTCTGGCGTGGCTGCCGGCGCCTGGGCGTGCGCGAGCGAGGTCGCGAAAGCCGCAGCCGCGGCGGACGCAAGCAATAGTTTGTTCATGGAGTGGCTCCTTTTGTCGAGCTGACGACAGCACGCCGCTGACGGCGTGCGACAGACCCGCCGCGATCGGCCGGCGATCAGGACTTGCGCGCGTCGAGGGCGAGGTTCAGCGTGAGGACGTTCACTCGCGCCTCGCCGAGAAAGCCGAGCTGCCGGCCTTCGGTGTGCTCGGCGACGAGCGCACGCACCTTGGCTGCGTCGATGCCGCGCACTTTCGCCACCCGCGCGACCTGGTATTCGGCCGCCGCCGGGCTGATGTGCGGGTCGAGGCCGCTTCCCGAAGCGGTGACGAGGTCCACGGGCACGGCGGCCTTGTTGTCGGGGTCGGCCTCGCGCAGGGCTTTGATTCTGCCCTCAACCGCCTCCGCGAGCGCGGGGTTGAGCGGACCCTGATTGGAGCCGCTCGATGCCGCGGCGTTGTACGGGTACGGCGAGGTGGCCGACGGCCGGGTCCAGAAGTACTTCGGGTCCCCGAACGGCTGGCCGATCAGCGTCGAGCCGACCGCCTTGCCGTCGCGCTCGATCAGGCTGCCGTTGGCCTGCTTCGAGAACACGCCCTGGGCGATGCCGGTGACCACGAGCGGATAGACGAGCCCGGTCAAGGCGGTCATCACGACCATCATGACGAGTGCAATGCGCAGTTCTTTCAGCATGTTGGGTTCCTTCCAGTCACGCGAGCCCGAGGGCAACGAGGATGACGTCGATCAGCTTGATGCCGATGAAGGGCACGATCACGCCACCCACGCCGTAGATGAGGGTGTTGTTCCGTAGCAGCGCCGCCGCACCGATCGCGCGGTACTTCACGCCCCTGAGCGCGAGCGGGATGAGCGCGATGATGATCAGCGCGTTGAAGATCACCGCCGAGAGGATGGCGCTCTCCGGCGTCGCGAGCCGCATCACGTTGAGGACGTTGAGCTGCGGATAGGTGGTCGCGAAGGCCGCCGGGATGATGGCGAAATACTTGGCCACGTCGTTGGCGATCGAGAACGTCGTCAGCGACCCGCGCGTGATCAGGAGCTGCTTGCCGATCTCCACGACCTCGAGCAGCTTGGTCGGATTGGAGTCGAGATCGACCATGTTGCCTGCTTCCTTGGCCGCCTGCGTGCCAGTGTTCATCGCCACCGCGACGTCGGCCTGCGCGAGCGCCGGGGCGTCGTTGGTGCCGTCCCCGGTCATCGCGACGAGGCGGCCCTCCGCCTGAGTTTCGCGGATCAGCTTCAGCTTGGCCTCGGGCGTCGCTTCGGCGAGGAAATCATCGACGCCGGCCTCGGCGGCGATCGCCGCCGCGGTCAGGCGGTTGTCGCCCGTGATCATCACCGTGCGGATGCCCATGCGCCGCAACTCGGCGAAGCGCTCCTTGATACCGCCCTTCACGATGTCCTTCAACTCGATCACGCCGAGCGCCTTGGCGCCGTCGGCCACCACGAGCGGGGTCGACCCGCGGCGCGCGACATCGTCGACGATCCGCTGCAACTCCTGCGGAAAGCTGCCGCCCTTGCTCTCCACGAAAGTCCGGATCGCATCGGCCGCGCCCTTGCGGATCTCGCGTCCGGCGATGTTGACGCCGCTCATGCGCAGGTGTGCGGAGAACGGCACGAAGGTCGCACCGAGCGCAGCGATGTCGCGCTCCCGGAAGCCGAACACCTGCTTCGCCAGCACCACGATGCTGCGCCCTTCCGGCGTCTCGTCGGCAAGGGAGGCAAGCTGCGCGGCATCCGCGACGTCGCGATCTGCGGACCCGCTCGCGGGAAAGAATTTCGCCGCCTGGCGGTTGCCGAGCGTGATCGTCCCGGTCTTGTCGAGCAGCAGCACGTCGACGTCGCCCGCCGCCTCGACCGCGCGCCCGGAGGTGGCGATGACGTTGACCCGCAGCATCCGGCCGATGCCCGCGAGGCCGATCGCCGAGAGCAGCCCGCCGATCGTGGTGGGGATGAGGCAGACGAGCAGCGCGACGAGAACGGTGATCGTCACCGGGTTGCCCGCCTTGGTGACCTCGACGGCGTAGATCGAGAACGGCAGCAGCGTCACCGTCGCGAACAGGAACACCAACGTCATCTTCACCAGCAGGATGGTGAGCGCGATCTCGTTCGGCGTCTTCTGGCGCCGGGCGCTTTCGACCATCGCGATCATGCGATCGAGGAAGGCTTCGCCGGGGTTCACAGTCACGCGCACCACGAGCCAGTCGGACAGCACGCGGGTGCCGCCGGTGACCGAGGAGAAGTCGCCGCCGGACTCGCGGATGACGGGCGCCGACTCGCCGGTGATCGCGCTCTCGTCGACCGATGCGACGCCTTCGATGACCTCGCCGTCGGCGGGAACGAAATCCCCGGGCTCGACCAGCACGACGTCACCCTTGCGCAGCATGGTCCCGGCGACTTTCGAGTAGGCGGCGTCCCGGCGCGGCGAGTCGAGCTTCTTCGCCATGACCTCGCGCTTGGCGGCGCGGAGCGCCGCGGCTTGCGCCTTGCTGCGGCCTTCGGCCACCGCTTCGGCAAAGTTCGCGAAGAGCACGGTGAACCACAGCCAGATCGTCACCGCCAGGATGAAGCCCGCCGGCGCCTCGCCCTTGCCGCCGATGGCCTGGACGTAGAGGATCGTGGTGAGGATGCTGCCGACGTAGACCACGAACATCACCGGATTTCGCCATTGATGGTGGGGCAGCAGCTTCACGAACGAATCGACCAGGGCCTCCCGGAGGATGCTGCCGGTCACTAGCGCCCGTGGCAGCGGGTGGGTATGGGTGATGGGAATCGCCTGGGTGGTCATGGCGTTTGGACTCCTGAGTTGACTGGCTTCACCGGCCGGGCGAGCTCACTTGCCGCCGTAGAGCACGAGATGCTCGACGATCGGTCCGAGCGCGAGCGCGGGGAAGAACGTGAGCGCGCCGATGATGATCACCACGCCGACGAGGAAGAAGATGAACATCGGCGTGTGCGTAGGCAACGTGCCGGGGCCGGCCGGGACCTTCTTCTTCGTCACCAGCGAGCCGGCCAGCGCGAGAACCGGGATGATGATCCAGTAGCGCGCGAAGAACATGACGATGCCGAGGGCCGTGTTGTAGAACGGCGTGTTCGCCGAGAGACCCGCGAACGCGCTGCCGTTGTTGCCGCTCGCCGAGGAAAAGGCATACAGGATCTCCGAGAAGCCGTGCGCACCGGGGTTCGCGACCCCGGCCTTTCCGGGCTCGGCCAGAACGCCGATCGCGGTGCCGAACAGCGCGGTGAACAAGGGCATCAACACCCCGATCGCGGCCATCTTGATGTCATAGGCCTCGATCTTCTTGCCCAGGTATTCGGGCGTGCGGCCGATCATCAGGCCGGCGACGAACACGGCGACAATGGCCAACAGCAGCATTCCGTACAGGCCGGAGCCGACGCCGCCGAATATCACCTCGCCGATCTGGATCAGCCACATCGGCACCGCGCCGCCGAGCGGAGTGAAGGAATCGTGCATGGCGTTGACCGAACCGTTGGAAGCCCCCGTCGTCGCGGTCGCCCACAGGGCCGAATTCACCACGCCGAAGCGCGTTTCCTTGCCCTCCATGTTGCCGCCCGCCTGCGTCGCGCTCGCCGTCTGATCGGCGCCGAGCCTCGCGAGCACCGGATTACCGGCCTGCTCGGAGCCCACGCACACGGCGAGCAGCACGACGAACACAATGGTCATGGCCGCCAGGATGGCCCAGCCTTGGCGCGTGTCCCGTACCATGCGGCCGAACGTGTAGCAAAGCGCGGCCGGGATGAGCAGGATGGCGAGCATCTCGAGGAAGTTCGAAAGCGGCGTCGGGTTCTCCAGCGGATGCGCCGAGTTGGCATTGAAGAAACCGCCGCCGTTGGTACCGAGCTGCTTCATCGCGATCTGCGAGGCAGCCGGTCCGACCGCAATGATTTGTTCCTTTTGCGTCGCCTTCTCCGTGACCGGATTGCCCTTCTCGTCCTTGATCGGCTGTCCCGAGGCATCGAGCTTCGGGTTGTCGTATTCGACCGACTCGATCAGCGGCACCGTGTGATAGGCAGAGAAAGTCTGTACCACTCCCTGCGATACCAGGACCAGGGCAAGCACGAAGGCGAGCGGCATCAGGATATAGAGCGTGCCGCGCGTCAGGTCGACCCAGAAGTTGCCGATGGTCTGCGCGCTCTGGCGTGCGAAAGCGCGGATCAGGGCAATCACCACCGCCATGCCCATCGCCGCGGAGACAAAGTTCTGCACCGTAAGCGCGAGCATCTGCGTCAGATAGCTCATGGTCGATTCGCCGCCGTAGCCCTGCCAGTTGGTGTTGGTGACGAAGCTCACCGCGGTGTTGAACGACGAGTCGGGCGACACCGCGGCCATGTCAGCAGGATTGAGCGGCAGGTAGTTCTGCAGCCGCTGCAGGGCGTAGACGGCGAGCAGGCCGATAAGCGTGAACACGAGCGTCGCCAGCGCGTACTGCGTCCAGCGCATCTCCTGCGCCGGATCGACGCCGCAGAGCCGGTAGATCAGGCGCTCGAATGGGGCGCCGATCCGGTTCAGCCAAACCGGTTCGCCTTCGTAAATGTGCGCCATGTATGTGCCTAGCGGCTTCGCGAGAAGCAGCAGGACGACGACGTAGAAGACGAGTTGCAGATAGCCGTTGGCAGTCATCAGAATTTCTCCGGCCAGAGCAGGGCGACGACGAGATAGACGAGCACGCCGAGCGCGGCGAGCCCTGAAACCACGTAGACCCAGCTCATTTTTGCCCCCGCAGCTTTTCGAGCCCGACGACGAGCACCGCCGAGATGGCGAAGAACCCCACGATCAGCCCGACAAAGACGATGTCCATGGCAACCCTCCACGCTGGAAGTACTCCGGCACCCTAACCGGACGCCGCCAACCCATGTTGAGAAAGCTCAACTTGGGCAGCCGTGGAGCGTACCGGCGCGCCCGCGAGCGCCGCGTCAAGGTTGGGAGCCGCCGCGTCAAGACGGTGTCAAGAAATCGCGGGCGGACTTGGGCCGGCCGCGATCCGGTATGGTCCTTGCCATCCGGCAGCCGGCGCGCGGCGTGAAGCCGCCGATAACTCGATTACGCCGGCGCGCGACCGCAACTTGGGAGCCGAGTCCGTGGCGCGTCGGGAACGCGTAACGCCCCGTCAGAAATGTCGGCAGCGGACAGTGGCCGCCCGGCGTCCGTGCCCACGCGCCCGCGGAGGGCGTTCCGGGGCTCGTGACGGGGTTCTCGTCCGCGGCGGGGCGGGCGAGTACCGACGCGAAATCCATCACGCGTCCCCGCGGCCGGCCGTCGTCCCCTGCCGGCCGTGGCGCGGTTGTTGCATCTCCGGGAGCAACTGGAACGAGGAGACCGTAATGCTCGAGTTGCTCTTGATCCTGGCGGTCGTGGTCTTCCTGGTATCGAAGCTCGACAAGCACCACTTCGAGCAGGCGAGCGAGCAGGCCGGACTACGGCCGACGCCCGGCACGCCCAAGTCCGACGAAGCGCCGCGCCCCACGCTGCGTCTCGCGATCGAAGGGACCCAGCGGCCCTACCTGCGCAGCACCGGCTTCGTGAAGGGCTTCGGCATGAACCCGCAGGCGGTGCAGGACATCCGCGTGTACGCGCGTCTAGGCGCGCTCGAGCACATTCCCTCGGCGATCGTCGCCCTGCTCCAGGATCTCTACCAGCGCGGCACCGCCGTCGGTTCGGAGATGATGGAGCTCCTGTTTCACGGCCGCGCCCTCAAGGAGGGCGAGGCGATCTATTTCGCGCTGATCGAGGCCACGCCCGAGCCGCGCGTGATCGCGTTCATCGACCGGCTGCGCACTGCCTGAGCCCCCGAACCCGGCTTACGACTCTGGTTTACCTGTTGGACCACTAGCTGCAACTTGGGGAGGGGAGCCTGCCCTGCCGGCCTTCGGGCCGGTTTTTTTTATAGTTCGTACGTCTCGCCCGCGCCCGCCATTGCCTGGTCGACCGCCTTGCGGGTGAGCTGCGGCGCGAAGCGCTCGATGAAGTCGTAGACGTAGCCGCGCAGGTAGGCGCCGCGGCGCACCGCGATCCGCGTGGTGTTGGTGCCGAAGAGGTGCCCGGCGTCTATCGCGCGCAGGCCGCGGTCGCGCTCCGGGTCGAACGCCATCGCGGCGATGACCCCCACGCCGAGGCCGAGCTCGACGTAGCTCTTGATGACGTCCGAGTCGACGGCGGCGAGGACGATGTCGGCTTCGATCCCCTTCGCCGCAAACGCCTGGTCGATGTGCGAGCGCCCGGCGAACTCCGGGCTGTAGGTGATCAGCGGGTGCCGAGCCACCTCCTCGAGGCGGAGCCTCGTCGAATCGAGCAGCGGGTGCTCGGGTGGCGTGACCACGCAGTGGTGCCACTGGTAGCTCGGCAGGGCGAGCAGCTCCGGGAACTGGTCGAGCGCTTCGGTGGCGATCGCCACGTCTGCCTCACCGGCGATGACCATCCGACCGATGGCCGTGGGGTTCCCCTGCAGGAGCTGCAGATGGACCCGCGGGTAACGCCGCCGGAAGGCCGTAACCACCTGGGGCAGCGCATACCGCGCCTGCGTATGGGTGGTCGCTATCGTGAAGCTCCCCGCCTCCTCGTCGGCGAATTCCTTCCCGACGCGCCGCAGGTTCTCGATCTCGGCCAGCACATGGACGGCGATCTCGGCGACGCGCCGCCCCGGTTCGGTCAACCCGATGAACCGCTTGCCGCGCCGGTTGAAGATCTGGATCCCGAGCTCATCCTCCAATTCCTTGATTTGTTTTGAGATTCCAGGCTGGGAGGTGTGCAGTGCGCGCGCCGCCTCGGTCAGATTGAGCCCGCGGCGGACGGCCTCCCGCACATAGCGAAGTTGCTGGAGGTTCATCGGGTGGCCCGCTTTATAACTGATGAGTCTTTGTACATTCCTATTCATTCGTTTTTTTCATAACAGCAGTCTATTAGCCTCCGGACTCCTAGGCAACGCCCATGTATCGCTACGACCAAATAGACCAGCGACTGGTGGACGAGCGCGTCCGGCAGTTCCGCGACCAGACGCGCCGGTTCCTGGCGAAGGAGCTCTCGGACGAAGAGTTCAAGCACCTGCGGTTGCGCAACGGCCTCTACCTGCAGCGCCACGCGCCGATGCTGCGGATCGCGATCCCGTACGGCCTGCTCTCCTCGGCCCAGCTCCGCAAGCT
>Ga0335082_10009982_pt1 | contig 10304 bp, 9 predicted proteins | sample Lox_Sample_41_FD_206718 | JGI IMG/M metagenome (GOLD analysis project Ga0335082, IMG submission 206718) | Soil microbial communities from Loxahatchee National Wildlife Refuge, Florida, United States - Lox_Sample_4.1 | ecosystem: Environmental > Terrestrial > Soil > Wetlands | place: USA: Florida...
TCCGATCTACGGGGTGGGCGAGCGGTCGGGGATCAGGATCCGGAGGGTCGTCCCCCGCATCTCGTGGCTGCTCTGCAAGGGCTTCTTCTGGCGGATGAGGGAGAAGTACGTGATTCGCGACTTCCATCCGCTGGTGTTCTTCTACTTCTTCGGCTTCGTGATGACGATCGCCGGGCTCGTGCTCGGAATCGTCGAGACCGTGCTCCGGATCGGCGGGCACGGGATCCCCACCGCGACGATCGTCCTGGTCGCGCTGCTCCTGATCTCCGGTAGCCAGTTCACGCTCTTCGCGATGTGGTTCGACATGGAGTCGAACAAGGACCTGCGCTGATCTGACAGCCCTTGTCGAAGTGAGAAGACCCCGCCCATGCGGCTCGGGCGGGGCCTTCCCGGGGGGACCCGAGACGGCTCATGCGAGCGCCTCGGGCGGGACGAGGGCACGTCCGGGGGGCACCGTACCGAACCCGGCGAGGGCCGCGCGGCACCAGGCGAACGGCCTGGATGCAAAGGGTTCGTAAGAGAACGGGACGCTTTCCGCGTCGCGAAGTACATTTCACCGATGCCGACCTCGGTCGTGACCGGCGGTGCCGGGTTCCTGGGCTCCCATCTGTGTGACTTCCTCGTCGCCGAGGGGCACGAAGTCATCTGTGTCGACAACCTCGACTCCGGGACGCTCGAGAACATCGACCACCTGCGCGGTGAGCGTTTTACCTTCCTGTACCACGATGTCGTCGAGCCGATCGAGGTTGCAGGCGACGTCGACTTCGTCTTCCATCTGGCCGCGCTCGCGAGCCCGGTGGACTATCTGCGCGCGCCGCTGAAGTCGCTGAAGGTGGGCTCCTACGGGACCCACAACGCGCTCGGCCTCGCGAAGTGGAAGCGCGCCCGCTTCCTGATCTCGTCGACCAGCGAAGTGTACGGCGATCCGCTGGAGCACCCGCAGGCCGAGACCTACTGGGGGAACGTCAATCCGATCGGGCCCCGAGGCGTCTACGACGAGGCCAAGCGATATGCCGAGGCCCTCACGATGACCTACCACACCCAGCAGGGCGTGGATACGTGCATCGCGCGGATCTTCAACACGTATGGGCCGCGCATGCGGCGAAACGACGGGCGTGCATCCGTCAACTTCCTCTACCAGGCTCTGGCGGGGAAGCCGCTCACGGTCTACGGCGACGGATCGCAGACGCGATCGCTGTGCTACGTGGACGACCTGATCCGCGGGCTGTACCTGCTCGCGGGAAGCGACGAGCATCTCCCGGTGAACCTCGGCAACCCGTCGCACGAGCTCACCATGCTCGAGCTCGCGCAGACGGTGATCCGCGTCACGGGCTCGTCGAGCGAGATCGTGTTCGAGGCGCTGCCGACCGACGACCCGCAGGTGCGGCGCCCGAACATCACACGGGCGCAGCAGGTGCTCGGGTGGTCGCCGGAGATCGATCTCGAGGAGGGGCTGCGCCGGTGGCTCGACGCCGTCGGCCGGGAGCCGGTCCCCGCCTGATGCGCCTGAAGCTCGGGGTCGTCGCCGCCGCTCTCGCGGTGGCAGGGATCGCTGCGACCGCCCAGCCGGTCGCCGCCTCGCGCTACCTGCGCGTCGGGATCTACGACGAGGCACAGACGCTCTACGGCCCGATCCCGCAGACCTTCTCGCTGCTGGGCACGTTGCACGTCCAGGAGATCCGCGAGAACCTGTACTGGGGCGGGCCGTACGGCGTCGCGACGAAGCGCCCCGCCAACGCAAAGAACCCGAACGATCCCGCGTACAACTGGGCGCTCTACGATCGCACCGTCCAGTACGCGCAACAGTACCGCATCCACGTCCTCTTCTCGATCTACGCGACACCCACATGGGAGAGCGGCCGTGTGTCGAAGAACATCGCGCCGAAGAACGCCACCGACCTGCGCAACTTCGCGTACGCGGCGGCGAAGCGGTACAGCGGGAAGTTCGCCGGGCCCGACGGCCAGGTGCTCCCGGCGGTCAAGGAGTGGGCGGCGTGGAACGAGCCGAACAACCCGATCTTCCTCTCGCCGCAGTACCGGAAGACCGCGAGCGGCGCCTACGTGATCCAGAGCGCGACCGACTACGCGCACATCTGCAACGCCGTCTACAACGGCGTCCACGGCACCCTGATCGCCGGGGAGCGCGTGGCGTGCGGCGAGACCGCGCCGCGCGGCAACAACAACCCGAGCAGCCTGCGCCCCTCGATCTCGCCGATCGCGTTCCTGCGTGCCGTCAAGAAGGCGGGCCTGAAGACCTTCGACGCCTGGTCGCACCATCCGTATCCGGCCGGACCGTCCGATACGCCGACGTCGAAGCCCACCGGGGCGCGCGGCGGACCGGCGACCGCCGTCACTCTCGGCAACATCGGCGACCTGATCCAGGTGCTCACGCAGCTCTACGGGAACAAGCGCCTCTGGATCACCGAGTACGGCTACCAGACCAACCCGCCCGACAAGCTCGTCGGCGTCTCCTGGGTGAAGCAGGCGCAGTACCTGACCCAGGCGTTCGCGATCGCGCGACAGAACCCGCGCGTCGACATGATGCTGTGGTTCCTGCTCAAGGACGATCCGAACCTCGGCGGGTGGCAATCCGGGTTGATGACGATCGCCGGCCGGAAGAAGCCGTCGTTCGCCGCCTTCGAGAAGCTCACCGCGTAGCGCTCGGGGTAGTGTCACCGCGCCGATGGCGGTGAACTCCGAGTTGTGGCCCGGCGCCAGCCGGCGCCATCCGAGCGCGTCCTCGTCGACCTGGGTCGTCCGCGCGGCCCTGGCGCGCTGGCTGCAGCGCCAGGCCGAGGAGCTTCGGCCACGCGGCCCGCTGCGCGTGCTCGATGTCGGCTGCGGCGTGAAGCCCTACTATCCGTTCTTCGCAGGGATCGCCTCGGAATACGTCGGCGTCGACGTCGTCGAGAACCCGCAGGCCGACCTGCTCGGTGCAGTCGAGTCGCTGCCGGTCGAGGACGAGAGCTTCGATCTCGTTCTCTGCACCCAGGTCCTCGAGCACGCAGACGATCCGGCTCGCGCGGTGTCGGAGCTGAACCGGGTGACCGCGCCGGGCGGGCGCGTGCTCGCCTCGACACACGGCGTCCAGTGGTACCACCCGTCGCCCAACGACTACTGGCGATGGACGCACACCGGCCTGCGACTGCTGTTCGAGCGGAACGGCAACTGGTCCTCGCTGTCGATCGAGCCGGCCGCCGGCTCCGGATCGGGGTTGGCGATGCTCGTCGGCAACTACGTCGAAGCAGGCCTCCGCCGCACGGCCCTCGCGCGCGGCGCCGTGTGGCTGATCAACCACGTGGGCGCCGCGCTCGACCGGTACCCACCGCTCGCCGATACGCGGCAGGGCTCGCTGATCCCGAACTACCACGTCGTCGCCGACCGCTGACGATCGCTCAGCGCGACGGAAGCACGACGCGCCGGGCCGCGGCGACGAAGTCGCCCGCGCGATGCGGCCTGCGAACGATCTGAACGGCCGCGTACGGAAGCCAGACGGCCGGGTAGGCGACCCAGCTCGCCGGATAGCGCCTGCGCAGGTAGCGCGCGAGGCTCGCGTAGTACTGCCGCAGCCTGGGCTCGCCCTCCGACTCCGTCGACGCACCCTCGAGGTGGACGGCCCCGGCGTCCCAGCAGACGGCGATGCGCCAGCCGGCCTCGCCGAGTCGCCAGCACACGTCGTAGTCCTCGAAGTAGAACGCGTAGCCGGTGTCGATCCCGCCGACCGAGTCCCACGAGTCCCGCCGCGCGAGGGCACACGCAAGGGGCACGAACTCGCAGTGCTGCAAGCCGGACCCGAGCCGTTCGGCACTGCGGCCGGTGCTGCCCGTGAGCAACGCGCGAATCGTTCCGTCGAGCCCGAGCAGCACGCCGTGGGACTTGGCGGGCGCCCCGCCGGGCGTTCGCAGCCCGGCGCCGACGAGCGCAAGCTCACGCTCGGAGTCGAGCGCGGCCGCGAGCCGTCGAACCGCATCCTCGTCGACGAAGCAGTCGCTGTTCAGGACGAGGACATACGGCTCGACCGTCGCCGCAAACCCGGCCGTCAAGGCGGCCGCGAATCCACGACCGGGTGAACGGAGGACGCGTGCGCCGGCAGCCGCCGCCTCCGCCGGGCTCGCGTCACTCGAGCCGTCGTCGACGACGACGACCTCCTCGATACCCGCCCGGCGCGCCGCTTCGACGCACGTGCCGATGAAGCCGGCGCCGTTCAGGTTCGGGATCACCGCGGCCACGCGTTCCACGCGCTGACGCTACCGCGTGCGTGGAACGGGCGCCCTCCGAGGTACGATCGATCCGTGGCAGTGCCTCAACGGAGCGACGGCATCCGGCCGGAGGCGCCGCCGCCCGAGGACGCCCGTGCGAGCGGCGCGCATCCTCTTTCCCCGGCGTCGCTGCGGTCGGTGGCCCGGCGCGGCGCGAGCGTGCTCGTGCTGGCGGCGATCGACATCACGGGCCTCGTGATCGGCCTCTACGCCGCGCTCGCGCTGCGGGCGGCGATCGTCGATCCGATGCCGATCCTCTGGGGCTTCCTCTGGGACCAGACGGCGGACTGGCTGCCGTTCCTGATCCTCGTGATGCTGCTCGTCTTCTGGCAGGCCGGGCTGTACGCGCCGCGCGAGTCCCGGGAGGGCGCGGGAAGGATCGTGCCGAGCGTCTTCCTCGTCGCGGCGCTCACGCTTGCCTTCGCGATCGGCAGCGGCCAGCACGTGACGACGTTCGGCCTCTACATCGCCGGGGCGATCTTCGTCTCAGGCGCGATCGCGCTCCTCCGCGGCAGCTACGGCGTGATCACGAGCGCGATGCTGAGAGCGGCCGGCGTCCGTCGCCGGGCGCTGATCGTCGGCCGGGACCCACAGCAGCGGTCCCAGCTTCGCGCGAGCCTCGGCGCGTCGCGCGCGGGCATCGAGTACGAGTTCGTCGCCGAGGCCGATCCGGGTCCGTCCGTCGAGCGGCTGCTCGCCGAGGCGAAGCTCGAGGAGGTAATCGTCGCGGACACGGGGGTCTCCGACGAGCGGCTGCTCGAGATCCTCGACGCCGCGGAGCGGCGCGGCGTGAAGGTCAGGGTCGCGCCGCGGACGACCGAGCTGCTGATCGAGCGCGGCGAGTACGTCGCCGGCCTCGGCACGCCGCTGTTCGATCTCCGGTCGCCGATCTTCGCGGGGACCGACTGGGTCATCAAGCGCGGCTTTGACATCGTCGTCTCGATCTTGATCGTGGTCATCGGCCTGCCGGTCTGGCTGCTGATCGCGCTGGCGGTGAAGCTCACCTCTCGCGGCCCGGTGTTCTACGCCGACCCGCGCATCGGGCTGGGAGAGCGCGAGTTCAGGATGCTGAAGTTCAGGACGATGGTCGCCGGCGCGGCGCGGCAGCAGCAGTTGCTCGAGCGCGCGAACGAGGCGACGGGGGCGCTCTTCAAGATCCGGCGGGATCCTCGCGTGACCCGCGTCGGGCGGGTGCTGCGCCGTCTGTCGCTCGACGAGATCCCGAACGTGGTCAACGTTCTCCGCGGCGAGATGTCACTCGTCGGGCCAAGGCCGCTCCCGGTGCGCGACTTCGAGCGCCTCGAGCCGTGGCACCGTCGCCGCTACAACGTGCTGCCGGGGATCACCGGGCTCTGGCAGGTCGCCGGCCGCTCCGAACTGACCTTCGACGACCTCGTCCGGCTCGACTTCTACTACCTCGAGAACTGGTCGATCTGGCTCGACATCTCGATCCTCTTCCGGACGCCGGGCGCGATCCTGAGCCGGCGCGGCGCCTACTGAGCGCCCCGGCGCACGCGCCTAGCGGGAAGCCTGGTTGTGGGCTTCGTAGGCGGCCCGCGCCCGACTGTCGCGCCGCCTGATGCGGGCCCAGATCACGAACGGGGTCGCCAGCAGGAGGATGCCGATGACTGCCAGTACCGTCAGGAACGTGTGCCCGCTCACGCGGGCCGACGTGTTGCCGGCGGCGGTCGCCGCGCCCTGCGGCCCGTAGTCGGCCGGGCCGCTGATCGCGCAGTTCGCGCGGCCGCAGCTCCCGCGGTTCTTCGAGCCCGAGCGGAACACGGCCGCCGAGTAGAACGCGTCGACCACCCAGCGACCGGAGATGCGCTTGGCATCGACCGTGACGGCGGTCTGGTCGAAGGAGCTTCCCGCCTTCGGCTGCAGGATCACCGAGCCCTCGAAGTGCCCGGGCGCGACGAGGTGCCCGGTCCAGGAGTTGCGGAAGCTCGTCCCGCGCGCGGGGAACGCCGCCACGGTGACGCCCTTCCCGCTGATCCACGCAGCCCGAGTCGTCCCGCCCCTGAGATCGGGGCCCGCGAGGGTCCAGCCCTCGCGCAGGTTCTGCCGCAGCACGGCGTCCTTGATGAACCGGTCCATCAGGGTGCTGATCGCGTTCCGGTCGGCCGGGCTCATGCGCGTCGCGGCCGCGGCCGGGCTCGCGCCGGCGAGCGCCGCGAGAACGATTGCGAGCGCTGCGAGCGCGCGCAGATGGCGAGTCGTCGAACGCACCCTCCGATGTTAGGCATCGGATGTTGACAGCGGTCGGCCGGGATGTGAGCGTGGCCGTCGATCGTGGCTGCCCGGGATCCGGTGGTGTGCGTGGTCGGGGCGGGCCCGGCCGGGCTGGCCGTCGCCCACCTGCTGCGGCGGGGCGGGGTGTCGTGCGTCGTCCTCGAGCGCCAGGAACCCGGGGGCCTTCGGGCGCGCGTGAAGGCCGGGATGATCGAGCACCGCACCGTCGAGCTGCTGAAGCCGCACGGGCTCGCCGAGACGATCCTCTCGCGCGGAACCCGCATCGGCACGTGCGAGTTCCGGGCCGACGGGGAGGCGTTCGTTCTCGACTACGCCGCGCTCTGCGACGGGCGCGGACACTACATCTATCCACAGCAGGAGCTGGTCGGCGATTGGGCCGAGGAGCTGGTCGCCGCCGGCGGTGAGATTCGCTTTGGCGTGCGCGCGACCGCCGTTGCGCAGACCGACGACGGGGTCACCGTGAGCGCCGTCGACTCGGCCGGCACCGCGCTGACGGTCGACTGCGACGTGGTCGCCTGCTGCGACGGCGCGGCGAGCGCGCTTTCTGCGGACGCCGACGACGTTGCGGTCGCATACCCGTTCCGCTGGCTCACGCTGATCGCCGAGGTGCCGCCGTCGACGCACGGGACGATCTACGGGCTCCACCGGCGCGGCTTCGCCGGCCAGATGCACCGCTCTCCAACCGTGTCGCGCTTCATGCTCGAGGTCGCGGCGACCGACGGGCTCGACGACTGGCCGGACGACCGGATCTGGACCGAGCTGGAGGAGCGGCTCGCGGCGGCAGGCCGCCCGCCGATCGAGCGCGGCGAGTTCCTGGAACGGGATGTCCTCGACCATCGCGTGCGTGTCTGCGACCCGATGCAGCACGCTCGCGTCTTCTTCGCGGGCGACGCCGCCCACCTGATCACGCCCGCAGGTGGCAAGGGGATGAACATGGCGATCCAGGATGCGGTCGAGCTCGCATCGGGTCTCTGCGAGCGCTATGGCGACCAGAACGACGGTCGGCGCCTTGCACGCTACTCCGAGGTGCGGCTTCCGCGCATCTGGCGCCACGAGGAGTTCTCGAACCTGATGCTCAGCCTGTTCAACGCCGGCGCTGCTCCCGGCGATCACCGCGACAGCACGGGGTTCTCGTACGGCCTTCGGCGTGCGCGGCTCGATCAGATCGTCGGCGATCCGCAGTTCTCGCGCTGGTTCGCGCACGCCTACGTCGGAGTCGACTGAGCCTCGTGCCGCGCGTGCCTCAGGTCGCGCCGGTGGGCGAGCGCCGGTGACAGCGCAGCCGCGAGCACCAGGACCGTCGAGTAGATGACGAGCCAGAAGAAGATCGCCATCACGATGCCGAGTGCCCCGTACGTCTTCGAGTACCAGTTCAGCCAGTTCTTCAACACCAGGCCGGACACGATGCGAAGGGCGATGAAGCAGACGACCGTGAACGTTGCGCCTGGCAAGACGTCCCTTGCCGGCACCTGCCGGTGCAGGAGCAACCACGGCGCCCAGGTGAAGAACCCGATCAGGAGAGCCAGCCACCCGATGTCGAGCACCCACCCGATCCACGACGGCGAATTCCTGAGCGCTCGTGTCTGCAGGACGTACACGGCCGACATCACGACGAGCGCCGCGAGTATCCCGTAGTAGGTGCCCTGGTCGATCAGTGCGTTCTTGCGCAGGTCGAGCCCCCAGGAGCGGGCGTGCGCGAGCTGCAGCACGCGGCCGAAGCCGACGCCGAAGAAGAAGAGGTTGATCACCGCGATCACCGCGGCCGAGAACTTGTGGCCGCTCGTTCCGGCCAGCACCGACTCGAGGAGGTGACTGGTTGTCCCGCTGAGGCGCAGTCGATGCCCGACGCGGTTCGCCAGCGCCTCCGGGTCCTTGTACGCGTAGCTCGTCTCGACGATCAGCAGCGGGATGAGCGTCAGGAAGAAGTACGCGGTGAGCAGCACCGCATAGAGCTGGCCGTCGGCAGCCCGGTAGCGCTTGAACCATCCGATCGCCGCGCCGTGCATCGACGCCGGATCGCGGGTGTCGACCCAGAACTTGCCGCGGCTCGCGTAGTCGACGCCGCGGTCGTGGGCCGAGCCGTAGAGGCGTTTCGATCGCGCGAGGCGCTGCTTCGTTTCGGTGTTCGGGTTCTCGCCGTCGGCCATTGGACGACGTTAACGCAGTCCCGGTGGCGAGCGAGCGGTTCGCCCCGCACGGTTGCGGCGGCCCCCGGCTCTCCGCGGTGCAAGAGTTGGGGCCACTCGTGAGGACGATCAGGGGTCGGGTCACGCTGCTCGTGGCGCTGCTTGCCGTTGCAGCCTGTGTCGCTGCGGGCTCAGGGCACGCCTCGCAGGATGTCCACTACGGGATCCAGGACGACGCGTGGCTGGCGTTCGGCCCCGGGACGCTCAACCAGCGCCTCGCGACGCTCAAGCGGCTCGGCGTGCCGCTCGTCCGTTTCACGCTGCACTGGAACCAGATCGCGACCCGGCGGCCGGCGCATCCTGGATCGTCACGCGATCGCGCCTACGACTGGGGTCTGTCCGACACGATCCTGCGCGGCCTCCGCCGGCACGGTCTGACGCCGGTGCTCACGCTGGTCGGGACGCCGGCGTGGGCGAACGGGGGTCGCGCGCCGAACTTCGCACCGTTTCGAGCGGGAGACTTTCGCGCCTTCGCGCACGCCGCCGCCACGCGCTACCCCTGGGTTCGCTACTGGCTGATCTGGAACGAGCCGAACCAGCGCCTCTGGCTCAGGCCGACGAAAGCGGCGATCTACGTCCGGCACCTGCTCAACCCCGCGTACGAGGCGATCCATGCGGTGCTTCCGGACGCCCGGGTCGGAGGGGGAGAGACGGCGCCGCGGGGTGGCCTCGGGGGTGTCGCACCGGTCGTCTGGATTCACGGCATGGCCCTCGCCCACGCGAAGCTCGACGCCTACACGCACCACCCGTACCCGTCGTCGCCCGCCGAGACTCCGTCCAGCCACGGCTGCCGCAACTGCCCCTCGATCACGATGGCGACGCTTCCGAAGCTCCTCATCCTCGTCAGGCGCTACTTCGGGCCGAAGCCCGTCTGGCTCACCGAGTACGGCTACCAGACCAATCCGCCCGACCCGTTCTTCGGCGTCTCGCCGCAGAGACAGGCGACGATGCTGAGTCTCGCGGCCATGCGGGCCTGGAGGCTGTCGAGGGTCACGATGCTGATCCAGTACCTCTACCGCGACGAGGTCGCGCTCAGCCGCTTCCAGAGTGGGCTCGTCTTCGCGAACAACAAGCCGAAGCCCTCGCTGCGGGGATTCAAGCTGCCCTTCGCGGAGATGCGGAGAAGCGGCTTGCGGACGACCGTCTGGGGTCAGATCCGCGGCGGACGACTACGGCCGAAGCCGTACCGGCTCGAGGTGCTGCACCGGAACGTGTGGAAGCCGGTCGGGGGCTATCGGCTCACGGACCATGCGGGCTTCTTCGTCCGCACGATTCGCCTCAAGCGCGGCGCGCTTCTCCGAATCTGGTCACCGCGGCAGCACCGGTTCAGCCTCCAGGTGCGGGTTCGCTGACGGCCCCGCGTCGCCGACTCGCCCCGGCGTGGTGAGCTCTGGCGAGGAGGGCGGTCGCGCAGGCGAGCTTCGGTGCTGGCTGGGTCGTTCTCGGGAGGTGTGCGACGGGCGTTTGGAGTTGTAGGGTGCCGTATGGCCGTTGCGTTGTCGGGGGCGGAAATGGCGCCCGTTCGCTGGCCTGATCAGAAGCCCGTCCACCCGAGGGTGTGACTCATCACAGTTCTGCCGCGCACGGTTCCAACGCCCCATACCGG
>Ga0335082_10009983_pt1 | contig 10303 bp, 5 predicted proteins | sample Lox_Sample_41_FD_206718 | JGI IMG/M metagenome (GOLD analysis project Ga0335082, IMG submission 206718) | Soil microbial communities from Loxahatchee National Wildlife Refuge, Florida, United States - Lox_Sample_4.1 | ecosystem: Environmental > Terrestrial > Soil > Wetlands | place: USA: Florida...
GAGCGATCCACTTGCCATCGTCCGAGATGTTGCCCACCTGGTAGCCGCCGTCGTTCTGGAAGACGAGCGTCCTCGCGTAGCCTTTGGCCTCGTACCGGTAGAGATCGAAGAAGCGGGCATCGCGCTCATTGGTCTGGACGTAGAAGGCGTCGCCCGAGGGGCTCCAGCCGGAGAACGCGGCCTTGAGCTTCTCGCCGGGCGTCAGGTCCCGCTCGCTGCCATCGAGCTCCCGGACGAACAGGTGGTTCATCTCGTCGCCACCCTTGTCGCGGGTGTAGAGGGCCCGGTCGTCCTTCGGAAAGTACGACACCGCGAAGGTCGTGTCGGTCGTCGAGTGCGTGAGAGCCGTCGCCTTGCCGCCGGCGACCGGGATCGAGTACACGTTGTAGATGCCGGTCTCGTTGGACGAAAAGAGGATCTTGGTCTCGTCGGCCGAGAAGGAAGCCCCCGCGATCGCCGTCGTCTCGAGCAGCTGCTCGATCGTGTACTGCTTCGAGGGGCGAGCCGGCAGGGCCGAAAGCGACCCGGTGGCGATGAGCGCGAGGGCGGCGGCCGCGAGAGCGCGGCGAATCGTCGACGTCATGAGCAGCTCCTTGTCAAGGTCCGGATTCTACTAGGCGGCGTCCCGCCCGCCCGACGGAGATAGCATGCGCGCCGGAGCTTTCCGAGGAGGAACGATGCGTCGCTTGATCTCCGTCGCTCTGCTGGCCCTGGCTCTCGCGCCGGCCGCCACCGCCCAGGAACGACCGGCGCCGTCCGCCGAGCGGCCGCCCGATCGGACGCCTTCGATCACGGAGCGGACGAAAGACCTCAAACGCTCCGAAGGCTTCCTGCCCTTCTATTGGGACGCGAAAAAGGGGCAGCTCCTGGTCGAGGTTTCCCGCTGGAACGAAGACTTCTTCTACGGCTCCGGCCTCGCCGGCGGGGCGGGCACACTCGAGATCTCCCTCGACCGGGGGCAGGAGAGCGACTTGAAGCTCTGCCGCTTCGAGCGCGTCGGGCCGCGCGTGCTGCTGCGCCAGAAGCAGGTGACGCACCGGAGCGGCGTCTCGGACCCCGAGCGCTCGCGCGTGGTCGAAGAGTCCTTCCCGTCGGCCGTGCTCGCATCGCTGCCGGTGGCAGCCGAAGAGGGTGACCGCGTGCTGGCCGACGCCACGGCATTCCTGCTCGCCGACACCGACATCGTCCCGGCCTTGAAGCAGGCGAAGCTCGGCGACTGGAAGCAGGACACGGCGCGCTCGGCCCTTTATCTTCCGCGCAGCGGGGCCTTCCCGAGGAACACCGAGATCGAAGCGACGATGACCTACACGTCGGAGAACCCTCCCCGCTCGGTGGCCGGCGTGCTGCCCGACGGCCACACGATGAGTCTCACGGTGCACCACACGTTCCTGAAGCTGCCGGAGCCGGGCTTTAAGCCTCGGTTCCTCGATCCGCGGATCGGGTTCATTCCCCGCCGGTATGTCGATCACACGGCGCCGTTCACGGAGCCGATCGAGAAATACCTGGCCATCCGCTGGCGCCTCGAGAAGAAAAACCCCGGCGAGGCGATCTCCGACCCGGTCGAGCCGATCGTCTATTACCTGGATCGGGGGATTCCCGAGCCCGAGCGCACCGCGATCCGGGAAGGGGCCCTGTGGTGGAACCACGCCTTCGAGCAGGCGGGCTTCACCAACGCCTTCGTCCTGAAGGACCTGCCGCCCGGCGCGACGTTCCTGGACGCTCGCTACTCCGGCATCGAGTGGATCAACCGGGCCGACCGCGCCTGGTCGATCGGAGGGGCCAGCGTGGATCCGCGCACGGGCGAGATCCTCCACGCCCTGGCCCGCATCGATTCCCACCGGCGGCGCACGACCGCTCGCATCTGGCTCAACCTGCGCAAGCCCGCGGCCGCGGAGGCCTGCACGGCGGCCGACGCCCCCGACCTCTCGCCGCTTTCGTCCGGCGACCCGGACCTTCCCGAGCAGAGCCTGGTGCTGCAGCGCCTGGCCTACCTGTCGGCGCACGAGGTCGGCCACACGATCGGCCTGATGCACAACTTCGCGGCCACGACGTTCGGCTGGGGCTCGGTCATGGACTACCTGGCGCCCAACATCCAGGTCAAGGACGGCCGGCTCGACCTCTCCGACGCCTATCCGAAGGATGTCGGCAGCTACGACCGCCTCATGATCCAGTGGGGCTACACGCCGGGCGCGAGCTCCGCGGCCCTCGACCGCATCGTGCGGGACGGATACGGGAAGGGGATCTATTACCCCTTAGACGGCGATCCGCGCTGGGCCGAGTACGACTGGGGCGCGGATCCCGTCGCGTGGCTCGCCACGACCCAGGGCGTGCGGCGTGTGCTCCTCGAGCGTTTCGGCCCGGGGCAGCTGGCGCCGGGAGAGTGGGTCTACAGCCTGCAGGAGCGCTTCAGCCTCGCCTACCTGTATCACCGCTTCGGGATCCAGGCGGCGCAGCAGTTCGTCGGAGGGCAGTTCCAGGCGAATGCGGTGGCGGGCGACGGGCAGGCTCCGGTCGCCTGGGTACCGGCAGCCAAGCAGAAGGAAGCGCTGGAGCTGCTCGTGACGGCCCTCGAGCCGAAGAACCTGGACATCCCCGATCGCATCCTCGCGGCTTTGCCTCCTCCTCCCTCGGCCACGCGCAGGAGCCAGGAGCAGTTTCCTTCCGAGGCGGGAGACGCCTTCTCGCCCTGGACCGCCGCCCGCACGCTCAGCGGCCTGATCGTCGAGCCGCTGCTCGAGCCGCAGCGGGCCGCGCGCTTGACGCTCGCCTCAGGACAGGGAGCGCTGACGCTGGATGGGATGCTCCAGCGTCTGGTGGCCGCGACGTGGGGCGCGGCTGCCGACGGCTCGCCGAGGCTTGCCGCTCTGCGACGCATCGCGCAGCGCGAGGTGCTGGACGGCCTGATGGATCTCGCGGCGCGCCCGGAGGCGTCTCCGGAAGTGCGCGGTCCGGCGATGGTCCGTCTCGCAAAGCTGCGCGCGGAACTGAAACTCAAGACATCGACCGAGCCGGCCGCCGAAGCGCACCTGCGCCTGGCCGAGCGCGACCTCGCCGAGTTCCTGGACAAGCCGGAGGTCCGCAAGGCGCGGCGCGAGAAGCTCGCCCCTCCGCCGGGTCGGCCGATTGGCAGCGATTAGGAGGGCACGGACGGCGGGGCCGTAGGGGCGGGGCTCGTCCCCGCCCTGCTCTGGTCCGGTTCCCTGCGCCGCAGAACGGCGATCGAGACGTCGTCCTCCGGCGGAATGCGGCCGCAGAAGCGAGTGAGGGCCGCCGAGATCTCGGCGGTGAGCGCCGCGGCCGAGGAGCTCCCGAAGAGCCGGAGAATGCCCAGGAGCCTTTCCTCGCCGAATTCCTCTTCGCGGTCGTTGCGGGCCTCGGTCAGGCCGTCAGAGTGGAGGAGGAGCAGCTCTCCGGGCGCGAGCGAAACGGTCTCGACCGACCACGCCATCTCGGAGCGCACGCCCAGCGGATAGGCGCCTTTACCGATTCGCTCGACGACCAGGCCGCGCGGGTCCACGCGCAGGGCCTGAGGATGGCCGGCGACGACCATCGAGAGCCCGCCGTCGGCAGATGCGAGCAGGTAGATACAGGAGAAGAAGGACCGCCGGCCGCCCGTGCGGCAGAGCAGGCGGTTCAGCACCGGGATCATGGCCGGCGGCTCCGGGTCGGTCTCGAGCTGCGTGCGGAACCCGGCATGCGCGACGGCCATGACGAGCCCGGCCGCCATGCCGTGCCCCGAGGCATCGCCGAAGAGGACCGCGAGGCGTCCGTCCGGAAGCGGCACGAAGTCGTAGACGTCGCCGCCCACCATGTTGGCGATCCGGTTCCAGGCGGCAATCTCGTAGGCCGGCGTTTCCGGCAGGGCTTTGGGCAGAAGGCTCGCCTGCAGCTCGCGCGCCAGCTCGAGCTCGTCGCGGAACCGGATCTTGTCCACGAGCTCGAGAGCGAGTAGCAGCAGCATCAGGAGAAAGGAGACGAGGCCGCCCCCGCTGACGGAGACGGACCAGCGCTCGCGGGACACGTGCACGTCGAAGCCGAAGATGAAGAACACGAGCGCGGCGGCAAACAGGATCCGTCGGGCCGGCTGCAGGCGCGTGGCGAGCCCGTAAACGACGGCGTTGACGGAGCGCAGAAATCTCCTGAGGCGCCTCTTGTCGCCTTCGATCTCTTCCCGCTGCTCCGAGACGAGCTGTCGGCGGGCGTCTCGCCACTCGTCGCGCCAGAGTCCCGCCCAATCCTCGCGGGTGATCGAGCGAATCGTCTCGCGCCCGAGCTGCTTCCAGTCTTTCCAGACGGGCATATCGGTCCTTACGGAGGGGCCGGACGCAGGTTCGCGGCGGGCCTCGCTCTACTGTTTCACGAGAGCCGGCCAGTTCACGAGGAGCGAGAGGGGAGGCGAGCCCTGATCGGCCGGCCGGCTGTTGACCAGGAAGCGTTTACCGTCGGCCGACACGTCGTAGGCATTGCCGTTCGAGACGGGGTGGACGGCGAAGAGCGGCACGGGTGCTCCGGCGCGAAAGACGGAAGACTCCTCGACGGGAACGGCCATGATCTTGTTGTCGAGCGAGAGGTAGAAGAGCTCCTTGCCGTCGCCGCGAAAGCGCGGCAGGTATCCGCCGGCCGAGGAGACCTGCCATTTGCCGCCGGGCACCGGGTAGGCCTGGACGTAGACCTCGTAACGGCCCGATTCGTCCGAGTCGTAGGCCAGGTAGCGGCCGTCGGGCGAGAAGCGGGCGTCGGCGACGCCGTTGATACCGCCGACCGGGAGCACGGTGATCTTCTGGGTGGCGAGCTCGAGCACGGCGAGCTGGAAGACGCGCTGGCCCTGAGCCGGAAGGGTCTGCATGGCGAGAAATCGGCCGTCGCGGGACCAGTCCAGGGGGATGTTGTTGTCGGCGTTTTCGAGAAGGAGCTCTTCGGTGCCGCCTTCGACGGACTTGACCCAGACGTCCGGCTTGCCTCCCCTGGCCTTGCGGTCGGAAGCGAAGGCGATGCGCTTGCCGTCGGGGGACCACGTCGGCGTGCCCTGGTTGGTCGAGCCAAACGCGAACTTCGAGGCGCCGGTTCCGTCCGCTCCGTAGAGCCACACGTCGAGGGCGTTCTTCGAAGAGTCGAGGATGTCCACGGCGAGCCGCTTCCCGTCCGGAGAAAGTCGCGTCCACACGAAGACAGCTGGCTCTCCCGCGGTGCGCAGAAGCTTGCCCTCGCGGTCCATCCAAGTGAGCTGTGAGGGCGCCGCAAAAAGCGGGGCGTACAGGAACAGGTTGTCGGAGACCGCGAAGTCGGAGAGGTAGATCCAGTTGGTCCGGCTGGGCCGCTGCGCCAGAGCAACGGGCTCGCCCTCGAGCTCGTACCGGCTCGTCAGGCGCTGGGCGAGGAGCGTTCCCTCGCGGGCGAAGAAGACGTGGTTGCCGACAACCATGGCATTGCTGGGAACCGGGAGGAGCACGCGGTCCTCTTTGCCGTCGAGCGTCGCGATGCGGATGGCGTTGCCGGGGTCGTTTCCTGCCCCGGAGAGATTCATGGCCGTGTAGAGGAAGTGCTTGCCGTCGGGCAGGAACGAGGGATACCGGTGCGCTGTTTCGTGGCGGGAGGCGTCGAGCTTCGTGACGGGGACGGGCTGGCCTCCGCCCGCCGAGACCCGCACGAGATTCGTGGTCGGACCAGGCGCAAAGACGATCATTCCGTCCTGGTTCCAGGTCCCGCCCACGCCGCGCTCCGCGTCGCAAATCGTCTGAAGGCTCCCCCCGGACGCCTCGACGCGCTTCAACTTTCCGTCGGCGGTAAAGAAGGCGAGGAAGCGGCCATCGGGAGACCAGAAGGGGAACAAAGCGTTCTCGGCCGTCGGGACGGCTCTCGGAGCCGGCTCGTCGAGGGCTTGGATGTAGAGAGCCGACAGGCCTCCCGGCTTCGCGAGCGTGAGCGCCAGACGCTTCCCGTCCCGCGAGAGGGCCATCTCGCCGAGGAGCATGTTTTCTGGGAGCGTCACCGAGGCGCGCACGAGGGGCAACGGCCGGGGCGCGCGGCGGAGGTCGGCGACGGTGAGAGCCGCGGCCACAAGGGCGGCGCCCGCGAAGGCCGACCACGCGAGACGCTCCCGGTTCTTGCGCCTCGACGCGACGGGCGCCGCCACGCCGGCCTGGGAGCCCATCTGGGCGATCCACTTGAGCTCGCCCTCCAGGTCGTGGGCCGTCTGCCAGCGGTCGTCGGGCTCCTTGGCGAGGCAGCTCTTGACGACGCGGTCGAGGGCCGGCGGGGAGAGCGGCTCGACCGAGGAGATGGAGGGAGGATCGCGCTCCAGGATCGAGGCAATGAGCGAGGCCTGGCTCTTGCCCGTGAAGGCTTTGTGGCCCGTGGCCATCTCGTAGAGGACGGCGCCGAAGGCGAAGAGGTCGCTGCGCGCATCCGCCTCTTTGCCTTCGAGCTGCTCGGGAGCCATGTACTGAAAGGTGCCGAGGATCGTGCCCCGTTCGGTGAGCGGGGCCCCGGCGGAGACCTCGGTGGCGAGCGTCGAGAGCGATTTCGAAAGCTCGCGGTCGGCCGAGACGCGGAGCTTCGCGAGGCCGAAGTCGAGGAGCTTGACTCCGGACTTCGTCAACATGATGTTGCCGGGCTTCAAGTCCCGGTGGACGATGCCCTGCTTGTGCGCCTTGTCGAGAGCGTCCGCGATCTCGATCGCGAACCGGAGGACCTGCTCCGTCGGAATGCGGCCGCGCCCAAGCCGGTCGGCCAGCGTCTCGCCTTCCAGGAACTCCATGACGAGGTAGGCCGTGCCGTCCTGCTCGCCCACGTCGAAGAGGCCGCAGATGTGGGGGTGGGACAGGGCCGAGATGGCCCTGGCCTCCCGCTCGAAGCGCTGCTTGACCTCTGCATTCTTCGAGAGATGCTCGGGCAGGACCTTGACGGCCACCGTCCGCTCGAGCCGCGTGTCGCGGGCCCGGTAGACCTCCCCCATGCCCCCCGCGCCGATGGGCGCGAGAATCTCGTAGGGGCCGAGGCGGCTGCCGGCTGAAAGTGTCACGCGGTCAGCCCGAGAGAATACGCGAAAAGGCGGAAGGCCGGTCGACGCCTACGGGCCCGGGATCACTTCGAGGATTCGCTTCTGCTCGTAGGAGAAGAAGGGGTTTGCATTGAGGCGCAACAGGGAATCGAGCGGCGCGACGAGAAGATCTCTCTCGCCGCGAGGGACGACCGTGCCCAGGCGGATCCCGTAGTCGACCGACAGGTCGGGCTGCCAGCCGAAGAGCGCGTCGTCGGGCGCAAACGGCACCGCCAGGTGCGAGAGAGAGAAGAACTGAGGCGGCCAGGCGAGGCCGAGGGCCTCGACCGTCGGAGCGCCGCCGCCCTTCGGGAAGACTCTGGCGACGACCTCCATCGACCCGGGCTCCGAGTTGGTCACGAGCGTGAAGCGGTAGCGTCGGCCGCTCTCGGCCGAGAGCCTGGCCGGCAACTGCTCGTGAGGCGACTTCAGAAAGGGCCTGGCGTTGGCCGAGCGGTTCAGGTCGAAGAAAACGAGCTCGCTGCCGTTGTCGGGGAGCTTCGCGAAGAGCTTGTCCGCCACGGCATCGGCCTGAACGGTCGCGTCCACCACCGACTGGAAGGCCAGGATCGGCGGGAGCTTCTGGAGCCGGCCGTCGCCGGCGGCGCTCTCGATGGCCTTCTGGAGCGCGTTGGTGATGCCGAGCGACTGCTGGCCCGCGTTGACGGGGAAGGAGTTGTACTTGAAGGGGTTGTATTCCGGCAGGACGTCGAGCCAGCGGGACTTCTCGTTTCCGGGCACGAAGGCGAAGCTCGAGAGGATCTCGGTCAGCTGGGGAAAGGGCGCGACGCCGATCTCGGGCGAGAAGAGAAAGATTCGGTCGGCCCTGGGAAGCGCCGAGGTCGTGAGCGCCTCGAGGGAGTAATGGAGAGCGATCGCGGCGCCGTTGGAATAGCCGAAAAGATAAAGCGGCTTGCCTTCGCCGATCTTGCCCCGCACGTGCCGCGCGCCGACGCGCGCGGCCGCGATCCAGTCTTCCCAGCGGACGTTCGTCAGTCCGGCCGGGACGGTTCCGTGGCCCGGCATACGCAAGCAGAGGGCGTAGATGCCTCGGGCGGCCAGGATCTCGGCGAGCTTTCGCATGCTGTAGGGCGAATCCGTCAGGCCATGGAGCAGCAGGGCCCCGCCGCGGATCGTCTCGGGCGTGAGCTCCTGCGTCCGGTTCCAGTTGACCTTGAGGTGCCCCGGATGGGTCTGGCTTTCGGGAAAGTAGCGGTTCGTCCGCGTGCGGTCCTCGGGCGGCACCTGCGTTTCGACGCGCTCCGCGACCTCGCGGAAGACCTCGGCCTCCCGAGCCAGGTATTCCGGAAACGTCATCCGTTCGGTCAGCTCCGCGGCGATGAGCTCCTTCTGGGGCACGATCCGGTGCCAGGGCTTCAAGTCGGGCAGCTTCCGCGCGTCCAGGGCGCGCACGAGCACCACGGTCACCAGGGCGACCGCGATCCAGGAGAGAATTTGCAGGAGCAACTTCCTCAGACGGCGCAACGGTCGGCCATCATACGCTGCCCGATGTGGCGGCGGCGGCGCGGATGTCCTCGAGCCCCTGCTCCATGCGGTCGCGATGGGTGCGGAAGGAGAGGACGCAGATGCGGATGGCGAAGCGGCCGGCCGTCGTCGAGGCTTCGCTCGCCTTCAACATGGTCCCCGTCAGGTAGACGCGCTTCCGGTCATTGACGCGGCTTATGAGGTCGCGGTTCAGCTCGTTCAGCTGCTTTTCGTCGAGGCCTGGCCGGGAAAGGCGGAACGCCACGATCGAGAGCTGCGGCTCGGCCAGGATCTCGATGCCCGGGATCCGCTGGAGCTGCTCGGCCGCCCACTCGGCGAGGTCGAGCTTCTCTTCGAGGTTCGCGCGAAAGGGCCCGATGCCGTGCATCTTGATCGGCAGCCACACGCGCAGTCCTCGCCAGTCGCGCGAGAGCTCCGGCGACGCCAGGTGGAAGTCCGGCAGCGTCGCGTCCTCCTGCACTTCGGGCAGGTACTCCGCCCACAGCGCGTGGGCGCGGCGCAGCGCCTCCCTGTCGCGCACCAGGAGCGAGCCGGTGCCGTAGGGAAGAAAGAGGCTCTTGTGCGGGTCGAGCGCGATCGAGTCGCCGCGCTCGATGCCGGTCATCCGCCGCCGGCCCCGCTCGGTCAGTACGAAGAAGCCCCCGTAGGCTCCGTCCACATGGAACCAGAGGCGCTCCTTTGCGGCGATGTCCGCGAGCGCCGAAAGGTCGTCCACCGCGCCGGTGTTCGTCGTTCCGGCGTTGCCCACGACGGCGAACGGCGTCAAGCCCGCGGCGCGGTCCGCGGCAATCGCGCGCGTCAGCTCCGGGACACGGATGCGGAACCTCTCGTCCGACGCGATCTCCCGGACGTTGCCGGGCGGAAAGCCGGCGAGCACCGCGGCTTTCTGGATCGAATGGTGCGTCTGGTCGGAGACGTAGATCGTTCCGGAGAGGAAGTTCTCCGGCAAGAGTTCGCGGCGCGCCGTGACGAGCGCCGAGAAGTTGGAGAGCGATCCTCCGGAAGTCAGGATGCCGCCGGAAGAGGCCGGATAGCCGACCATCTCGCAAAACCAGCGCACGACGTTGCCCTCGATCTGCGACACGCCCGGGGCCGCCGCGAACACGCCGACGTAGCGGTTCGTGGCGTCGGCGATCAGGTCGGCCACGGCGGCGTGGGGCAGGCCCCCTCCCGGGATGTACGCGAGGTACCCGGGCCCCGCCGTGTTGAAGCTTTTCGGGATCACGCGGTCAAAGAGCAGGTCGAGCAGCTCCTCGTACGGCCGGCCCTCGGTCGGCAGCGGCTCCTCGAGCGCATGGGCGAGCGCGATGCCCCCGGCGACGTCGGCGGAGGGCTGCGCGGGCAGCGACGCGATGTGGGCGAGAATGCGGTCCTTCGCCGCGTCGATCAGGCGGGCGAGCTTCGGGCCGGAGAGCTCGAGATCGCGGTTCTCGGCCCGTTTCATGCCGCCTTCAGTCCATCGATCGCCGCCTGCATCACGGAGCGCACATTCTCCATCAGCCTCGGGATGTCTTTGTGGGTCATGCCGGCGGTCGGCAACGGCTCGAGAACCTTGACGCGCAGCGTCCCGCGGCGCAGACGCCTGTGGGGCGGGTCCGCGATCGCAGTCAGCGGCTCTGCGACGACCGGCAGGATCGGCGCGCCGGCGGCGATCGCGAGGCGAAAGGCCCCGCTCTTGAACGGCAGGAGCGTGCCGCTCGTGTTGCGGTGGCCCTCCGGCATGAACCAGACCGAGATCTTCTCGGTCGCCATCGCCTG
>Ga0335082_10009984_pt1 | contig 10303 bp, 10 predicted proteins | sample Lox_Sample_41_FD_206718 | JGI IMG/M metagenome (GOLD analysis project Ga0335082, IMG submission 206718) | Soil microbial communities from Loxahatchee National Wildlife Refuge, Florida, United States - Lox_Sample_4.1 | ecosystem: Environmental > Terrestrial > Soil > Wetlands | place: USA...
CCGCCGGCCTGGCGGGATCGGGCCGAGCGCCAGAACGAAAAGTTCCGAAAATGGGCCTCCTCGCGCCGACCCTTCGTCCTGGCAAAGTGGGCCGCGACACTGGACGGTCGGATCGCCTCGGCGGCGGGCGAGAGCCGTTGGATCACCAGCGCCCGGGCGCGGCGGCGGGCGCTCGCGTTTCGCGACGAGTACGATGCCGTCCTCGTCGGGGCGGGGACGGTGCAGGCCGACGATCCTCGCCTCACGCGGCGGTCGCGGCGGAAGGTTGCGACGGGGCATTGGCGAATCGTCCTCGACGGGCGCCTCCGGATCTCCGAGAAGGCCAGGCTGCTTCGGGGACCCGGACGAGTCCTGATCGCCACCGCCGCGGCGCCCTCTCATCCCAAGGTCAGGCGTCTGGAGAGCCGAGGCGTTTCCGTCTGGAGCCTGCCGTCCGGATCCTCGGGCCGGGTCGATCTGAGACGGCTCCTCCGGGAGCTCGCGAGGCGCGAGGTCACGAGCTTGATGGTCGAAGGCGGAGCCGAAACCCTCTGGAGCTTCTTCCGGGCCGGTCTGGTGGACCGAGTGGCTGTCTTCCTGGCGCCGCGGATTCTCGGGGGAGCGCACGCGCCGGGTGGCGTGGGCGGCGAGGGATTCGCGCTCGGCCGGGCACCGCGTCTGCGAAGTGTCCGGACGGAAGGGCTGGGGAAAGACCTGCTCGTCACCGGCCGCGTCACGTAGACTCGGGCGCGTGTTCAGCGGCATCGTCACGGGCGTCGGGAAGGTCGCTTCACTCGAGTCGGGACGCGGCGGCGCGCGGCTTCGAGTGAGCGCTCCCCGCCGGTACGGCCGATTCCGCCGCGGAGAAAGCGTCAGCGTGTCGGGCGTGTGCCTGACGGCGGTTCGGACGAGCCGCGACCTGGTCGCCGATCTCTCGCCGGAGACCCTGCGGCGCTCCAATCTCGGCCGCCTGGCCTCGGGCGATCGCGTCAACCTGGAGCGGGCCCTACGCTGGGGGGATCGGCTCTCGGGCCACTTCGTGCTCGGGCACGTGGACGGGATTGCGCGGGTTCTTTCGATCGTTGCCTCGGGAAACTCCTGGCTGTTTCGTTTTTCGATCCCTCCCGGCCTGTCTCGCTACGTCGCGAGAAAGGGCTCGGTTGCCTTGGACGGCATCAGCCTGACGGTGGCCGCGCGGCGCGGCCGCGCGTTTGACGTCGCCGTCATCCCGGAGACGTTCCGCCGCACGACCCTCGGGCGGGCACGGCGCGGCGACGGCGTCAACTTCGAGGTCGACGTCTTTGCTCGATACGGGCGAGCCGGCGCGGCGCGCCGGGTGACGGCGCGCCGGAAGAGGCGATGATCGCCTCGCAGGCGTCGGCCGCGCCGTCGGTCCGGGCGGGGGAGGAAGAGATCGGGGGCCGCCGCATCGCGGGCCGGCTCCTTCCCGGCGTCGGGGAGTCCCGCTCGCCTCGCTTCGACGTCTTGGAGCGCCGCTTCGTCTTCCGCCGGCGCGACGCCGTGATTCCGGCTGGTTTGGCGGACGCGGAGGCCTGGAGGGAGGCTGTCTCCCGCCTGCCTGCGGGACCGGTCCTCGTCGGGCCGGGCGCCGACGTCGAGGCGGTGCGGGGCGCTTTCGCAGCGGCCGCCACCGGGGCGCTCGACGCCGGAAGGCCGGTCTATCTGCTGGATCCGGGAGCGGGCGACCTTCCGGAAGGCGCCAAGGGCGCCGTTGTTCTCTGTTGTTGGCGACCCGGCCAAGCGGCGGCATTTCCGGCTCTTCCCGCGGCTGTCGCCGCCGGGCTGTCCTGCGGTGTGCTCTTTCCGCTCATCCCGGGTTGGACGGCCGAGCCGGGTGCCGTCGAGGCGCTTCTTTCCGAAGCGACGGCGGGCGGCGCGGCGTCGGCGACGCCTCTTCGACCCGAGAGCGGCGGCGAGGCCCGGCGGGCCATCGTGGAGGCGCGCGCCGCGGTCGAGCCGGGTGCGGCGGATCGATTCTTCGACCTGGTCCACCACTCGGATTGGTCTTCGAGCCTTCCGGATCGCTTGAGGGAGACCCGGGCCGCCTGCGCGAGGCGCGGGTTGGCGGTGCTGCCGCCGCGGCCGACGAGCTGGCGCGAACCGGCCGGCAACGCCGCGGCGGCGGCAAAACTGGAGGAGCTCGCCGAGCTTTCGGAGGCCGACGAGCATCGCGCCGCGCTCTTGCGCGGGGCCGCCCGCTGGATCGACGAGTGCGGTCGCGACCTCTCGGCCGTCGCACGCGAGGGGAACTTCCGCAAGGTATTCCCGTTCTCGGCCGACATCGCGGAGGCGGCCGAAGACGCCTTTCGAGAGATGTCATGAGCGATATGACGAGGACGACGGCCGATGTCGGCGGGGAGAACGGCGGGGGCATTTACGTGCACCTGCCTTACTGCGCCTCTCGCTGCGGCTACTGCGCCTTCGTGGTCACGACGGACTCCTCTTCGCGTTCGGAGTATCTGAAAGCGCTTGCACACGAGATGGATCTGGTGGCGAACGAAGCGACAGGAACCGGATTCGATTCGATCTACCTGGGGGGTGGGACCCCCTCGCTTCTCCCGGCGGGAGAGATCGGGCGGCTCCTCGATCGGCTGCGTGAGCGGTTCGACGTGGTCAACGGTGTCGAGATCACGCTCGAGGCGAATCCGGAGGACGTGACGCCGCAGGGTCGAGACGCCTGGATCGCGGCGGGCGTGACGCGCGTGTCGGTCGGTGTGCAGTCCTTCGAGGACCGGGAGCTTCTGGCGGTCGGACGCCGCCACGATGCGCGCCGGGCCCGAGAGGCGTTCGGAATCCTTGCCTCGAGCGGTCTCTCGCTCTCCGGCGACCTGATCCTGGGCCTGCCCGATCAGACCGCGGCGAGCCTTCGAAGAAGCGTCGAAGCGCTCTGCGAGTCGCGCGTCGAACACATCTCGGTCTATTTGCTGGAAACCGAGAAGTCGAAGGTGCTCGAAGAGGACCGCCGCGCCCGGCCGCACCGGTATCTTTCCGACGACGAGCAGGCCGAGCTCTGGCTCGAGATGGGCGAGACCCTCGCCGGCCGGGGGTTCGCTCATTACGAGATTTCCAACTGGGCGCGACCGGGAAGCGAGGCGCGCCACAACTTGAAATACTGGACGCGGACTCCGACACTGGGTCTTGGCGTATCGGCACACGAATTTTGGGGCGGGCGGCGCCGCTCAAACGCCTCGGCCGTTCCGCTCTACCTCGAGCACCTCTCTCGGGGAGAACGGCCGACCGCGCTCGACCGGGCGGTTGGCGCCGAGGAAGAGGCCGCCGAGCGGATTGTTCTCGGGCTGCGTCTGTCGGTGGGTGTTCTGCGGGCGGAGGTCGAGGACTGGATCGACCGCCATGGAGATCCGCGCCTGCGTTCCGACTATGCGGCCTGGCGCGAGGAAGGGCTCCTCCAGGTCGGAGACGTTCGCGTCGGGCTGACCGAACGCGGGTACCTCCTCTCCAACGAGGTTCTGTGCCGCTTCGTGTGAGCGCGTTTGGGCTCGTCGTCCTGTTTTCCTTGCTCGGCGCGGCGCCTCCGACGCCCTCATCCGGCCTGCGCTCGGCCCAATGGCGATCGGTCGTGACGGTCGTGGGGACCGACCCGGACAAGCCGCTGGAGGAGGCGGAAATCTGGCTCTCCGGCAGCCGGATGCGGATCGAGGAGGGGAGGAAGGGGACGCCCAAGACCATCGTGCTCAAGACGGGCACCGAGGTGTACGTCTGGGTGGAAGGACAGTCGTCGGGAACGCGAATGAATCTGGGCCTGGCGGCGAAGAGCGGCCGGCCACCGCACGATTACGCGCGCCGGATCGAAGAGATCCGGTCGCGCGGAAAGAGAATCGGCGCCGAAAAGGTGGACGGCTATTCGTGCGACGTCTTCGAGTTCGGGTCCCTGCCTCCGGAGAAGGGGACCTACTGGCTCGCGACCGAGCTCCAGGGCTTCCCGGTCAAGGCGATCGTCGAGCGCTCGATGCCCCTTCCCTATCGGTCCGAGGCGAACCGAACGCAAAAGCTCGAGTACCACAACACCCGGGTCCGCATCCCGGGTTCGGTCTCCGAGGTCCGGTTCGCCCTCCCGACCGGTGTGGAGTTTCAGGACCTGACGGATCTCTTCCTGAACAAGGGACGGCCGCCGCGGTAGACGGACCGCTTGCCGGACGCAAGCCATGCCCGGCACGCAGCCCCGGGAACCGCCGGGGCCCCCCCCGCGGCTCAGATGAACAGGGGCGCCAGAACCAAGGTGATCGTCGCGAGCAGCTTGATCAAGACGTGGAGCGAGGGCCCCGCCGTGTCCTTGAACGGGTCGCCAACGGTGTCGCCGACGACAGCCGCCTTGTGCGTGGCCGAGCCCTTCCCACCCAGGGCCCCGGTCTCGATGTATTTCTTGGCGTTGTCCCAGGCGCCTCCTCCGTTGTTCAAGAGTGTGGCGACGACGATGCCGGCGATCGTCCCGACCATCAGGAGCGCCGCTACCGCCTCGGCCCCGACGCCGAAGGCCCGGAAGATCAGGCCGACCGCGACCGGCGTGCCGACGGCGACCAAGCCGGGCGCGATCATCTGCCGCAGGGCCCCGCGCGTCACGATGTCGACCGTGCGGCCGTAGTTGGGCTTTTCGGTGCCCTTCATGATGCCGGGGTGCTCCTTGAACTGATCGCGGACGTCCTGAATGACGACGTAGGCGGCCTTGCCGACGGCCTTGATCGCGAGACCGGAGAAGAAGAACACGAGCATTGCGCCGAGGAGACCCCCGACAAACACTTCCGGCCGAGCGAGGTTGACCGCCTTCAGCTCCGCGCCGTAGTTCTTCAGCTCATCGAGGTAGGCCGAGAAAAGGAGGAAGGCGGCCAGCGCGGCCGAGCCGATCGCGTAGCCCTTGGTCAGCGCCTTCGTCGTGTTGCCGACGGCGTCGAGCCGGTCGGTCTTCTTGCGGATCTCCTCGGGTTGCTGCGACATCTCGACGATGCCGCCGGCGTTGTCGGTGATGGGGCCAAACGTGTCCATGGCGAGGATGTAGGCCGCGGTGCCGAGCATTCCCATCGTGGCCACCGCGGTGCCGAAGAGACCCCCGCCGGGAAGCGCCGCCGCGCCGATCCGGTAGGAAGCGATGATTGCGATCGAGATGGCGACCACGGGCATCAGCGTGCACTCGAATCCGACCGACATGCCGGCGATGATGTTGGTCGCCGGGCCGGTTTGCGAGGCCTCCGCGATCTCGCGCACCGGCCGGTACCGGTACTCGGTGTAGTACTGGGTGATGTAGACGAAGGCGATCGAGGTGAGGACACCGATCATGCCGCAGAGGAAGTACTTCCACCAGGCGTCCGGCCTGGCCGGGTTCTGGAGAAGCCACTTCGTCGCGACGAAGAACCCCACGATGGCGAGCGACGCGGCGACGTAGTAGCCGCGGTTCAAGGCCTTCATCGGGTCGGCGTCCTCACGCGTCTTGACGAGGAGGATGCCGACGATCGAGGCGAGCAGGCCGAAGGCGCGCGCGACCAGCGGGAACATCATGACGCCCACGATGCCGGCCGAGAAGGCCATGTCCTGTCTGGCGAGAGAGGCAGCGAGTGTCGCCCCCAGGATCATGGCGCCGATGTTCTCGGCTGCCGTCGACTCGAAGAGGTCCGCTCCGCGGCCGGCGCAGTCGCCCACGTTATCGCCCACGAGATCCGCGATGACGGCCGGGTTGCGCGGGTCGTCCTCCGGAATGCCGGCCTCGACCTTGCCCACGAGGTCGGCGCCGACGTCGGCCGCCTTGGTGTAGATGCCGCCTCCGAGCTGCGCGAAGAGCGCCACGAAGGAGGCGCCGAAGCCGTAGCCGACGATCAGGAGCGGAATGTGCTCCTTGGGAACCTCGGTGAAGCGGCTGACGAGCCAGTAGAGGCCGCCGACCCCGAAGAGGGACATGGCGACGACGAAGAGGCCGGAAACGGCGCCGCCGCGCAGCGCGATCCGGAGGGCGTCGTTCAAGGACGTGCGCGCGGCCGAGGCCGTCCGGATGTTCGAGCGAATCGAGATCCACATCCCGACGTAGCCGGCGGTGACCGAGCAGCCGGCCCCCAGAACGAAGGAAAGCGTCGTCCAGAACGCGAGCCGCAAGGCGGTCGGCACCGGATCGAAGTCGTGGTGGCCTCGGACGAATCCGTAGAGGAGGAAGATCACCGCCGCCAGCAACACCGCGAGCAGGGCGATCGTGCCGTTCTGCCGCCGCAGGAAGGCCTCGGCGCCCTCCTTGATGGCGTTGGAGATCTCCCGCATGGGGGCGGTCCCGGTGTCTCGCTTCAAGACCCAGGACATCAGATACCCCGCTACGAAGAGAGAGCCGACCGAGAAGACGAGGATCAGCGGAAGAGCCAAGTCATGAGACATCGACGCACTCCTGTCTTTTTGGGTTTCCGTCCGCGCCGCGCGCGGGCCGGGAGAATATCAAACGGCGCCCCCCGCGGGCATGTGGGCGGGTGAAGAGCGTGGATTACTGAACCGGGACAGTCTCCAGGACGATCCCGATGTTCGTGGCGCCCGCGCTGCGGCAGAGGTCCATGACCCGGGCGACCTCGCCGTAGGTAGCCCCGTCATCGCCGGAGAAGAAGACGGTTTTGTCGCGCCGATTCTTGAGGATCGAGGTGAGCTGTGTCGAAAGCTGCGGGGCGGTGAGCTCCTGCTTGTTGAGGAAAAGCTTGTTCTGCGCGGTCAACGAAACGATCAACTGGTCCGGGTCGATGGTCGGGTTCGGGTTAGTCGACTTGGGAGGCACCTTCACGTCGTATCCCATCTGGAGCAGCGGCGTGATGACCATGAAGATGATGAGCAACACCAGCACCACGTCGACGAGCGGCGTGATGTTGATATCACTCTTGTAATCGCCGGAACCACCAGCGGACATGGCCATGGGACGCGCTTACCTCCTGGGTGGCCTTACTTTGCCTGGGCGACGACCTTCTTGTCCGCGATCAGGCCCACGTTCTGGAAGCCCGCGTCCTTGGTCATCTTCATGACGTCCTTGACGTCGGCGTACTTGAGCCGCTGGTCCGCCTTGATCACGAGCTCCGCGCCGGGCTTGCGCTGGTAGAGCTCGTCGAGCTGGCGCTGGAAATCCGTCTTGGAGAGCGGGTTTGACCCCAGGTAGTAGATCGGGGGCGTCGCCCACTTGACGGAAATCAGCGTTTGATTCGAGTTCTCGGGCTTCTTGTCGGGATTGTCGGTGATCGGAAGCTGGACGTCGACGCCCTTCTGGAGCATGGGCGTGACGACCATGAAGATGATGAGGAGCACCAGGCAGACGTCCACTAGCGGTGTGACGTTGATGTCGCTCTGGAGCTTGTCGCGCGCGGAGGCGCCGCCCATCGCCATCGGGGGTTCCCTCGCCTAGGCCTTGGCCGCGGCGCCGCGGCGCTTGATGAAGTAGTCGATCAACTCGGACGCTCCATTGGACATCTCGACCTGGAAACGCTCGATCTTGTTCATGAAGATGTTGAAGAGCCACACGGCCGGAATGGCCACGAAGAGCCCGAGCGCGGTCGTGATCAGGGCCTCGGCGATTCCGGTCGAGACCGCCGCGATTCCGCCCGAACCGGTCATCGCCATGCCGCGGAAAGCGTTGATGATGCCGATGACCGTTCCAAACAGCCCGATGAAGGGCGCCGTCGTGCCGATGGTGGCCAGGCCCGACAAGCCCTTCTTCATGTCGGCCGTGGTGATCAGCGCTTCACGCTCGAGGGCCCGCTCGGCCGCTTCGATCGGGTCGTGGCCCGGAGTGTCGGCGGTTCCGCTGGCCAAGTCGTGCTGGAACTCGTAGAGGCCGGCGGCCAGGACGCGGGCCAGGTGGCTCTGCTTGTATTTCTTGGAGGAGTCGATCGCCTCCTGGAGCTTGTCCTGCTTGAGGAATCCCGTGACGAGTCGGGCGAAGTCGACCGACTGCTTCTTCGCCTTGCGGTAGTACAGAAACCGCTCGGTGGCCACCGTGAGCGAATACACCGACATCAGGGCGAGGAGAATGGCCACCAGCTTGGCCAGGATGGTCATGCTGTGCCACAACTCGACAGGATCGAAACTCATGAAGCGCTCCTTCTCATCTCAAATTCAGCCCGGCCGACATCCTTCAAGAACCGCAATCCTAGTGCAGATTGAAGGTCACTGTCACGGTCAGGTAAACGCGTACGGCCCGGCCATTCAGGGTCGCGGGCTTGTACTTCCATTGTCCGACCGCCCGGACGGCCGAAGTGTCCAGAAGAGGATTGACGGACTTGAGGACCTTGACGTCCTGGACATTGCCCTCCGCCGTGATGATGGCCTCGAGGATCACGACGCCTTCCATTCGGGCCTTGCGGGCCGCCTCGGGGTAGCTGGGCTCGATCTTCTGGAGAAGGACGGGAGCCTTCACGTCTCCGCCGACGCGGAGCGGTTCGTCGCCGGTCCCGGGACCCGTGCCTCCGACCACTCCTCCCAGGACACCGCCCGGAACGCCGCCCTCGACGCCGCCCTCGACACCGCCCTCGACCCCGGAGGGGGCCGCGGGCTCCGGAGCGGGAAGCGCTTCAGGGATCTTCTCGGGAATGATCGTTGGGGCCGTCATCTCGCTCGGCTTGACCGGGACCACCTTCGGGGCCTGCTTGGGCTGCGGCGCCGCTTTTGGGGCAGCCGGCGGCGGGGGAGGGGGCGGCGGAGCGGAGGCATAGAACGTCACCGGAATCGGCGGCTCCGGCACGTCCTCGACGAACCAGATCGAGGCCCCCAAGGCGGCACCGATGACCACCGCGTGGACCGCGATGGACACCGGAAGAGTCATGGCCTTCCGGTGATCTCCCTTGTGTTGACCCGACTCGATGAGGCTGTTCTCGAACATGGACTACCCTCCCGACTCCATGGACACCGAATCTATTTCGCCGGTTCCGTCGGCGTCGGAGCGGCCTTGGCGGCCTCCTGCTGCTTCTTGCGCAGCTCCAGAGCCTGGGCCAGGTACTTGTTGGCGTTTTCGGTATCCTCTTGCGCCTTCTTCGGATCGGTTTCCATCTTCGCTCTCTCGCGCCAGAGCAGATTGACGTAGGTCAGGGCCTCGAAGGAATCGGGCTTGATCTCGAGAGCCTTCTGGAGAGCGGTCATTCCCTCGTCCACGATGTGTGAGCGGATGGCCGGATCCAGATCCGGGTACTGGTAGGACCGGTCCCAGGCCTGCACACCGATCATGATGTACGGATCGGGCTTGTCGGCCTCCAGGGCCGCCATCTTCTTTTGCCACTCCATGCCTTTGTCGAAATCGCCCTTCTTGAAGTACATCGAGGCGATCGAGCCCATCGCCTTGGAGTCATTCGGATTGGCCTTCAGCATCTGCTCGTAGAAGGAGATGGCATCATCGTAGCGGTCGGTCGCCAGGTACAGGGAGACGAGAAACTCCTGGGCCTTCCGATCATCCGGGTAGTGCGAGACGTAAGTCTTCAGGTTCTCGATTGCCTTGCTGGCGAACTCGACGTCCTTGGCGTGTTTGGATCCGGGTTGGTACATGCCCATGTAGGCGAGGCCGATGTTCTTCTTGAGCTTCAACTGCCCGGGGTCCAGGCGTTCGGCCTCCTGGTAGGAGGCCAGGGCGGTCTCGTATTTCTGAGCCTTGAAGAACTCGTTGCCCTTCTTGATGGCTTGCTTGGAGCGGATCTTGTCGCAGCCTCCCGCCCCCAGCGCCAGCGCGGCGAGGGAAAGGATGACGACCGCCCGCTGCCCCTGTCGAGCCATTCTGGACCGCTCCTTGCTCTTTCGCTTCCGATCCGAGCGCGTCGAGCCCCGCCCGGAAAGGTCGAATTCTGTTGAATTCCACAGGACAAAGCAACAACCTTTTGGGGGGCGACCCGCGCACGGCAAGGGCAGGGAATTTTCGGCCGCCGGTTGGCGCTTCCGATCCTTCAGGAGGAAGCCCAATTGAGGAAACGACTCGCGGCACTGCTTGCCTTGGCGATCGCTTACGGCGCCCAGGCGCAGCAGAAGCCTCCGGCGGCACCGGCGCCGGCTCAGGGGCTGCCTCCCGTATCCGAGAGCGTCGAGATCTCGATTACCAACGTCGATGTCGTCGTCACCGACTCCAAGGGCAAACGCGTGTCCGGGCTGGGCAAGGACGATTTTCAAGTCCTTCAGGATGGGATCCCTCAGACGATCACGAACTTCTACGCCGTTTCGGGAGGCAAGCTCCTTCTGGAGGACGGGAAGACCGTTTCGCTCGAGGAGCCCGGTTCGGCCCCCGTTGTCCCGGAGGACCTGAAGGCGCGCTACGTCCTCTACATCGACAACCTCAACATCCAGCCCCAGAACCGCAATCGGATGT
>Ga0335082_10009985_pt1 | contig 10302 bp, 13 predicted proteins | sample Lox_Sample_41_FD_206718 | JGI IMG/M metagenome (GOLD analysis project Ga0335082, IMG submission 206718) | Soil microbial communities from Loxahatchee National Wildlife Refuge, Florida, United States - Lox_Sample_4.1 | ecosystem: Environmental > Terrestrial > Soil > Wetlands | place: USA...
GTGGCAGTCGAGGTAGGTGACCTGGCCGGCGTCGAGGTCTCGAGTCTCGAGTTCTGTCTCGAGCACCTGCTCAAGGAGCCTCCGTTTGCGGGGGCGACACCCCTGATCACGCGCGTTCCCGGGGACGTGCTGCGGGTGAGCTACCTGGATGTGGACGATGACCGTCCGGACGATTGAAGTTCGGGAGCGGGTGCTCGCGACAAACGACCAGCTGGCGCAGGGCGTGCGGCAGCGGCTGCGCGAGGCGGGCGTGCGAACGTTCAATCTGGTCTCCTCGCCGGGCTCCGGGAAAACCACATTGCTCGAGCGGACGCTCGCGGCGCTCGGCGGCGAGATCGGCATCGCGGTCGTGACGGGCGACGTGCAGACGCAAAACGACGCCGATCGGCTCGCGCGGCATACCGATCGGCTCGTGCAGGCGGTGATCACGCATGGCGCGTGTCACCTCGATGCGCGCCAGGTGGCGACCGCACTCGACGCGGTCGATCTCTCGGCGATCCAGCTCCTGTTCGTCGAAAACGTCGGGAATCTCGTGTGTCCGGCGGCCTGGGATCTGGGGGAAGACGCGAAAATCGTCATTCTCTCCGTGACCGAAGGCGAGGACAAGCCGCTCAAGTACCCCAGGATGTTCGAGCAGGCTCGCTACGCCGTGCTCCACAAGATGGATCTCCTTCCATACGTTCCCTTCGAAGTGACAAAGGCCGTGCGATTTGCGCGGCAGGTGAACCCCGATCTCGAGTTCCTCTACACCTCCGCGCTCACGCCCAACGGCATGGACGAGTGGTACGGGTTCCTGCGGTCACAAGTGCGGTCGTTCCCAATCTCCGAACGGAAAGGCATGTTCTAGCCATGTGTCTCGGCGTACCGGGGAAAGTCGTAGCGGTGAATGGTCAGCTCGCGACCGTGGATTTCTGGGGCGTGCGCCGCGAGACGCGGCTCGATGTCATCGATGAGCCCGTCGGTCCGGGCGACTACATCCTGAACCACGTCGGATTCGCGATTCGGAAGATTCCCGTCACGGAAATCCAGGAGACCCTCGCGCTGTACGAGCTGCTCCTCAAGGAAGCCGAGGGCGACATGATGGCGGCGGACATCCGCGGCGAGATCAGCGCGGCGCGCGAGCGGAACAGGGCCTCCGATGCTTGAGACACTGCGCGTGACCGATGCGGCCGGACAACTCCGGTTCCGCGATCCCGCCAAGGCCAGGGAGCTGGCCCAGGCGCTCGACAGGGTCACGGGCGAGGTGGGGCGCGCGCCGGTCTCCGTCATGCACGTGTGCGGCAGCCACGAGCAGTCGATCGCGAAATTCGGCCTCCGCTCGGTCCTGCCGAAGACCCTGAACGTCATCATGGGCCCGGGCTGCCCTGTGTGTGTCACGGACGTGCCCGAGGTCGACGAGGCGGTGGTGCTGGCGCAGGACGGGATCCGGATCGCGACCTACGGCGACATGCTCAAAGTGCCCGGAACCGCGTTGTCGCTCGCCGACGCCCAATCGCGGGGCGCGAACATCGACGTGGTCTACAGTGCGGCCGAAGCGGTGGAGCTGGCGCGCGATACGACGGACGAGGTGGTGTTCTTCGCGAGCGGCTTCGAAACCACGGCGGTCGCCACTGCCGCGGTCGTGCTCGCCGATCCGCCAGCGAACTTTTCCGTACTCTCGGCGCACAAGTACATCCCCCCGGTGATGGAAATCGTGGCCGAGATGCCCGGGACGAAAGTCGAGGGATTCCTCGCGGCCGGGCACGCGGCCACGATCACCGGCGCGGCGATCTTCGACCGCTTTGTCGAGCGTCATCACATTCCGGTCGTGGTCGCCGGATTCGAGCCGCTCGATATTCTTGCCGGGCTCGTGAAGCTCGTGGAGCTGGTGCGGGACGGAACGCCCAGGGTCGAAAACATGTACCCGCGCTGCGTCACCCCGCTCGGTAATCGCAACGCGCAGCAGCAATTGTGGCGCGTGTTCCGTACGGTGGGCGGGATGTGGCGCGGGATCGCGCACGTCCCCAATGGCAATCTCCGGTTGCGCGATGAATTCGCCCGGGTGGATGCCCGCAGGAAGTTTCGCATCGACGTGCAGCGGCTGCGGAACAATGCGCCGTCCACCCTCACGCAGGTGTGCATCTGCGGGGATATCATGGCGGGAATTGCGTCGCCCTCCCATTGCTCGCTGTTTGGGAAGGAATGCCAGCCCGATACTCCGGTGGGGGCGTGCATGGTGTCGAGCGAAGGCACGTGCCGGATCTGGCACCAGTACGGCGGCCATCCCGACCTGTGAGCGCCACCACGAAGCCCGGGCCCGCCCTGACCGGGCGTGACGAGATCGTGACGCTGAAACACGGCGCCGGCGGCCGGGCGATGCGTACACTGATTCAGGAAACGCTGGCGGCCGGATTTCTCACTGGGCCGGTCGAGGGCATCGGTCTTGCGGCCATGGACGACGGCGCGGCGCTCAAGGTGGGCGACCGCTGGCTCGTGGTCACGACCGATTCGCATGTCGTGCACCCCGTCTTCTTCCCCGGTGGCGACATCGGCAGGCTGGCGATCGCCGGAACGGTGAACGATCTGGCGATGATGGGCGCCACCGAGCCGGCGGGACTCACGTGTGCCGTCATTCTGGAAGAGGGATTCCGCCGCGCGGACCTGGAGCGCATTCAGCGCTCGATGCTCGAGACCTGTCGGGAAGCGGGCGTCACGGTGATCACGGGCGATACCAAGGTGATGGGACGGGGAGAACTGGACGGCATTGTGATCAATACCACCGGTGTGGCGCTCACGGACCGCGTGGTTCCGGACTCCGGGCTGAAAGCGGGCGATCGGATCCTCGTGACGGGCACCATCGGCGATCACGGAATCGCGCTCATGGCCCGGCGCCACGCGATCGACTTTGACGCACCGCTCGAATCCGACGTCGCTCCGATCAACGCGCTCATCGCCGGAGCGCTCGCCGCGGCGCCGGGAGCGGTCACGGCCATGAAAGACCCCACCCGCGGCGGGGTGGCGAGCGCGTTGCACGAGATGGCCGAAAAGAGCGGTGTGGAGATCGTCATCGACGAACTGTCGGTCCCGGTGCACCCCGTGGTGCGCTCGGCATCCGAGATGCTGGGGCTCGACCCGTTCCACATCGCGAACGAAGGCAAGGCGCTGATCGGCGTACGCCCCGACTACGCGGACACCGTGCTCGCGGCACTGCGCGCGCATCCCCGGGGCAGCGACGCATGTATCATCGGAACGGTGTCGGCCGCGCGCGCGGGCCGGGTCGTGCTCGATACGGGCCTGGGACGGCGCCTCCTGGCGGAACCAGAGGGAGAGCCGCTCCCGCGAATCTGTTGAGCTCGGCGGTAAGGAGGCGGGTGCATGATCGAACAAGCCACGAAGGCGCTGGCGCGCGAGCCACACCTCACCGAAAAGGCCTCCCAGACCATGGCGGTCGTCTACACGCAGGGCGAGCCCCGCGCCTCGGCCGATCGGGCGTTACCGGCGCTCTACTCCGCCGTCTACCACCTTCGCTCGGTGCTCAAGCGGCAAGGCCGGCCGTTCAAGATCGATCACCTGCGGGCCCGCTGGCCCGATGCCCATCTCGTGCCGCGGGAGCGCTGGACGGGCATTTGGGGATTGCCGATTCCGCCCGACGTGCAAGAGGTCATCGCGCGGAAGGCCGGCATGCCGGTGCTGCGCGAGGTGTGGGAGTACGGGGTGGTCGCCGAGGTCCTGCACGTGGGGCCCTATGCGACCGAGGGTGAGAGCGTGCGCGCCTTGCATACGTTCATCGCCGAGCAGGGATACGAGCTCGCCGGGCCACACGAAGAGGAATACGTAACGACCCGCCGTGCGCGGACGCAGAAGACGCTGATCCGCTACGCGATTCGTCCCAGGGCGTGATGCAGCACATTCAAATGACCAGGGACGGCGCGGTCGGGATGATCACGATCGATCGCCGCGAGCGATTCAATTCGCTCGACGTCCAAACGGCCCAGGACTTCCGCAAAGCCGGACTGCAATTCGCGCGCGACGAGAGCGTGCGGTGCGTGGTGCTCACGGGCGCGGGCGGCGTGTTTTGCAGCGGGGCGGATCTCAAGTACATCCGCGAGCAAGGCGACACCCGCGACTTCGGCTACCTGCAGCCCGAAGACGTGGGGCCTGACAAGGGGTTTGGCGAGAGCTTCAAGCAAATACTCGAATATCTCCACAGCACCATCTCCGAGATCAAGCGCGCGCCGAAACCGTTCATCGCGGCCGTGGACGGCATTGCCGCGGCGGGCGGATTCGGCATCGCGATGGCGTGCGATCTGGTGTACGCATCGACCCGGGCGAGCTTCGAATGGGCGTATCACAAGACGGCGCTGACGGGGGCGGAGAGCTCGACGTTTTTTCTGCCGCGCCTGATCGGGCTCCGGAAAGCGCTGGAGCTTGTGCTCCTGAACCCGCGCCTGTCGGCCGAGCAGGCGCTCGAGTGGCGCCTCATCAACGGCGTTTTTCCCACGCAAGACTTCGAGCGCGAAGTGGGCGCCATCGCCCAGCAGCTCGCGGCGGGTCCGACCCGGGCGTATGCCGTCGCCAAGAGCCTGTTGAACCAGGCTGCCGGCGTGGACCAGCTCGATTTCCATCTCGACGAGGAGTTGCAGCACCTCGCGCGGATCGCGGACACGCCGGACTTTGCGGAGGGATTGCGCGCGTTCTTCGCGCGCGAGACGGCGAAGTTCAGCGGTCAGTAATCGCTACTTCCCGCCATCGTTCCCTTCGCGGACGAGATCGAAATGCGCCCGGTCAGTGAGCGTGGGCATCGGGCACTGTCGTCCCGCGCGCGCGGTCCGCGCGCTTCGGCGTCACGAGCCCGCTGATCGCAATGGCGGTGATCAGAAGATACATGAAGAATCCATACACGCATGCGGGATAACCGAACACGGTTCCCGGTGCCCCCGGCGCGGGGCAGGTGAGCGCGGCCTGACCGAACAGCTCGTGATACGTCAGGACGCCCGAAAATACCAGTCCGAAGCTCGAGACACCGAGAATCGCCTGGAGAGCACGTTTCATGGTCATACGGTTCTCATCGGTCGAAGGTCTGCGTTATCGATAACCGTTCACGCGGCCCAGGTTCGTGAGAATCGCATGAGGCTGCCGTCATACTCCGGCGTGCCGCCTGAAGACCCCTTCATCACTCGTTCACGCGCCCGACCAGCTGCTCGCGGTACACTGCCAATCGAAAGGGAGGCCCTATGGCATCGAGAGCCCATCGGTTGGTGTTCGCGTTGTTGTTCGCGCTCGCTCAGGGCACGGCGACCGCGCGGAATCTCGAGGCACAGGTGCTCGATCCCCGAGCGGGCATCTTTCTGGCGCGCGGCTGCACCGAGTGCCATGGCGTCTGGGCATTGCACCTGCGTGCCAGATCGGACGTCGGCCCCGACCTGACGTTTGCGTACGCGGACGTCCAGGCACGGTTCAACGAGAGCCTCGCCGCATTTCTCTACAATCCGAGCGGCGTGATGCGGCTCTTGCTGGTGGAGCACGTGCATCTGAGTCTCGCGGATCGTGACTCGATCACGCACGTGCTCGAGGGGATCTATCGCGAGCACCGTGCCCAGCTCGACGATGACGCGATTCCGATCGCTGGTGCGGTACCCTGGTGATTCGAGGAGGAGCCATGATAGACGTCATGCTGGAACCGCTGGTCGACGCGCTGGGCGAGGAGTTCCCGATCGAGGCTTCACCGCGGGACCAGCTTCGTGCCGCGCTGAAATACGCCGTTCTCGCGCCTTCGAGTCACAACAGCCAGCCGTGGGTGTTTCGGATCGGCGACGACTACCTCGAGCTGTTCGCCGATCGATCCCGCCGCTTGCCGATCGTCGATCCCAACGATCGCGAGCTGGTGATCAGCTGCGGGGCCGCGTTGTTCACGCTGCGGCTCGCGCTCAGGAACTTCGGGATCGGTGAACACACCGAGATCCTGCCCGATCCCACGAAGCCGGACCTGCTGGCGCGGGTGCGGGTGCGCGGAAGCGCCGCGCCCTCGCCGATCGACCATGCCCTGTTCACCGCCATCCGGATGCGCCACACCGACCGTTCAGCGTACGAGCTGCGAGGCGTTCGTCCCGAGCTGTTGCATGTATTCGCCCACGCCGCAGACACCGAGGGCGCGTGGTTGGTCACACTCGACGATGCGGCCGTGCGAGGACAGGTCGCGGATCTCGTCGGCCTCGCCGACCGTGTGCAGATGTCCGATTCCGGGTTCCGCAAGGAGCTGACCCGATGGCTGCGCCCGAACGCCACGCGCCGTCGCGACGGAATGCCGGGGTACGCGGTCGGCAGGGGCGGATTTTCCTCTATCACCGGCCCGCTCCTCATTCGCCGCTTCGATACGGGCGAGGGCCAAGCGGCGAAGGACGAGGATCTCGTCCGCGGGTCACCGACGCTCGCCGTGCTCGGAACCGCCGGAGAACATCCGCGGGCCTGGCTCGCTTGCGGCCAGGCGCTCGGGCACCTTCTGTTATGCGCGCAGGTCGAGGGTGTGGCGGCATCGTTTCTCAATCAGCCGATCGAGGTGACGCGAGTCCGTCCCTTGCTCGAGATGGTCGTCGGCCACGTGGGACACGCGCAGCTCCTGCTCCGGCTCGGCTACAGCACACACTCTGAGCTCCGTCATACGCCACGGCGTCCGGTTGAGGACGTGATCCAGCCCCTCGTCGGCGCCGCATGAACCGCGTTGCCGGCAAGATTGCCCTCGTTACCGGCGCTGCGATGGGAATCGGCCGCGCGTGTGCCGCGTTGCTGGCGGCGGAGGGCGCGAACGTGGTTCTGACGGACCTGGATCGCGATGCGGGCGAGCATGCAGCCCGAGAACTGTGCCGCGCGGGACGGAGCGCGCGGTTCCTGCCGCATGACGTCGCGAGCGAACCCGATTGGGATCGCGTGATGCACGAGGTCGTCTCGCAGCTCGAGCGCATCGACATCGTGGTCAACAACGCCGGGATAGGCGTCCTGGGCGATGTGGAGCATACCACGCTCGATGCGTGGCATCGCGTGTTACGCGTGAATCTCGACAGCGTGTTCCTCGGCACGCGAGCGGGAGTGCAGGCGATGCGCGCCACTGGACGGGGATCGATCGTCAATATCTCCTCGATCGAGGGTCTGATCGGCGATCCCGATCTCGCCGCGTACAACGCGAGCAAGGGAGCGGTCCGGCTGCTCACCAAGTCGGCCGCCCTGTACTGCGCGCGCGAGAAGCTCCAGATTCGCGTCAACTCGGTGCATCCCGGGTACATCAAGACGCCGATGGTCGAGAATGCAATCCGCGCGGCGCCGGATCCTGGCGCGATGCGGCATCATCTCGAGGCGCTGCATCCCGTGGGGCACCTCGGTGAACCCGAAGACGTTGCGCAAGGCGTGCTGTATCTCGCATCCGACGAGGCCAAGTTCGTCACCGGCTCGGAGCTCGTGATCGACGGCGGCTACACGGCACAGTGAGCTAACCATGCCGCAACTCGATACAACGACCGCGAGCGAGCTCGCGGTCGCGGCACTCGCGGGACTGGCGGTCGGGATCGAGCGCGAGTGGTCGGGGCACGCGAGCGGCCCGGGCGCGCGGTTCGCGGGTGCCCGGACATTCCTCCTGCTGGGCATCCAGGGCGGGCTCGCGGGCTGGCTGATCGGGGGTGGGGAGTTGGTCGCGGGTGTGGTGCTGCTCGCGGCGGGCTGCGCGCTGACGGTTGCGGCGTATGTCATGGCGGCCCGCATCCCGGCGGGGGACCCGGAAACGCCGAGCGTCGCAGGAACAACGGAAGTCGCGGCCCTGGTCGTGCTCGCGCTCGGCGCCGTGGCGGGCCTCGGATTTCCGCTGCTCACGAGCGCGGCTGCCGCGGTCATGGTGCTCGCGCTCGTCGAGAAGACCAGGATTCACGCGGCGATCAAGCGGCTCGGCGAGCCGGAGTTCGTCGCCGCCCTCCAGTTCGCAGTCCTCGCCCTCGTCGTGTTGCCGCTGCTGCCCGAAGGTCCGTTTGGGCCCTACGGGAGCATTCGCCCCCGGGCGTTGTGGACCGCCGTATTGCTGTTTTCGGCGATCAATTTTGCCGGCTACATCGCGCGCCGCGCCGTGGGCCTGAGTCGTGGATACCGGCTTACGGGGCTCGTGGGCGGGCTGGTCTCGAGCACCGCCGTCACGTTGAGCTTTTCGCGGGAAAGCCGGCTCGAGCCGCGTGCCGGACGCGCGCTCGCCGCGGGGGTGGTCGGAGCGTGCACGGTGCTCGGTGTTCGTGTGCTCACGTTTTCCGCGTTACTCAATTTTCCCGTCGCGCTGGCGCTCGTTCCGTACGTCATTCCCGTGCTGCTCATCGGCGCTGGATGGATTGCGCTAGGCTCGCGCCAACAGGATGGTCGCGCGGACGATGCCGAGCCTCCCCAGACGAAGAATCCCCTGGGGTTGTGGGCCGCGATCAAGATGGCGATCGCATTCCAGGCCGTGTTAATCGTGCTTCCCTACATCCAGGAGCTCTGGGGCCCGACGGCCGTGAATGCCACGGCCGCGGTCCTCGGGTTGACCGACATGGACGCGCTGACGTACGCGATGACACGGCTTGCTCCGGTCCATGCCACCGCGGCGGTGGCGGCACAGGGCATCGCCGTGGGGATTCTTTCGAACACGGTGTTTAAACTGACGATCGCGCTGGTCGTTGGGGCCGGCACGTATCGCAAAATGGCGGCCTCAGGTCTGTTTACGTTGGCGCTGGCGAGCGGCGTCGGCTTCTGGATTATGCGTTAGCGGCTTAGGTTTTGAACCATGGCCAACCCGGACTTGCATCGACTTCTCACCGATCTCCACCAGCAGTTGCTCGAGGCACGGTCGGTGGATCCCAAGGACCAGGCCTTGTTGCGTCATCTGGCCGAGGACATACGTGCGCTGACGAAAGCGCGCCCTACCGAGCCTCCCGAGTATGCGATCGTTCGGCAACGCCTGATGGATGGAGTGTCGGCGTTCGAGGCGTCGCATCCCCAGCTGTCCCAGGCGCTGGCGAATGTGATCGATACGCTCGCCCTGTACAACATCTAACGGCTCTCGGCGCGCTGCTTACCCACGGCGGTGACGAGAAACAGCCCCGCCGCTATCGCAATGATGAGCGGTCCACTTTGCTTTCCCCACCGTGCGGCGAGCCATAGGCCCGCGAGCGTAGACGCCAGGGCCACGATCACCGAGATCGTGAACATCCCCGTCAGATCGCGTGCAAGGCGGCGCGCGGTGGCGGCGGGAATGATGATCAACGAGCCCATCAACAGCACGCCCAGGTAGCGCAAACCCAACGCGATCGTGAGCGCGAACGCGAGCAGGTAGAGCAGGTTCAACCGCGGCACGTTGATCCCGGTCGTGAGGGCGACGTCGGGTGAGAGCAGCGTGACAATCATGCGGTCGCGCGCGGCGATCACGAACACGATGACGGCCGCCGCTCCCAGTATGCCCGTTGCCACTTCCCACGTCGGGAGGGTTCCGGGGCCCCCGAACAGCGCATCCATCAATTGGTCGCCGCTCGTGACCAGCGCGCCGATGGCGAGCGCACTGGAAAACACCACGCCGATGATCGTTTCGGTCGCGAGGTGGGTGCGGCGCTCGAGCGCCCAGATGAGAATCGCGCCGAGGCAGAGGGCGACGAGCGCGCCCGTGACGGGATGCAGTCCCAGGAGCAGGGCGAGCCCGATGCCCGGCAACGCCACGTGTGACAGCGCGTCGGCGGCGAGCGTCATGCGCCGCATCAGGGCGAAGCAGCCGAGCAGCCCCGCCGCGACGGCCATGGAGGCCGAAAGTACGATGGCGCTAGGAGGCAGAGTGGTCATGAGTGTAGAAGCTCAGGGGCGTGCCGTAGACCTGCGAGAGGAGCGTGGGCGTCAGCACCTGACGCGGGTTCCCGAAGCAGGTGTGCTCGGGCGAGAGACACAGCACGTTGGTCGCACGCTGCGAGACGATGTTGATCTCGTGCGAGATCATGAGCACTGTGACCCCGTCCTCGGTGCGAAGCCGGTGCACGGTCTCGTAGAGCTGCTCCTGGCCGGGCTCGTCCACGCCGGCGGTCGCTTCGTCGAGCAACAGGACGGTGGGCCTGCCGAGCAGGGCGAACGCGATCAGGAGCCGCTGAAACTGCCCGCCCGACAGCGTGCCGATCAGGCTCCCCGTCACGTCGTTCGAGATTCCCACGCGCTCGAGCGCCTGCTCGACATCACCGCGCGACGCACGGGCGAGGCGCGCGCGCGCCCGGAGCAAGTCGCCGCCGGTGACCGGGAGGTCGCGTTCGAGATCGAGTTTTTGCGGCACGTACCCGAGGCGGG
>Ga0335082_10009987_pt1 | contig 10301 bp, 12 predicted proteins | sample Lox_Sample_41_FD_206718 | JGI IMG/M metagenome (GOLD analysis project Ga0335082, IMG submission 206718) | Soil microbial communities from Loxahatchee National Wildlife Refuge, Florida, United States - Lox_Sample_4.1 | ecosystem: Environmental > Terrestrial > Soil > Wetlands | place: USA...
TCCATGCGGTTCATCGCGTAGCCGAACCCGACTCGCGACTCCGGGTCCGCGAAGCCGAACGAGCCGCCGGCGCCCGAGTGGCCGAAGGCGCCGGAATTGGGGCCGATCGGCTCCGCTTCGGTTCCGTGCTGGAATCCCAGCGCGTGACGGGTGGGCAGCAGCGGGATCACGTTGTCGGGACCGCTCCGCTGCGGGGCGCGCGCGCGATCGATCGCGGCGCGCGAGAGCACCTCGACGCCGTCGAGCGCGCCCCCGCACGCGAGCGCGGTGTAGACCCGCGCGATCCCTCGCGCGCTGCCGTGCCCGTTCGCGGCCGGAATCTCCGCGGCGCGCCAGGCGCGGGAGTTGAACGCCGTCGGCGCGACGAGTGGATTCAGGAACGCCTTCAGCGCGTAGGGCTTCGCGGTCGCGATGATCTCCGCCATCAGGTTGGTCTCGCCGGGCTTCGGCATCGGCGCGGGAACCAGCTCCGCGATGCGCGCGTCGAGCTCGGGAGGCGCGCCGATCGCGAAGTCGGCGCCGAGCGGGCCTGCGATTTCGTCGCGGAAGGTCTGTCCGAGCGACTTGCCGGAGACGCGGCGCACCACTTCGCCGACCAGCCAGCCGAAGCTCATCGCGTGGTAGCCGTGCTGCGTCCCGGGCTCCCACCAGGGCGCCTGCGCCGCGAGCGCCTCGGTCATCGCGGTCCAGTCGTAGAGCGCCTGCGGCGGGAGCGGGGCCTCGACGGCGGGGAGCCCGGCGCTGTGGTCGAGCAGCCAGCGCACCGGGATCCGATCCTTGTCCGCCTGCGCGAACTCCGGCCAGTAGCGCGCCACGGGCGCGTCGAGATCGAGCTTGCCCTGGTCGGCGAGGCGATGCGCGCAGAGCGCCGTCATTCCCTTCGTCGTCGAGAAGAGATTGACGAGCGTGTCACCAGTCCAGGGTCGAGTCCGCGCCGCATCCGCGGTCCCGGCGAAGAGGTCGACCACGGAGTGCCCCTCGATGGTCACTGCGACCGCGGCACCGAGCTCTTCGGGATTCGCCGCCTGCTCCGCGAAGACCTCGCGCACGCGCCGGAAGCGCGCATCGCAGCTGCCCTGGACCGCCCGCTCGTTCGCCATCGCCTGCCTCCGTCCGAGTCCGCGAGATTAGGCCATCGTCCGGCCCGGAGGCGCTCGCGACGGCCGGGTAGATCACGCTCAGCCGACCAGCCGCGCCAGCGCGAAGGCCGCCGCCGCGGCGATGCAGCCGATCGCGGTGGTCTGGAGCGCACTGCGCGCCGGGGGCGCGCCGGTGAAGCGGGCCTTCACGTAGCCGAAGACGGCGAGCGCAGTCACCGTGACGGCGATCGAGAGCGAGAGCGCGCGCGGGATCCCCTCCGCCGCGAAGTAGGGCGCGAGGGGGATGAGCCCGCCCGCCACGTAGGAGCCGGCGATGGTGGCGGCGCTCGAGAGCGCGACGCGCGGGTCCGGAGCTTCGAGGCCGAGCTCGTAGCGCATCATGAAGGCGACCCACGCGCTCGGCCGACGTCGGAAGGCGGCGACGATCGGGCTCACCTCCTCGGGAGCGAGCCCGTATTCGCCGAACAGCTCCTCGATCTCCTGCACCTCGGCCTCGGGCTTCTCGACCACCTCCCGGCGCTCGCGCGCCAGCTCGCTCGCGTAGTGCTCGGCGTCGCTGCGCGCCGCCAGATAGCCGCCGAGGCCCATCGCGATCGATCCCGCGGCCACCTCGGCGAGGCCCGCCGTCACGATGACGTGGCTCGAGGCGACCGCGCCCGAGAGGCCGGCCGCGAGCGCGAACGGCACCGTGAGCCCGTCGGACATGCCGATCACGACGTCGCGCACGACGCGGCCGCCGGTGAAGTGCGACTCGGTGTGGGGCGTGGTCGGCATCTGTCCCTCCCCATCGGGCGCGCGGCGCGCGAAGTCCGAACCCGTCGGCCGCCCGGCGGCTAGAAGCGGTCGCTCGGCCAGAAGCAGAAGCGCTCGGGCGGGACGAGGCGCCGGAGCCAGGCGTCGGCGTCCTCGCCGGGACGCAGCGGCTCGCCCAGACGACGCGCCAGCGCTTCGGCGTCGAGACACTGCAGCATCGCGCCGCGCTCCTCGAAGCTGCGCACCTCCACGCCGCGCGCGCGAAGCGCATCGTAGAGCGGTGCGTCCGGCGGCGTCGGCGCGACCAGGAGCTTGCGCAGCTCGGACGACGGGCGCTCTGGACGCTCGAGAGGGTCATCCGCGCGCGGCGCGAGCAGCCCCGCGACGAGATCCGCCAGATCGTCGACCGCGTCGGGCCGTCGCGCCCACTCCCCCACCATGAAGAATCCCTCGAGGACGAAGCTTCGGACGTAGGCGGAGAGGCCGCGCGCGTCCCGCGCGACCGAGAATTCCTCGCGAGGGTTGCCCGCGAGCGCCAGGCTGCCGCGCCACAGGGCGGCGTCGCGGACCACGGTGCCGTCGAAGGGCGCGGAGTACGCGGCGTAGAGCGCGACGACCTCCTCCGCGTCGCGCGCCCGCTCGAAGGGCGCGCCGCGGCGCCCGGGCGCGGGCCGCGCGGTCGCCTCGCCGCGCACCAGGAGCGGGCGCGTCCGCGGGAGCAGCTGCCAACCGAGGCGCCCGTAGAAGGCGTGGCGCGCCGCGAAGAGCAGCGACAGCTCCATGCCGCGCTCGCGCATGGCGCGGAGGCTGCGCTCGAGGACCGCGCTCGCGAGGCCGCCCGCTCGCGCCTCGGGTCGGGTGAAGACGCTCCCGACCCCTCCCGTCGGCACTGCCGCGCCGCGCAACCGCAGCGGGCGCGGAAAGATCTGCACGCACGCGACCAGCCGGGCGTCCTGCTCCGCGACCCAGACGTTCTCGTCGGCGAAGCTCGGGTCGTGCTCGATCGGGCGGCGGAAGAAGTCGCGGCCGCGCCACCCGTCGCGCATCTCCCAGCCATCGAGCAGCGCGAGCCACGCCTCGCGTTCCTCGCGGCGCAGCGTGCGGATCGTCAAGGGAGTCACGGCGGCGGCTATACTGCCGCCGATGTCGCAGGCGCGCACGCTCTACAAGGCGGGCATCGACCACTTCGCGCACGGGCGCTACGGCGAGGCGATCGAGGCCTACCGGAAGGCGCTTGCGATCGACGCGCAGCTCGCGATGGCGTGGAACGGGCTGGCGATGGCGCTCGCGCGCGACGGCGACCTCGACGCCGCGATCTCCGCCGCCCGTCGCTACGTGGAGCTCGAGCCCGAAGAGCCGCTCGCGCACACGAGCCTCTCGATGCTCTACCAGCAGGCGGGTCGCATCCCCGAGGCCGAGGAGGAGAAGGCGCTCTCGATGCGACTGCAGATGCGCCGCCGGGAATAGGCTCGCGACTCACGCTTCGGGCGGCGAGCACCTCGACTCCGAGCGCGCGGTTCCTGCGCCCTCAGATTTCGTCGCTCGCCTATCCCCGGCGCGCCGCAGACGCGCGCGCATCGCGAGCGCCAGGAGCGCCGCGGCGGCGGCCGCATGCGAGGCGCCCGCGTCGGGCTCGGGGAGCCGCGCGAGCCAGGCCTCGACCTGGCCGGCGGGGTCGGTGCCGAATCCCACGATCGTATTGCCGTCGGCGGAGACGCCGGTCGCGGGACCGACCGCCCACCCCGTGAGGTCGAGGTGCAGATCGTTCGCCAGCACTGTCGCGAGGCGGCGCATGCCGTTGGTCGCGTCCCAGACGAAGGCCTCGTCGGTCGGGCCGAGGCCGAAGCTCCCGGCTCCGACGACGACCGAGCCGTCGGCGCTCGCGGCGAAGGCAGTGGCCGGCGCGTTGCTCAGGCTCGTCATCATCCCGTCGGCTGCGGTCCAGCGCACCGCGTTCCCGCCGAACCCGCTCGAGCCGTATCCGACCGCCACGTTGCCGTCTCCCGAGACCGCGTTCGCGCTGCTCTGGAAGGCGCCGTCCGCGAGGTCTCCGAGCCCCTGGATGCCGTCGACCGCGGTCCAGCGAAGCGCCTCGTAGGCGCCGTTGTTGGAGCTTCCGTGGCCGACGACGACCCGGCCGTCGGCGGAGACTCCCTGCGCGGCGCTGTCGGTCCCGCCCGCGAGGAAGTTCGGATCCGCGAGCGGCTGCATTCCCCCGCTCTCGGTCCAGCGAAACGCGTTGCGCGCCAACGCAATGCTCCAGCCCACGATCACCGAGCCGTCCGCGGAGGCCGCCTCTGCCTCGCTCGACGCGCCGGGGCCGAGCGCTCCGAGGGCCTCGAGGCCGCCCGCGGTCGTCCATCGATACGCCTGGGGCGAGCCCTGGGTCATCCCTCCGACGACCGTCGAGCCATCGGCGGAGACTCCATTGCATGTCGCAAACGAGGCGCCGGGGAGGAGGCCGAGGCCTTGCATCCCCGCCGCAGTCCAGCGGAACGGCTCCTGGTCGGAGACGTCGGAGCCGCTCGTGCCGACCACCACGCGCCCGTTGGCGGAGACGCCGAAGGCCCGGCTCTGGGTGGCGCCGCCGGGGAGGTCGCCGAGCCCGATGAAGAGCTGAGCGCCGGCTTCGCCCGCGGCGAACAGCGTCGGCAGAGCGAGGGAGACGATGCGCGCCCACCGCACGCTCGGATGCTAGCTCGGGTCGTCGACGGAGCGCTGATCTAGACTCGGCGCAGCGGGATCTGGAGCGCCGAGGAGAACCCATGGCGGACGCACCGAAGTCCTTCTTCCTTTCCCCCGAGGTTCACGACTACGCGCTGCGCCACGGCACCCAGCCGGACGCCGTGCAGCGCGAGCTGATCGAGGAGACGCGGAGGCTCGGCGGCATCTCGATGATGCAGGTCGCTCCGGAACAGGGCGCCTTCCTCACCGTCCTCGCCCGCGCGATCGGCGCGCGGCGCGCCGTCGAGGTGGGCACCTTCACGGGCTACTCCTCCCTCTGCATCGCGCGCGGCCTGCCCGAGGACGGGAGGCTCCTGTGCTGCGACGTCAGCGAGGAGTGGACCTCGATCGCGCGGCGCTTCTGGGAGAAGGCGGGCGTCGCCCACAAGATCGAGCTGCGGCTGGCGCCCGCGGCGGAGACGCTGCGCGCGCTGCCCGAAGGCGAGCGCTTCGATCTCGCCTTCATCGACGCCGACAAGCCGGGATACCCGACCTACTACGAGGAGATCCTGAAGCGCATGCGGCCGAACGCCCTGATCCTGGTGGACAACGTCCTCTGGTTCGGCAACGTGGCGAAGCCCGAGGCACAGGACGAGCAGACCAACCACATCCGCGCGTTCAACGACAAGGTGGCCGCCGATCCGCGCGTCGACGTGGTCATGCTGGCGATCGCCGACGGCGTGAGCGTGATCCGGAAGCGCTGAGGGCGGAGGTGATGTCGATGCGCGTCCCGCTCGGGCTCGCGCTCGGCTGCGCGGTCGCGGCGGCGACCGCGTGGGCGCAGGCGCAGCCCCGCTGCGCAATCGACGCGATGGGCAACACCTACTGCGCGGCGCGGCCGGGCGGGAGCGCCGTCGTCTCGGGCCTCGGCACGGTGGTCTGCGCGCCGGGGCAGTGCGTGATGGACGCGCAGAACACCGGCTGGCACTGCTCCGCGCGCGAGGGCGGCTGGGCGCGGATGGATCCGGAGGGACCGCGCTGCGAGGATGGCTGCGTAGATCCCACCGCCGACCAGTGCCGTCAGCGCTAACTCCCCGTCTCCAAAGTCGATTTCTTGCCTCCTTGACGCAGGCTCGATTACGAGTTAGTAAATGATCACTAATGAAGAATGCTCCCATCACCGCAATTCCTTCCGAGCCGGGCGCGCGCCACCGCCCGCGCGCAGAGGAGCGCCGCGACCAGATCCTTCGCGAGGCCGCCCTCTGCTTCGGCACGAGCGGCTTTCGCGGCACCACGACCCGCGACATCGCAGGCCGCGTGGGGATCACCGAGGCGGCCCTCTATCGCTACTTCCCAAGCAAGGAGGCGATCTACGCCGCGATCCTCGACAAGCGGCTCGCCGCCCCCGATCCGATCGAGCCCCTCGAGCCCTTCGCGCGCGCCGGCCGCGACCGGGAGGTCCTGACGCGGCTCGCCCTGGCGCTCTTCCGCAGCGTGTCGGACGACCCGTCGACGCTGCGCCTGATCCTCTACTCGGCGCTCGAGGGCCACGAGATGGCGCGCCCGTTCCAGGAGAAGCGCATCCGCAGGCTCCGCGACTTCCTGTCGCAGTACATCGAGCGCCGGGCGCGCGAAGGCGCCTTCCGGGGGGTGGACCCGGTGCTCGGCGCGCGCGCCTTCATCGGCATGGTGGTCGACTACCTGATCGTCCGCGAGATCTTCGGGCAGCGCGACCAGTATCCGCAGCCTCCCGAGGAGGTCGCAGCGACCTTCGTGTCGATCTTCCTCGACGGCATCCGGGTGGGACGCGATGGCTGAGGCGGCGGTCGTCAGCGGCGGCGTGCGCCTGCGCGCGCGGCCGATCGCGATCGGCGCGATCGCGCTCGCGCTGGCGATCGCGGGGGGAACCTACGCCTTCTCGCTGCGCGGGCTCGAGCGCACCGACGACGCCTTCGTCGAGGGGCACATGGTCTTCCTGTCGCCGCGCGTCGCCGGCCAGGTGGCCGAGGTGCTGGTCGACGAGAACCAGCACGTCAAGGCCGGACAGCCGCTCGTGCGGCTCGACCCCGCCGACTTCGAGGTGAAGGTCGCCCGCGCGCAGGCCGACCTCGACGCCGCCCGCAACCGCATGGCGCAGTCCAGCGCCGGCAGCGAGGCCGCCGCCGCGCAGCGCCGCGCGGCGGAGGTGCAGCTTCGCCACGCCGAGCAGGAGTTTGCGCGAGCGAGGAGCCTCTTCGACACGCACGTCGGCAGCCAGACCGCCCTCGACGCGGCGACGGCGGCGCGCGACGGGGCTGCCGCCGACGTGCGCGCCGCCGAGCAGCGCGAGCAGGCCGAGCGCGCCGCGCTCGGCAACGAAGCGCCCGTGCGTCAGGCGGAGGCGGCGCTGCGCGAGGCGGAGCTCGCGCTCGAGCACTCGGTCGTGACGGCGCCCTTCGACGGCGTGATCGGCAAGCGCAGCGTCGAGCTCGGGGCCAACGTCTCCCCCGGCCAGCCGCTCTTCGCGCTTGCCGACGACTCCGGGAGCTGGGTCACCGCCAACTTCAAGGAGACCCAGATCGGCCGCATGAAGCCCGGCGATCCGGCCGAGGTCCGCGCCGACGCCTTCCCGGGCGTGGTCTATCGCGGGCGGGTCGAGTCGCTCGCTCCAGCGACCGGCGCCAGCTACGCGCTCCTCCCGCCCGACAACGCCACCGGCAACTTCACCAAGGTCGTCCAGCGCGTGCCTGTGCGGATCGCCCTCGAGAGCGCCGAGGGCCGCGGCGCGACCGCAGCGAGCGGCGGCGCCAGGCCGTGGCTTCCGGTCGGGCTCTCGGTCTATGTCAGCGTTCGCGTCCGCTGAGGCGGGCTTCGCGACGAGCCGCTCCGACCAGGGCCTGGATCTCCGCACCTGGATCATGATCGTCGGCGTGATGCTGGCGACGATCCTCGAGATCCTCGACACCAGCATCGTCAACGTCGCGCTGCCGAGCATGATGGGCAATCTCGGCGCGACCGTGGACGAGATCTCGTGGGTGGTGACCAGCTACATCATCGCCAACGTGATCGTGATCCCGATGACGAGCTGGCTGGCGGCGCGCTTCGGGCGCCGCCGCTACTTCGTCGGCTCGATCCTGCTCTTCACCGTGGCCTCCGCGCTCTGCGGTCTCGCGCGCAGCCTCCCCGAGCTCGTGGTCTTCCGGGTCATCCAGGGGGTCGGCGGGGGCGCGCTGCTCGCCACTGCGCAGACGATCCTGGTCGAGACTTTTCCCCCGCAGCGGCAGGGCACCGGGCAGGCGATCTTCGGCATGGGCGCGATGCTGGGACCGAGCCTGGGGCCGACGCTCGGCGGCTGGCTGACCGATCGCTGGTCGTGGCCCTGGATCTTCTACGTGAACGTCCCGCTCGGCATCGCCGCCGCGCTGGTCTGCGCCAGCTATCTGGCCGACCCGCGCCCCGGCACGGTGCGGCGCGCCGAGCGCGTCGACTGGCCGGGCATCGCGCTCCTGATCGTCGGCGTCGGCGCGCTGCAGACCCTCCTCGAGCGGGGCAACCGACTCGACTGGTTCGAGAGCGACTTCATCACGGGGCTCGCGGTGACCGCCGCGGTGGCGATCGCGCTCTTCGTCTGGCACGAGCTGCGCGCGGAGCACCCGGTCGTCGACCTCCGCGTCTTCCGCCACCGCGCGCTGCAGGTCGGCTGCGTCTATGGCGTCGCGATGGGCGTCGGGCTCTACGGCAGCGTCTTCCTCTTCCCGCTCTTCACCCAGCAGCTCTTGCGTTGGAACTCCTGGCAGTCGGGCATGGCGATCCTCCCCTCGTCGATCGCGACGGCGATCGTCATGTCCTTCTCGGGCCGGCTCGTGTGGCGGCTCGGACCGGCTCCGCTCTTCGGCGTCGGCGTCGCCGTCTTCGTGCCCGCGCTCTACGGGATGAGCCATTGGACGCTGCAGAGCGGCTGGTGGGACCTCTTCTGGCCGCAGATCGGGCGCGGCGCGGCGCTCGGGCTCATGTTTGCGCCGCTCTCGGTGTCGACGCTGCGCGCGCTGCCCCCCGCCGAGATCCTGCAGGGCGCCGGGCTCTACAACCTCTTCCGGCAGACCGGCGGGAGCCTCGGCATCGCAGCGCTCGCCACCCTGGTCGACCACCGGAGCGCGCTCCACAAGGCCTACCTCGCCGAGGCGGTGACGCCGTTCTCGGAGGCGACGCAGCAACGGCTCTCGTCTATCGCGGCGGGGCTCGCGCAGCGCGGCCTCTCGCCCGCCGAGGCACACGCGGGCGCGCAGCACGTGCTCGACCAGATCCTCGCCGCCCAGTCCTCGGTGCTCGCGTTTCGCGACTGCTATCTCGCGATCATGGGACTCTTCATCCTGCTGATCCCGCTCGTGCCGCTGCTCCGGAGGCCGCCCCTCGATCCCACGCCACGAACGGCGAGCGCGCTCGAGCACGGCGAAGCGGTATGATCGCGGCCCTCGATGCCGATCTCTCCCTATCTCGAGCGGCTGCGGAAGCGGGTCGGCAAGACGCTCCTCCTGGTCCCCTCGGCGACGGCGGTGATCCGCGATGAGCGCGGCCGCGTGCTGCTCGCCCGCCACGGCGAGTCGGGCGGCTGGAGCACGATCGGGGGTGCCGTCGAACCGAACGAGCCGCCCGCCGATGCAGTCGTGCGCGAGGTGTGGGAGGAGACCGGCCTCCTGGTCGAGCCGCTGCGCGTGCTCGGGGTCTACGGCGGTCCCGAGTTCGAGGTCGTCTACGGAAACGGCGATCGCGTCTCGTACCTGACCACCGCGTTCGCCTGCCGGGTGGCGCGCGGCGAGCCCCGCCCCGACGGCGTCGAGACCGTCGAGCTCGGCTGGTTCGCCGAGCCGGAGCTCTCGGCGCTCGGCCTTCCGCCGTGGGCGCGCCTGGTGCTGCACGACGCCTTCCGCGATGCGCCCGAGGTGCGCTTTCGCGCGGCGAGCTGGCGGCCGCCCCGCGCCTAGGTGGCAGCGCGACCGGATCACGCGACGAAGGCGAGCCCGCACTCCGGACACTCCTGCGCGTCGGGGGCCACCGCCGCACCGCAGCCAGGGCAGGACTCGCCATCCGCCGAGCTCTCCACGACCTCCGCGGGCAGGTCGGGCACCTGGGTGCGCGCGAACTCCGCGTCGACGCGGGCCGCGGCCTCGGCGTCCTCGCCCCGCACGTAGAGCGTGCAGCGCACCGCGCCCATCCCGCGGCCCTGTACGCGGCGGTCGTCCTGGTCAGGAAGCTCCACGCGCGACGGGATCCCCTCCTCGGCGAGCCGCTCGGCCAGCCCCTCGATCCAGCGGACCTCGGCGTTGCGCAGCTCGACTAGGGCCTCGAGCGGCGGAAGCTCCGCCACCGGCGCGGTCATGGACGCACGCGCCTCGGCGTCGAGGGCCACCCCGCACTCGACGCAGATCCGCACGCTGGCCACGTACTCCTCGCCGCAGCGCGGGCAGGTCTTGTGCATCGACACCATGCTGCGTCCTCCCTCAGGTGTCCCCGGCGATCCGCCGATGCCTCTTCGAGGACCGATGGGTCCGCGAGGTGCACGCCATGCGCAACGCCTTCTTCTTCCTGTTCCTGATCGCCGCGGTGTGGCTGGGGATCGAGGTCATGAACAACGGGGTCTCCGGGACCCTCGACGGGTTCTTCGGCCGCGCCGCGACCACGTCGCGCGCGGCCCCGGAGCCGACCCTGCCCCAGCGCGCCGGCCAACGCGTCGACTCCGCCCTTCGCGCGGGCGAGGCGCGCGTCGAGCGCGGCAGCTCCGAGTAGGGAGCGCGGCTCATCCCGCGC
>Ga0335082_10009988_pt1 | contig 10300 bp, 10 predicted proteins | sample Lox_Sample_41_FD_206718 | JGI IMG/M metagenome (GOLD analysis project Ga0335082, IMG submission 206718) | Soil microbial communities from Loxahatchee National Wildlife Refuge, Florida, United States - Lox_Sample_4.1 | ecosystem: Environmental > Terrestrial > Soil > Wetlands | place: USA...
GCTCAGACAGAACTAGGGCCCGGTCGCCCGGGCCCCGAATCCGTTCCCCGCCAAGAACAGAAGCGCGGGCCTACTGCTTGAGCTTCGAGTGGGCCTCGACGTCGTCGCCGTCGTCGTCCGACGCGTCGCTCGTCGCCTGCTTCAGCTTCGAGTGCGCCTCGACCTCGTCGTCCTCAGACTCGAGCTCTTCCTCGATCTTCCGTTCGTCCGACACTGAACTACCTCCTCGATCACAAAACCAGGGACGCCCACAAGACGGCTGAGCGATGAGAAATCTTCCCTTCCGTCTCCCCCTCCCGTCAAATGCTGAGATCCTCGGCCTGTGAGCGCTTCGCTGACCGCCCGGCTCGGAGAGTCGCTCGAGGCGTTCCGGGGCGTCGTCGGCAACCCGAACATCCGGAGGGTGCAGCTGGCCTTCGCCGGCTCGGTGACGGGCAGCTACGCCTACGGGATCGCGATCGCGGTGTTCGCCTACCGCGCCGGCGGCGTCACGGCGGTCGGCGGGCTGACCGCCGTCCGGCTCGCGCTCGGCGCCGTCGTGGCGCCATTCGCCGCGTCGTTCGCCGACCGCCATCGCCGCGAGCACGTGATGCTGGCTTCGGATCTCGTGCGCGTTGCGACGGTCGGCACCGCGGCGGTCGCTGCGCACCAGCACTGGTCGCCGTACGTCGTCTACGCGACCGCCCTGCTGACGACGGTCGCCGGCACGGTGTTCCGGCCGGCCGAGGCGGCGCTCCTCCCGACGATTGCGCGCTCGCCCGACGAGCTCACCGCCGCCAACGTCTCGTCGAGCACGATCGACAGCGTCGGCTCGTTCCTTGGCCCGGCCCTCGGGGCGTTCCTGCTCGCGCTCGCGAGCACGGCACTCGTGTTCACGTTCACCGCAGCGACCTTCGCGTGGAGCGCGGTGATGATCGCCCGGGTCAGGTCGTCACGGCCGCCGCTTGCCGTGGACGAGGATCACGAGGAGCACCACGGGCTGCTCGGCGGCGTGCGCGCGATCCGCGCCGAGCCGCGTCTCCGGCTGCTGATCGGGCTGTACGGAGCACAGACGCTCGTCGCGGGGGCGCTCGGCGTTCTGGTGGTCGTCACCGCGCTTCGCCTGCTCGACCTCGGCAATGCGGGCGTCGGGATCCTCGAGGCGGCGAGCGGCATCGGCTCGATCATCGGTGCCGGAGTGATGTTCGCGCTGCTCGCCCGGAAGCGACTAGGCGAGGACCTTGCGCTCGGAATCTTCCTGTGGGGGGCGCCGCTGGTGGTCGCCGGACTCGTCGTGAGCACCCCGGTCGCGGTGGCAGCGTTCGGCCTGGTCGGGCTCGGCAACACGCTCGTGGACGTCTCGGCGATCACGCTGCTCCAACGCGCGACGCCGACCGCGGTCGCCGCACGGGTCTTCGGCGTGCTCGAGAGCACGATGGTCGCCGCAATGGCCGTCGGCGCCCTGCTCGCTCCGGGGCTCGTCGGAGTCCTCGGTCCACGCGGGGCGCTGATCGCCACCGGCGGCCTCCTGCCGGTGCTCGTCGCCCTGAGCTGGCGGCAGCTGCGCGTGATCGACGCCGGGGCGGGTGTCGACGACCGCATCATCGAGGCGCTCCGTGGCGTGCCGTTCCTCGGCCCGCTTCCGCTCGCGACGCTGGAGTTCCTCGGCGCCCGCGTCGTGCCGGAGACGCTGGCCGCCGGTGCGACGCTCTTCCGGCGCGGGGACGAGGGCGACCGTTTCTACATCCTCACGGCGGGCTCGATCGAGATCGCCCTGGAGGACGGCGCCAAGCGCGAGGATGCGCCGGCGTACGTAGGCGAGATCGCGCTGCTGCAGGACGTGCCGAGGACGGCGACGGTCGAGGCGGCGACCGAATGCGAGCTCTGGGGCCTCGAGCGAGACGACTTCCTCGCCGCCGTGGCCGGCCACGCCGGCAGCTCGGGAATCGCGCAGGACGTCGTGGCCGCCCGCCTCGGCGTCGCCCCCGGCGTCGCCTAGTTACAGATCAGGGTGCGTCCTTTACGATGGCGGACATGGCAGCGCCGATCGAGCTTCTGAAGCACGTTCCGCTGTTCGCACGTGTCGACGACCGCGGGTTGAAGCTGCTCGCGACGACGTTCACGGAGCGCTCGTTCACGGAGGGGATGCAACTGACGACCGAGGGCCAGGGCGCCGCCGGGTTCTTCGTGATCGAGAGCGGCACTGCGCTCGTGACCGTCGACGGCGCCGAGCGCCGGTCGCTCGGACCGGGCGACTACTACGGCGAGATCGCGCTGGTCGACGGCGGGGTGCGCACAGCGACGATCACCGCGACGTCGGACGGCAAGGCCTACGGCCTGACCGCCTGGCAGTTCAGGCCGCTCGTCGAGGAGAACACGACGATCGCCTGGCCGCTGCTCGAGGCGCTGGCGGCCCGCATCCGCCAGATCGAACGCTCGAACTGAGGACTTAGAGCTCGAGCTCGAGGCCGTCGTAGGCCTGCTCGAAGCGGTCATCCAGCGGACGCTCGGCCGGCCGGTGCGTCAGCAAGAGCCGATCGGCGCCGGACGCGCGAAAGGCTTCGTCCGCCTCGTCGGCCGCCAGGTGCCCGCGCGTGCCGCCTTCCGGGTTCGGCTGGAGCAGCGTCGCTTCGCAGAGAAAGAGGTCGGCGTCGCGCGCCAGCCCGACGAGCGCGTCGGTCGGCCCGCTGTCGGCCGAGTAGGCGAGCGTCGTCCCGTTCGCCGAGACGCGGAAGCCGAACGCGAGCATCTCGTAGTGCAGGACGCGGTGTGCGACGACCCGCTGGCCGGCGGCCTCGAACGGCTTCTGATCCTCGTACTCGTGGATCTGGAACGTCTCCTCGAACATGTTCGGTTGTCCGAGCTCGACGCCGAAGCGCGCGAGCGTCTCGGTTCCGCCGGGCGGGAGCCAGAGCTCCGGTTGCGGCTCGTCGGTGGCCGGGCCGAACTTCAGCCCCCACACCCACGGCACGACGTCGCCCCAGTGGTCGAGATGGAAGTGCGAGATCACGATCGCGTCGACGCGCGGCCACCCTTCCGCAGCACGCAGACGCGGAAGCACCCCCGGGCCGCAGTCGAGAAGCAATCGCCCGCCGCCGCTCTCGACGATGTATCCCGATTGCGCGCCGCCCGGATTCGGCCACGCCGGGGAGCATCCTGCGACGATCAGCTTCACCGGCGAATAGTGCCCGACCGTCTACACCGAGTCGGCGGCAAGGCGCTCCGAGAGCGCCTTCAGGACGCTCGCCTGGACTGACGGCATCTCCTTCGTCACGCGCGCGAACGACCGCGCCGTGAGGATGAGGAGGTACGAGTCCGAGGTCGTCGTCACGGTCGCGGTGCGCGGGCCGCCGGAGATCAGCGCGATCTCGCCGAGAAAGTCGCCTGCACCGAGAAGGTTGACGCGGCGTCCGTTCTTCGTCACCTCGGCGGTGCCGTCGACGAGAACGACGAACTCGCGTCCCATCTCCCCCTCGCGCGTCAGTGCTCTGCCCTTGGGCATCTCGATCTCGTCCAGCTCCGTCACCAGCCGGTCGAGCTCCTTCTTCGAGCAGCGGGAGAAGAGCGGAACCGCCTGGATCAGCTCACGCTTCCGGTCCTTGCGAAGCCGCATTGCGCGATCATGCAGCACCCGCCGCGCGCGGGCAAGGCGCTTCTGATTTACGCTCCATGCGGTGGCGGACGACGACGAGAGCTTCGACGTGGTCGTCATCGGCGCCGGGATCGTCGGTCTCGCCACGGCCAGGGCGCTGCTCGTCAAACGCCCCGCTCTCAGGCTTGCGGTGCTCGAGAAGGAGCCTCGCCCCGGGATGCACCAGACCGGGCACAACTCCGGCGTCATCCACTCGGGCATCTACTACACGCCGGGCTCGCTGAAGGCGCGGCTCTGCATCGAGGGCAAGCGCAAGCTCGAGCTGTACGCGGCCGAGCGCGAGATCCCGTTCCTCGCGTGCGGGAAACTGATCGTCGCGCTCGACGCGAGCGAGCTTTCCAGGCTCGACGAGCTCCACCGGCGCGCCGTCGCGAATGGTGTGGACGGCCTCCGGATCCTCACCGGCGACGAGTTGCGCGAGGTCGAGCCGAACGCAGCCGGCCTGCGGGCGCTCCACGCCCCGCGCACCGGCATCGTCGACTACGGCGCGGTGACCCGCGCGTACGCGGCGGACGTCGAGGCCGCAGGCGGCCGGATCCTGACCGGCCGGGACGTGCTGCGGTTCGAGCCTGCGGCGCGCGAGGTGCAAATCCATACGAGCAACGGCCCGCTCCGCGCGGGAGCGGTGATCGGGTGCGCCGGCCTCCAGTCCGACCGCGTTGCTCGGCTCGCCGGGGCGAAGCCGCCCGTGCGCATCGTCCCGTTCCGCGGCGACTACTACACGCTCGGCAAGGAGACCGAAGGGCTCGTACGCGGGCTCCTCTACCCCGTGCCGGATCCCGCCTTCCCGTTCCTCGGCGTCCACTTCACGAAGCGGCTCGACGGATCGGTCGTCGCCGGCCCGAACGCGGTGCTCGCGTTTTCGCGTGAGCGTTACCGCCGCGCGGCGCTCGACGTGCGGGACGCGGCGAGCGCGCTCGCCTACCGGGGGTCCTGGCGTTTCTTCGCGCGGCACCTCCGGACGGGCGCCGCCGAGCTCCACCGCGACTTCTCGAAGCGCGCCTTCGTCCGCGACATGCAGCGCTACGTGCCCACCGTCCGCGGCGACGACGTGACCTTCGGCCCGACGGGGATCCGCGCTCAGGCGCTCGGGCGAGACGGCAAGCTCGTCGACGATTTCCTGATCGTCGGCACCGACCGGATGATGCACGTGCTCAACGCGCCGTCGCCGGCGGCGACGGCGTCGCTCGCGATCGGCGACGAGCTCGCCGATCGCGCTCTTCGCGACGTGATCACTTCGTCTTGATCGTGATCGAACGGGCCGGAGCCTGCACGGTGACAAACCATGCGGTCACGCCCTTGATGTTCTGCGCATCGATCGCATTCACCGTCGCCTTCACCTTGATGCGCTTGTAGGTCTGGAGCAGGGCCAGGCCCTGCTTCGTCACCTTGACCTTGACGGAGGCGATCCTGTGAACGGCGATCTTGAACTTGCCGGTGCCCACGGTCACGGTGTGGAGCGGCGGGTCCTTCTTCGATCCCTTCGGCTTCTTCCCCTTGACACGCACCTGGAGCACCAGTGTCCCCTGGCACGTCTTCACGGCCGGCTCGGGACAGCTCAGGGTGAAGTGCACGTAGCCCTTCGGGTCGACCGTGCTCTGCCCGGTCAGCACCTGCACGAGCACGACATGCGAGCCGCCGGCCGGCTGCTTGGCCGGAATCTGAGTGGGGACCTGCTGCGGCGGCCCTTGCTGGGCGACCGGCGGCGGCGGCGACGGCACGTCGTCGTCGCGGATCGTCATCGTTCCGCTCGCGTCGCTGATCGTCGCGTTGCTCGGCTTCGTGAGCGTGAAGGTGAACGACCTGCTTCCGTTCACCTGAGTGTCGTTGTTGATCGGCACCTGAACCGTCTTCGACGTCTGCCCGGGGGCGAACGTGAGCGTGCCGCTGACCGACGTGTAGTCGCTCCCCGCCTTCGCGGTACCGTCGACGGTGGCGTAGTTCACGGTGATCGTGTTCGTCGAGGCCGGCACGAGCGAGACCACCGCCGGAATCGAGCCCGCCGACTCGAGAGCCGAGGCGTCGGCGATCGACAGCACCGGAGGGCTCGCCGGCGGGACGACCGTCACGGTGATGTTCGCCGCCGCCACGGGCACGGCCGTCGTCGTCTGAATCGCGATCGTGAACGTCAGCGGCGTGTTGCTCGTGCCGGTCGCGGGATTGACCTGGACATTGATCGTCTTTGTGCCGAACGTCCCGGCGTCCCAGTGCAGCGCGCCCGACGCGCTCGTGTAGTAGGCCGGGGCTGTCGCCGTCCCGTCCTGCGTCTGCCACTGCATGTCCACCGCGACCGGCTTCGGAACTTGCACGACCGGCGGGTTGAGCGTGATGTTGATCGGCACCGAGACCGGCGACCCGCCCGCCGCGGGCTGCGGAATCGGTGCGGGGGTTGCGAACTGGTACGAAGGCAGCGTGTCCGTGCCGACGCTCGAGGGCTGCGCGATGGTGCACGTCGTGCTCTGGGCGCCACCCAGGAGCGTCGTGTGCTGCGGGTTCGACAGCGTGACCGTGAAAGTGCGGCTCCCCTGCGGCGGGTTCTCGTTCGTCTGGATGGTGATCGCCCCGTCGCGCGACCCCGCCGGGACCGTCGCGGTGCCGGTGCCGCCGTTGTAGTCGCCGGAGGTCGCCGATCCGTTTGCGGTCGTCCACGTGACGGTTGCAGGGATCGGACTCGCGTACGACGTCCGCAGCGGGATCGTCGCGACCGTTCCCCCGGTGACCGTTCCGCACTGCGTCGAGATCCCGGTGACGGGCGGCGCCGAGGACTCGGTGATCGTCCCCGTCTCCGATGTCGTCGCACCGCCCTGGAAGCTCGCACCCTTGGGGTTCGAGATCGTCATCGTGAACGTCTTGTCGTAGCCGTAGACGTTGTCGTTGATTCCCTGGACCTTGACGTCGACGACGTTCGTGCCGGGTGCGAACGTGAGCGTGCCGCTCTGTGCGCCACTCGACGGCTGCGTCACCTTGTAGTCTGCGCCGAGCTTCGCTCCCCCGTCACCGCTGCCGTCAGTGAGTGCGTAGTCGACCTTGATCTGGTGATTCGGCGGTGCGTTGGCCCCACCCGCAAGCGTGATCTGGAAGTCGATCGTCGCGCCGCCGGCCTCGCTCACGCTGGCGTTCGCGGGATTCGATGTGAGCCCCACGATCCGCCAGTCGTCATCGACGATCGCCCCGGTCCCCGAGGTCGTGCCACCGAGGGCAACCGAGTCCGTCGTGTCGGCGGCGAAGGTCGCACCGGTCAAGGTGACGGTCATCGTGCGATCGTCCGCCGGCGCCGTGTCGCCGTTGATCGGCACGCTCATGTTGACCGTGCCGGGGGCCGTGCCTTTCGGAATCGAGAATGTTGGAGTGAGACCCTCCGAGCTCGAGTACGCAACGTTGATGTCGTCCGGCGTCGCGGACGGCCCGGCGATCGTCACCGGGAAGGTCATCGAGTTCGCCCCCGGTGAGTCGCCCTCGGGCGACGACGACGGTGAGGCGTTGCCGATCGAGATCGTGAAGCTGAGCGGGTCGGCACTCACCGTGCCTGTGGCCGCAAACAGCAGCGTTCCTGCCAGCAGGGCCGCGACCGCCACGCGTCCCCCGAGTCCGAGCTTTCCCCCCATCGACCCTCCAACCCCCTCTTCGGATCACGGCGCGACCACGTCCTGCCCCCGGGTCGCTGGGCGCATACTGCACCCTTTTCAACTCGACTGCAGGCTAGGTTTCACCGGAGGAAGGTCTCACCCCCTCTCTCGTAGGGTTCCATGCGGAACGGTCAGGGGCAAGGGCGAGGTTGTGTCCGCCCGCGTCGGCTGGTAAATACTCATGTTGGGAGCAGGGAGCGGGTCTACGGAGGGTGTCGGTGGGACTGAAGTTGGGGACGAGGGCCGGACGATCGCGTTGCGCGGCGCTGCTCGCAATTCTGTGCTGCGGTGTCGCGGCGCTCGGGATTGCCGGGCCGGCCGCGGCTGACGACTCGAGCGGCGCGGCGAGTTCGGCCACCGCGACCGCACCGCCCGACACGAGCGGCGGACAGACGGCGTCGACATCGACCGACCCCTCGACCACGACCACGACGACCTCGACGGCGGCGACTCCGACCGACGGGAGCGCGTCGTCGGCCGTCACCGACCCGAGCGGCGGGACGACCGCGCCGACCGGAAGCTCGACGCCGGCGCCGACCGACGGCTCGGCGACACCCTCCGCCGGCACGACGGCTTCGACGACCTCACCGGCCGGGGCCCCTGGGACCACGACCGATCCGACGGCCACCGGCGCGACGTCGACGACGACGAGCGCCGTGCCGACCAGTCCGCCGTCCCCCACCGTCATGCCGGCCACCGCTGCGCCGGCGCCTCAGGCCCCGGTGCCGGTTGCTTCGACGACGCCGGCGGGGCCGACGACGACGACCGAGATCACCGTCAACGTGGCCGCCGATCCGCCGCCGGCGCCGGCTCCGCCCGCCGCCCCCGCGCCGACGACGACCGCGGCGACGCCGACCGCTTACGTCCCTGCACCGGCACCCGCGCCGACGACGCCTGCGGCCCGGCCCAGGCCGAAGCAGCACCCGGTGGTCAAGCACCACCGCGTCGTTCCGGCTCATCGCAGTGCAGTCGCGTTCGCGAAGCACGCGCCGATCCTGAAGCCGTTCTTCCTGTCGACCGCGAGCGCGCCGCAGCCGCTGAGCCCGGCCGTTACTGCGCCCACCTTCGTGCCGGCGCAAGGCGTGACGCTCGTGCCGCCGACGGACGTTTCGGTCCCGTCGGCCGTCGGCACCCGGCCGGCCGAGTCGACGTCCCCGCCCAAGGCACCGACGTTGCCGTCCGCACCGAACGCACCGGTGAACGACTCGCCGATCTCGTTCGGCGGCGCGCTCAGCGGTCCCGCCGGCGGCGCCATCCTGCTCTTCGCGGCACTCGCCGCAACCCTCCTGATCATTCCGCCGTGGCTCACCTCGCGTGTCGCCACGGCCGTGGCGGCGCCGGTCGAGTACCGCCGCCGCCTCTCTCTCGAACGCCCCGGATAGTCCGCCGCCACGAGCTGGCGTGCCCGGGCCGCGGGGAAATCGGCTCGGGCGAAATTCGACGGACTGAACCTGCGGAACGTCTCGCAAGGGAGAGGGGAAATGAAGCAGCGAACTGTGATGAAGACCGCGGCCCGCGCCGTGGTGATCGATCCGGATCCACTGTGGCAGCAGGCAGTGACCGCAGCCCTGAAGCGGTCGGAGGTGTCGGTGGTCGCCAACTCGGGCGAGCTGCGCCGCGCTCCCGACCTCGCCGAGGCGCACGCGGCCGACCTGTTGCTCGTCGGGCTCGACGACGAGGTGGACAGCCGCGAGCTGTACCGCCTGCTCCGTCGCGTCCACAAGCGGTGCCCCGACCTCGTCACGGTCGTCTTCGTCGAGAACGACGACCGGTTCACGGTCGACGCCGCGCTGGCAGGCGGCGCCTACTGGGCGGTCGACCGGCAGCTCGGCGCCGGTGAGCTCGTTCGCGCCGTGATGGAGGCATACGCCGCGCAGCTCGAGGAGACGGGCGCGACGGACCATTGCGTCGGCGCACGTGCGCGGCTCACGCGTCGCGAGCTGGAGATCCTCCGGCTGGTCGCCGAAGGCCGTCCGAACCGCGAGGTCGCGAAGATCCTCTGGGTGACCGACCAGACGATCAAGTTCCACCTCGCCAACACGTACAAGAAGCTCGGCGTGCGCAACCGCGTCGAAGCGAGCCACTGGGCGATCGCCCGCGGGCTCGTTCGGCCCGTGAGCCCCGTCGAGACGGTCAACGCGGGCGTCGTCGCGGTGGAAGCATCGTGACGACGCACCGCGACATCTTCCTCGCCGGTGCGGGTGCCCTGGAGCCCCGCGCCGGCGTCGAGGATGGCGTGCTGCGCAGCCGGGTCTAGTTCGGGAACATCGCGGTCGCGTCAAACGAGTACGACTTCGCCCGTGCGTCCGGGCAGCTGATCGTCACGTTGTAGTCGCCGGCCTTGACGTTCGCCGCCAGGCTCCGGATCTTCTTCTCGCCGGGCAGCGCGACGTAGAGCACGCCCGAGGAGCGCATGCTCATCGAGCAATCCGCGGCCGCGGCACGGCCGATCAGCTGGAGGTAGAGTGGCCCCGCCGCCAGCTGGAGCCTGATCACCGCCTTCCGGCGCACGATGCCCTCCGTCAGCAGGACCTGGCGCGACGACGACGGAGTCGTGGCCGGCACGACCGCGGGCGACGGCGGAGGCGGCAGGGGCGGCGACGCCGGGACGAGCCCGAGGTAATTTGCGGCCGCCCAGGCGTCGACCTCGCCGCCGCCGATCCCCTGCACCGGGTGCGCGGTCGCAAGCAGAGCGTTCTCGACCTGATTCGCGGTCAGGCCCGGATCGATCGAGAGGAGCAGCCCGGCGATGCCCGAGACCGCAGGCGGCGCGAACGAGGAGCCGCAGCCGTAGGCGGGCCCGGCGTTCGGATCCATCACCATCTCGCAGCCGGGCGCGGCGAGCGCCACCCACGACCCGAAGGTCGACCAGTCGTCGAGCACGTCGTTCTCGTCCGTGCCGGCGACGGAGAGCACGCCGGGGTAGCCGGCCGGATAGAGCGGGTCGGAAGACCCCGTGTTGCCGGCCGCCCCGACCACGATCACGCCGTTGTCCTCGGCGTACTCGACCGCGCCGAGCTCGCCGATGTCGTATCCGTTCGAC
>Ga0335082_10009989_pt1 | contig 10299 bp, 6 predicted proteins | sample Lox_Sample_41_FD_206718 | JGI IMG/M metagenome (GOLD analysis project Ga0335082, IMG submission 206718) | Soil microbial communities from Loxahatchee National Wildlife Refuge, Florida, United States - Lox_Sample_4.1 | ecosystem: Environmental > Terrestrial > Soil > Wetlands | place: USA: Florida...
GGTTCCTGATCGGCGCATTGAACGGGCCCTAAGACAGGCCCAGGGCTAACGAATTTACACTCGCGAAATATGGGGACGGTGGGACGTTTCTCAAGCTCTGAACGTCTGACCAGCGCGAAAAAAGGGCCCCCGTCCCCAGCGACCCGCCTACTATTCCCCCGTCCCACTCAGTTTGACTTGTTGCGGACTGGTGCCATCGTTATCGATGATTACAACAGTTCCAGTCCTGACTCCTTTCTGCGTAGGAGTAAACGTAACCTGAATCGTACAGCTTGCTTGTCCGGCCAAAGCCTGGCCACAGTTGTTGGTCTGCGCGAAGTCGCCGGTCGTGACAATGTCAGCAATGGTCAACTGGCTGCTTCCTGCGTTGGTCATGGTGACTTCTTTCGTCCGGCTCTTGGTACCGACCGGTTGCCCTGCAAACTGCAAGCTGTTTGGAGCAAGACGGACAGCCTTGCCCCAACCGCGCAAACGCACGGTGAGCGGACGGCTGATATCCCCGGTCACGACCTCAAGATTCCCAAGCTGCAACGTGGTTGCGTCCACCGGACTAAACGTCACCGCAATCGTGCAGCTGGCACCCGCGGACAGGCTGCCAGCGCAGTCGTTGGTTTCAGCATAATTACCTACAACACTGATCTGCGAAACCTTAAGAGTCGTACTACCAGTATTGGTTAGGACTGCATTCTGGGGCTTTCCCCGCGCGTTCAGCAACTGACCGCCAAAATCCAGGCCAGGATAAGTGGGAGTAAGCTTTGCCCAGGTTCCCATACCGTTCAGATGGGTTACTTGCGGGCTGCTCGGATCGCTGTCTGTAACCGTGAGGGTCCCGGTCCGTGCTCCCTTCTTGTCCGGGGTAAAACGAACTGTGATTACGCAGTGTTTACCCGCCGGGAACTTGGCCGGGCAGGTATTGGTTTGTGCGAAATCACCCGTAACTGAAATTCCTGAAATGGTCAGCGCGGTGTTACGCTCGTTGGCCAATTTCAGGTCATAGGCGCTGGTTTGACCAATAACCTGCGTGCCGAATACTGCCGTGGATGCTCCCAGCAGTGGGCACTGACGGGGGCTCAAGACCAGCGGTGGCGTGGGGCGTTGATTAAAGTCGAAGCTGTCGCTGGTGTCGTTAGCCACGCGGTCTCGGTCGGTCAGGGGCGGAAGTCCGAAAATCCCTTCGATCAGCTTGAGCACCGACGAAAATTCATACACCGTGTGGGAAATGTAGCCGCTTTTTGCGTAGGGAGAGATGATGATCAAAGGGACCCGCGGCCCGTAGCCAAATTGATCGCTAATGGGCGGGGCGATGTGATCATAAAATCCTCCAAAGTCATGCCATGTCAGAAAAATGGCAGAAGAGTTCCAATAGGGACTCTGCATGACCGCGTTAATCTGATTCACCGTATAGTTCTCCCCCACGCAGGTACTGGCGGGAGGATGTTCGCTCTTGTCGAACGCTTCCACTAACCATGAAACCGCCGGCAATTCCCCGTTCTGGAGGTCGAACACGAATTGTTCAGGCGGGACGACGTGCTCGCTCCACAGCGGCGAATTGCGCAGGTGGTTGATTGCATTCAGGGCCGACCAGAGGTAACCGCTCTGATCCTGCGAAGGGGCGTAGTACTTCCAACTTATGCCCGATTCTTCCAATGCATCGGCCAGAGTGCGAAAGTCAAAGCATGGCGGCAGGGCGGCGAGATTGCCCAGAGGATCCATGACCTGCACGGTCACATCCGGCTCAGCATCACAGCCCCATCTGGCCTTTCCGGTAAATGGAGCATTCGGATTGTTGATTGCCCCGCCCGACGTAGCGGCCACGGTGTAGAGATGATTGGCAAAACTGGGGCCGTGGAGCGACGAGAACATCTGGTCCGAAAGCACGAACCTCTGGGCATAAGCCCAGTAGTTGGGAATATCCTGCGAAGTCATCTGGGTGTACGACATGTACTGCCCATTCTCATTGCCTCCGTTGATGAGATCGAAGCGATCCATCCCGCCCCCATCCATCGCCGCGACGGTGTTGGCAAATTCGTGGTCAAGGTCATAAGGCATTTGGTCGGGAGCAGGCCCGAGGGAGATCACTTGCCCAAGCGAATCGATTCCTGCGGTTGTGCCGGTGGCGTTGGGGAAGGTCCCGAAATAATGGTCGAAGGTGCGGTTCTCTTTCACGATAAATATGATGTGCTCAATATTCTGGATGCCTTGGTTGTTAGTCGAATCGGGGGAAGCCTGGGCAGCCGCGTTTTCACTTGAGCCAAAAGCTAAGATGAGTGCGAAGTAGACGACTCTTAATTCGCGAGAAAGCCAAAGATTCATATTGCATTTCCTCCTTCTAACCCCGTTACCGGCAATGTTGGAGACACGACGACAGGCCATGCCATCGCATGAGTTAAGCGTGTTCGGATGTAGACAGCACCCAGGGTCTTGCGTCTCAGAGGGTGGTGCCTTCCGCGGTGGGAAATGCTCTTCCGAGAGACGCGAACTTCCGCATCGGCGCCAGTATAGTTGCGTGACGAATCCTTACAAGTTTAGGTGTCACTGTTCATTGTGATTACAGCGCCACACGGTCCAGAACTTTGCATGCCGTTGGGCAGCGCAGTTCCGAGGACGCGAGCCAGCAAGCCATTCTTGAAGCCGCTACCCTTGACAGGCCTTTCTCACGAGGCGTACTATAGGCGAACAAAAGACGAACATCATTTTCCCGTGGCCTCCCTTCCCTTGCTTCCGGATTCCAAGCCCGCGCTCGTCGGCATTGCCCGCCTGGCGTCCAGCGGAGAATCCCTGCGCCAGGGACATGAGGTCGAGTACTTCACCTTGCCCATTCGCTCGCTTCTGAATCGTTGCACCTCCGCGCGCATGCCGTTCACCTGGACGATCAACCCCTATCGCGGCTGCGAGTTCGCCTGCAAGTACTGCTATGCGCGCTACACCCACGAGTTCATGGAGATGCGCGACGGTGTCGAGTTCGAGCAGAAAATCTTCGTCAAGCAGCATGCCGCAAATTTGCTGCGGCAGGAGCTGCGCCAGGTTCAACGGGGGGAAGAGATCGCCATCGGCACGGCCACCGATCCCTATCAACCGGCGGAGAAGCGCTTCGGGGTCACGCGGGCAATTCTCGAGGAGTTCACACGCCACCAGGGTTTTGAAATCGGGATTGTGACCAAGTCCAACCTGATCTTGCGCGACATCGATTTGCTGCAGGAGGTTTCTAAGAACAATCAGCTGTTCGTCAACCTGACGGTAACGACTTTGAAGACCGACCTGGCTCGCATTCTCGAGCCACGCGCCCCGCGCCCTGATCTTCGTCTGGAAGCCGTCCGTGAACTCAACCGCGCCGGGGTGGCCGCGGGTGTGATCTGCGCTCCGGTTTTGCCGGGAATAACCGATTCGCCGCGCGATTTGGAAGCTCTGGTCCGGGCGGTAGCACAAGCCGGCGGAAAGTACATCTTCGCGAATTCCCTGTTTCTAAAACCCTGTTCAGCGGCGGTATTCTTGCCCTTCCTCGAGAAGGAATTTCCCGACCTGGTCGAAAGCTACCGGCAACGCTTTCAGGACGGAGCGTTTCTTTCGTCCTCCTACCGCAAGCGCCTTTCGCAACTGATGGCGCGGCTGCGGCGGAAGCACGGTATCCGCAGCGACTACGACCGCTACAGCGAGCGCAGCCATCCGGTCATGGCAGCAGCGGCTGACCAGCTGTCCCTGTTCACCTGAGCTCAATCAGCCGCTAGGATTTCCCGGCCGCGTTTACAATCATTCTTTTCCAGGCGGCCGGTCCTGGGTTTCCGATGCAACCACTTCGAAAACACGCAACCTCTTCTTTCACTCCCCGATACGCCTTCCTGGGAGTGTTGCTGCTGATCAGCGCCGTGTTTCAAATCAGGCTGACGCGCGACGTGATTCAGGGAATGCGCGTGGATGTCCCGTTCTTCGCCATGGCCAACGCCAGCGCCGAGATAGAGTTTGTGAGCCCCAGCGCCGCCAACGCGGGGTTGCACGCTGGAGACGTTCTGCTCGCAGTCAACGGAAGGAGGTACACGGGAACATCAGTACTTGCAGAAGAGATTACGAAAGCCAGACCGGGAGACAAGTTCATCGCCAGCGTGCGTTCGCAACAAGGCGAGCACGCCGTAGTTCTCGGTGTGAGCGAAGGAGCCAGTTCGTTCGCCAAGAAGGTTTTCGATGTTTTGATCAACGTGATCATGCCCGGCATTTGTCTGGCGCTAGGTTTCTGGGCGGCGGCGGTCCGCCCCAGAGACAGGCTGGCGTGGATCTTGCTGTTCCTGCTGCTTGGCTTCTCCCAGTTGTTGAGCGCCTCGAAAATTGAAAGCTGGGGCCCAGGCTGGCGGGAAGCGGGCATGGTGTGGCATACGGGGTGGGCATCGTTGTGGCCCGTCGCCATGTTGCTGTTCGGACTGTTTTTCCCCGAGCCTTTCCCCTGGTGGCAAAATCTGGGACGGTGGCGGCGATGGCTGCCATGGCTGATCAGTGCACCCTTGTTCCTGAACAGCGCGATCGTGGCCGTGATCGCGGTGCTGGAGATGACCGACTACGCTGCCAGCTGGAAGGTCTATCGTCCATATCTCGTGATCGCCGGGCCTCTCCGCATCTACAGCTATTTTGTGGTAGGAGTCGGTTTCTTTGCTTCGATCTCCGCCAAGTCGGGCATGGCGATCTCGCCCGACGCCCGCCGGCGGCTGTGGCTGCTCTATTGGGGAGCCACAGCGGCCATGTCTCCTCTGCTGGTGCTCACCATCGTCGCCTGGATCCGGCAGAAGTCCATGTATGAGGCCTTCCCCGGATGGGTGGCCGCAATCACCTTCCTGATGTTGCCCATCTTTCCGCTGACGCTGGCTTACGTGATCGTAGTGCAGCGCGCCATGGATGTGCGGGTAGTGATCCGGCAAGGCTTGCAGTATGGACTGGCCAAGACCGGCATTCGCGTGCTGCAGTACGTTGCCATTGCGGTAGTCATCGGAACCGCGTTTGCGCTGGGCAGCAACACCAACCAGTTGGGCAAGATGTTGGTGATCGCGATCGCGGTGACGGCGATGTTCAGCATCCCCCGATTCGCCGAACGGCTTCGCCAGTGGACTGATCGCCGCTTCTTCCGCGAGGCCTACAACGCCGAGCAGGTGCTCAACGAACTGAGCGACCACGTGCGTAGTATGGTGGAGATCCGGCCGCTGATTGAGACGGTGGCGGCACGCATATCGGAGACGCTGCACGTCACACAGATCGCTGTTCTGCTCGCCGACGCCGGACCGTATCGGCCGGCCTTCGCGCTCGGCTACGGATCGGCGCCTGAGGTGGCCTTCCCCGCTGATCAAGGCACCGCCAAGGTCCTGGTGAAACACAAAGAACCGGCGCGCGTGTACTTCGATGATCCAGACTCCTGGCTCTACCGTGACCCTGACGTGAGCGAGGAAGACCGCGCCAAGCTGGCCGAGTTACACAGCGAACTACTGCTCCCGCTCAGCGCGCGGGAGAATCTTTTCGGCTTCATCAGCCTTGGTTCCAAGCGCTCCGAGGAGCCGTACTCCGGCGCCGACGTACGCCTGTTGAAATCCGTGGCCACGCAGGCCGGACTAGCGCTGGAAAATGCCCGCTTGATGTCGGCGATCGCCGACGAAGTCGCCCAACGGGAACGGTTGAACCGAGAAGTGGAAATTGCGCGCGAAGTGCAAGAGCGTCTGTTCCCGCAGACTTTGCCACCGATTGCGGGCATGGAATATGCAGGTTCCTGCCGCCCCGCGCTCGGAGTTGGCGGGGACTATTACGACTTTCTTGCGCTGCCGGGCGGACAGTTGGGGATTGCCATCGGGGACGTTTCGGGGAAAGGAATTGGCGCGGCCTTGATGATGGCCAGCCTGCAGGCGTCACTTCGCGGCGAAGCCACGCGCGCGCCGGAGAACCTGGCCGGGCTCATCAGCAACGTCAATCGCCTGGTGTTCGAGGCGTCTTCTGCCAACCGCTACGCTACATTTTTCTATGGGCAATACAATCCGGCAACGCGAACGTTGACCTACGTCAATGCCGGTCACAATCCGCCCATGCTGTTCCATCGCTCCGGAGGCAGTTGGCAAATCACCCGGCTGGAGACCGGCGGCACGGTGGTCGGCTTGCTGGAAAGCTTCCCCTATCAGCAGGCGGCTGTGAGAGTGGAACCCGGGGACATTTTTGTCGCCTTTACCGACGGCATCAGCGAAGCCATGAATCCGGCGGACGAAGAATGGGGCGAGAAGCCGTTGATCGAAACCGTGGGCAGATCTGCAGACCTGACGCCACCGCAGATCATCGCAGCCGTGATGCAGGCCGCGGATACTTTTGCAGCCGGAGCCAAGCAGCACGACGACATGACGCTGGTCGTGCTGCACTCCCAGAGCAGCAACGAGCCTGTTACCTCCGCGCAACCTCTATAATGAGTGCTTCTCCATGAGTGCGCCGCCTATTCAAACTTCTCCGGCTCCGGCAACTGTACCGGCTCGACAGACCGGGCTTCTCGATCGGTTGGACCGGTTTTGGCAGCGCGTCACCGAGGGCTTGGAGCTCGGTCAGCTCTGGAAGCAGTTCCACGCCGACGCCCGGGCCAGCTACCGCCTCTATCAGAAGGACTTTGAAAAACAGTCTCCTGCCACCACACAGAAAAGCGGCCTCTGGCAGACATTCCAAGGTCTCGCTTGGGCGATCCTGGAAAAGCTGACGCCGGCCCGGCGTCTCCTGCTGCTCTTCGGCGTGGTTTTGCTTTTGTTGCCGGGCGGGGGCTACAGCCATCGCGATGAAATGGGGCACGTGGAGTTTGTCCAGTTTGATCTGCGCTTCTTTGGCGGGGCGATGCTGTTTGTTCTGTTGATGCTGGAAATCTCCGACCGGGTAATCATGAAGCGCGATCTGGAAATCGCCCGCGACATTCAGAAGTGGCTGCTGCCGGCCAACCCACCGGCCATTCCCGGACTGAGCCTGGCCTTCGCGGCGCGACCGGCCAATACCGTCGCCGGGGACTTTTACGACGCCTTTCCCCGGCCTGCACCGGGGGCAGAACCGCACTTCCTGCTGGCCATTGCCGATGTCGCGGGCAAGAGCATCCCTGCGGCACTGCTCATGGCGACCTTCCAGGCCAGTCTGAAAACGCTGGCTGCGACAGGGTGCTCGCTCGATGAACTGGTAGCGGGCATGAACCGCTATGCCACGACCAACAGCCAGGGTGGCCTGCGCTTCACCACTGCATTTCTAGCTGAGTTTGATCCTTCCAGCCACCGACTCACCTACATCAATGCCGGCCACAATCCACCGATTCTGCGGCGTGCTTCTGGCGCGATCGAGCACCTCACCAGCGGCGGGCTGCCACTGGGCATTAATGCGGATGCAGGCTATCAAGCGGGCAGCTTGATTCTCCAGTCCAGCGACTGGTTGGCGATCTTCACGGATGGCTTGGTGGAAGCCGTAAACGCGCAAGGACAAGAGTATGGAGAAGAGCGATTACTAAATGTCCTGTACTCTGCCGCATCCAGCATGCCGGATGCGCTGCTGCGCCGGATCATGAGCGATCTCGACGTCTTCGTCGGCGCCACGCCGCAGCATGACGACGTTACCTGCATCGTGGTGAAGGTCTCTTAACGTGTAGGACGGACATTCTTGTCCGCGTGCGCAGGAAGGAATGCCTGGGCTACCCATCATCTTCTCATCACTTCCGCGTACATCCGATGGAACGCATGTACGCCCTTTTCCTGCTTGACGCTGTAGCGGCCGCGCTCATAGCTGCGGGAATGGAGGTTCCTTTGCACGGTCTCGCAGATGGCGACGTCTTCGATTTGGATCTGGTCGCTGAAGCGCACAGAGTCCTTCGCGGCCTCGCTGCTAAGGTCTTTTTCGGGCAGATACCACTCGAAGATCGCCAGGGTCCGTTCCGGTTCCAGTGGCAGAATGATATTCAGGGAAACGTTATCGGGATAACAATTCAGCATCCAGTTCGGAAAAATCCAGAAATAATCGGTGGTCAAGTCTTCGCGGGCTTCCTGGTAACGCCGCGGCGTGGTATCTCCGGGCTGGGCCCCACGGATCGGGCTGAATTGCCGGACGTGCCGGGCATAAGGCTCGACCACATAAGAGTTGTAGTCCAGTTCGCGGTTGAGACCCGGGTGGACGCTGGGTAAGTGGTACCCTTCAAGATAGTTGTCCACGTAGGTCTTCCAGTTGCACTTCATATCATAGGTGCGGCGCTCGAAAAGCTTCATTTCGGTAAAGCGGAAGCGCTTGGCCTGCCTGGCTAATTGACCAAGGCTCTTTATGAGAGGGACGGCCTTGGGTTCGAGATTGACGAAGATCAGGTTGAACCATTCTTCGGTCCGGACGGGACGGAGAGCGAACTGGTCAGCGTTGAAGTCATGCACACCTTCGAATTCAGGGGCACCGATAAGCCTTCCCTCGAGGTCGTAGGTCCAACCGTGATAGCCACAGCGAAACAGCTTTCGCGAGCCGCAGCCTTCGGCGGGTGGGCCTGCCCGATGCCGGCAGACGTTGTAGAAACCGCGCAATTTTCCGTCTGCCCCGCGTACTAGCAACAGGGGTTCCCCGTGCAAGCCGGTGGTAAAGAAGTCCCCGGGATTCTTCAGTTGATGACTGTGTCCAACCACCTGCCAGGTGCGGGCGAATATCTTGTCTCGCTCCAGGGCAAACACGGCGGGTTCAAGGTAGAAACGCGCGGGGACAGCCCAGGCCCGCGCAATGTCGGCGTGGATGGCAACTTGCTGGTCGCGTCCCATCGAGATAGTCCAGGTAAAGGTGAAATTGTAGAGCACTGGGCAAGTGGAGGCCCGTGGTGACAATATTTGTTAGTTTTGTTGCCCCGCTGTGCCAAAAGTACTATTCTTTCCCGAAACGGCTAGCGCGACTTAGCGGCTTTGGGGCGTGTAGGAACAACAGTTTGCGGGAAAGTGTGCGCTCGACTCTGATGGCCCCCGAATTGCGCTGCATTAGAGTAATCTTATACGGCAAGCTCACCTAATCAGGAGGCGGGGACAAGTAACATGCAGAAGCAAAAGGGGTTTTCACTAATCGAATTGCTGATCGTGGTGGCCATCATTCTGATTATCGCGGCCATTGCGATTCCGAACCTGTTGCGCGCCAGGATTGCCGCGAATGAGTCGTCGGCGGTGCAATCGGTTCGCACCTTGAACACAGCTCAGATCACATACTTTTCCACCTATCCGACGGTAGGGTACTCAGCCACGATCCCCGCGCTTGGCCCGCAGTCTTCTACCGGCTGCACTACCCCCACCTCGGCAAGCTCGTGCCTGGTGGATTGGATTGTGGCCCAGGCCACAGCGGCGTCCAGTGCCAAGAGCGGTTACTTCTTTGGACTGGGCGTGACCGCCGGCGGCGGCATTAATAGCGCCTACACGGTCGGAGGCGCACCAGCGCAGCTGAGCCAGACCGGGGTACGAGGATTCTGTTCGAACGAGGACGGAATCATTCGTTATACTGCCAGCGCGTCCACCCCCGTGACTACGAAGGCAGCCTGCGCGGCCTACACCGCCCTGCAATAGTACACCGGGGGTTGGTGGAGACACTCCAGGAGCAACGGTATCTACCGTTGCTCCTTCACTTTTTGCCGCAAATGCGGACCGATTTCCCCATTCCCATTCTTGTTTCACGGCTTGTCCCAAACTGACGCAATTTGTCAGGGCTGGGGTCAAAAACTGATATTCAGCGAGACATTCGGCGGTATACAGCGGTAGGGCTGGGTTACGAAAGGGGAGGCTGATCGTTGAAAACAAAGAACATGCTCCGAAGCGGAACTAGTCCCTTGGTAACTTCCGGTTATGGCGAGCGAAGTGCGAACATACAAGCCAACGGGTCGACAAAGACCACACTTGATAACGGAGAAGAGGGAAAACGAGATGCGGAAACAAAAGGGTTTTTCACTGATTGAGTTGCTGATTGTGGTAGCGATCATCTTGATCATCGCTGCCATCGCGATTCCGAACCTGTTGCGGGCTCGTATCGCAGCCAACGAGTCGTCTGCTGTCCAGTCGATTCGTACCGTCAACACAGCTCAGGTTACATACCAGTCCACTTATCCGACCGTCGGATACGCGACGGGCATGACCAACCTGGGGCCGCAGTCCTCCACGGGCTGCACCACACCGACTTCGGCTACTGCGTGTCTGGTTGACTGGGTTGTGGCGCAAGCCACTGCCGCCGGCAGCGCCAAGAGCGGCTATTGGTTCACCAGCACTGCGTTCAACAGCGGCGGCCTTAACAACGCCTACACCATCGGCGGCGCGCCGGCCGTGTTGAGCCAGA
>Ga0335082_10009990_pt1 | contig 10299 bp, 9 predicted proteins | sample Lox_Sample_41_FD_206718 | JGI IMG/M metagenome (GOLD analysis project Ga0335082, IMG submission 206718) | Soil microbial communities from Loxahatchee National Wildlife Refuge, Florida, United States - Lox_Sample_4.1 | ecosystem: Environmental > Terrestrial > Soil > Wetlands | place: USA: Florida...
CGTTCTCACCTTACGACTCTCTTATATCAATTTACTCCTTTTGTTTAATGTTATCATGTTTAGAATGTCTTTTGTCTAAGTTATCGCATTTCTCCTGCACCTATTTTCGTACAACTTTTTTATAAATAACCGGGACAAGAGCAAACAGCCCCAAAAGAGCAAATGCCCCGAGCACTCTGGGAGATGCGACCTCGCTTATACTCACGATCGTGGCGAGGCTAGCGCCCGCGTTGCAGAATACAAAGCTGCCGGGGATAATGCCGACCATAGTGCCAAGAAAAAAAGTGCGCAGGGGCATGGTGGTCAATCCAGCGCCCAGATTTATGAGAAAGAAGGGGAACACCGGCACCAGACGAAGAAATATGAGGTAGTTGAGCCCCGCTTTTTCCAGTTCCCTGTTAATTTTGTCGAGCCGCGGTCCGAATTTATTTTGGAGGGCATCATGGAACAGATATCGGGCAACGAGGAACGCAAGAGTGGCACCAACCGTTGCGCCGATATTCACGAACACAGTCCCCATGACGGCTCCGAACACAGCACCTGCAGCGAGCGAAAGCGCCGCTGCGCCGGGAAGGGAAAGTGCGGTTTGTATGATATAGACCGTAATGAAAATTGTAACCATGGCATACCGATGGTTAGCGTAAAACTGAACAAGGGCGTCCCGATTTGCTTTTAATGATGCCAATGTAAGATATCTCCCCAGGTCAAAGTAAAAGAAGAGAGCGATCAGGAGTGAAATCATGATGAATATAATGATTCTTTTTCCATTCATGGCATTCTTTTTCCTGGGATGGCGTTCTCTCTTGCCATGCATCCACGTCCCTAATCCGAAAGAAACGACATCCCTTCTCGATATCAGGCCGTCTTTAAGTAACGGTTCCATGGTTTTCCTGATCTGTCCCGGCCAAGCCCGCTAGTCACACCAGCACCACTGGATCATTTCCGCCACGAGCGCTGTCCACCCCGTCTGGTGGCTCGCACCTAACCCCATGCAGGTCTCGCCGTTGTAATACTCATAAAAGTGGACGAGTTCCCTGAAGTTCGGATCCTCCTGATATCTCCTTTCTTCACCATGGACGAACCGCTTTCCCTTCTCGTCCTTCACGAAGATGCCCGTCACACGCTGGGACAATTTTACCGCAACTTCCATGAGGTTCATGCTGGAGCCGGAACCCGTCGGGTACTCGATTTTCAAGGAATCGCCGTAATAACGATAATACTTCTTGAGTGCTTCGATAAAGAGGTAATTGATGGGGATCCAGATCGGGCCTCGCCAGTTCGAGTTGCCGCCGAACAGATCCGTTCTCGACTCGGCCGGCTCATAATCGACACGGTACTCATTGCCGTCAAGCCGTAGCACGAAGGGATGGTCCTTATGGTATTTGGAAATCGACCTAATTCCTCCCGGCGATAGGAATTCGCTTTCGTCGAACATCTTCTGAAGTATCCTAATCAGTCTCTCTTTCGGGACGAGAGAGAGCAGGAGATTCTGCTCTTCCCTGAAATCCTCGACCACCATACATTTCCTCAGGTCCTCCCGGTTATGTCTGAACCAATCCATCCTCTTTTTGAATCCCTTCATCCGCGCAAGGACGTCGTTCCCGATGACGGAGACCGCCAGGAGCGATGTCAGGCCCACCAGCGAGCGAACCTTGAGCGGGAGCGTGCTTCCGTCAGGCATACGCAGGGCATCGTAGTAGAACCCGTCCTCCTCGTTCCACAGCCCCTGCTCTCCGAACTGGTTCAAGGACTCCGCTATATGGACGAAATGCTCGTAGAACTTGGACGCCACATCTTCAAAGGCATCGTCTTCTTGTGCGATCTCAAGCGCCATATCCATCAGGCTTAGCGCATACATGGCCATCCAGCTAGTGCCGTCGGCCTGTTCCATATAGCCGCCCCCGGGAAGAGGTTTGCTGCGGTCAAAGGCGCCGATATTGTCCAGGCCCAGGTATCCTCCCTGGAATATGTTGTTCCCTTCCGAGTCCTTCCGGTTGACCCACCAGGTAAAATTGAGCACGAGTTTCAAAAACATCTTTTTGAGAAACAGGATATCGCCCTTGCCAGTTTGCTCCTTTTCGATCTGGTAAACTTTCAGCGCTGCCCATCCCTGTACGGGAGGGTTAACTTCGCCAAGGTTCCATTCATAGGCTGGGAGCTGGCCGCTTGGGTGCATGTACCATTCGCGCAAAAAGAGTATGAGCTGTTTCTTCGCAAAGTCAGCGTCAATCATGGCGAGGGGGACGCAATGGAACGCCAGGTCCCAGCTGGCATACCAGGGATATTCCCACTTATCCGGCATGGAGATCACATCCCTGTTGAACAGGTATTTCCAATCGCTGTTCCTCCCTTTTTTTCTGCTCTCCGGAGGAGGAGGCTGCCCCGGATCTCCGTTCAGCCATGTGTCGATCTCGTAATTGTAATATTGCTTGTTCCAGAGCAGTCCCGCAAAGGCCTGACGCTGCACCGGGACGACGTCGCCGACCGGGTTCGCAGGAGTGAATTGAGAGTAGAACTCGTCCGCCTCTGCGAGCCTCTGGTCGAAGATGTCCTCGAATTCCTTGCCGAAGGGATTTTGTTCGATCTTTTTGCTTCTGAGGCGCAGTTTTATGATGCTCGGCTTTCCCCCTGCCAGATTTAATCGATATACGATAGCGCTTTTCGTGCCGTTTTTCTTGTTTTTGAACAAGCCAAAATCATTATTGATGACCGCATCGTGAAATGAGTCCTTGACATAGGGTGACGGATTGGGCAACTGAAAGAGCTTATCCGTATTGGTATCATTTTCCGTGAACAATACAAGGTCGCTCTGTTCGCTATAGAATAGAATCTCCCCCATCTCTTCATGGATACATTCCAGTGCGTTCCACCTTGTTTCAGCATCACTCGACTTAATATCGGGCTTTTTCTTTATCTTGCCAAAGGCCCAAGTATTCCTGAACCACAAGGTCGGCATGACCGTGATAGCGGCCCGGTCCCTTCCGCGATTGAAGATACTGATCTTGATCAGGATGTCGTCATGGTCTGCTTTTGCATACTCGATGAACACATCGAAGTATTTATTATCAGCGAACGCACCCGTTTCCATGATTTCATACTCGGGGTCGAGCCGCTTTCTCTTTCTATTCGTTTCAATAAGCTCCTCATAGGGGAACTCCTCCTGCGGATACTTGTACAGGTACTTCATGTAGGAATGGGTCGGCGTGTTGTCGAGATAATAGTAGAGTTCCTTGACATCTTCCCCGTGGTTTCCTTCATGGCTGTTCAAGCCAAAAAGCCTTTCCTTAAGGATGGGGTCCTTCCCGTTCCAAAGGGCAAGGGCGAAACAGAGGTTCTGGTTGATGTCGGAAATGCCTGCCAGGCCGTCCTCGCCCCACCGGTATACGCGCGAGCGCGCGTGGTCATGAGGGAAATACTCCCAGGCTTTGCCTTCCTCGCTGTAATCTTCGCGCACGGTCCCCCACTGGCGCTCGCTCAGGTATGGCCCCCACTTTTTCCAGAAGACCCTATGTGCCATGTTGTCTGCAAGTCTTCTGTTTTCGGCGGTTTCTTTACTCATATTCATTTTCACAATTTGCTCAGCGCTTTGGACAAAACGACCCGTATGCGATTCCTTTCCGTCACTTCAGCGTATCATACATAAGGGATTGCTACTGCCGCTGCCACCTCAACCAGGCGGAGAACAACCTCTTGATGAACGGCGTGAGTTTCGTCCTGCTGTAGGCATCCGCCAATTTCTTTATCGCCTCTGCCTGGGTGGGATAGGGATGGATTGTCTTTCCGATCACCGAGAGCCCGAGGCCTGCTGTCATGGCAAGTGAAAGCTCATTGATCATGTCCCCGGCATGACGGGCGACAATGGTGCCGCCAAGTAATTTATCGCTCCCTTTTTTCAAATGCACCCGCGCGAACCCCTCGGCTTCACCGTCAAGAAGCGCGCGGTCGACCTCGGCGAGCGGGACCGTAATGGTCAGAACCTCTATGCCCTTTTCCTTCGCTTCTTTCTCGTACATGCCCACATGCGCCACTTCCGGGTCGGTGTATGTACACCACGGGATGACGAGCGCCGATGCCTTCTGTTTAGCCATAAACAGCGCATTGGCGATCACGATGCGCGCCAGCGCGTCAGCCGTATGGGTGAACTTGTAGGGAAAGCAGATATCTCCTGCCGCGAATACGCGCGGGTTCGATGTCTGGAGCCGGTCATTCACCTTCACGCCCTCATCATGATCGTAGGCTATGCCCGCTTTCTCAAGATCGAGTCCTTCAACATTGGGGGCCCTGCCGACGCCGACTAAGATCTCATCGACAGCCAATGCGGCGGTTCTTCCGTCCTCTTCAACAATGACGATCTTCTCTCTCACTCTCTTCTCGACTCCGAGGATCTTCGCCTGCAGTCGAAGCGCAATCCCATCCCGTGTAAGAGCCCTGTGAACGACTTCAGCTGCGTCGGCATCTTCCCTGGGGAGGACATGTCCGCTCCGCTGGAGAATGGTGACCTGGCTCCCCATCCGCGCAAACGTCTGGGCCAGTTCGCATCCGATCGGTCCACCGCCTATGACAGCAAGACTGCGAGGCAATTCCGTCAGCCAGAAAACGGTTTCGTTCGTTAGATAGCCCGTTTCCTCGATACCCGGGACATGAGGAGCAACGGCACGTGCGCCGGTGCATATCGCCGCCTTTTTGAACCGGAGTCGTCTTCCTTCTACCTCAATGCTATCGGGACCAACAAACTTCCCTTGGCCAAGGAACACATCAATTCCAAGCTCTTTACTGAATCGCTCGACGGAATCATGGTCGCTGATACCTGCCCTGATGCGCCGCATCCGTTCCATTGCCTTTGCGAAATCGATAGATACGTTCGCTCCGCAGGTCACCCCGAACTTGTCCGCTGTCTTGACATCATAGACAGCGCGGCCCGCCCTGATGATCCCCTTGGACGGCACACATCCGACGTTCAGGCAATCACCTCCCATAAGATGCCGTTCGATGAGCGCGACCTTTGCACCCAGCCCTGCCGCCCCTGCGGCAGTGACCAGCCCGGCTGTTCCCGCGCCGATCACGACAAGATTGTACCGGGAAGAAGGGTCAGGATTTCTCCAAGCGGACGGATGTGCATTCTTTATAAGCTTACGATTGTTTTCGTCCTCTGGCAAAACGAGCGGTTTTGCTTCCATGCTGTTCCGCCTTTCGTCACTGCGACGATCCGTGGTGCATGCATTAGGGCAACAAAAGTCCGAACGATCCCAGCGCTGCCTTCGTAGTTTCAAGATCGTTATGATGGATACCGTGCATCCCCAGCCCGCGTGCCACTTCCACGAACATCGCCCGATCATCGATATACACCACCTGCTGTGGCGACGCCTGGGTGATATCCAGGGCAACGCGGTAGATATCGGTATCAGGCTTACGGTAGTGAACGAAACAGGATGAAACAAAACAGTCAATGAAGGAAGTGAGATTGAATTTCCGTATCCGGTGGATCGAAAGTTCTATTCCTTCATTGTTCACCGCCGCTATCTTGAGACCGTAACGGGCTTTGATGCTGCGCACCAGTTCGAGCATCTCGGGATAGGGCCGGGATTGGTCGAACATAAAGTTCCTGAAATCGTCCTGCGAGAAGGACCGATCTTCGTAGAAGACGACCCTGGACAAATATTCATCGAGACTCAACTTCCCCTCTTCATACGTATCGAACGTCAAGTGGTGACGCTCGTCCATCTCAGCAAGGTCCAGATTGAACTTCTCAGCCGCGCTCTTGCGAGCGCTCCGGTCCCAACCGTTCGTCAGTAAAACACCTCCGATATCGAGAAATAGCGTGGATATCGTTGTTGTAGACATGGCGTACCTCTACCGCATCATCGATGCATGATTTCCCGCGGCAAATACCTACCGAATATCCGCGATTCATATGAGGCGCAAATATTAATGATTGACGGTAGCGTTGTCTTTTTTCAGGTCTTTTGGAGTCTCAACAATGTTACGCGCTGTACTTATGAGTACATGAACGAAACATTCCTTATTCTACCTCGACCATAAAGCTTATGACAATTACCTTGCCTTGGTGCCCTACCTGTCCAAAGATCTGGTATAAGCCTTTCACCGGGAAAACGACGTGAATTTCAACCGTAGGACCAAACTTATCAGGAACTGCCATCTTCATCTGCATGTGATGTGCGTCGTGACCCATGGATGACATTCCCGGCACTTCACCATGCGTGTGCATAAAATGCGTCAGGTCATTCGAGATTATCGCAAGATGCATGGGTGCCGAAAGATAGGGTTCAAGGTCAGTAACGGATTCCCCGTTTTTCCTGAAGAGGCAGCTTAGCACCACTTCTTTCCCTGCCATGATGCGTTCAGGCATGGATGCGAGAGTTACATCGAGGTCTCCGAACTTTTTGTCTCGGGACAGATCCCGCGAAGGAAATCCCATTTTAGGTGCACCTGCAACATCAATGAGAAAATGCTTGGAAATCAGCTGCTCTTGCACTGCAAAGTCGATTGCAATGATGTAACGCCCTGCTTTTGGAAACGTAAATCGTACCGGGTATCTGGCGAACTTTTTCATCTCAGGGGTTATAGGACCAAAATCCTCCGGATGAATGTGCGCAAATACGCTGAAATCCTGGCTCGCGATTATCACATGTAAAATACGATCATGATGGATGGAAAGTTCTTGTATCGGTTTTCCTCCGTGATCTTTAATCGAAAACACAATATTCGTTAAGCTTCCTACTTTAATGCGTTCCGGATCAGTTTTGATGTCTGCAATTATCTCTTCTCCACTCATAGTGTGCATGTGCTGCTTATCCTGATGTTCGTTCATTCCGCTGTTCTGAGCATAGGCTTGGCTTTGCCCTATGGGAAAGAGCATGCCGGCAATAAATAAGGCCCTAAAAAGATTCTTGACAAAGTAATTATTCAACATAAGATACCTCCCTGACACGATGTTCCATTTCACCAGATATGCTGTGCAGCGTATTTAAATTCTACCACAGCCATTGCTTTCTGCCATCCTTCTTGTAAATTATTGATTTCGCTACAATGATATAAATCCGTTTACAATCGGCATGATTCCGGTAGCAATAAACAATATCATGCCCGTGCTTGAGGGTGGATCGTACAGGAATGATCCAGTAGACACGCTTCACCCCTTCTTGAGCAGATCTGACGCATGTGCGGCGGCACCGAGCAAAGCGGCCTGATCGTTCATAATAACCTTTACCGGAATGCGCTCGGCTAGGCCGGACAGTCGCCCTTTATCCGTGAAGGCTTTCATGAACGTCCCATCTTTCAGTTTCCAGATGATCTTCGGGGCAATGCCTCCGCCGAGGTACATTCCTCCCGTGGCCATAACCTGAAGTGCAACGTTTCCTGCCGCAGCCCCGTAGATTGAGGCGAAAAGATCGAGAGCCTCCTCACAAAGTTCGCTTTTCTTGAGTCGTGCCATTTCAGTGATCACGGATGCAGGGTCATCCTGCTCCATCTGAACAGCCAACCAAACAGGTTCTGTTCCAAACGAGCCAGTTTCTCTGAGAAATTGGTAGATATTGAAGAGTCCTGCGCCGGACAGAACGCGTTCATAGCTCACGTGGCCGAGCCGTTCGAAAAGATATCGAAGTAGGCCCAGTTCAAGGTGATTCTTCGGACCAAATTCGACATGGCCGCCTTCCGACGGGGAAGGAATGTATCGCTTGCCGTTCCAGAACAGTATCGCAGCGCCAAGGCCGGTACCAGCAGACAGGAGCGCCCGGTTACCGAGTACTTTTTCCCCAGCATTCAGGACCGAGAAATCTTTTTTCCGCATGATCTCGATGCCATGGACGTTCGCTATAAGATCGTTGATAAGGGAAACGTTGCGGATAGATAGGAATCGTTTAAGGGATGCTTCTGAAATTTGCCAGGGCAGATTGGTTGTAACAGCGTTTCCGGCAATGACAGGACCAGCTACGCCAAAACAGGCTGCTTTTATTCGCCGTGTATCTTTGACAAATTCCTTGATAATCTTTTTCAAGCCGTCGTAGGCCTTACTCGGAAAATTCTGAGCCCGGATAAGGCTGATGCCGTCTTCAGACGACTGACAAAGACCGAGTATTGTTTTTGTGCCGCCGACATCCCCGGCAAGGATCAAGGATGATCGCGAAATTATTTTCATGTTTTCTCGTCCAAGAAAACTGTTCCGACTTTGTAGCATGCATCAGGATGGTTCAGACCGAAAAGGACCCCTGGGGTCCTGGCTTTCCCAAGCAGGCAGCCTGCCTGCTACGCGGCTGCGCCAGTTCAGGTGGATCCCTGGCCTGCAGTGCAGCCAAAGCAGTGATCTCCGACATTAACGAGCCGTGTGACGAGACGGGCGTGGTCGAAGTCCCTGATATGCGCGGGAACGCCGGACTCCAGGGGGAGCCCGAGGACCTGGTTGAAATCGCAGTCAAAGAGGACACCATCCCATCCCACGCTGATCAGATGCCTGCACATGATGGTGTCGAGGGTCTGGGGGTTGAAGGCACAAGCAAGCTTGTCCATGTACTTTTCGAGGCTGCCGGTCCGGGCAAGAAAGTCCTTGAACCTGCCGATTGGCATATTAGTAAAGGCATAGAGATGGTTGAAGGAGATGTTAAAGCGTGCTTTCAGCTCTTTCCTATATTCTTCTTCGAGGGTTTTCTGCGCTGGCGGGAGATACGCGCCTTGAGGGTTATAGACGAGGCTCAGGTTCTTCCCGCCTGCCCCATTGCCGTATCCCCGGCTGTTCAGCTTCTGGAGCGCAGCGATGCATTTTTTGAACGTTCCGCTTCCCCGCACCCGGTCAACATTGTCTTCCAGATAATAGGGGAGAGAGGCGACGAGCTCAACATCATGGTCTTGGTAAAACTCAGGCAGGTCTGCCATGTTCTCCTCATAAAAAATGGCGAGGTTCGTCCTGACGATCACGTGGCGGCCGAGGTTCCGCGCCTCCTTCACCAGATAACGGAAGGAGGGATTCATCTCGGGCGCACCGCCTGTTATGTCCAGGATGCTGAGGGGGCTTCCCGAAAGGGCCCGAAGCACTGCATCAACCGTGTCTTTGTCCATTATCTCAGTCCGTGCGGGTCCGCCTACAACGTGACAGTGCTTGCAGGCGAGGTTGCATCGATAACCGACGTTGACCTGAAGCGTCGTTATTTCCAGCGCCTTCAGCGGTTCCGGTCTTACGGAGAGGACTTTGTTGGAAAACCTGGTATCATTCATAGTACTCGGCAGCGGCGGCTCACTTCCATTTACAGCGACAGTTTGTCAGCAGCGTTTTGCGCCTGGATAGCGTGTACGAGAGAAGCTCCGCCCCGTATAGCGGCTGCCACATGCACGGCCTCGGTGATATGCTCAAGGCTCATGCCCTCTTCGAGACAGGACCTGGTGTACGCGTCGATGCAGTACGGGCACTGCACAGCATGCGCCACGGCAACGCCGATGAGGGCCTTCTCCCTCTTGTTCAGCATACCCGGCTCCAGTGCAGAGGTGTACCAGTCAATAAACTTCTTGAAAAGAGCAGGGTTGTGCTTGCCTACTTCGCCGAACCGGTCGAGATCTTCCGGTTTGTAGTAGTCGGTCATGCGAATTTCCTTCCTTTCTGATTAAGAATTTATTTGCAGGTAATATCCCAAGTATAGCAAGGTAGCTACTATATTTCAAAAAAATAAAGCTGTTTAATCCCTTCCTTATCACGTCATTGCGATCATGACGTGGCTACATCACATCGTCAACTGAGTTTATACGTTAATCACTTGCTTTCCTGCAAGGATACTGCTGATGCTGCACCGTCAACACCAGATTACGGGAGAAGATGTCTTTTATCAGCAAACATGAAGTTATCTTTCCTCAAGAAAGTTGATACTAAGATAAGTTTCATTGAGCAGCTTTTCATGCTGCTCCGCGCTTTTGAGACAAATATGACCTGCCGGATAAGAAGTATGAACGGAAAGGAACGGCATTATTTCACGCGATATTCTTAAGTCCCATCGACTTTTTGGTAAAGTGTGAAAATGTCCTTGGGATGGATGCTCGGTTGGTTGAACTGCCATATTTTTATCCATGCGGGATCGGCAGCTGGCACGCGGGACTCCCCGCCCCGTTGTTCAAGTAACAGGTCGCAGTTTCCCGTGCCGAAGACCTCGATCCGGCGGGCTTGAATGCCGGTGAAGTATTCGAGCATAGCCCGCTCCGACTCTCCCAATCCCCGGCTCGCGATACAGGAATATACATTGGGCATGGACTGTTTGAGCGATGTGAACGCGGCTCGAAAGCTCGATCCCGTATTCAGGG
>Ga0335082_10009992_pt1 | contig 10299 bp, 10 predicted proteins | sample Lox_Sample_41_FD_206718 | JGI IMG/M metagenome (GOLD analysis project Ga0335082, IMG submission 206718) | Soil microbial communities from Loxahatchee National Wildlife Refuge, Florida, United States - Lox_Sample_4.1 | ecosystem: Environmental > Terrestrial > Soil > Wetlands | place: USA...
GCACGGCTGATTATTCATCGAAAAAATCATGTGGTCTACCGGCCCTCTCCCAGCACTTTGTGAAAACATCGGAGTTTATGGGGCCATTTTGGTTTTGTGGGTCGTCATCGTCATAGGCCACAACAGCGACCTTCATACCGAGTGCGCGCGAATACTGCACAAAGTTTCTGAGGGTCAAATTTCCTGGGTTGTTAAACACCTGTGAAACGCGGCCAATCGTAACATTCAATCTGTCGGCAAGCTCCTTTTGACTAACTGGCAGCACTTCCAGCCGCTTCTCCAACTGCATGATGAAGTCTGAAGAGATGCGGTACACGAAATCAGCCGTGCTGCTTTCCGTCCAATGCCGCTGCCGCTTCATTGTTTCCATTTGCTGATACCTCGCTGCTTCAAATATGTTTCTCCATACTCGGGATAGACTTGGGCTATTGCCTCAGTCGTTCTGAAATCCTGCTGCAAGAGACAGCAGCGGTTCAGAGTAGTAGGGTCAGTTGCCCAGTCGTTCTTATATGCGTGAAACACCAATACGCACAGTCGAAAGCTGCGGTTCGATGCGGGTTTTGGGTTGCACAAGAATCCATAGAGCCTGTGATGTTGGCGCTTCTCTTTCCACTTGAAAGTTAAGCAGGAATCATGCTCGGGATCGTTCGGCCAGCCGTGGAATCGACTATCGCAAATCTGCCCATCTAGCCAGCAGTCCATTCCGGCCCGAACATAACGCATAGATTTCTCCTTCAATTGGTCGAATACGGCCCCGGCGTCCATGTTTGAGCTTTCATCGTCCTCCAGAAAGCCAATGGCCCTGTGCTTGAAGGAAAATCCATCGGCCAGTCTGAACACATACGTTGAGGACATCGGCAATCATTCGACTTGAATTTAGGTTTACCTAAAGCGCTACATTACGCAGTTTAGGTAAAGCTAAAATATTTGTCAATCCCTATTGACAACAGCAAGCGCTTGCTGTAAGATGTACTCATGAATTGCCCAGCGTGCAATATCGAATGCAGCAAGTTCGGCAAGCACCGCAACGGATTACAGCGTTTCCGCTGTCCCCAATGCGGTAAGACGTACACCGAAGATCATGCGCGTTTGTTCGGTGCAATGACCGTTCCCGAAGATAAGGCTCTGCTGGCGATTCAACTGTTGATCGAAGGAACCAGCATCCGCAGCACCGAGCGAATCACGAAACTGCACCGTGACACGATCATCCGCTTGCTGGTAGTCGCTGGTGAACGCTGCATAGCGCTCATGGATACGCGGATGCGGAACCTGCAATGCAAGCGTATTCAGGCCGACGAAATCTGGAGCTTCGTCGGCAAGAAAGACCGCAACGTTAAAGTTGATGACCTTGATGAGTTCGGCAACGCCTGGGTGTTCGTAGCTTTGGACGCGGCAACGAAACTGATTCCGTCATACATCGTCGGAAAGCGTGACCGCTCTACGACCCATGCGTTTCTCTCTGATTTGCAGAAGCGCATCGCAGGCGGTCACCGCTTCCAGCTTACAACTGACGGATTCCCGTTCTACGAGCGCGGTGTCGAAGACGTTTTTGCCGGACAGGCTGATTTCGCGCAGATGATAAAGCTGTACGGCGATTACGGGCAGCATGACGCGGCTGGACGCTATTCGCCTTCGCCGATAATAGAAACCATAGTCAAGATTCGCGATGGTCGCCCAGACCCGCGCCACATCTCTACGAGCTACGTGGAACGGCAGAATCTGACGATTCGGATGGCGATTCGCCGTTTCACCCGCTTGACCAATGCCTTCTCAAAAAAGCTCGACAATCACAAAGCCGCTTGCGCTCTGCACTTCGCATATTACAATTTCTGCCGGATACACAAGACCTTGCGAGTCACGCCTGCGATGGAAGCGGGATTGACCAAACACATTTGGTCTCTTCGGGAACTTCTCTCGTAAGGTCCTGTGTTACAAAACGATACCGCTCGCCGATACCGCTTGACAGCGCCCGGTGAGCAATGAAAAGCTCTATATAGCGTATTTTGCCCTTGACAAATCTCGCATTTCGGAGTGATCGTGCCGGTTGAATTCCAGTTCGACGCTGATCGAACATTGGCAGCGGTCACATACATCGCTTCCAAGAAAATCCCTGCGTTGACGACATACAAACTTTGCAAGTTGGTTTTCCTTGCAGACAAGTATCACCTGGTCAAGTACGGACGCATCATAACCGGCGACCGCTACGTCGCAATCGAGCACGGCCCTGTTCCTTCGCACCTGTACGACATTCTCAAGGATGTCGTCAACGACGGAGATACTTACGAGAACTCGCCTGCTTTCAAGAACAACTTGGAGGTTGATAAGCGATTCACATATCCTCATCTAAGTGCTAAGCAACAGTTCGACGCGAACGAACTGTCTCTCTCGGATGTTGAGGCGCTTGATCGCGCAATCGGACGTTTCGGGAAGATGGATTTCTTTGAACTGAAAGCGATCACACATGAGATGCGTGCCTTCCAAAAGGCATGGGATGACCCGAACCGCTACAGCAATGCTCCCGTAATGCTGTATGAGGATTTCTTTGAAGAAGATGGTGATGCGGTTCGCGGTGCATTTGAAGAAATGACCGAAAATGACCAACTTCGCAAAGCCTTCGGCACTCCCAACTTTCAATCCGAATGACATTCCTCGTCATCGAGTAATCCGCCTCAAATACAAATTTCAGGGGCAAGCACAGGCCGAATACAAGAGGTTCGTCGTCTTGGGACATGTAAACGGCCACGCGATTTGCGTAAAAGCAACCTCTCAGACACTCCTTTACGAAAGCGATAGATCCCAAATGGCAGGATGCGTGTTTTACAAACAGGGAGAAGCCGACTGCTTCGAGGAAGACACCGCTATCCAAATCGACAATCAAATCCCCATACCTCATTCGGTAATCTCCCAATCGCACAAAGACGGAGAATTGACAATTTCAGAACTGCCCGAGGGATTTTTGGAACGAGCCAAAACTGCCTTAAAAAACTCAGTAACGCTTACCGGCAGAGAGCGCCAGCGACTCAGCAAAATGCTCATCTGAGCATCAACGCAGCTTTAGGACACTACCGAATTTCCCGGAAACACTTCGGTCAATAGTCCGAGACGTCTGAAGGTCGACGTCGTTAGCCGCCGCGGTGACCGGATTGTCTGCGTTCTACTTGTACGCTGGCGACTTCGTCACAACCGGCTCGCTGTGTTTTGTGAACCTCCCGTCTACTCGGACTGCAAGGTTTACGCAGTGTTGGGCGAATTTGACGGTGGGCGATTGCGGAAGGTTCTGGATAATTGTCCTCCCAAGATTCCGAACGCGGCCCTGTCAGCAGCGGTCCACTTTGCCCCCCAACTGATTAGAGAGGGGCTGCATGAAAATGGCACGCTTGAACACCTTCGTAGCCTTGAATGGCTAATCGGCGAGACATTCGAGTGGAGATAGTGAGGTGGGGTGTTGGACAGGCTGACACCAATCCGTCGTAGCGAAAACATGCGGCGAATTCGAAGCTGCGATACGAAACCCGAGTTGATAGTTCGTTCCATGGTTCATCGACTGGGTTTCCGCTTTCGCCTTCATCGCAAAGATCTCCCGGGAAAACCTGACATAGTGTTTGTCTCCGCTCGAAAGATCATCCTTGTTCATGGGTGTTTTTGGCACCTGCATGAAAGATGCGCAGATGGGCGCATCCCCAAGTCACAGGTGGAATATTGGAGACCAAAGCTGTTGCGGAATGTCCAACGGGACGAGAGAGCGCGTTTGCGGCTACGAAAGCTTGGCTGGAAGGTGCTCGTTGTCTGGGAGTGTCAAGTTAGAGACCTAGAACGACTGACGGAAAAGGTTAAACGATTCTTGTCCGATTGACGCCCTGCGCAAAATGAAACGATTTCCAAAGTGGATTCTTCGAGGAATGCGACCGATTGCACGCCTGTGACCTTTGCGCCGCGAGACAGAGATCGAATTCCCTCAGGTGCTAAAGCCCAGAGCTGACAGGGCGGATTGCGGCACGACTGAAGGCTGCGCCCTGATACAAAACAATCCTGCACCGAAGTTCTCTCGCAAGGTGTGCAGTCGCGCGCTGATGCGAAGCTCAATTCAATCCGCTTCATCTCTGCGGCAAGTGTGCGGCGACTTTTGAGAACAATTTCGAAGGTGTTTTCGCGCAAGGACAGCTTTTTGAGACATCGGGAATACATTGCGCAGAACCCGGTTAAAGCTGGTCTGGTGAACTCGCCTGAGGAATTTCCCTTTAGCTTTTCTTACCTCGCAAAGCAAAAGGAAGCACGGGCCAAAGAAGCTGCAGAAAAAGTCGACAATGCAGATCCCTCGGCGACTAAAGTGCCTCGGGATGACAAAGAACAAAGCATTTATCGGCACGACTGAAGTCATGCCCTGATACGAAGCGGCACAAATTCGACTTTTTCAGCATCCTCTGAAGCCCAGAGCTCGTAAGAGCGGACGCGGCACGACTGAAGTCGTGCCCTGACACAAAACGGTCCTATATCGGACTCCTCGCTCAACGGGAATGGCGAAGAGTAAGCGATTCAGTGGGCTAGTCGAGGAACGCCACCGACTGCACTCCGGTGACCTCGAAGCGCTTGCGGCAGCGGAGGTTCTTGCAGGCGACGAGATCGTCGCGACGCACCATGTAGGAGCGGGCTTTGGCAAATTTGGCCCGGTCGCGTTCGTCTGCCCTCCCCGGAAGCTGTCTCTTCTTGGTGCGGACGAACCAGCCCAGTTCGTACTCCGACTCCTGCCGACAGTGGGGGCAGGTCATGGTTGCCTTGCGGGTTTCTTGCCGCTCGTCGAAAAAGTCGCGTTCTTCCATCCCGGCCCTCCGCACACAAACGTCTCCGGCCATACGGCTGCAACGCAGCCATTAGACCACATGCGCGGCGGTTTTCCAGTGATTCCGTCGGTGATGGCTGCGTTTGGCGCCGATCCGGAGTGTGCCGCCGCTTGACATGGGAGCCAGGAAGGAGTGGTGTTGAACCCAAATTCTGTTCATCCCAAATCCGCAACGGTCGCGAAAGATGGTGCTAAGATTCGTTACCAGGAGGGCATATGTTAGGCGTTCTCGTGCTTTCGTTGGCGCTCTCGACACCCTCAGCCGCTGCCGAACCGGCGGTAGCCGCGAACGACCCGCTTCTGCGACCCTCGCCGCAGTCTGCCCTGGTTCAGCCCGGCACAACCCTGATCAACGGCCAAGAGAAACAGTGGCCGTTCGACGCCATGGAAATCTCTCCCGAGTCGGATATCTGCTACAAGATCCGCGCTTACATCTTTTCCAAAGGCGCGCATCCCAAGCTGCTGCGGGAGACAACGTGCGGACCGAAGCAATCGGCCATCAAGAAGATTGAAGGCGCCACGCCGAGGCTGTTGCCGATGGATGCCAAAGACAAGCCGGTGACCCCTCCCGAACGGTAGATCAAGGTAAGGGAGGGCCATTGGTGGAGCAGCGTTTCGGCGGTGAAGTCTGTCCTGGCCGCGAAAGCGGCTTGGCCTGCTCGCAGAAGAGGCTGGGTTGATCTACTCCCCTCCCGCTACCTTGGCCGCGTAGGGGTTGTCTTCGAGCACTTGCCAGACCGTATCGAGCACGGTGCCATCAACCCACTTAACCACAGCCACAGGGCGGTCACCGAGCTTGGGCCTCGTTGGTTTGCCGCCGCAGATCTTCTCCACTTCGGCCTTGATTTCCTCGATGGGACGAAGGGGTAGCCCTTTGCCCTTCACGGCATCGAGCAGGTCCTTTCGTTTCGGATTGATGGCGATTCCCCTCTCCGTGGCGATCACGTCGATAAGTTCGCCAGGGCCGGTGATGGTGGTGACCGCGTCCACGATCACGGGGATGCGGTCTCGAAAGGAGGGCACGGCAAGAATCGTGCATCCTGCGAACAGGCAGTTCTGCCAGCCGCCGATGCCATGCAGCAGACGTCCGTCGGAGTGAGTGACCACGTTGGCATTGAAGTTCACATCCACCTCGGTTGCCCCCAGCACGCAGGCATCGACGATGGAAGCGAAGTTTCCTTTGCCGTGAAAATTGTAGGACGTGAACGGACTGGTCGGTACGTGCCGGGGATCGGTGGCGATGGACTGGACAGCATCGAGGTCGAACGTCTGGCCGTCGAGGATGTAGCCCGTGAGGCCTTCTTTGAGCATGTCCACCAGATACTTGGTCGAGCCGCCTCGCACGAAGCTGGCTTTCACGCCGGCTTCCTTCATCATGCGGCCGAGGTAATCGACAAAGGCCAGTGCCACGCCGCCCGCTCCCGCCTGGAATGAGAAGCCGTTGCGCATGATGCCGCTGTCGCGCAGGAAGCGCGCCACCTGTTCCGAAATCCGCAGCCGGTCGGGGCTGCGCGTGATCTGCGTGGTTCCGCTGACGATCTTCGAGGGGTCGCCGATGGAATCGACTTCGACGACGTAGTCCACGTTGTTGCCCTGGATCTGCCACGGGACGCACGGGAAAGCCACCAGGCTGTCGGTCACCACGATGACGCGGTCGGCATAGACCGAATCAGTCAGGGCGAAGCCTAGCGAGCCGCACGCCGACCTTCCATGTGCTCCGTCGGCGTTGCCAAAGCAGTCGGCGGTGGGCGCCGCGATTACTGCGATGTCGATGTGGACTTCGCCGTCCTGCACCGCCTGCCAGCGTCCTCCGTGGGAGCGCAGTACGCCGAGGCCGCGCATGTGGCCGTGGGAGCAGAATTCGCCCAGCGGGCCGTTCATGCTGCCCTCGATGTGATGCACCGCGCCGGATTTCATCAGCTCAATGACCGGCTCATGGCAGGGGAAGGAAGCGCTGGGAAACCACATCAGGTCTTTGGCGCCCATGCGCGCGGCGGTTTGCAGGGCCAGCAACGCAACCTGGTCGCCGTTGCGTAGGTGATGATGGCTGCTGATTGTCATGCCGTCCCGCAGGCAGCACAGGCGCAGCGCCGTCTCGAGGTCGGGCACGCGCTTATCGCCGTTCCGGGGATAGTCGCTGGTGGTCCGAATCGGCGGTCCATACTTGTTGCCAGTGGGACGATGGCCGTCCACACCGGCGTAGGGAATTTGCTCGCGTCCGTTGACCACGGTTGGAACGTGGCGCCCAGCGGCGTTGACGACGAGTTCGGCGGGGGCGATGGCGCTCATGCCTGGCCTCCCTCATTAGCGGAAATGAGGCCCATTTGTCGGGCGCGTGCCACCAACTTGACGGCGCGGTGCACCACGGGAGCGTCGATCATCTTCGAGCCCAGGCTGACCACCCCCAGCCCCTGCGCTTGCGCGTCTTCGAAGGCGGCAACGATCTTCAGAGCTTTCTGGAGTTCGGCGGATGACGGGGCAAAGGCGCGATGGATGACCTCGATCTGCATGGGATGGATGCAGCCCATGCCCTCGAAGCCCATGGCGCGCGAAGACTCGCCCCAGCGCAAAAGGCCGTCCAAGTCGGCGACGTCGCCGTACACGGAGTCGATGGCCTGAATGTGGGCGGCGTGGGCAGCGTTGACGACGCGCTGGCGCGCGTAGAGCGACTCACCGCCCGTCGCGGTCTTTACCACGCCGAGGTCGGCGGTGTAGTCCTCGAGACCGATGGTGAGAGCGGCCACACGATCCGACGCCGTCGCGATAGTAAAAGCGTTTTCGATGCCCAGCGCCGACTCCAGAATCGGCATCAGCCAGATTGGCCGCGTCACGTCGGACTGCTGTGCGACGCGCGTGATGGCGTCGTCCACTTCGACGACTTGCGCGGCTGTCTCCGCTTTTGGAATCAGGATGAGGTCGGGCGACTGCGGAATGATTTCCTCCAGGTCGGTCAGTCCAAAAGGCAACTGGTTGATGCGCACCATACGCTCGGCAGCGCCAAAATCGACGGAACGAAGAGCGTTGCGCACCAGCAGGCGGGCGGCGTCTTTCTCGGCGTGATGGACCGAGTCTTCGAGATCAAGAATGACGGCATCCGGCCCATGCAGACTCGCGTTGACGAAGTATTTGGGTTCGTTGCCCGGCAGATAGAGCCGCGAGCGGCGCAAGCGATCTTTCGCCGAGGCTGCAGGCGGTGGGAGCGGGTCGGGCAACGCGGATTTCCCGTCGTCCAGCACTGCGCGCTTGGCAGCAGCTTCGATGCGCGCGGCGATGACGAAGGGCAGGGCGCCTTCGTCGACTACACTGACGAACGCATGCTCGACGCCGAGTTTCGCGAGCACGTGGTACCCCTGCTGGCGGATGCTCTCGCCATAGTAGAGGGCCACGCGCGACCGCAGGTCGATGTCGAGGCCGCCGGTGGCGCGCTCTTCGACGGTGACGCGCACGTCGGAGCGGACGTCGCCGCCCGCGCGGCCGGCTTCGCCACGCTTCAGTTGCCTAGCTTCGGCTGCTACCGGCATATTCCTTCTCCACTCCGACTCCTAACTTCACGAGAATCGCATCGGTGATCTCGGTGGTTGAGGCAGCGCCCTGGACGATCGCATTGGCGCCACCCGGAATGCGCAACATGTCATAGCTGCGCACTCGGCCTTCGGCGACCACCACGGCGATAGCGGCGCGCATCTTTGTAGCCTTGCCGTTCTCGCCGAGGTGATCGAGCATCATCGCCGCCGAGAGAATCATTGCGATCGGATTCACAATGGGCGGATTCAGCTCGGCATATTTCGGCGCCGAGCCGTGGGTTGGCTCGAACACTGCAACTTCTTCGCCGATATTTCCCGATGCCGCAAAGCCAAGCCCGCCGACGAGTCCGGCGAAGGCGTCGCTGATAACGTCGCCAAACAGATTGCTGGCCACGATCACACCGTAGTCCTCGGGGTTCTTGGTGAGCCACATGGTCTGCGCGTCAATATTGGCGGACCACAGGGCAATCTCGCTGTACTGCTTCTGCACTTCCCTCGCGACCTCTTCCATCATCCCCGAGGTCTCGCGTAGCACGTTGGGTTTCTCGCAGATCGTCACCGACTTGTAGCCGAACTGGCGTGCATGTCTGAAAGCCGCTTCGCAGATGCGGCGAGCCGCGAGACGGGTGATGATGCGCACGGAAATCGCAATGTCCGCCCCGGGAACGTCGGCAAATGGCTTGAACTTGGGATGCGTGGCTAGAGCGTTCCGCACCGGCTGCGGCGGGTTGGTCCATTCGACGCCGGCATAGAGGCCTTCGGTGTTCTGGCGGAAAACCACCACGTCTACCTTCGGCTCTTCGTAGCCGCCATTGGGCTTTTTGCGGATGAAGTTCAGCGGATTGCCGGGGAACGATAGGCAGGGCCGCATGCAGATGTCGAGGTTGAAGATCTGCCGCATGGAGACGATGGGACTGAAGTATTGATAGCCCTTACCCTTGAGCGCGGGAGCGAGCTCGGCCTCGGCTTCTTTTTTCGGTTTGGAGGTAATGGCGCCGAAGAGTCCAACCTTGTGCTGCCGCAGCAGTTCGATGGTACGCTCAGGGAGCGCGTTACCCTGGTTGCGCCAGCACTCCCAGCCGATGTCCGCGTGGACGTAGTTGGCCTGAAAGCCTACGGCGTCGAGCACGCGAATTGCCTGAGGAAGAACCTGGTTGCCGATGCCGTCTCCCGGCATGGTCACGACGGTATGTTTTGACATAATAACGAACTCCTTAATCGATCGTGTGCCCCACGTTGTGGGCTGTATCACATTGTGGTAGCAAAGGCGCTAAGCCCCAGCTTGGCGGTGACCAGATTTTCAATGCCCCCGGCGATGACCAGCGACTGCGGCACTGAGCCCAGCGCCGGGAAGGTGAATTCTTCGCCAGCATAGCGAATGGTGCTGCCTGCGAAATCAACGTCGATGCCATCGCCGGGGATGATGGTCTTTTCCTTGTGCAGGATCGCATCGGCACACTTCGCGCATAGGCGGTTTACCAGTTCCGGCGACTCGATGCACAGAAAGCCGTTATTAAAGGCGTTGCGCAAATAAGTCTGCGAGAAACTACCGGCAATCACCAGAGGAATGCCCGCACACTTCAACGCCGTGACTGCCTGCTCACGGCTGGAGCCGGTGCCGAAGTTGAATCCGCCGACGACCACGTCGCCAGTCTGCATGCGCATGGCGAACGTCGGGTCGTAGTTCTCCATCACCACTTTGGCCATCATCTCAGGCGTCATGTCTTCGCGGTAGGTGTAGTCCTTGCCGTAAATGCCGTCGGTGTTCAGGTTGTCCTGCGGCAGAAAGACCAGGCGGCCGCCTACGTTGCGCGGGAAGCCTGCGAGTATCTCGACTTCTTCTGCCTTCAAAGTCACCGCAAACGGTTCGTAGTGCTTGTTGACCTCGCGATACTCGGCCGGGTTCGGGCCGCAGATGAATCCCGCCACGGCTGATGC
>Ga0335082_10009995_pt1 | contig 10297 bp, 9 predicted proteins | sample Lox_Sample_41_FD_206718 | JGI IMG/M metagenome (GOLD analysis project Ga0335082, IMG submission 206718) | Soil microbial communities from Loxahatchee National Wildlife Refuge, Florida, United States - Lox_Sample_4.1 | ecosystem: Environmental > Terrestrial > Soil > Wetlands | place: USA: Florida...
TTCTTCATCCCGCCGATGGCGGCGCGCGGCCGTGGTGGGCACGTGATCAACGTTGCGTCGGCAGCGGCGTTCATCGCCACCGAGGCGCTGACGGCGTACAGCACGACCAAGTACGCGGTGTTCGGCCTGTCGGAGGCGCTGCGCGACGAGCTGTTGCGCCACCGCATCGGCGTGACGGCGGTCTGCCCGGGCATCATCAATACGCCGATCACCGCCACGTCGCCGCTGCGCGGGGCGAACGACACGCCGGAGATGCGCCGGCGGATGATCGAAATCTACCAGCGCCGCAACTACGGTCCAGAGCGCGTCGCGCGCAACATCTTGAAGGCCGTGCAGCACAACCGCGCGGTTGCGCCGATCTCGCCGGAAGCGTGGGCGATGTACTATCTCAAGCGGCTGGTGCCGGGATTCGTGGCGTGGATCAATCGGAGCAGCGCCGAGCGTCTGCGGCGCCAGCTGACGCGGCGGTGAAGCTGTGCTGCCGGATCCGATCGAACACGCCGCCGCGCTGTTGGTGCAAGCACAACGCGCCGTGGCGCTCACCGGGGCGGGCTTGAGCACGGAGTCGGGCATTCCCGATTTCCGCAGCCCGGGCGGCGTGTGGGAGCGCTTCCGTCCGATCGAGTATCAAGAGTTCCTCACCAGCCACGCGGCGCGCAAGGAGCACTGGCGCTACAAGCAAGCGACCGTGCCGGTGATGCTGGCGGCAGCGCCCAACGCAGCGCACGTCGCGCTGGCCGAGTTGGAAACGGCCGGACGGTTGCGTGCGGTCATCACGCAAAACATCGACGCCCTGCATCAGCGCGCCGGCAGCCGCCGCGTGCTGGAGCTGCACGGCACCAACCTCGAAGCCGCCTGTTTGCAGTGCGCGGCACGCGTGCCCATCGGCGACGCACTGGCGCAGCTTGATCAGGGCGCCGAGGTACCGGCGTGCCGCGCCTGCGGCGGATGGCTCAAGCCCGCTACCGTGTCGTTCGGGCAAGCGTTGCCCGCCGATGTCTTGCAGGAGGCGGCCACGCTGGCGCACGAGTCGGATTGTCTGCTCGCACTCGGGTCGTCGTTGCTGGTCCATCCGGCGGCCTCGCTCGCCGGGCTCGCGAAGCAACACGGCGCGGCATTGATCATCGTCAATCTGAGCGCGACGCCGTACGACGACGCCGCCGACGTCGTCGTACAGGCGAAGGTGGGCCAAGCGCTGCCGCGGATGGTTGCGGCGCTGGCGCGAAGGGAAGGCATGGGGCAGTGAACACTCCATTCTTGACGGACTACGATCTGTATCTGCTGGCGCAGGGCACGCACTATCGCAGCTATGAAAAGCTCGGCGCGCACCTCGTCGATGTCGCTGGCCAGCGCGGCACCCGCTTCGCCGTGTGGGCGCCGAATGCGGAGGCGGTCTCCGTCATCGGCGACTTCAACGAGTGGGACCCGCAACGCCACCCGATGGCGCTGCGCCATGAGGAAGCGGGCATCTGGGAATGCTTCATCCCCGGCGTCGGCGTCGGGGCGCTGTACAAGTACCTCGTCGCCTCCAAGTTCAGCGGTTACAAGGCCGAGAAGGCCGATCCCTATGCATTTGCCAGCGAGCTGCGCCCGCGCAGCGCGTCGAAGGTCTGGGACCTTTCCGGCTATGCCTGGGGCGACGCCGAATGGCTGTCGGCGCGGCGGGGGACCAACCTGCTCGAAGCGCCGATGGCCATCTACGAGGTGCATCTCGGATCCTGGATGCGCGCGCCGGAAGAGGGCGGCCGCTGGCTCACCTATCGCGAGGCGGCGTTGCAGCTGTCCGAGTACGTGCGTGAGATGGGCTACACGCACGTCGAGTTCCTACCGCTGACCGAGCACCCGTTCGACGGCTCGTGGGGGTATCAGACGATCGGCTACTACGCCGCGACGAGCCGGTTTGGAACTCCGCAGGACCTGATGTTCCTGATCGACACGCTGCATCAGCACGGCATCGGCGTGCTCATGGACTGGGTGCCGGGACACTTCCCGCGCGACGCGCACGGGCTCGCCTACTTCGACGGCACCCACCTCTACGAGCACGCCGATCCGCGCAAGGGCGAGCATCAGGAGTGGGGGACGTTGGTGTTCAACTACGGGCGCTGGGAGGTGGTGAACTTCCTGCTGAGCAACGCGCTGTTCTGGCTCGACCAGTACCACATCGACGGTCTGCGCGTGGATGCCGTGGCCTCGATGCTGTACCTCGACTACGCGCGCAAGGAAGGCGAGTGGATCCCCAACCAGTACGGCGGGCGCGAGAACCTCGAAGCCGTCGCCTTCCTGCGCCGCTTCAACGAGCTGGTGTACGGCCAACACGAAGGCATCGTCACCGTCGCGGAGGAGTCAACCGCGTGGGGCATGGTGTCGCGGCCGACGTACGTCGGCGGCCTCGGCTTCGGCTTCAAGTGGGACATGGGCTGGATGAACGACACGCTGTCGTACATCGAGCACGAGCCGGTGCACCGCAAGTACCACCACAACGACCTCACCTTCCGCATGCTGTACGCGTTCACCGAGAACTTCGTGCTGCCGCTGTCGCACGACGAGGTGGTGCACGGCAAAGGCGCGTTGCTCAGCAAGATGCCGGGTGACGACTGGCAGAAGTTCGCCAATCTACGCGTGCTGTTGGGCTACATGTACGCGCAGCCCGGAAAGAAGCTGCTGTTCATGGGCTGCGACATCGGGCAGTGGCGCGAATGGAGCCACGACGAAAGCCTCGACTGGCATCTCCTCCAATACGCGCCGCATCAGGGCCTGCAGCGCTGGGTACGCGATCTGAACACGCTCTACCGCGCCGAGCCGGCGCTGCATCAGCTGGACTGCGATCCGGGCGGCTTCGAGTGGATCGACTGCCACGACAGCGACGACAGCACCCTGAGCCTGCTGCGCCGCGGCCACGCCGCCGGCACCATCGTCATCGCCTGCAACTTCACGCCGGTGCCACGCCAGCAGTTCGTCATCGGTGTGCCGCACGGCGGCTACTGGCGCGAGCTGCTCAACAGCGACGCCACGCTCTACGGCGGCAGCGGTATCGGCAACGCCGGCGGGGTGCAGGCCGAAGACGTGCCGTCGCATGGCCGCCCCTGCCGGCTCGTGCTGACGCTGCCACCGCTGGCGATGGTGGTGTTCAAGAGCCCATAAGAATCCGCTGCGCGACGCGTAAGAAGTTGTCCGCGGCGAACAACGGCGTGCGCGGCGCTGTTACCTTGACTTGAATGCTGCCTTCGCATAAGTGGCTCGTGATGATGAACGCTCCGCACCGCGCGGCCTGATCGACGCGACGCGGCAGAGCGGCAACCGCGTGGATCACCATTCATGACTCAGCAGTATCTGCCCGTTCTCGTGACCTTCTGCCTGGCTGGCGCACTGGTGGGGATCATGGTCTCGATGGGCCGGCTGCTCGGGCCGAGCCACCCGACACAGACGAAGGGGGAGCCGTTCGAGTGCGGCAACCCGCCGAGCGGCACGGCCTGGGGGCGCTTCGCGGTGAAGTTCTACATGACGGCGATTCTGTTCATCGTGTTCGACGTCGAGGTGGTGTTTCTCTATCCGTGGGCAGTCGTGTTCCGCCGACTGGGCTGGTTCGGTTTCGCCGAGGTGATACTCTTCGTTGCGGTGCTGGGCGTGGCGCTGCTGTACGTCTGGCGGAAGGGGGCGCTGGAATGGGACTGAGCACGCAGGGGCTGTGCGCAGCAGGTGCCACCGGGCGCCCTTCGATACGCCGCCAGAAGAGGGCGGCTACTCAGGGCGAGCGGTTGGTTGCTTCTGCTTCCTGGGTATTTCCCCCGCTCACCCTGAGTAGGCCCCATCTTTTCAGGGGCCGTATCGAAGGGTGCCCGCCGGCCCTGCGGTAGTTGCGCACGGACCCGTTCGTCAGTCCACTACGAAGGTGCACCAGTTGCGCACATGGGGATTGAAGTAGGCATCGCCGCGATCAAGGCGCTCATCGTCATCCTGATGGTGTTGAGTCTCGCCGGCGTGCTCGGCTGGATCGAGCGCAAGGGCAGCGCATTGATCCAGGACCGCATCGGCGCCAACCGTGCCTCCATCTTCGGCGTGGCGGCTGCCGGGTTGGTCAACACGCTGATGGCCGATCCGCTCAAGTTCCTCACCAAGGAAGATATTCTGCCGGTGCGGGCCGACCGCTTGCTGCACACGCTGGCTCCGTGCGTCAACCTCTTCCCGGTCATCGTGGCCTTCGCGGCGATTCCGTTCGGCGATGCCATCACCATCGGCGAGCGCACCGTTCAACTGCAGGCCATCCCCCTCAACGTCGGCATGCTCTACGTGCTCGCCATGATGTCGTTGGGTGTCTACGGCGTGGTGCTGGGCGGCTGGGCATCGAACGATCGGCTGTCGCTGCTCGGCGGGATACGTGGCTCCGCGCAGATGATCTCGTATGAGATCGGCATGGGCCTGTCGATCGTCGCCATGGTGATGACCTTCGGGACGCTCGATCTCCAGGAGATGGTGCGCGCGCAGGGCCACTTGATCGGTGGCTGGTTGCCGGCGTGGGGCATTCTCTACCAGCCATTGGCATTCCTCATCTTCCTCTGCACCGGTATCGCGGAGAGCAAACGCGTACCGTTCGATCTGCCGGAAGGCGAGTCGGAGTTGGTGAGCGGCTACTTCACCGAGTACTCCGGGATCAAGTACTTGATGTTTTTCATGACCGACTTTGCCGAAGTCGCGGTGGTGGCTGGCCTGGTGACCACTTTGTTCTTCGGCGGGTGGCAGGTCCCGTATCTCATGACCGACGGCTTCCACTTTCCGGGGGGCGGCGCGCTGCTGGTGCCGCGACTCCTGGTGGTCCTCCTGCAGGTGGCGGCGTTCATGGTCAAGGTGCTGCTCTTCTGCTGGCTGCAGATTCTCATGCGCTGGACGCTGCCGCGGCTGCGCTACGATCAGCTGATGCGTTTCGGCTGGAAGGGTTTGCTGCCGCTGTCGCTGGCCAACGTGCTGGCAACGGCGACCGTCGTCCTGGCGATCGGGGGGCCGGCATGATTGTGCTCGGCCTTGGCTTGCTCGTGATGTTGATGATTCTGTCGCTGGCCGGCGTCGTGGTCGTTGGCGGCATTGATCTGGCCGGTCTCAACCTGGGGCATGTGGTGTTCGCGCTTCAGGCAAGCCTGATGATTCTCTCGGCGCTTGGCGTGATCGTGAACCGCAGCCCGATTCGCAGCGCCCTGTCGTTGGTGGTGACGCTGTTCCTGCTGGCGGTGATGTTCGTCTCGCTCGATGCGCATCTCGTCGCCATGCTGCAGGTCATCGTCTACGCCGGCGCCATCATGGTGCTGTTCCTGTTCGTCATCATGCTGCTCAATCTGCATGAGGATCGGCCCGCGATGGTGCGGCCGGGGGTGCGGGGGTTTGCAGGCTTCGTCGGCACGCTGTTCTTCCTCGGCGCCGTGCATTTTGTGATGCACCCGCTCGGTGCGGCGCCGGGCGCGGCCACGGTACCGGCCGGCTTCGGAACGATCGAACAGTTGGCCGAGCAGCTGTTCACGCGCTCGTTGCTGGCGTTCGAGGTGACCTCGATCCTGTTGCTGGTCGCCATCGTCGGCGCGGTCGTACTCGCGAAACGGAAGCTGGCATGACCCTGGTCCCGATCCAACTATATCTGATCCTCGGCGCGGTGCTGTTCACGATTGGCGCCGTCGGCGTGCTCGTGCGCCGCAACGTGATCGTGATCTTCATGTCGATCGAGTTGATGCTGAACGCGGTCAACCTGGTGTTCGTGGCGTTCGCGCGCCAGTTGCAGTCCATGGAAGGCCAGGTGACCGTATTCTTCGTCATGACCGTAGCGGCGGCCGAGGCCGCCGTCGGGCTGGCGATCATCATCGCGGCGTTTCGCAATCGCGAGACCGTGAACGCGGACGAGTTGAACTTCCTGCGCTGGTAGCGGCATGCACGCGGCGGCGACTCCCGTTCAGTTCCTATGGCTCATCCCGGTGCTGCCGGCTCTGGGGGTGCTGTTCAACATTTTCGTCGGGCCACGCGCCGGCCGCGGGGCAGTGAACTTCGTCTCGCCGGCAGCCGTCGGGGTGTCGTTTGCGGCGGCGTGCTACACGTTCATGCGCTTGCTCGATCTGCCGCACGGCGCCGCGCTCGTCCAAGATATCTATCCCTGGATCACGGCAGGCGCGGTCGACGTACACGTGGCGTTCCACATCGACGCGCTCTCCGCCGTGATGATCCTCATTGTCACGGGCGTCGGCTTCCTGATCCACGTCTACTCCACCGGCTACATGCACGAGGACCCGGGGTACGCACGCTACTTCGCCTACCTCAATCTCTTCACGTTTTCGATGCTGCTTCTGGTGATGGCGGACAGCCTGCCGCTGATGTTCGTCGGCTGGGAGGGGGTCGGCCTGTGCTCGTACCTGTTGATCGGTTTCTGGTACGAGAAGGAGGCCAACGCAAGCGCCGGCAAGAAGGCCTTCGTCGTCAACCGCGTCGGTGATGCCGGCTTCATACTGGGCATCTTCCTGATCTTCTGGAGCCTGGGTGCAGGCACGCACTCGCTGCGTTTTACCGAGATTGCGGCGTCCGCCAGCAAGATTCCACCGCATACCGTGACGATGATCACGCTCCTGCTGTTCGTCGGCGCCGCCGGCAAGTCGGCACAGCTGCCGTTGTACGTCTGGCTGCCGGACGCCATGGCCGGCCCGACGCCGGTCAGCGCCTTGATCCATGCCGCGACCATGGTCACGGCCGGCGTCTACATGATCGCGCGGCTCAACTTCCTGTACATCCTGTCGCCGACGAGCATGGCGGTGGTGGCGACCATCGGTGCGCTGACGGCGTTGTTCGCCGCGACCATCGGCCTCATGCAGAACGACATCAAGAAGGTGCTGGCGTACTCGACCATCAGCCAACTCGGCTATATGTTCCTCGGCGTCGGCGTCGGTGCCTTCGGCACCGGCATCTTCCATCTGATGACGCACGCCTTTTTCAAGGGCCTGCTGTTCCTCGGTGCGGGCAGCGTGATTCACGGCATGAGCGGCGAGCAGGACATGCAGAAGATGGGCGGTTTGCGCGCCTACATGCCGATCACGTTCTGGACCTTCTTTGCGGGCACCCTGGCGATTTCGGGGTTCCCGCCGTTCGCCGGCTTCTTCAGTAAGGATGCCATTCTCGGCGCGGCCTACGGGAGCCAATACGGCAGCGTGTCCTTGTGGGCGCTCGGGCTGGTTGCCGCCGGGCTCACGTCCTTTTACATGTTCCGCCTGCTGTTCCTGACGTTCTTCGGCGACTGCCGCGTCGACGAACACGCGAAGCATCATCTCCACGAATCGCCCGCGTCGATGACGATGCCGTTGATCGTGCTGGCGATCCTGTCGTTGATCGGCGGGTGGATCGGCCTTCCAGAGCACTGGCTGTGGGGCGACCGTTTCGGCGAGTTCCTCGCGCCGATCTTCAGCGGCGCGCACGTGGCGGAGCATGTCAGCGCGGGGACTGAATCGGTGCTGATGGGCGCGTCCGTGGTGGTGGCAGCGATCGGGTTTGGCGTGGCGTATCTCTTCTATCTCGTGCAGCCGGGTCTGCCGATGCTGCTCGCGTGGAGGGCGAAGGGCGCCTACAACCTGATCTTCAACAAGTACTACGTGGACGAGTTGTACGACCTGCTCTTCGTGCGTTCGACGGTGGCCCTGTCCACCTTCTTCTGGCGCGCCGTCGACGGCGAGGTGATCGACGGCGTGATCAATGGGACCGCGAGCGTGGTGAACGCCAATGGGAGCCTGTGGCGTCGGCTGCAGACCGGCAACGTCCAGCACTATGCCATCTCGATGCTGCTCGGGGCGGTGGTGATCCTCGGTTACTATGCGCTGCGGTAATGGGGCATCAGCGACACCAGAGACATCAAGGACATCAGTGACCAGGAACCAGGGACCAATGACCAGGGACCAGTGAAAAGCGATACGCCATAGGCCATATGCCCATCCTCTCCCTCATCGTGTTCACACCGCTGCTCGGGGTCGTCTTCCTGATGATGATGCCGGCGGAGCAGCCGGGGGCGTTGCGGCGAGCCGCGTTCGTGTTCTCGCTGCCGCCGTTTGTCCTGTCGCTGCTCATGCTGCTGGCGTTCAACCCTGCCGATCCCGGCTATCAGATGACCGCGAAGGTGGCGTGGATCCCAGCGTTCGGCATCAGCTACAGTGTCGGCGTTGACGGCATCAGTCTCTTCCTCGTACTGCTGACCACCTTCCTCATGCCACTGGTGATCCTGGCGGGCTGGGGTGACGTCCACAAGCGGATCAAGGAGTACATGATTCTCATGCTGCTCCTGGAGACCGCGATGCTCGGCGCGTTCGTGGCGCTCGATCTGTTCCTGTTCTACGTCTTCTGGGAAGCGATGCTGGTGCCGATGTACTTCCTGATCGGCGTCTGGGGCGGCGAACGGCGGATCTACGCGGCGATCAAGATGTTCCTCTACACGATGGTGGGCAGCTTGCTCATGCTGGTCGCCATTCTGACCCTGGTCTGGTTGCATCAGCAGCAGAAGGGCGTGCTCACCTTCGATCTGCAGCAGCTCTACGAGTTCTCCGCGCCGCTGGCCACGCAGCGCTGGTTATTCCTGGCCTTCGCGTTGGCGTTCGCGATCAAGGTGCCGATGTGGCCGCTGCACACCTGGTTGCCGGACGCGCACACCGAGGCGCCGACCGGCGGCTCGGTGATCCTGGCGGGCGTGTTGCTGAAGATGGGGACCTACGGCTTCTTGCGCTTCGCATTCCCGCTGTTCCCGCTCGCAGCGCACGAGGCGTTGCCGATCATCGCCGCGCTGGCGGCAATTGGCATCGTGTATGGCGCATTGGTGTCGATGGTGCAGCCCGATCTCAAACGACTGGTGGCGTACTCGTCGGTGAGCCATCTGGGCTTCGTCATGCTGGGGATGGCGGCGCTCAATTCCGAGGGCGTGCAGGGCAGCATCTACCAGATGCTCAACCACGGCTTGTCGACCGGGGCGCTCTTCCTTGCGGTGGGCGTCATCTACGAGCGCCGGCATACGCGGCTGATCAAGGAGTTCGGCGGCCTGTGGGCGCAGCTGCCGGTGTATGCGACCATCTTCATGGTCGTGATGTTGTCCTCCGTCGGCCTGCCGGGACTGAACGGCTTCGTCGGGGAGTTCCTCATCCTCCTCGGCGCGTTTGGCGTGCATCGTGCAGCGACGGTCGTCGGCGTCAGCGGCCTGATTCTCGGCGCCGTCTATCTGCTGTGGATGTATCAACGTGTCATGTTCGGTCCGCTGGAGAATCCGGCGAACCGCGTGCTGAAAGATTTGTCGGCGCGCGAGATTCTGGTGTTCGTCCCGATCCTGGTAATGCTGTTCGTGATGGGCATGTACCCGCGGCCGATCCTCAGCCGCATGGAGCCATCGGTGAACGCGTATCTCGTCCGGCTGCATCAGAAGATGGCGGCAGCGGACGGAAGCGTTCAGCTATCAGCCATCAGCAGTCAGCCAGAGTTGCGAGGGGGGCGCTGACAGCTGATAGCTGACGGCTGAAAGCTTCCTGATGATTGTCGCGCCGAACATTTCCTACGTCGCGCTGCTCCCTTTGCTGATCCTCACCGGCACCGCGCTGCTGGCGCTTGTGGCGGACTTGTGGATGGAGGGCCCGGACCGCGAAGGACTGGGATGGATTGGCTTGGTGGGTCTGCTCGCGACTGCCATCACGGCACTGACGCTGTGGAGCACGCCCATCAGCACGCTGTCCGACGCCCTCGTCGTCGACCGCTACGGCTTGTTCTTCACGCTGCTGTTCTGCGTGGTGTCGGGCCTGACGTTGCTGATGTCGATGAGCTACCTCGAAACGACAGAGATCAAGACGGGCGACTACTACTCCCTGGTTCTGTTCTCGACCGTCGGTATGGTGTTGATGGCCACGGCCACCGACCTCATCGTCATCTTCCTCGGGCTCGAGGTCATGTCGATCGCGGCGTACGCGCTGGCCGGGCTGGCGCGTAGCGAGCTGCGCTCGAATGAGGCGGCGTTGAAGTACTTCCTGCTCGGTGCGTTCGCCAGCGGGTTCCTGCTGTTCGGGATCGCCTTGCTGTACGGCGCGACCGCTAACACCACGTTGCCACAAATTGCGCAGCGGCTCACCACGGTCGCTGGGGAGCAACGGCTGCTGGCGACGGCCGGTATGGCGTTGCTCATTGTCGGCTTCGGCTTCAAGGTGGCGGCGGTGCCGTTCCACGTCTGGGCCCCGGATGTCTACGAAGGTTCGCCGACGTCGGTCACGGCGTTGATGGCCGTCGGCATCAAGGCAGCCGCCTTCGCGGCGTTTGCGCGCGT
>Ga0335082_10009999_pt1 | contig 10296 bp, 10 predicted proteins | sample Lox_Sample_41_FD_206718 | JGI IMG/M metagenome (GOLD analysis project Ga0335082, IMG submission 206718) | Soil microbial communities from Loxahatchee National Wildlife Refuge, Florida, United States - Lox_Sample_4.1 | ecosystem: Environmental > Terrestrial > Soil > Wetlands | place: USA...
TTCTTCTCGAACATGAGCGAGCGCGCCGGCAAGCTCCTGCGCGAAGACATGGAAGCGATGGGGCCGGTGCGCCTCAAGGACGTCGACGAGGCGCAGATGCGCATGGTCAACACCGCCAAGGACCTCGCCAACAAGGGCGAGATCATGATCGCCTCCAAGCAGGGCGAAGACGAGCTGGTGTACTGATGAGCGCGGCCAAGAAGTTCACTTTCGACGTCGAGTTCCGCCCCGAAGGCGACCTCGTCTCCAACGCCGCGCGGGCGCGCCAGAAGAAGGTGTTCACCCAGGAGGAGATCGACCACATGTTCGCCCGGGCCCGCCAGGAGGGCATGAAGTCGGGTCAGGTGCGCGCCACCGAGACTCTGGCGGCGGCGGTGGAACGGCTGTGCGGCGAAGTCGGCCGTGCCCTGGACGCGGCACGGGACGAGATGGAGACGCTGCGCGAAGAGGCCGCCCGGCTGGCCCTGACCGTGGCCAAGAAACTGGCGCCCGTCGCGGTGGCGGCCTTGCCCGAGGGCGACGTGGAGGCGGCGCTGCGCGAAGCCATCCATCAGGCGATCGGCGAGCCGCGCATCGTCCTGCGCGCCTCGCAGAACGTGATCGACGCTTTGAGGGACCGGCTTGGCGAGATCGCCCGCGAGCTCGGCTACGAAGGGCGCATCGTCGCCTCGGTCGATCCGGAGCTCGGCGGCGCCGACTGCCGCATCGAATGGCGCGGCGGCGGGGCCGAACGCAATCTCAATGGCCTGGAAGAAGCCATCGGCGAGGTCATTTCACGGCGTTTTTCGCACTTGTTGAGGAAAGGATAGACCATGGCAGGCAACGACGACGTCGATCTGCCCGATCTCTCGCATGAGCCGCGGGATTCCGGCGAAGCCGCCCTGTTGAAGGGCGAAAACGCCTCCGAATCGGACATCCGGCACTCCGCCCAGGACCTGGAAGCGGTGTTCGACGTGCCGGTGACGGTCTCCGCCGTGCTCGGCAAATCGGCGATGGAGGTGAGCCAGCTCCTCAAGCTGTCCAAGGGCACCATCGTCGAGCTCGACCGCAAAGTGGGCGAGGCCATCGACATCTACGTCAACGACCGGCTGGTGGCGCGCGGCGAAGTGGTGCTGGTGGAGGACCGCCTCGGCGTCACCATGACGGAAATCATCAAGGCCGGCCAAAGCTAACAAATCGGCGGACGGTTAAGCAGGGAATACGATCATGCGGCTACTCATCATCGGCGGGCTTTCAGGCCAGATCGGCGCGGCGACCAAGATCGCGATGGATCGCGGCGCCAAGGTGACCCACGCCAGCGACATCGAGATGGGCCTTGCCAGCCTGCGCGGCGGCCAGGGCGCCGACCTCGTGCTGTGCGACGTGACGCTCGACATCGCGGCGCTGGTGCGGGGACTGGCGGCCGAGCACATCTGCACGCCGGTGGTCGCCTGCGGCGTCGGCACCGATGCGCGCCGGGCGGTGGACGCCATCCGCGCCGGCGCTAAGGAATACCTGCCCCTGCCGCCCGATCCCGAGCTGATCGCCGCGGTGTTCGCGGCGGTCGCCGACGAGAACCATCAGATGATCGCCGAGGACGAGGCGATGATGGCGGTGGTGGCCCTCGCCGACCAGGTGGCCGGTTCTGACGCCTCGCTTCTCATCACCGGCGAAAGCGGCTCGGGCAAGGAAGTGCTGGCCCGCTACGTCCACCGCAAGTCGTCGCGCGCCGACAAGCCGTTCATCTGCGTCAACTGCGCCGCGATTCCGGAGAACCTGCTGGAATCCGAGCTGTTCGGCCACGAGAAAGGCGCCTTCACCGGCGCCATCGCCCGGCGCATCGGCAAGTTCGAGGAGGCCAATTCCGGCACGCTCTTGCTCGACGAAATCAGCGAGATGGACGCGCGCCTGCAGGCCAAGCTGCTGCGCGCCATCCAGGAACGCGAGATCGACCGGGTCGGCGGCACGCGGCCGGTCAAGATCGACATCCGCATCGTCGCCACCTCGAACCGCGACCTCGCCGAGGCGGTGAAGCGCGGCACCTTCCGCGAAGACCTGCTCTACCGGCTCAATGTGGTGAACCTGCGCCTGCCGCCCCTGCGCGAGCGGCCGAAGGACATCCAGGCCCTGGCGCGGCATTTCGCCCGCAAATACGCCGAGGCCAACGGCGTGGCCTACCGCCCGGTCGCGCCCGCCACCGAGCGCATCCTGGCGTCGCATCCCTGGCGCGGCAACGTGCGCGAGCTCGAAAACACCATGCACCGCGCCGTGCTGCTCGCCATCGGCCCCGAAATCGGGCCGGAAGCCATCCGCCTGCCTGACGGCAAGCAGGTCGGCAGCACGACGTTTGCGGCGGGATCGACCGATCTGCCGGCGCCGGTGCGCACGGCGGTGGAATCGGCGGCGGCGGTGACCCGCGGCCTGGTCGGCCGCACGGTGGCCGACGTGGAGCGTGATCTCATCCTCGACACGCTCGACCACTGCCTCGGCAACCGCACGCACGCGGCCAACATCCTGGGCATCTCGATCCGCACGCTGCGCAACAAGCTGCGCGAATACGCGCAAGCCGGCCTGGCCGTCGCCCAGCCGGGCGAACAACGGATGGCGGGGTAAATCGGATGGCGGCAAAACGCACTCACTCTTCACCTCCCCCTTGCGGGGAGGTCGAAGCGCGTAGCGCTTCGGGTGGGGGGCCGGCGTTCGCGTTCGTCTCCGCCCCCCACCCGGATCGCGTCGCGGCTTCGCCGCTTCGCTCTCCGGCCTCCCCACAAGGGGGAGGCAAAGACCATGGCTGACGTCGCCACTACCGCCTCCGCGCCGACATTCGGCTTGTCGTTTGCCGGCATTGCCGATTTCATCAAGCGCAGCGATCTGGCGCTGGCCATCGGCATCATGGCGATCCTGGTGGTGCTGATCCTGCCGCTGCCCACCTGGCTCCTCGACATCAGCCTCGCCTTCTCGCTCAGCTTCTCGATCCTGATCCTGATGACGGCGGTGTTCATCCGCAAGCCCTTGGAGTTCAGCTCGTTCCCGGCGGTGCTGCTCATCACCACCATGATGCGGCTCGCCCTCAACCTCGCTTCGACGCGTCTGATCCTGGCGCAGGGCAACACCGGCACCGCCGCCGCGGGCTACGTCATCCAGGCCTTCGGCAAGCTGATCATGCAGGGCAATTTCGTGATCGGCCTGATCGTGTTCGCCATCCTGGTGGTGGTGAACTTCGTGGTCATCACCAAGGGCTCGGGGCGCATCGCCGAAGTGGCGGCGCGCTTCACCCTCGACGCCATGCCCGGCAAGCAGATGGCGATCGACGCCGATCTCTCGGCCGGCCTGATCGACGAGAATGAGGCGCGCAAGCGCCGCAAGGACCTCGAATCCGAATCCAATTTCTTCGGCGCCATGGACGGCGCCTCCAAATTCGTCCGCGGCGACGCTATCGCCGGGTTGCTGATCGTCGGTATCAACGTCATCGGCGGCATCATCGTCGCCGTGGCGCAGCACGGCATGAGCTTTGCCGACGCCACCCAGACCTTCACCCTCCTTTCGGTGGGCGACGGCCTGGTCACCCAGATGCCGGCGCTGATCGTTTCCACCGCCGCCGGCCTGATGGTCTCCAAGGTGGGCGTCGAAGGCTCGACCGACCGCGCCCTGATGCAGCAGCTGTCGTTCTATCCCCAGGCGCTCGGCATGGCCTCGGCGGTGATGGGCATCGTGGCGGTGCTGCCCGGCATGCCGCATCTGGTGTTCGCCGGGCTTTCGGCCGGCGTCGGCGCGGTCGCCTGGTCGGCCTACAAGCGCAAGGACGCCGAGGACAGCAAGACCCGCATCGAGGAGCAGAAGGCCAAGGTCGCCGAAAGCTCCAGGGAAGAACCCATCGCGACCGCTTTGGCCCTCGATCTGTTGCGCGTCGAGCTCGGCTACGGTCTGTTGCCGCTGATCAACGACGTCAAGGGCCTGCGCATCACCGACCAGATCAAGGCGCTGAGGCGCCAGTTGGCGCAGGAGATGGGCTTCGTCATGCCGGCGGTGCGCATCCTCGACAACATGCAGCTGGGCGCCAACGAATACCGCATCAGCGTCAAGGAGGTGGAGACCGGCAAGGGCGAGCTGCACCCCGGCAGCTTCCTGGTGATGGATCCCAAGGGCCTGCCGATCGACCTGCCCGGCACCCACACCACCGAGCCGGCTTTCGGCCTGCCCGCGACCTGGGTGGCCGGATCGTTGCGCGACGAGGCAAGCTTCCGCGGCTACACCGTGGTCGATCCCGGCACCGTGCTCACCACCCATCTCACCGAAGTGCTCAAGAGCCACATGGCCGAGCTGCTCAGTTACGCCGAGACCAAGAAGCTGCTCGACGAGCTGCCGGCCGAGCACAAGAAGCTGGTGGAGGAGATCATCCCGTCGCAGATTTCGGTCACCGGCGTGCAGCGCGTGCTGCAGACGCTGCTGGCCGAGCGGGTGTCGATCCGCGATCTGCCGGCCATCCTGGAAGGCATCGCCGAGGCGGTGGGCCACACCAAGAACGCGCTCTACATCACCGAGCACGTCCGCGCCCGGCTGGCGCGCCAGCTCTGCCACGCCAACATGGCGCCCGGCGGCTACCTGCCGATCGTGGCCCTGTCGCCCGGCTGGGAACAGGCCTTCGCGGAATCGATCATCGGCCAGGGCGAGGACCGCCAGCTCGCCATGGCGCCGAGCCAGCTGCAGCAGTTCATCACCAATGTGCGCGACCGCTTCGACGAAGCGACCCAGCGCAACGAAGTGCCGGTGCTGTTGACCAGCCCGCAGGCGCGGCCCTTCGTGCGTTCGATCGTCGAACGCTTCCGCACCCAGACCGTGGTGATGAGCCAGAACGAAATCCACCCCTCGATCAGATTGCGGACCCTGGGACAGGTGTGACGACGATGCGTGATGGCGGCCTTTGTTCCCTTTCCTCCCCCGTTCACGGGGCTGGTGCTCTGCGAAGCGGAGCGGCGGGGCCGTTCTGATGCAGCTTCGCACCTTCCTGGCCAAGGACATGAAAGCCGCGCTCGCCGAGGTGCGTGCCGAGATGGGGCCCGATGCGGTCATCGTGGCGAGCCAGTCGGCCAAGGGCGGCGGGGTCATGGTGCGGGCCGCGCTGGAGGCGCCCGACGCGGCTTCCGCGCCGGATGAGCGTCCGGCACCGTCCAAGGACGCCGATTCCGCCTTCCGCGACGCGCTGATCCGCCGCCTGCGCGAGAAGAAATTCGAAATCCCCGGCCGACGCCGTTTCGACCGCGTCGAGCTGCTTGCCGCTTTCGCCCGCAACCGCCTGCCCGAGGGCCTCGCCCATGCGCTGGCGGAGAGCGCCGCCAAGACCGGGCTCGGCGACATGACGCTGGCGCTGGCCGCCGCCGTCGATGCCCGCATGGTCGTAGCGCCGCTCGATTTCCGCAACGCCAACGCCATCCTGCTTGCCGGACCCAACGGTGCCGGCAAGACGGCGGTGGCCGCCAAGCTCGCCGCCCACGCCCGTCTGGCGGGGCGCAGCGTGACGCTCATCGCCGGCGACGTGGCCGGCGCTGGCGCCGTGGCCCGCCTCAAGGATTTCGCCGATCATCTCGGCGCCGCCGTCGTCACGGCCGAATCCGCCGTTGCGCTGGCCCGCGTGGTGGCGGATGCCGCCGCGCAGCAGGCGTTCGCCATCGTCGACACCGCCGGCTTCGATCCGCGCCAGCCCAAGGCGGCGGCGGCATTTGCGGCGCTCGGGGCGATCGAGCCGCTCGAGACCATCGGCGTGGTCTCGGCGCTGACCGACGGCGAGGAGGCCGCAGAGATTGCCGCAGCGCTGAAAGGAATCGGCGCCGCTCGGCTCGTCGTCACCGCCACTGATCTGGCGCGCCGGACGGGAGCCCTCGCCGCGGCGGCCCTGTCGCCCGGCCTGGCGCTCGCCCACGTCACGCGCTCGCCCTTCGTGGCGGGCGGACTGGACATCCCCACGCCGCTCGCCGTGGCGCGGCTGCTGATGGAAAACGTCGTGGAGGGCGCCCAGTGACCCGTCTTACCGCCATCGGTTCCGGCAAGGGCGGCACCGGCAAGACCTTCATCGCGCTGACGCTGGCGCAGGCGTTCGCCGATCTGGGCGAGCGCGTGCTCCTGGCCGATGCCGACCTCGGACTCTCCAACACTTCGGTGCAGCTCGGGCTGGCCAACGGCGGCGATCTTCCCGGCCTTCTCGCCGGACGCGTGCCGTTCAAGGCGGCCGTAGCGCGGGTCGAGACCCAAGGACGCGCCCGGTTTGATTTGCTGGCGGCGCCGCCCGGCTCGGGCGTGCTGGCCGATGCGGACAGCGGCACGGCCGAGCGGCTCGTCGACCTTCTCAAGAAGGCCTGCTACGACCGCGTGCTGATCGATCTGGGCGCCGGCGTCGGCGAGGTGGTGATCGCGCTGGCCGCCGAAGCCGACGACGTACTGGCAGTGGCGACGCCCGATCCCGCCGCGCTGACCGACGCCTACGCCTTCATCAAGCTCGTTCTCAAACGTACCGGCGGCCGCTCCCCCGCTCTCGTCGTCAACATGGCAAGCGGGCCCGCCGAGGCCAAGCGCACCGCCGAGACGCTGACCAAATCCGTGCGCACCTTTCTCAAGGCGACGCCGGTCTATGCCGGCTTCGTGCCCAACGACATGCGCGTGGTGGAATGCCTGCGCCGGCAGGTTTCGCTCTGGGTCGCCTATCCGCGCTGCCCGGCGCTGGCGGCGGTTGCGGGCCTCGCCGGCCTGTTCGGCGGCCAAGCCGCCGTCGGCCTCGTGGGCGCGCTGCGTTAACTATAAGAACTTCCGAATGTGCCGGTTCGGTGCGAACTCGCGGTGCCCGCGAAAAGGTGTATAATTTGTCATCATACGGAAGGAGCGGCTGCGGCTCGCGGAGCGCCTTCCGAGGTGGGAAGTTGTTCGTCTTCAAGGGGGAAAAATGTCTGAGGTAATGGTTGTTTGGCACGCCATTCTGGCGGTGGTCAGCGCGGCCGACACCTACACGCTGGCGGCGGCGGTGGTGATCATCATCGCCGCAGGGTTCCTTTCCGAGAGCCTCGGCTCGCTGCTGTCGACGACGATCCTGTCGCTCGTCGTGTTCGCGGCGGCGAAATACGTCCTCGCCATCGCGGTGGGACACCAGAGCCCGGCCGGCTTCGCGCTGGCCGATTGGCACGCCTTCCTCGATCTCAAGATGCTGACGTTCCTTGCTTACGTCATCGTCTTCGGGGTCCTGATCGCCGTCGTCAATGTGATCCGTTCCGCCTTCCGGTGAGACGGCCGCACGGCGCCAGCATCCGCCCGGCGGAAGCGCGGCTTCCGCCGGCAGGGAGTTATTTCCTGCCCTTGGCTTGACGGTTGTCGACGGCAAATGGCCCGGCGCCCTGGCCGACCAGCAACAACAGTCCGCCGGCGATTGCCACGTTGCACCCGAACAGCTCGTACTCCGTCTGGCGGAGGACGGGGTTGTCGCCGATCTGCCAGTAATTGTGCAGCAGCACCGCCGCGACGATCGTCACGGCGAACAGCAGGAGTGCGCCGTAGCGTGCAAAGAACCCGAGGATCAACGACAGGCTTCCCAACACCAGCATGAACAGCGTGACGGCCAGCACGAAGGGCGCCGAGGGAATGCCGGCCACCATCATCTTGAGCACCGTCTTGTCCCAGTCGCCGCCGTAGAGGACGACCTGGGACAGGAAGAACCAACCGAAGGCCATCCGCCCGACCAACGGCGCGAGATACTCCGACAACGACATGCGCATCGCCCTCTCCACGCGGAACGCGAATCGTCGATCTTAGAAAGGATGCCGGCCATTGGCGAGGGCGCGGCGCGAAGGCGCCCGCGCCTTTTCCGCCGTCGATCCGCCCCGCTCAGGCGCCGCGCAGCGCGTGCTTGCGCAGGTGACGCACCAGCGCCATCTCGTCGAGCCGCGACTGGGCCCGGCGGGCCTCGATCTCGGCCAGGCGTTTCTCCTGCTGCTCGTTGGCGAACTCGAGGCTCTTGAGATCCTGATAGGCGGCGGCCAGATCGTTCTGGCAGAGGGCGCGTTCGCGCTCGATGTCCTTCAGCGTGTCCTTGAGCTTCTCGCGGCGGATTTCGATCGACTTGAGGAACGAGGGAAAGGCCAGCCGCCCGATGTCGGTGTCGCCGGCGCGCTGGCGCTCGCGCGCCACGCTTTCCTCGAGATCGGTGAGCTTGCGCTCGACGTCGGCCTTCATGCCCTCCAGCGTCGCCATGCGCCGCTTGAGATCGTCGACGCGAAACCTCCGTAGCCGGAGCAATGTGTCCTGTCGCTTCATGGCGTCTTACCCTTCCCACCCGCGAGTATTTTGCCCAATTGGTCATACCCTTCGGTTAACGTCCCGCGTTCATCTTTCTTCTGCGCCAGAAACCCTTCGAACCGCGGATGCAGGCCGATCGCGGCGTCGACCTCGGCGTTGGAACCCGTCTTGTAGGCGCCCAGCCGGATCAGTTCGGCCATGTCGTCGTAGACCGCGATCGATTGGCGCGCCGCCGCCACGGTCCGGTTCTCCGCTTCGCTGTTGCAGCCCGGCATGGTGCGGCTGACCGAGCGCAGAATGTTAATGGCGGGAAACCTGCCGCGTTCCGCAATGGCACGGTCGAGCACGATATGGCCGTCGAGAATGCCGCGCACCGCATCGGCAATCGGCTCGTTATGGTCGTCGCCCTCGACCAGAACGGTGAACAGCCCGGTGATCGAGCCCTTGCAGCCGGCCCGCCCCGGCCCGGCCCGCTCCAGCAATTTCGGCAATTCCGCGAAAACCGTGGGCGTGTAGCCCTTTGCGGCCGGCGGCTCTCCGGCGGAGAGGCCGACTTCGCGCTGTGCCATGGCGAAACGGGTCACGCTGTCCATAAGCAGGAGGACATGCAAGCCCTGGTCCCGCAGCTGCTCGGCGATGGTGGTGGCGGTATAGGCGGCTTGGCGGCGGACCAGCGGCGGCTCGTCCGAGGTGGCGGCCACCACCACCGAGCGCTTGAGGCCGGCTTCGCCCAGATCGTCCTCGACGAACTCCTTGACCTCGCGGCCGCGCTCGCCAACCAGACCGATGACGATGGCGTCGGCGCCGGTGTTGCGCGCCAGCATGGCGAGCAATGTCGATTTGCCGACGCCCGAGCCGGAGAAGATGCCCATGCGCTGGCCCCTGCAGCAGGTAACGAAGGCGTTGAGCGCCCGAATCCCCAGATCGAGCTTGCCGCCGATGCGGCCGCGCGACTGCGCCGCCGGCGGCTGCGTCCGGAGCGGATAGGCGAGCGAGCCCTGCGGCAACGGGCCCTTGCCGTCGGTCGGCCGCGCGAAAGCGTCGAGCACCCGTCCGAGCCAGGCTTCGCAGGGATAGATCGAAGCGGTGCGGCTTTCGAAATCGGCCCGCGCCCCGAGCGTCATGCCGTCGAGCGTGCCGAGCGGCATGGCGAGCGCCCGGCCGTCGCGGAATCCCACGACTTCGCAGGGGATCTGCCGGCCGAAACCGGGCGAAAGCTGCACCCGCCCGCCCATGCTGATGGCCCCGGCGGCGCCGGTCACCTCGACCAAAAGGCCCTCGATGCGCGCCACCCGGCCGAAACGCCGGAGGGCGGCAATCCGCTCGATCTGCTGCTTCAGGCTCTGCATCCGCGACCTTTGTGCGCGCCCCAAACCGGTATCTTGCCTGTGAGCATTTAAGTTGCGGTAAACTTAACAAATCGAATCAATGAGATGGGCCCGGTGCCCTAAGAACGTGGGGGGAGCGTTAAGTCCGGTTCGCATCCCATGAAACCGCGCTCGCCAAGCAAAGAGGATATTAACCAATTCCGCTTACTGTCTTTCGAGCGGTTAACCAGTCCGGTAGAAACAACTCGCCGGCGTTCTGACCAAAGGGGTCTCACATGCGCGTGCTCTTGATCGAAGACGATAGCGCGATGGCGCGGAGCATCGAACTGATGCTGCGGAGCGAGGGCTTCAACGTCTACACGACGGATCTGGGCGAGGAGGGGATCGATCTCGGCAAGCTGTACGACTACGACATCATCATTCTCGATCTGCAGCTTCCCGACATGAATGGTTTCGAAGTGTTGAAGAGCCTGCGCGTCGCCAAGGTGCAGACGCCGGTTCTGATCCTTTCGGGCAACGCCATCGTCGAGGCCAAGGTCAAGGCGCTGGGCGTCGGCGCCGACGACTACATGACCAAGCCGTTCCACAAGGACGAGCTGGTCGCCAGAATCCAGGCCGTGGTGCGCCGCTCCAAGGGCCATTCGCAGAGCGTCATCACCACCGGCAAGCTGACCGTGAACCTCGATGCCAAGACGGTGGAGGTCGACGGCCAGCG
>Ga0335082_10010001_pt1 | contig 10295 bp, 7 predicted proteins | sample Lox_Sample_41_FD_206718 | JGI IMG/M metagenome (GOLD analysis project Ga0335082, IMG submission 206718) | Soil microbial communities from Loxahatchee National Wildlife Refuge, Florida, United States - Lox_Sample_4.1 | ecosystem: Environmental > Terrestrial > Soil > Wetlands | place: USA: Florida...
TCCTCGATCTCGCCTTTCTCCGCGGCCGGTTCTGCGCCACCGCCTGCCCGTACGCCAGGCTGCAGGGCGTCCTCTTCGACCGCTGGACGCTCGCCGTCGCCTACGACGCCGCGCGCGCGCCCGACTGCGTGGACTGCGGCGCCTGCGTCCGCGTCTGCCCGACCGGCATCGACATCCGGGGCGGGCTGCAGATGGAGTGCATCGCCTGCGCCGAGTGCGTGGACGCGTGCGCGCCCATCATGGCGCGGCTGCGGCGTCCGCCGCGGCTGGTGGCCTATTTCTTCGGGGAACCCGGCGCGAGGCGGCGCCTGGTGCGCCCTGCCACCGTCGCGCTGGCCGCCGCCACGGCGCTCTCGCTCGGCGCCACCGCGGCGGCCGCGGCCGCCGCCGCACGCACGCCGCTCGACCTCGTCGCCGCCTCGTCGGCGGACTTCGCGCCGCGCGCGGCGGGCGGCGGCCGGACGCTCGAGGCCCTCCAGCTGGCGCTCGAGAACCGGAGCGACGCGCCGCTCGCGGTGCGGCTCACGCTCGAGGGTCCGGGCCTCTCCGCGGCGCTCCAGCCGTCGCAGGTGACGCTCGCGCCGCGCGAGCACCGCGCCCTCCGCGCCCTGGCCGCCATCCGCGGGCTGCCGGCCGGAGGCGCCGTGGCGACCGTCGCCGCGGTGGCGGAGCGGCCCGGCCTGCCGCCGCTGCGGGTCTCGCAGCCGATCACCCTCGTCTCCCCGGAGACCCGGTGAAGGTCCTGCTCTGGACGGTCGCCCTCGCCGTCGTCGCGATCATCGCGGGGACCGTCTACGTCGGCCTCGCGCTCCGCGAGGAGACGGTCGTCGCCGATCCGTACGAGGCGGGGCTCCGCTGGGACGCGGAGCACCGTGCCTCGGCTGCCGGTTCCGGCTCCGGCGCCGCGCCGGCCTCGGCGCGCCCGGCGGCGGCGCACGGGGACGCGCCGGGGCGGTGCGACCTCGCCACGGCCTCCTGCACCGCGCCGGCCGGGCCCTACTCCGTGACGCTGAGCCTGGATCCCCGGCCGGCGCGGACGATGGCGCAGCTCCGTGTGACCGCGGCGCTCCTCGAGCGCGGCCAGCCCGTCGAGGCGGCGGACGTCTCCGTCGCGTTCGCGATGGCGGGGATGTACATGGGCGAGAACCGGGTCCCGCTCGCGCCGGCGGGCGGGGGCGCCTACGCCGGCCAGGCCGTCCTGGTGCGATGCCCCAGCGGCCGGCGGGACTGGACGGCGGAGGTCACCGTGCGCCGCCGAGGCGTGCCGCCCGCGTCGGTCGCCTTCGCGCTGCGTGTGCCGGAATGACCGCGGCGGTCGCCATGGCGTTCGGCATGGGGCTCCTCGGCAGCCTCGGCCACTGCCTGGGCATGTGCGGGCCCCTCGTCGCCTCGTTCGCCCTGGCCGCCGGGCCGCTCGGCACGCGCCGCGCGTTCGCGGGGCAGCTCGTCTACCACGCGGGGCGGATCACCACCTACGCGCTGGTGGGCGCGACCATGGGCGCCACCGGCCGGTTCCTCGACGTGGCCGGGGGGCTCGCCGGGATCGCGAGCGCGGTCGCGATCGTGGCGGGCGGGCTGATGATCGTGCTCGGGCTCGGGACCGCGGGCGTGTCCCGCGGCCTCGCGGCGCTCGAGGCGCACGCCTCGGCGCGCTTCGTCGCCCTGGTCCGGACGCTGCTCGCCGGCGGCGGCGCGGGCCGGCTCTACCCGCTCGGCCTCGCCTTCGGGTTCCTCCCCTGCGGCCTCTCGCTCCAGGCCTTCCTCGCCGCCGCGGGCACGGGCGGCGTGGCGCCGGGCTTCGCGGTGGCGTTCGCCTTCGGCCTGGGCACGCTCCCGGCGCTCCTGGTCGCGGGTGGCGCCGGTGCGATCCTGGGCGTGGATGTCTCGCGGGGGGGCGCGGCCCCTGCGCTCGGGCACCGCTCCATTCCGCCGGCGGTGCGCGTGGCGCTCTCGCGCGCCGCGGGCGTGCTCGTCGTCGCCATGGGCGTGCTCTTCGTGGCGCGCGGGCTCGGGTTCCATGCCGGTCTGTGACCACTGCCTGCTCCCCTTCCCGGAGCGCGAGGCGGTGCGCGAGACGGCAGGAGGCGCCGGGCGCGTCTTCTGCTGCGGCGGCTGCCTCGGCGCGTGGCGGCTCGTTCACGACGAGGGGCTGGACCGGTTCTACGCCGAGCGGCGCTGGGGGTCCGCCGGTACCGCGGCGGTGCCGGGCGCGACGGTGGACGCGTCCGCGTTCCGCGATCGGGTCCGCCGGGACGGGCCGCTCGCCGAGCTCGACCTGGTCATCGACGGGATCCGCTGCGCCTCGTGCGTGTGGCTGAACGAGCGCGTCCTGCAGCGGACGCCGGGCGTCGTCTCGGCGCGGGTGAACTACGCGACGCACCGCGCGCGCGTCCGGTTCGACCCCGGGCGCGTGACGCTCGAGGCGGTCCTCGGCCGGGTGGCGACGCTCGGCTACGCCCCGCGGCCCTGGGAGGAGACCGCCGCGGCGCGCGCCCGCGACGCCGAGGTCACCGACCTGCTGGTCCGCTTCGGGACCGCGGCGTTCCTCTCCTCGCAGCTCATGATCTACGCCACCGCGCTCTACGCCGGGTACTTCCAGGGCATCGACGCCGGGACGCGGCAGCTCATGGAGTGGGTCGCCCTCGGGCTCACGCTGCCGGTGCTCGCCTATGCGGGTGGGCCGTTCTGGCGCGCGGCCTGGGGCGGGCTGCGCCACGGGCGCGCCAGCATGGACGCGCTGGTGGTGCTGGGCGCCGGCGCGGCGTTCGGCTTCAGCGTGGTGCAGATGCTCCGCGGCGCGGAGGTGTACTTCGACACCGCGGCGATGATCGTCACCCTCGTCCTCCTCGGTCGCTTCATCGAGGCCCGCGCCAAGCGGACCGCCTCCCAGGCCCTGGCGCGGCTCGCGGCGCTCGTGCCCCGGGACGCGCGCGTGGTCGAGGCGGGCGGAGCGGTGCGCACGGTGCCGGTCGCCGCGCTCCGCCCCGGCGACCGCGTGGAGATCCGGCCCGGCGAGCGCGTCCCGGCCGACGGCGAGGTGGAGGAGGGCGCCTCCGCGGCGGACGAGGCGCTCCTCACCGGGGAGGCGCGGCCGGTCGCGAAGGCGCCGGGCGCCGCCGTCATCGGCGGGAGCGTGAACCTGGGCGGCGCGCTGGTGGTGCGGGTGACGCGCACCGGCGAGGGGACGGTGCTGGCCGGGATCGCGCGGGCGGTGGAGGAGGCGCAGGCGCGCAAGCCGCGGGTGCAGGCCGTCGCCGACCGCGTCGTGGGCGCATTCGTCCCGCTGGTGCTGGTGCTCGGGGCGGCGACGGTGACCGGCCACCTCGTGCTCGGCCACGCCCCGGCCCGGGCGGTGCTGGCCGGCGTGTCCACCGTGGTCATCGCCTGCCCGTGCGCGCTCGGCCTCGCCACCCCGCTCGCGGTGCTGGTGGCGACCGGCGTCGCCTCGGCGCGCGGCCTGCTGGTGAAGAGCGGCGACGTGCTCGAGCGCGCGGCGGCCCTCACGGACGCGGTGCTCGACAAGACCGGGACCCTGACGCGGGGGCGCCCGGAGCTCGCCGCGATCGAGGTCCTCGACCCGGCGTGGACCGAGGCCGAGGTGCTCGGGGCCGCCGCCGCGGTGGAGCGGAGGTCGGAGCACGCCTGCGGGCGCGCCGTCGTGGACGCCGCCCGCGCCCGCGCCGAGGTGCGCGAGCCGGCCGCGGTCGCGTTCCGGACCGTCCCCGGGCACGGCGTGGCGGCGCGGATCGGGGAGGCGACCGTGCTCCTCGGGAACGCAGCCCTCCTCGCGGGCGAGGGCGTCCCCGCGGGCCCGCGGGGCCTGGAGCGGGCCGCCGCGCTCGCCGCGGGCGGGCGCACGGTGGTCTGGCTCGCCGTGGGCGGGCGCGCCACCGCGCTCCTCGCTTTCGAGGACGCGCTCCGGCCCGAGGCGCCGGCCGCGGTCGAGGCGCTGCGCGCGCTCGGCCTCGTCCCCGCCCTGGTCACGGGCGACGACGCCGCGCCCGCCGCCCCGGTGGCCGCCGCCACCCGCATCGGGCGGGTCGAGTGTTCCGTGCGGCCGCAGGCGAAGCGTGCGCTCGTCGAGGCGATGCAGCGCGCCGGCCGGCGCGTCCTCTTCGCCGGCGACGGCGTGAACGACGCGCCGGTGCTGGCGCAGGCGGACGTGGGGGTGGCGATGGCGCGGGGCGCCGACGTCTCGATGGAGAGCGCCGACGCGGTGCTGGTGCGCGACGACCTCTCGCTCCTGCCGGACCTGGTCCGGCTCGGGCGCCGCGCCACCGCCGTCATCCGGCAGAACCTCTTCTGGGCCTTCTTCTACAACGCCGTCGCGATCCCGCTGGCGATGGCGGGCGTGCTGCACCCCGTCGTCGCGGCGGCCGCGATGGCGGCCTCGTCGCTGTTCGTGGTGGGGAACTCCCTCAGGATCCGGGGTGCGCTGGCGCCACGTGGATCGCTCCCTCTCCCCCGCGATGCGGGAGAGAGAGCCGGGGAGAGGGGGCCGCCTCGCCAGCCGCGGGCGGCGTAGACCATGTGGACCATCGGCTTCCTCGTCGTCCTCTCCCTCGCGCTCGGCGCCGGCGCCTGGCTCTTCTTCGTCTGGTCGGCGAGGAGTGGCCAGTACGACGATCCGGAGGGGCCGAAGTACCGGATGCTGGAGGACGACGAGGACGACCGGTGAGCCGCGCTCACTGCGCCGTGCAGGCCATCCAGTGCTGCCAGTTGCCCTGGGACCCGTTCAGCCCGAAGTCGGTCTTGAGGAGCGCGGTGAAGGTGGCGCCGGGAGCCGGCGGCAGGAGGAAGTAGTAGTACTTGGTGGGGTAACCGGTGGCCAGGGTTCCGAGGAACCAGGCGTCGATGCCGTAGGTCTGCTTCCAGTAGCCGCCGTCGTAGCTCGGGGTGGCGGTGGGGTTGGCCGACGTGACCTCCACCACACCGGTCTGAACCCGGGTGACCCTCACGTCGTGCGGCAGGTTGGACGCGTCGAGCGTCCCGCTCACCGCCTGCCGGTAGGTGCCGCGGCTCGAGGTCGTCTGCGTGCAGCTGAAGGAGCGCGCGGCGGTGGCGGCGGCGGAGTCCGAGGCGACGTCCGCCTCCGAGCCGCCACAGCCCGACACCAGGAGTACGGCGACACCCAGGATTCCGGCGAGCGACGGGACACGTCCTCCGAACGACACTGCGCGCATTTGGCTTCTCCCCGGCGGGGCGATCGACCCGCCCGACGATCCTCCTCGCGCCGTGGAGCGGTGCGAGGTGCTCGATGGAGCGCGCGTAGTGATGTCCGACCCTCACTCCTGGTTTCTGGCCGCGCTGGGGATCGCGCCCGGTTCTTCGGGGACCAACCGACGAGCGTGGCGGGATCTCCTGACCCCGTCGAAGCCCGGTCACCGAAGGCTGCCGGGCGGACGTCAGGCCAGCCGGCTCGCAAAATGGACCGGTGAGGTCCCGTAAATGCCCGTTCTCCTGGGGGTTTCCGGGGTAGGCCGCGCTGACACCCCGGCTCGTTCGTGCTATGACGAGGCGCTTCCCGGCGCCCCAGCCCTCGCCCGCGGCCCGCGCGCCGCCGGGGCGCCGCACGCTCTGGAACCCGCAGTCAGAACCCTCTCGAGGAGAGAACCCGTGATCGAGGCTTATTCGAAGTCCGTCGAGGAGCGGAAGGCGCTCGGCATCCCCCCGAAGCCGCTCGACCCGGAGCAGACCCGCGACGTCTGCAAGCTGCTCCAGAAGCCGCCCAAGGGGAAGGAGGAGTTCCTCCTCGACCTCCTCGCGAACCGCGTCTCGCCCGGCGTGGACCCCGCCGCCGAGGTGAAGGCGGCCTTCCTCGCCGACGTGGTGAAGGGCAAGGCGAAGAGCCCGCTCATCGACAGGAAGAAGGCGATCCAGCTCCTCGGCACCATGGGCGGCGGCTACAACGTGCCGCCGCTCGTCGCGGCGCTGAAGGCGAAGGCGCTCGCCGACGACGCCGCGGCCGCGCTCGCCGGCCTCACCTACGTCTACGACGCCTTCGACGACGTCGCCGCGCTCGCCAGGGCCAAGAACGCCGCCGCGCGGAAGGTGCTCGAGGCCTGGGCGGAGGCGACCTGGTTCACGTCGAAGCCGGGCGTGCCCGCCGAGATCCGGGTGAAGGTCTTCCGCGTGGACGGCGAGATCAACACCGACGACTTCTCGCCCGCCGGCGACGCGGCGACCCGGCCGGACATCCCGCTCCACGCGCTGGCGATGGGGAAGACGCGCTTCCCGGGCGGCCTCGCGAAGATCGCGGAGTACCGCGCCCAGGGCTTCCAGGTCGCGTTCGTGGGCGACGTGGTGGGCACCGGGTCCTCGCGGAAGTCGGCGTGCAACAGCGTGCAGTGGGCCATCGGCGACGACATCCCGTACGTCCCGAACAAGAAGCGCGGCGGCGTCGTCATCGGCGGCGTGATCGCGCCCATCTTCTTCGCCACCGCCCAGGACTCGGGCGCCCTGCCCGTCAAGGCCGACGTCTCGAAGCTCAGGATGGGCGACGTGGTGGTGGTGGACACGGTGAAGGGGGAGATCCGGAGCGAGGGCGGCGAGGTCCTCTCCACCTTCAAGCTCGCGCCCAACACGCTCCCCGACGAGTTCCGTGCCGGCGGCCGCATCCCGCTCACCATCGGGCGGGCCCTCACCGAGAGGGCGCAGAAGGTCACGAAGAAGGGGCCCAGGGACCTCTTCGCGAAGGTCGTGAACCCGCAGCCGAAGGCGAACCAGGGCTACACGCTCGCCCAGAAGATGGTCGGCAGGGCCTGCGGCCTCCCCGGCGTCCTCCCCGGCGGCTACTACGAGCCGAGGATGACCACGGTCGGCTCGCAGGACACCACCGGCCCGATGACGGCGGACGAGCTGAAGGAGCTCGCCTGCCTCAGGTTCCAGGCCCCGATGTTCATGCAGTCGTTCTGCCACACGGCCGCGTATCCGAAGGCGGCGGACGTGAAGATGCACCACTCGCTCCCGCCCTTCGTGCAGGCCCGCGGCGGCGTGGCGCTCCGGCCGGGCGACGGCGTCGTCCACTCCTGGCTCAACCGGCTCCTCCTCCCCGACACCGTCGGCACCGGCGGCGACTCGCACACCCGCTTCCCCGTCGGCATCTCCTTCCCGGCCGGCTCCGGCCTGGTCGCGTTCGCGGGGGCGCTCGGCTTCATGCCGCTCGACATGCCGGAGTCGGTGCTGGTCCGGTTCAGGGGCAAGCTCCAGCAGGGCATCACGCTCCGTGACGTGGTCAACGCCATCCCCTACTGGGCGATCCAGCAGGGCCTCCTCACCGTCCCGAAGAAGGGGAAGAAGAACGTCTTCAACGGGCGCATCCTGGAGATGGAGGGCCTGCCGGACCTCACCGTCGAGCAGGCGTTCGAGCTGACCGACGCCGCCGCCGAGCGGTCCGCCGCGGCCGCCTGCGTGAAGCTCTCGGAGAAGTCGGTCGCGACCTACCTCCGCTCCAACGCGGCGCTGATGCGGAAGATGATCGCCGACGGCTACGGCGATCCGAGGACGCTCGAGCAGCGGATCGCCGACGTGGAGAGGTGGCTCCGGAAGCCGCAGCTCCTCTCGGCCGACGCGAGCGCCGAGTACGCGGCGGTGATCGAGATCGACCTCGCCGAGATCGCCGAGCCCATCCTCGCCTGCCCGAACGACCCGGACGACGTGAAGAAGCTGACCGAGGTCGCGAACACCAGGATCGACGACGTGTTCCTCGGCTCGTGCATGACCAACATCGGCCACTTCCGGGCCGCCGGCGAGATCTGGAAGGGCGCCAAGTTCAACCCGGCGGTGCGGAGCTGGATCTGCCCGCCCACGCGGATGGACCAGCAGCAGCTCAAGGACGAGGCGTACTTCTCGATCTTCAGCGCGGTGGGCGCCCGGATCGAGATCGCCGGCTGCTCGCTCTGCATGGGCAACCAGGCGCGCGTGCCGGACGGCGCCACGGTCTACTCGACCTCCACGCGCAACTTCGACGACCGAATGGGGAACGGCGCCAAGGTGTTCCTCGGCTCGGCGGAGTTGGGCGCGGTGGCCGCCAACCTGGGCCGCCTCCCGACCCCGGCGGAGTACTTCAAGGTCTTCAACGAGAAGATCGCCCCGAAGGCGGACAAGGTGTACCGCTACCTCCAGTTCGACGAGCTGGCGGAGTACGCCCCGGCGGGCAAGAAGCTGCGCGTGGTGGCGTAGCGGCGCTCGCGCCGCGCGAGGTCGCGCGGGCCGCGTCCCCCGGGGCGCGGCCCGCCGCCCTTCTGCGCGCGCCGGACGCGGCGACGCCTGCTTCGCGGCCGCGCTAAACTCGCCGCCGTGACCACGGGATCGCTCCCGACACCGGGGGCCATGCAGGCGAGGGACGCGCGGCGCAGCGCGATCGTCGCCGCCGCGGCCGCGCTGGCCGCGGTGGCGGCCCACCTCGCCTGCGGGAACCGCTACGGCGTCTTCCGCGACGAGCTGTACTTCCTCGCCTGCGGGCGCCACCTCGCCTGGGGCTACGTCGATCAGCCCCCGGCCATCGCGCTCGCCGCCCGGGTGGCGGAGACGCTCTTCGGCACGTCACCGCTCGGCCTCCGCCTCCTCGCCTTCGCGGCGCACGCGGCGACGGTCGTCGCCGTCGCGGCCCTGGCGCGGCGGCTCGGCGGCGGCCCCTTCGCGGTCGCGCTGGCGGGGGCGGCCGCGCTCGCCTCGCCCGCGCTGCTCGCGACCGGCCACCTGCTCACCATGAACGCCTTCGAGCCGCTCCTCTGGACGGCGCTGGCCCTCGCGGTGCTGCGCGCGGTCGAGCGCCCGTCGCTCCGCCGGTGGGTGGCCGTCGGGGCGCTCGTCGGGCTCGGGCTCCTCGACAAGTACTCGATGGCGTTCTGGGCCGCCGCGCTGGTCGCCGGGCTCCTCGCCACGCGGGAGCGGCGAGTCCTCGCCGGCTCCGGGGTCCTCGCCGCCGCCGCCGTCGCGGCGGCGCTCGCCCTCCCCAACCTCCTCTGGCAGGTCCGCCACGGGCTCCCGATGCTCGAGGTGCTGCGCCACTCGGCCGGCCGGCACGTGCCGTTCACGTGGGCCGGCTTCTCCCTCGAGACGCTCCTGGAGCAGAACCCGCTCGCGGCGCCGCTCTGGCTGGCGGGCCTCGCGTGGCTCCTCTTCTTTCCGGGGGGCGTTCCGCCCCCCGGGCCCCCGGTCGCTCCGGCTTGCCCTCGGATCTGTCTCTCGACCTGTGGGCTGGAGGGGGGCCAGGCTCCTCCGCCTGGCCCTGCGTTCCGGACCGCGCGCCACGCCTGGCTCGGGATCGCCTTCGTCGCCGTCTCGGCCGAGATCGCGCTCCTGCACGGCAAGCCCTACTACCTCGCCCCCGCGTTCCCGGTGCTCCTCGCGGCCGGCGGCTGCGCCGTGGAGCGGTGGGTCCGTCCGGCTGCCGCGCGCGCCGCGGCGCTGGTCGCGCTGCTCGCCTCCGGCGCCGCCGTGGCACCCCTCGCGATCCCGGTCCTCCCCATCTCCGGTCTGCTGCGGTGGCAGGCGGCGCTCGGCGTGAAGCCGAGCGTCGGCGAGACCCTGGATCCGGGGGCGCTGCCGCAGCTGTTCGCGGATCAGACCGGCTGGCCCGAGCTCGTCCGGTCGGTCGACGCCGCCTGGCGAACCCTCCCGCCGGACGACCGCGCCCACGGCGCGATCCTCGCGCGGAACTACGGCCAGGCCGGCGCGATCGACCTCTACGGTCCCGCGCTCGGCCTGCCCCGGGCCTGCTCCGGGCACAACAGCTACTGGCTGTGGGGACCTCCGCCGCAGGACGCGCGGACCGTGCTCGCCATCGGAGGCTCGCGCGCGGAGTGGGAGCGGGGGTTCGCGCGCGTGGAGCGGGTGGGGGAGACGCCCGACTCGCCCTTCAACATGGTGTTCGAGCGGCGGGAGCCGCTCTGGCTCCTCGCCGCGCCCCGCGCACCACTCCCCGAGCTGTGGAGCGCCGTCCGGGCGTACCGCTGATCCGGCCTGCTGGCGCCCGGCCGCGCGGCGCGCGATACTGGCTCGATGCACGCCCTGGTCGCCACCCTGTCCCTCGCCCTCGCGCTCACCGGTCTCCCGTTTCCCGCCCCGCGCCTCGTGCAGGTCACGGACCGGACCAAGTGCGACATGGGGGTGGTGATCGCGGTGGACGCCGCCAAGTCGGAGATGCGGGCCACGACGCCGGCCGGCGTGGTCACCTACAAGACCGGTCCCGACGTGCAGGTGTTCGAGAAGGACGGTCAGCCGCTCGGGGCGGTCTCGAAGCTGCAGCAGGGGCAGCGCGTCCGCGTCTACTACTATGTGGACAACAAAGC
>Ga0335082_10010004_pt1 | contig 10293 bp, 10 predicted proteins | sample Lox_Sample_41_FD_206718 | JGI IMG/M metagenome (GOLD analysis project Ga0335082, IMG submission 206718) | Soil microbial communities from Loxahatchee National Wildlife Refuge, Florida, United States - Lox_Sample_4.1 | ecosystem: Environmental > Terrestrial > Soil > Wetlands | place: USA...
TGGTGCGCGCCTCGGCCATCAGCAAGGCCGCACCGACGCCGTGGCCCGACACGTCGCCGACCAGGCTGTCGACGCGGTTGCCGGCGCGCGCGAAGTAGCCGAAGTAGTCGCCGCCGATCGCGGCCGCGGGGACGCAGCGTCCCGCGTAGCGCATGCCGCCGGACGTGAGCTGGCCCTCGGGCAGCAGCGCTTGCTGGATCTGCTTCGCGATCTCGAGCTGCGTGCCCGTGACCGCGAGCTCCACTTCGGCGGCGCGCGCCTTTTCCTCGGCGATGCGCAATTCGCGGTCGCGTGCCTGCAAGGTGGCGGCCATCGTGTCGAACGCGCGTGCGAGCTGGTCGAGCTCGTTGCGCTCGCCCGCCGGGTTCACGCGCGCATCGAGGTCGCCGGTCGCCAGCCGGCGCGTCGCCGCGACGAGCGTGTCGACCTGCCGCAGCTGTCGCCTGGCGCCGAACCAGGCGGCCGCGGTCGCGAGCACGGTCACGATGCCGAGCGCGCCCAGATGGCGCTGCAACCTCCGATCGATCTCGGCGAACGCCGCCGCCTTCGACATGCCGATCGTCGCGCCGACGTTGGCGCCGGCGATCGCCGGCGCATGGACCCACAGCCGCCTCGTTCCGTGCGCGTCGTCGGCTTCGAACACGCCGCGGCGCCGAGGGCTGGCGAACGCGTCCAGCACGTCGCGCTCCTGCACCGGTCGGCCGATCGCGCTCACGTCGGCAGGAATGCGTGCGAGCACGGTGCCGTTGCGATCGGTCAGGATGAGCGTCGCGTCGGCGGGCAGGTCGAGCGGCGTGACGGCCGCGGCGAGCCAGGCGAGGTCCTGCACGGCGACGATCATCGTTTCGAGCTGGCCGTCGGCACCGTAGACGGGATACGCGTAGTTGATGGCAGGCAGCTGGGTGATGCGTCCGATCTGGTAGTCGCCGACCGCGAATCGCCGTGTCGCCATCGCCCGCTGGAAGTACGCGCGGTCGCTCACGGTGACCGGGCCGCGCATGGGGGCGGCGCTGCACGTGACGTTGCCGGCCGCGTCGACCGCGATCAGGTTCGCGTAGCGCGGATACGCGCCCTGCATCTCCTTCAGCAGCGCCTTGCAGCCGTCCGGCGTCCGCATCTGCGGCAACCGCGCGAGTGCCGCCAGCAGCTGCCTCGCAGCGTCGACCTGCACCTCCTGCTGGCCCTTCACGAGCTCGAGCACGCGCATCGCATCGCGATCGACGTTCGCGACCGCCGCCCTGCGCTCGTCGGCCTGCGCGTACAGCACCAGCGCGAGCCATGGCACGAGCACGAGCGCGACGAGCCCGAGCAGGCGCACGCGCAGGCTGACGAAGCGAGCGTGCCGCGCGGCCGAGTCGTCGGTCGGGGGCCGGTGCATGGGCCCGAGTATTGGCGAGACGATGGCGCATCGGCAAACGGTTAAGCCTCAAGGCTCCACGGTTGGGCTGGATGGCGAAGTGGACGTGCAGGGAGCAAAATGAGGCCGGTGACGCCAGGGTGGAGAAGACCCGAAGCCTTCGAGTGATCAGGGAAGTCGAATTTCCATCGCAAGGCGCAGTCCTTCGAGGTCTGCTCTTCCTGCCTGAAACGCAGGCCGGAAAGCCTGCATTGGTCGTCATGGCGCACGGCACGTCCGCCACGATGTTCATGGTGATGGACAAGTACGCGCAGGCGTTCCAGCTCGCCGGGTTCGCGGTGCTGGCTTACGACCATCGCAACCTCGGGCGCAGCGAGGGCGAACCACGGCAGGAGATCAATCCATGGATTCAATGCAGGGGTTATCGCGACGCCATCGACTTCGCGGTCACGCTCGCCGAGATCGATGCCGACCGCATCGCGCTCTGGGGAGACAGCTATAGCGGGGGCGAGGTTGTCGTCGTCGGCGCCATCGACCGACGCGTCAGGGCCATCGTCGCCCAGTGCCCGGCGTTCGGCGCCGAGCCTCCGCAAGTCGAGCCGACCCGCGCCAACTTCGAGATCCTCACGGACGTCTTCTCGCGGGGCGACGTACGAGGATCTCCCGAGACGACGACCGGTCCCCTTCCCGTCGTCTCCTTCGATCAGGCAGGCACGCCCTCCCTGCTCAAGCCCATCCAGGCGTTTCGCTGGTTCATCGACTACGGTGGCCGGGCCGGCACCCGATGGGTGAACAGCGTGACGCGCGTGATACCGGCCACGCCGGTGCCATACCACCCGCTACTCTGCGCTCCGTTCGTCACGGCACCCACGCTGCTGATGGTCGCGCCCGACGACGAGATGGTGCATGCGAACTATTCGGTCGCGAGGCGGGCGTACGAGCTGCTTTCCGGCCCGAAGCAATGGCATGACATTGCCGGCGGGCATTTCGGGCTGCTGTACCACCCGAGCGAGTTGTTCGAGGAGGCAAGCCGGGTGCAGATCCAGTTCTGCACCCGATGGCTCGGTTCTTGAACGATTGCGCCAGGCGCAGGACGGCGCTCGGCAAAAGGGGGTCGCCCGCGAACGTCCGCTCTCAGGACACGGTGGCTGACCGAGGTGAGGTGTCCTACTTCGTGACGTCCACGTTGCGCGATTCAGGCAGCATCCACATTGCGCCGACGCTGATCGCGCACATGACCATCAGGTAGTAGGCAGGTGCCATCGGGTTGTGGGTGAGCGCGAGTAGCCAGGTGACGACGAGTTGCGTGGTGCCGCCGAAGATCGAAGTGCTGATGGCGTACACGAGCGACAGCCCCGTGCTGCGCACCGCGATCGGCAAGAGCTCCGGCACGGTCACGAGGCCCGCGGCGCCGAAGACGGCCGTCAGGGCCGCGAGGATTGCCGTCACGGTCAGCAGCGTGACCGCACTCGGCGCTCCCGAAAGCCACATGAACAGCGGCACGATCAGCAGCATCAGCGCGACGCGCGGGATCTGATTGGTCATCTTGCGCCCGAAGCGGTCGCATATCGCCCCGCCGACCAGGCCGAAGGCAAAGGTCATCACGCCACCCATGAGCACGCTGGCCTGCGCCAGCGCAGGCGGAAGCTTCAGCACCTGTACCGCGTAGGTGACCATGTAGTTGCCCACCTGGGAAGCCACCGCCGTGGCAGCCGAGATCAGGATGCCCAGCACCAGGATGCGACGATGCTTTCTGAGAAGGCGGCGATCGAGCGGATCGGTAGCTACGGCAAGCAGATCGGCCACCTCGCCGAGGCGCTCGAGGTGGTCATCGAGCACCTCATGCTGCTCGACCTCGAGGGCTTGGACGAAAAGAAGAAGGACGCGCTTAAGGTGTTGCTCGGCGACGTGGCCGGGGCGCGCGGCGTGAAGGCGCGCGTCGACCCGGCCAAGGCCGAGGCGCAGCGCGCGCCCGCATCCGCGGCCGCCTGATCGCTCTGCTTCAGCTCACCATCACCGCGGTCGTGCCGGTCTCGCCGGGGTAGTAGAGGCGCAGGCGGACGACGTAGCTGCGGCCACGGAAGAGCTTGTGGCGGATGGAGGCGTTGCGGTCTTCGCCGCTGTCGTCGTCGGCGGCGACGAAGCGCGGCTCGCCGTCGACCTGCTCGAACAGCGCAAGCAAAGTGTCCGAGCCGCCATGGGTCGCGATGGTGTAGCGCCGCGACTGGGTCGGCTTGAAGACGAAGTCGCGCTGCTCACCCGCCTTGAGGTCGGCCGAGACCGACTGGAAGGGCTTGAGCTCGCCGGTCGCCGGCGCGGTCGTCTCGCCCGGGTACCACTTCTGCACCCACTCCTTGTCGGACTGCGAGAGCGCGCCGGGCGGGACGAGGCCGTCCTGGTACTTCGCCGGCTCCTCGATCAGCTCGCGCTCGAATTCGTACTCCATGATCGAATCCGGATCCCACGTCGAGCCCAGCACCTGCCGCGGGTCGAGCTTCTCGAGGATGTTGTGGAATGTCGTCTGCCGCCCAGTTGTTCGGCGGCCCGCCGAGCGATGCGTAGACCGCTTCCTCGTTCCACCTGATCCCCGCGAAGGGGCTCTGGTCCTCGTGCTCCATGCCGAGCACGTGGCCGAGCTCGTGCAGCGCGGTGCCGCGGCCGTAGGGAGTGGTGAGGTCCCAGCCGTAGACCGTGGTCGGCTCAGTCAGCGGCACCTGGGGCACGCCCACTCCTCCTCGGGCTTGGCCTGCTGCGCCTTCGAGCTCGTCTTGTTGCCTGTGAATGTCGGACCGGGGCGGACTGCTGGTGCCTCGGTTCCGATCGCCTTGCTCGAGACCTGCCGTTCGCGGTGGCCCGCGGGTCAGCTGACGGTCGCGTACACCCGGACCCGGCCAAGAGCAGGCGGTGGCGAAGGACCGCTCACTGGCTGGCGAACTCAACGTCCGGGACGCGCGCCAGTCATGACGCCGCATTCTTGTCGAGCGCCATCCGAGCCCTCAGACCGAAGTCCTTGAACATGTCGTCAAGCATTCCCTTGACCATCGGCGACGCTGTGTGCGGCGAGCCGGCGCCATAGGGCGGCTCGGGGGCGTACTCGGCGAGCAGTTGCACGGTCTCGGCGTAAGCCTGATCGCGCAGCATCCCGACGATGGTCAGGCCGAGATCGAGGCCGGCACTGACGCCGGCACCGGTGATGCGGTTGCGGTCGCGCACGACCCGCGCGTCGACCGGCGTGGCGCCGACCGCGGTTAGCAGCGGCCGCGTCACCCAATGCGAAGTCGCCTTGTAGCCCCTGAGCAGCCCGGCGGCACCGAGCACGAGAGAGCCAGTGCACACGCTCGTGACCCACTTCGCACGGCTGCCGCGGTCTGCGACGAAGGCCAGCAGCTCGCCGTTCTGCATGGCGGCGATCGTCCCGTCGCTGCCGCCGGGGACGAACAGGATGTCGAGGTCGCTCGGCGCTTGCGCCAGCGTGGTCGTCGGAACGATGGTGAGCCTGGTGTCGCTCGTCACCGGCTCCATGGTCCGGGCGATGTGGTGGACGGTGGCGCCCATCAGGTTGGCGAACATGTACTGTGGGCCCACGAAGTCCAGCGCCGTGAACCCCGCGTATAGCAGCATGCCGATCTGCTCTTTGCCAGTCCAGCTCGCCGGCATCATGCTCATGTCGTGGCCGCTGGCCGGCTTGGGCGGCGCCGGATCCGCGGCTCGCACGAGCCACGGAGAAGCGGCGAGCGCCGCGGTAGCGAGGCGAAGGAAATTTCTGCGTTCGGTCGTCATCACCGTCACCTCAATAGTCGATCCGGAAGGTGGCCTTGGCCGTCCGCGGCGACCCGAGCTTGATCCAATCCTGCACGAACTGGTGGCTACTGGCGTAGTACTTCTTGTCGAATACGTTGTCAACATTGAGCTGCAGCGAGCCGCGGGCGGCGCCGACGAGGAATCGGTACGCCAGCATCGCATCGACGCGCGCATAGCCCGGCAGCTGGAACGTGTTGCCGATGTCGCCCTGGCGCTGACCCTGTGCGAACACGCCGCCACCGGCTGCCCACTGGCTGGCGAACTGGTAGCGCGCCCAGAGGCTGCCGGCATTGCGTGCGACGTTGGCGAGTTGCTTGTCCTGGTAGCTCGGGTCGCTCAGCACGCGCGTCACTGTGTACGCATAGGAACCGATCATGGACAGCCGGTCGGTCAGTTGGCCCGACACGTCCCATTCGACCCCGCGCGAACGCGCCTTACCGATCGAGGCGAAGGTGTAGAACGGCGGCGTGTCGACCGGGACCGTGGCGCCCCGGTTGAACTTGGTCAGCTGATAGATCGCCACGGTCGAGCTGAGCCGCCCTTCCAGGAGCTCGACCTTGTGGCCGACCTCGAACTGGCGGGCCTTTTCGGCCTCGATCGCTGCCTGCGTGATCGTGTCGCGTCCGTTGTTCGCCGAGACGGCTTCTTGGTACTGGGCATAGACCGATTGATTCGGAAGGAACTGCCACACCGCACCGACGCGCGGTGTCGTGAACGACGCCCTGTTCGGCTCCGTCCCCGGGCTGGCGTAGATGGCGCTGGTTCGGTCGTGGCGCAGTGCACCAGTCAGGAAGACCCCGTTGCCGAGCGCGAGCTGATCCTGCAGGTAGATGCTGGTCCAGCGGTTGTAGTCGTCGAACTCGGCCGGCAGCGCTGCCGCGATGTCGAGCGGCGGCGTGTTGCCCAGGTTTGGGGCGTAAATGTCGACCGAGTCGAGCTGCTGCAGGTAGGTCGTGCCGGTCTTGCGGCCATAGTAGGTGTCGGCGCCGAAGAGCAGGGTGTGCTGGACGCTGCCGGTCGCGAAATTGCCGGTCAGGTCGACGTTGAGCTGGTCGACGCTGTACTTGCCGTCGGGCCGCGCATAGAAGTAGTAGCGGCAGAGCGGGTTGCCCATGCTGTCGGGGCAACTCTGCGCCGGTGTCGCGCCGAGCCCAAGATCGCCGCGGTACGTCACGATGTCGACCTCGGACGTGTCGCTGCGCAGGCTGAGGGCCCGTGCGCGCACCTTCCAGGTGTCGCTCAGTTGCGTCGACGCATCGACGCGTAGGCTCGTCGTCTTCGCGCTTGACAGGTTGGGGGCGTCGTTGAACTGCCGCGACCAGGGCAGATCGGCTGGCCGGTCGCCGATCGCAGGGATGCCGTAGTCGGTGCGATAGCGCTGGTCGGTGTAGTCGAGCGTTGCGGTCACGGCGGTTCGTGCGTCCGGGAGCCAGGCCAGGCTTGCCGTCAAGGCGCCGAGTTTGTCCTTGACGAAGTCGCGGATCGAATCCGACGTGTAGTACGACGCAGCGGCTCGCCCGCGCAGCGTGCCGTCGTCGTTGACCGGCCCCGACGCCTCGACACTCGTGCGCGACAAGCCGCGCTGGCCGATCGTCTGCTCGAAGCTGAACTCGCGCACCGGCGAGATCGGCTTGCTGACGACGTTGACCAGTCCCCCCGGTTCGGCCCGCCCATACAGCACGCTCGCCGGCCCCTTGATGACCTCGACCGACTGCACGTTGGCCATGTTGATCGGCACGCCCGAAATCTTGCTGCCGTCGACGTAGTAAGTTGAGCTGCCCGACATCGAGCCCTGCGCCGTCATCGACACGCTCGGGAAGCCGCGAAGGATGATCAGTGGCTGCGCCGAGCCGTTGAAGCCGAAGTCGAACTGCACGCCGGCGACGTTGCGCACCGCCTCCGTGAGGTTCAGCGCATTCTGGTCCTGCAGCACGGCGCGCGGGACGATCTGCACGCTCTGCGGCGTCTGGAGCAAAGGGGTGTCGGTGCGCGTCGCGGTGCTGCTCGGCGGGGGGCGATAGTCCTCCGGCTTTCCGGTGACGGTCACCGGGGCCAGGGTCTGCGCCGGTGGCGTCGCAGGCTTGCCCGTCGTGCTGTCCGGAGCGGTCTGGGCCGATGCCGGTTGGCCGGTAGCGATGTACGCTGCGCCACAGGCGGCGAACAAGATGGGATTGAGCTGGATGTTCTTCATGGTGGTTCCGGATGAGGTCTCCGTCCCGTTCGCTCGAGGCTGTAGACACGGCTGCGCCTGCGCAGGCGCGTTGCGCCGTGCGATGGCAAGGAGACGAATGAGGCGAAGGGGCTGACTAGCGAGGCATCGATGCCATCGCCGGCATCGACGCACCGCTGGTCGCGCTCAGCGGGCGTGCCTGTGCCATGACCTCGACGCTCGAGCGCTTCTTGTCCTTGTCCTCGAACAAGAGCGTCAGCGGCACGCTGTCGCCGACCTTGACCTGCTTCTTGAGGTCGAGAAGCATCACGTGGTATCCACTCGGCGTCAGCGCGGTGATCCGCCCTGGAACGACGTCGATTCCCGAGATCGGCCGCATCTTCATGACGCCGCCTTCCATCTTCATCTCATGGACTTCGACCGTGGGTGCGACAACGGAGCTTGCGCCGACGAGGCGCACGGGCTGATCGGACGTGATCTTCATGAACGCGGCCGTGGCCCGCTGCTGCGGCACAGTCGCACGCACCCAGGCATCTTCGACGTGAATTTGCGCGAACACGGAAGAAGCGGCGACGCACAGGCAGGCGGCCGCGAGAAGTCGTTTGAAGGGCATGGTGAACTCCGGACTTTCGCTTCGAGATCGCTCCCGAAGCGTTGACTTGATCGCACGCGCGACGGTCGCGCGGCAATGGGCTGAAGCAACGCACCCGCGGCGCGCGTTCAGCAGAGATTCAAGCTGGTGAGTCCGACCCGGGCGGGCCTCTGGGCTGCCCTCGGTTCCAAGTCGGCGTGGCGAGCGCCACGGTCTGCTCGAGTACGAGGAGTTTCTGAAAACGTGGCGGCGCGACCAGAGGGACAGCTGTCGGCGGCAGGCCCAGGCCGGCGTGGTGCAGCGAGCAGTACGGGCAATGCTCGAGAAGGTGATGCGTACCCGATATTGGAGCTGGAATGGGCGCAGTCCCGCTCGTATCGAGCCGGATCCACTTCTCGCCGGCCACCGAACATATCGCGGTCCAGCTGGCCCCGTCCCCACTGTGGATGGCATGCGATAGGCTCGGTGCCAGCGAGGCAACGACCATGGCCAGCAGGGCCAGCCACGCCGCCCACGGCCTCGCATTGCGCCGCCTGTTCATGAGGCGATTCTAGACATCGACTCTGGCGATGATTTCATGGCATCGAGCCGGCGATCCATCCTGTTTGCAGCCGCCGGCGGTGCACTGCAAGTCACGGCCTGCAGCCGCAAGGCCGAGCCGCGCACCGCCATCGCCCGGTCGTTTCACGCCACGGACATCACCGGTGCCGAGTTCGCACGCCGACTGGAGCTTCCGGACGTCGACGGCAAGCCGCGAACTCTCGCCGACGGGAATGGCAAGGTCATCGTGGTCTTCTTCGGCTACACCCAGTGTCCCGACGTCTGTCCGACGACGATGGCCGAGCTCATGCAGATCCGGCAGGGGCTCGGTCCAAACGCCGATAAGCTCAAGTCCATCTTCGTGACCGTGGACCCCGAGCGGGACACCCCTGAGATTCTGAAAGCGTGTACGTGGCCAACTTCGGTCCCGTCGTGACGGCGTTGCGCGGCTCGCTCGAGCAGACGGCAGCCGCAGCCAAGGAGTTCAAGGTCTTTTACGCCAAGGAGGCGGGCCGCAACCCGGGCACCTACACAATGGCCCACACGGCCGCCTCGTTTGTCTTTGACAAGAGCGGCAAGGTGCGCCTGTACGTTCCGTTCGGGGGTGGCGCAGAGCTCTTTGCCGCCGACCTGAGAACGCTGATCGAATTGGCGTAGATCATGTCGAGACCAGCTGACGGGTGAGCTGGGAGCACGGTCGTGCGTTGCGTACCGTACTTGTGAGTGCCGTGACGAAGCCGAGTAGAGGAGGTCGTCGTGCCCGCCGCCAGCATCCGCGGGTTTGGCATCACGATCTGAATTTGCAGATTCGCTCACCTGTCGTAGTCAACGACCGGTGAGCGCAGGCCAGATCTTCCTGCCGGATGTCGGCTGAGGGTCGTCTACGGGTGTCCAGCGGGCCCGCGATCGCCAGCAGCAGTGCTTCAAGGAACGGTCGCCCGACCGCGGTGGACTGCAATGCAATCATGTGTCTGTCGCCGACGCCTCTGCGATCGAGGACGGCCAGGAAGAGAGGTCGCCAACGACCACTTCGCGGAAGCGGCGTTGACGTGATCAAGATGCGCGCTACTTCGAGAACCAACCGGAGATGTGCTGGCGCATGCGCAGGAAGAATCCCGCGCGCTCCACGCCAGCAAGCGCCACGACCGGCGCCTCGCCGAGTTGCTTGCCGTTGGCCGTGACGACGACCTTGCCGATCACGGCACCCTTGGAGATCGGCGCCTCCAGGCCCGGTGTCAGCGAGACCGAGGTCTTGACCGCGGCGCCTTGTCCCTTCGGTATCACCAGCGTCCACGACTGTGCAACGCCCGCCGCGACATCGGGCGCCACGCCGTACAGCACCTTGGCGGTCGCCAGTGTCTCGCCTGCCTGGACAGGGGTCGCCTCCTCGAAGTTGCTGTAGCCCCAGTTGAACAGCACCCGCGTCTGGTCAGCTCGAGCTTGCGCGCTGTTCGCGTTCATGATGACTGAGATCAGGCGCATCCCGTTTCGCTTGGCCGAAGCGGCCAGGCAATACCCAGCTTCCTCCGTGTGCCCCGTCTTGAGTCCGTCGACGGTCGGATCGGTGTACAGCAACGCATTGCGATTGCCCTGCTTGATGCCGTTGTATGTGAACTCGTGCTCCGCGTAGATCGGGTAGTACTCGGCGCTATTGCGGATGATGGCCTGCGCGAGCACGGCGAGGTCGCGTGCGGAGGCCTTGTGGCCGGGGCTGGGCAGCCCGTCCGAATTTTCGAAGTGCGTATGAGTCATTCCCAGCTTCGCTGCTTCCGCGTTCATCATGGCGACGAACCCGGATTCCGAGCCGCCGACATGCTCGGCCAACGCCTTGGA
>Ga0335082_10010007_pt1 | contig 10293 bp, 8 predicted proteins | sample Lox_Sample_41_FD_206718 | JGI IMG/M metagenome (GOLD analysis project Ga0335082, IMG submission 206718) | Soil microbial communities from Loxahatchee National Wildlife Refuge, Florida, United States - Lox_Sample_4.1 | ecosystem: Environmental > Terrestrial > Soil > Wetlands | place: USA: Florida...
CCTCTTCGTGGGACTGGGCGACGCCGACGAGTTCGGCCACCGCAACGACTACCGGCGCTACCTCGACGCGATTCACCAGTCGGACGCGTTCCTCGGCCAGCTCGAGACGACGCTGGGCGGCATGGGAGCGCGCGGCCGGCACACCACGGTGCTCGTGACGGTCGATCACGGTCGCGCTTACTCGTTCCGCGACCACGGCGCCCGCTACCCCGAGTCCGGGCGAGTCTGGCTCGTGGCCGCCGGTGGAGACGTGCACGGGCACGGCTTGCTCCCCGCCTCGCGCCGCCACACGTTGTCGGACGTGGCGCCCACGGTCAGAGCTCTGCTGGGGATTGCCGGGGACGGCCACCCCATCGACGAGGTCGTCGGGAACCCGGCGGCTCTGGCGCTGTCGCACTAGGGCGGAGGCCTCCCCATGATGAAGCGACTCGTCCTTGCCCTCGCTGCCGCGGCGCTCTTGCTGCCGGCGTTCGCCGTTCCGGCGCTGGCGGATCCCCCGGCGGCGGCCGCCGCCTCCGCCCCGCGAGTCTACGTCGTTCCCACGGTCACCGTGTACGGCCGGGCCCAGAAGCCGCTCGTCGTCGTCGTCGTGAAGCATCCGACCGCGGCGCAGGAGGCCGGCGCCGCCCACGAGACTCTGCGTGCGACGACGCTGGCTCGCTCGGAGCCAGCTTCGCTGCAATCGCGATGACCACGAGCATCAGCGCGATCCCACCGAGAGTGAGCGCCGCGTCCGTGAACAGCAGGCCGCTCGTGCCGTAGCGCTTGCTCGCCTTGCCCAGGATGCCGAGCTTGTAGGAGATCGAGAAGTTCATCAGCGACGCGAGGATGTTGTACTTGGTCGCGACCGACTTCTTGCCGATGGTGGCGTACATGAACGCGGCGAACCCGGCGTAGGCGGAGCCGACGAACAGGTTGTAGACGAGCGTGAACGTCGCGTACGCCCAGGGCGCACGCGGCCCCAGCGCCAGCGAGATCCCCATCACCGCCGTGAGCCCGCCCGCCCCCATGAAGGTCACGCGCCTGTCCACGCGCTTCATGGCCCACCCGCCGAGCCCCGCTCCGGAGGCCTGCACGATGCCGGCCAACCAGCCGTTCGTGGTCTCGACGAGCTCGCGCGACGCGTGCCAGTCCTCGGCGATCGCGCTGAAGAGGGCGCTCGCGGCGCCGGTCTGGATCGTCGAGACGGCGAAGAGGATGGCCACGATGCCGCTGGACGTTCGCAACAGACCCCAGAGATCGCGCCCCAGCTCCACCATCGCGCGAGCCATGCCGTGCTTCTCCTGCTCGGGCGGTTCGTCGAATCCGAGGAGCGGCAGAGCGCACAGCGACAGGCCCGCCGCGACGATCGCTCCCGCGATCGTTCCCGGCAGACGCGAGACGAGCTCGATCGCGAGTCCGCCGCCGACGCCGAGGCCGAGGAACGAGCCCGCCTGCAGCCAGGACGCCGCCGTCGACTTCTTCTCGACGGGGACCGCGCGCCCGAGCGTACCCTCGCACGCCATGTAGAGGAGCGTCAGCCCGACCTGCGACGCGACGACCACGCCCTTGAGCGCCGGGATCGAGGAGGCCGAGATGGGCATCGCCATCATCGCGAACGTGCCCGCCGCGAGCAGCGCGAGGGCGATGACGTACCAGGTCTTGCGCGTCAGCGTGGCGTCGACGATCGGAGCCCACAGGACCTTGAACCCGTGGAGGGCGAACGCCGCCGCGACGACGCCCGAGATCGTCTCGACCGGGATGCCCTTCTGCCGTGCGACGTACGGCAGCGCCACGCTGACGAAGCCGAAGGACACGCCGAACGGGACGACGAGGACGAAGAAGTACCAAGGCTTGGGGACTCGCATCAGCGCCGCGGCAGGATAAGGCTCATCGCCACCGATTCGGTAACCAACGCGTCGCGTTCGTCGCCGCGGCGCCTCCCTTGGAGGCGAAGAACTTGCGCGACCGCTCGATGGCCTCCGCGTGCGCCGTGTCCCCGGTGCGGGCGTATTCGGCCGCGAGCTTGTCGAGGATCCAGGCGTCGCTCGGCTCGATGCGGCGCGCCGTCTCTAGCTCTGCGATGGCGTCGGCGTCGCGACCATCGCGCCCGGCGAGCACCGCCAGCGCGACGTGCGATGCGGCGCTCATCGGCCCCTGCGCCGCCGCATGGACGAAGAGGGGCCGGGCTTGCTCGAGCTCCCCGGTGCGGAACAGGTACATCCCTTCCGTCTCGAGCGCGCTCGGGTCGTCCGGATCCAGCTGGAGCATGCGCGCGATCGCGAGCATCGCCTCGCCCCCGTTCTCTCCCGCCGGACCGAGGTCGAGCCTGACGCGCGCGTACTGGTGGAGCGTCTCCTGGGCGTCCGGCTCGAAGCGCAGGATCGCGGTCAGCGCCTGGGCGACGCTCGCGAGCTGGCGCTTCTCGCCGTAGCGACCGGCCAGCCACTCGAGCAGCTCGGGGCTGTGGACGTGCTGTTCCACGGCGAGCGGCGCGATGCGCTCCGCGTCCTGCGGGTGGCCCTCGCGCGCCATGGCGGCCGCCAGCGCGGCGTCCAGGTCGGGCCCCGGCGACGGATCGCCCACGAGGTCCGGCCACGCGACGAGGCGCGCCGGCTTGTCGCTGCCCGGGCGAACGGGCGGCGGCCGCCGCTGGATCCAGTGGTCCGTGATCGTCACGAGGGGCGGGCTCGTCGGCGGCCCGGTGCGCATGTGGCACGTGATGCAGTGGTCGTTCTGCGCGGCCCTCGCTTGCTGCGTCTCGGTGCACGGCTTGTCGGCGTGGCACGCCTTGCACTTGTCGTCCCACCACGAGGCGGGCTGGTCGAAGGAGCTCTTGTGCGGGTCGTGGCAGCTCGTGCAGACGAGCTTCCCGCCCGATGCCTTCCAGCATGCGCTCCGGACCATCCGCTCGGGATGCGCGAGGAGGATGAACCGGTCCGGCTCCGCGGGCTCGCCGACGAAGTTCACGCGGTAGCTCGAGACGGGCTCTCCGGGCCGGAAGCTGAACTCCCCGCGGTCCGCGCGCAGCGTGGAGTGGTTCGACTCGTGGCACTGCACGCACACGTCGAGCTGACGCGCGAGGGGGAGACGGTCCGGGTTCACGATGTCCGCGGCGCGCAGCGTCTGCACGTGCTTCGCGCCCGGCCCGTGACACCTCTCGCACCCGACGCCGGTGGGGACCGGATCGGGAAACACGTCGTCGGTGCCCGCGCGCCGCCTCGGGTAGTCGGTGTGGCACGAGATGCAGAAGGCGCGCATCGGCTTCGCGAAGCGCACGTTGCCGTCGACGTACGACGGGTCCATGTCCCAGCGATCGGCCTGGGCGTAGTAGTCGACCGGTACCTGGAAGAAGTGGGCGCCCTGCTCGAAGTAGAAGGCCATCCCGTAGCTTCCGGCGCTGTACGCGTAGGTGATGGGCTGGAGCCACGTCTCGATCGCCACGCCGTCGCCGTCGACCAGGCGCTCTTCGACGAAGTAGTCGCTGCCCTTGCGCACCGGCCGGTACGAGAAGCCGGTCCGCGCGTGCGTGACCGGCCGGCTCGAGCCCGCGTCGAAGATGCGCGCGAGCCACTTGGCGTCGAGCGACGACAGCTTGCGCAGCCCGGTGCGCGCCATCGAGTGGCGCGCGTAGCTCACATAGAGGTCCTTGTGGCAGTCCTTGCACGCCTCGGAGCCGACGTATCCCGCCTCGGCGAGCCCTCCGTCCGGCGCCTCGGGCACGGGGCGCTTCCAGTCGAGCGGCGCGTCGTCCCAGCGCAGGTTCGCCGGGATATCGTGCGCGCCCGCGGGCGCGGAAGCCGAGGCGCCGCTCGCGGCGAGCTGACCGGCCGCCGGTGGCGCCGACTTGCCGCAGCGGTCGCACCCGAAGAGCAGGCAGAGGATCCCCGCCCACAGGAGCTGCATGCGTCGCGAGGACACGGGACGTCCACGGCGAGTGTACCAGGCGCGATGTGATACCGTTTGCTCGTGCTGGAAGGGCGCGCGCGGCGCGCGTTCGTCGCCGTCTGGATCCTGCTCGGGGTGGCCGGGGCCCTCGATCACACCATCGCCGACAAGGCGCTCGGCACGCGCATCGATCTCCTCTTGCCGCACCTCAAGTACGGCTACGTGATGTTCAACGTCAACCCGCGCACGGTGAGCGTGTTCTCGTACGCCGGCGCCGACGGGGTGAGGCACGATCTCGCCGATCTCCTCGCCACCCCGGCGCCGGGCTACGCGCGCGCCCGCGTCGCGATCGACGTCGGCCTCCAGCCTGCGTACCTCGCCGAAATCTGCCTGCGCGCCGTGCGCGCGAGCCACCAAGAGTACGACTTCTACGTGGAGACGTACGACGTGGCTCCCGGCGCCAGCACGCTCGACGACACCAAGGTCCTCCACTGCTCCGCCCACGGGCTGCGCGATGCCGCCGACGCTCGATAGGTTCTTCCGCGCCTTCGAGGGGACGCGCAGCGCGTACCCGTTGGCCGTCTTTCGGATCGTGTTCTTCGTCGGCCTGGCGCTCCACTTCTTCCCGAGCCTGATCTGGTTCGACGAGGGCTACCGCCCGGGAGCGCTCCGGACCGAGGAGTGGAACGAGTGGCTCTACGAGCATTTCTGGCGCTTCCCGCAGCGGGATCTGCACGTGCTGGCGGTGCTGACGATGGTGGCCTGCGTCATGGGGATCGTCGGTGTGCTCCCGCGCGTCGCGGCCATCGTGAGCGGCGTCGGGCTCTACGCCTTCGCGAGCTTCAACGCACTGCACCTGCAGACGCTCGCGCTGGTCGAGGTGTGGGCGATCCTCCTGCTCTGGATGATCTGCGGGGGCGGGGCCGCGGCCCTGTCGATCGAGAGCCTGGCGCGCCGGAGGAAGACGGGCGCGGATCCTCCGCGAGAGCCGACGCTCCTGGCGGGGCTCGTGCTGTACCAGATCCTGCTCGCGGTCTTCTTCGCCGGCGTGGAGAAGGTGCTCGCCGGCTGGCCGTGGAGCAACGAGATGGGCATCGTCCTCTCGTATCCGCGCGGCTTCCTGGTGCGCGACTGGGTCGCCGCGTCGCCGTTCGTGCACGGATGGTTCGTCAGCCACCTGTCGACCTGGTTCACGATGGTCGCCGAGCTCGGGACGCCGATCGCGCTGCTCTTCAAGCGCACGCGCGTCGTGGCGCTCGTGGTCTACGAGGTGTTCTTCCTGGGCATCGTCTGCATGCTCGAGGTGCCGCCTCTCTTCTACTGCACGTTCGCGGCCGGAGGGCTGCTCGCCCTCGACGACGAGGAGGTCGATCGCGCATGCGCGCGTCTGCGCTGGCGGTCCTGATCGGTGCGCTGGTCGCATCCGCCGCGGCCGCGGCCTGCAAGAAGGCTCCGCCGGCCCCCGCGCCCGCCACGCTCGCACCGCTACCCGACGTCGGGGAGTTCCTTCCGCCCGCGCTCGACGTCCCGGACTACGTCGGCGCCGACGCGTGCGCCGAGTGTCACCGCGAGATCTACGACGCGTGGAAGCGCTCGCCCCACGGGCGCGCGATGGCGGTGGCGTCACCGTCGACCGTGCTCGCGGACTTCGGCACCCCTCCGGCCACCCTGGCCGACGGCACCGTCTCCTTCGCGCACGAGGGCGACGCGTACTTCATGAACATCGCGTCCTCGCGCGGCTCGCACGAGAAGCGCAAGGTCGACCTCGTGCTCGCGTCCGGCCGGCAGCATCAGCTCTACGTGACGCGCACCGACGACGGCGGGATGAAGCTCCTGCCCGTGGTGTGGAGCACGAAGACGAAGGAGTGGCTGCCCCTCTCGCTGTACCAGGCGGGCGACCTCGATCCGGCCTCGCCCGACTACTTCGGCGCGCAGGACATGACCAAGGGCTGCGTGAGCTGCCACCTGAGCCAGTCGTACCGCCACGTGACGGCGGACGGGGCGCGCGACGCGTACGTCGATCTCCCCGTCAACTGCGAGTCGTGCCACGGCCCCGGCGCCGAGCACGTGCGCCGGCGTCGCGCCGGCCGCACCGACGACGTCTACGCGGATCTCGCGCCTCTCGGCAGCGTCGAAGAGTCGCGGGTGTGCGGCGGATGCCACGGCTTCCAGCTCAAGAGATACGTCTTCCCGCGGGGGCCCGACGGTCTGCCGCAGATCTTCGTCACCTCGCTGCTCAACCCGTCGCTCCGCGCCGACGGCACGCAGCATCTGACGAGCTACCAGTACGCGGGCCACGTCCTCAGCGCGGGCTTTCGCGAGAAGATCCTGCACTGCAAGGACTGCCACGCTCCGCACGGGCTCGAGGCGCGGGCGAAGGACGGCTCCTCCGCGGTCGGCGCGCTGTCGAACAAGCAGTGCACGACCTGTCACGACGAACTGGTCGCGCCCGCGCGCGTCACGGCGCACTCGCACCACTCGCTGGCGACCCGCTGCGTCGATTGCCACATGTCGTACTCGTGGATCGGCGACGACGACCGGCGCCGGCAGCGCACGTCGGACCACTCGATCTGCGTGCCGCACCCGGCCGAGAGCGTCGCCTTCGGAACGCCGAACGCGTGCACCAGCTGCCACGACCACGAGAAGCAGTCGCCCGAGTGGGCGCTGCAGGCGCTCCGCAGGTGGGGCGCGAGGGAGGCGCTCGGCGTTCGCGACTGGGTCGAGACCATCGCCCTCGCTCGCAAGAAGGCCCCGGGCGCGCCGGCGCGTCTCGCCAAGCTTTTGACCGATCGCGACACGGTGGCTTACCTCAAGGCGTCGGCGCTCGATCTGCTCGACGTGCTGCCACCGGACCCGATGCTCATCCCCGTGCTCGTTCCCTACGCGACGGATGCCGACCCGTACCTGCGGGCGAGCGCCATCCGTGCGCTCGACGCGTACGATCCCGCCGGCCGGGAGCGCTGGCGCGCGCTCGGCCTGGCCGATGCGCATCCGTACGTCCGCATGGAGGCGTTCACGCTCGTGAAGGACCCGAGGTCGCTCACGCCGCAGGCGATCGACCGCGAGCTTTCGGACGTGCTCGAGACCATGTCGCCGCCGACGGACGGCCTCGTGCATCTCATCACCGTCAGGCACAAGCGCGGAGAGCTGCGCGAGGCGATGCAGCTGGTCGACCTGCTCGACCGCATCGCGTTGCCCCGGGAGAAGGAGCGGCTGCATCTGAACGACGTGCGGGCGCGCATCGAGACGGACCTGTCCAAGGCGGACGGGGGAGCGCCCTAGATGGCGGAGCGCATCCGACTTCGCGCGTGGGTGCTCGGCCTCGGGCCGATCGTCGTCGTGCTCGGCGCGGCGGCGGTGCTGCTGCTCGGCTCCGGCAAGAAGCCCGTCGCCAAGACGGGCGTCGCCGCGAGCGAGCCGACGTCGACGGCCGCTGCGGCGGACCCGACGAGCACGATGCCGACGCCGGTCGTCTCCCTGCCCGCGCCTGCCGCGCCGCCGCCGCCGCCGGCGTCGGTCCCTCCCATCGTCGCCGCGGCGGCGTCGAGCCTCCTGCTCGCCGGCCCGCCCCCCGAGCCGATCCCCGAGCTCGACGCGCTCGCTCGTCCGAAGGGTTCGGACCAGTGGACGACCGAGCAGAAGCTCGCGTATCGCGAGCAGGTCTTCCGCTCGCTCGACGACAAGGAGCGAAGCCTCGAGAACGAGATCGCCCGGGCGCGCAGACGCGGCGACACGCAGACCCTGCAGGAGAAGCAGGCGACGCTCGACTATCTGCGGGCGCGACGCGCGGCGATCGAGAGCGCGCTCAAGAGACACGATCCGCTCGGCGACGCGCCCGCCGACGCCGGCAACTAGCTCCACGCCGCGCTCAATGCCGCGCTGCGACGTGCGGTTCAGAATCCGAACGGAGTTAGGCGTCTGAACCGAGCGAAGTACGCCTTCTGAACTGCGCTCCCGCGTAACTAGCGGGAATCGCTTCGCGCCGACGACGGCATCGCCTCTGCAATCTCCACCTTCGCGACCAAGGGGGGTCGGAGGAGAGGTCCAATGGGCAAGGGTAGGAGCTGGCAGGTTCTGTTCGGCGTGGGCGCCGGTTTGCTCGTGGCTGGTTACACGCTGTCGCTCGTCGGCTGCTCGGACGCAGCCCCGACGACGGGTCACCCTGCGGCCTCTCAGCTCAAAGAGGGCCTCAACATCCTCGAGGCCAAGGACGCGAACTGGGGCTTCAACGCCGCCTACGTGAAGGGCGGCCGCGTCGTGTACATCGAGTCGCGCCTCGGCCAGCTCAAGCCGGAGGTCTACCGCAACGACTCGCCCGACGAGCCGACGCACGAGATGGACCTGCGCTTCGTCGACCAGACCAACAAGACGTTCTGGGCGCAGCGCGGCGGTGACAACTGGGTCGACCCGGCGTGGACCGCCGAGATCCAGATGAACAGGGTGCTCGACCCGACGATCACCCCCGCCGACCGCGACGCGGACTACACGGTGGCCCAGGAAGGCGCCAAGGCGCTCATCGCGCAGCTGCCCAAGTCGTTCGTGGACCACGCGTACCACCTCAACGCGTTCGCCAACATCACGCCCCCGACGCGCGACCCGGCGCTGCTCGGCAAGATCCAGGAGTTCAACGAGAAGGCGCCGGCGCCGCCCCAGGACAAGGCCTACGGCTACTACGCGGACTCGACCTGGACGCAGCTCTATGCCTACAAGTGGTCGAAGTCGACGGGCTGCGCGCTCTGGATCTGCGCGGCGTCGCACAGCGCCGTGGCGATGTACGCGAACCCGAACGTCGGCGCCTGGCAGTACGTCATCCAGGCGTGCAACCACGGCACCTGTCCGGGCGGGAGCCACATGAGCGCCGACTGTTACTCGTGGAACGGCGGCGGCTGGTTCCAGTACGGCGTGCAGCAGAACGGCTCGACCGCGCAGGGCGTCACCGGTTCCGGCGACGGCCAGGGCGGATGCCAGACGGCGTACAACTGGGACTCCGGCGGCTACGACCACCTCTGCAACGACGACGCGGCCTACGAGCTGTGGGAGGCCAAGGACGGCTCGCAGTGGACGTACCAGGGCTTCGAGAACGGCGATGCCATCGGCTTCCAGTACTACGGGTCCAGCTACTGCCGCGGCAGCGCCTGCGGCCAGAGCCCGTCGTACTTCGCGTGCGACTGCCAGACCTTCGGCGGCTGCTCGGGCGACTGGAACACGCCCAACTGCCCGTGATACGCACCGAACAGTGAACCGGCGGCTCATCGCAGCGGCGACCCTGGTCCTCGTGGCCGGGGTCGCCGTCGTCGTTTTCGGCTCCGTGAACAGGCGCACGCACCCGGCGCCGCCGGTCGCATCGATCTCGGAGCACGGCGCGGGGATGGACCACGCGATGGGCGCCTTCGTCGCGCTCTATCACGCGCCGGAGGGCTCCACGCCGTGCGAGTCGGCGTACAACGCGTTCAAGTACTCGCTCGACGTCTCCACGCAGAAGCAGCTCACGCCGGTGGTGCTCAAGCTCGCGCCGCGCGACCAGTTCCTCGCGACCTGCGGCTCGTTGCCCGCGCCGACGCAGCAGTGCCTCGTGCCGCTGTACCTCTCCGAGCACCGCGACGCGTGCCAGAAGGCCAAGCCGCCGCAGGACGTGCTCGACTCGCTCGTGCAGATGAAGCACGCGGCGGAGCCCGGGTCCCAGGGCGAGTCGCAGGAGCCGCCCGAGCCCCCGCCGGTCGCCGCCCACTGAGCCGCCGGTGAGCGCGTCATGATCGTGCCGCTCGTGACGCACGGCGCGCCCGACCCGGGCCACCCCGCGGTCGTCGCGATCGTCGACTCCGCCGGGAAGACCGCGTGCAGCGGGACCGTCGTCGATCCGCACTTCGTGCTCACCGCGGCGCACTGCGTGGTGCCGCAGATCCAGCACGGCGCCCGCGTCGTCTTCGGCGCGTCGGTCGCCTCGTCGACGCAATCGGTGCCCGTCGCGTTGCTTCGCGCGGATCCGGCCTACGACCCGAACAGCTTCACGGCCGACGCGGCGCTCGTGGTGCTCGGCGCCGCGGCTCCGGTCGCACCCGCGCAGCTGGGGACGCAGCCGCCGTCGACGGGATCGATCGTCACGGTCGTCGGCTGGGGCGAGACCGGCGTCGACGCGGGCGACGACGGAACGAAGCGCGTCGGCTCGGCGATGGTCAGCGCCGTGGCCCCGCTCTCGTTCGACGTGGACCCCGACCCGTCGCAGCCTTGCGTCGGCGACTCCGGCGGCGCCGGGTTCGCGCCCGGCAGCGGGGGCGGCGAGCTGCTCGTGGGCATCACGAGCCACGGCGACGTGGCGTGCGCGACGCGCGCGACTTTCACGCGCGTCGACGCGGTCACGGCCGACTTCATCGCACCGACGCTCGCCGCGCTCGGTCCCGGAACCGCGGCGGTGGGCGCGCGCTGCTA
>Ga0335082_10010010_pt1 | contig 10292 bp, 10 predicted proteins | sample Lox_Sample_41_FD_206718 | JGI IMG/M metagenome (GOLD analysis project Ga0335082, IMG submission 206718) | Soil microbial communities from Loxahatchee National Wildlife Refuge, Florida, United States - Lox_Sample_4.1 | ecosystem: Environmental > Terrestrial > Soil > Wetlands | place: USA...
TCTCATTCCCTCCGGGTCATCTTTTTCCACCGTCGCGGAAGTTGATCGAGCCGGCGTGCGCATCGGTGTCTCAGCCAAGAGCGCCTACGATCTATTCTTGAGCCGCAGTGTGCAACACGCCCAACTGGTGCGGGCGTCTAGCCCTAACGGCGCGTTCGAACTAATCGTTGCAGGAAAGGTTGACGTGCTTGCCGGTGTGAGACAACACCTCGTAGCGAATGCCGGGAAGCTTCCTGGATCGCGGGTACTCGATGGCCGGTTCATGGCGATTCAGCAAGCGGTGGGCATTCCAAAAGGCCGCGACGCTGGCGCAGAGTACCTGCGCGAATTCATCGAGGACATAAAAGCTTCCGGCTTCGTTGCCCGGGCAATCGAAAAAGCCGGCGTTCGTGGTGTATCCGTAGCCCCGAGGGCATAGGTTCAGTAGCAGCAAAGCCGCGAGTCGCCTACAGCTTGTCCGGAAAGCGGATGATGAATCCGTCCCGGTTCGGCATTTTTATCTTGGGGAGCGTCTTGGCGTTCATCTCATCGTTCTCGCCGGTGAGCTTGTTGAGCGCGAGGATGTATGCGGTCAATGCGTAGACTTCGTCGTTAGTGAGCGACCTCGGCTGCTGCCACGGCATCGCCCGCCGGATATAGTCGAAGACGGTCGTGGCATAGGGCCAGAAATTGGCAATGGTCTTCTGCGAGTCTACGCCGGTGATCGGAGCCCCGCCCACTAGCCCGGCGCTGATGCCGCCCTTGCCGTTCTCGCCGTGACACGCAAGGCACTTCTCCACGTAGATGCGGGCGCCCTGCGAAGGCCGCTTCACCAATCCGTGGATCACCAGACGGTGCTTATCCGGGTCGATATCCGGGATACCGGCGTCTACGATCGTGAAGTGCAAGCCGTTCGGCGTGAACGTCCCGTTGATGAGCTGGTGCGGCGTGCCCGCATGTTGGGTGCGCGGCTCACCGTTAGGATTGCTGAGCGTGCGCACGACGTTTTTCTCGAACCGCGAGGGCACACCGTAAGCCGGAACGAGGCTGCCGGGCGCCTTGCTCCACCACACACGACACGCCATTTTTTACTTTATTTCATTCTGCAAGGTTGATATGCAGTCGAATGGTTTTGTGTTTTCGGTTAGCAAGGTGCTGAAAAACTTTGTTTGCAGGCTGGTCAAAAAGACTCAGAGTCGAGGCGCGCGAAAAATCGGTGAGCGGAGGCGTACACAAGCAGTACGTTGGAGCGAGGCGATTGAGCGCAACGAAGGATATGAGTCTTTTTCATCAGCCTGCTTGCAAGCCAGAAAGGGGTGTCATTCCATGGCGCGCTTTTCCACTTTGGCGAATTATCGCCTCTCATTTCGGCTCTGCGTGGCGGTCGCTCTAGCCGCTTGTGTGGTTCTGGAGGAGGCCGGCACAACCCAAGCCGCCTCGACACCCACCCGAGTAGTCATCGGTTATCCAAGCCCAGGCCCGAGAGTCGCGCCCCTCTGGATCGCCCAAGACTTGGACTTCTTTGGCAAGTATGGCCTCGCAGCGCAACTAGTGCTGGTGCGCAATAACCAGATGCTTACCGCAGGCATCGCCGCCGGTGACATAGATGTCGGTTACACGGGAGGCACCACGGTGCTTGGCGCGGCAGCAGCCGGTGTGGACCTGAAAATGGTCGCGGGCTTTGTGAGTCGCGGCAAGGGCTACATGCTTGTGCGACCGGATATTAGAAAGCCGGCGGATTTGGCGGGTAAGCGCGTTGGCGTGCAAAGCATCGGCGGAACGCTATGGATGTACGTCATGCTTTGTCTGGAGCAGCTCGGATTGGATACGACGCGGGACCGGATTCGCCTCCTCATCATCGCCAATCAAACGGTTATAGCCCAGGCGCTGGAGTCGCAGGTGATCGACGCAGCGGTTTTGACTTCCCGCACTTACATACCAGGGCTCAAACAAAAGGGGTTCGCCGTATTGACTGAAGTAGCGCCGGCAATGGCCGCGACGGGCATCGTCGCAAGAAAGATCTCGCTGCAGAAAAATCCCGAGACTTTTGAGGCCATCATGAGAGCGTTGATCGAAGCTGAATATTACGTGATGGCTCCCAGCAACAAATCCCAGGTCATTAAGACGATTATGACAAAGCTCAAACTTTCCGACCCATCCGCCGCTGAAGAAGGACTCGCAGACGTGATGAAGGAATTTGAACCGAAGCCTTACCCATCCGTTGAAGGACTGAAGAACATGCAAAGACTGATGGCGCTGCAAAACCCCCGGCTCAACGATATCAATGCCGCCAATCTCCTGGACACTACCTTCATGCGCAAGCTGGAGGAAAGTGGTTTTCTTGCTCAGCTCCAGGCGCGCTATCGGGAATGACTTAGGTTACAAAGCTGGTGCTGCTAGCCACATCAGGCTGTCGTCGATAGCTAGCCAATCCGGGGGCGAATATGACGCCCTATATCCGTTGCTTGTCGGACTGTTCCAGTCCTGTTCCGCCTGTTGCAGGCTTAGCACGTCAACTGCTTTCACATAAAATTGCCCGTCCAATTGGACTGCTTCGAGATTCTGGTCGAGCCACGGGCGCAATTTATCAGCCGCGCCGGCGTGATGGCTCGACTCGACGATCTTAGGGGCTGCCACCGACCCAGCGTCGACTCGCTTTTCGCCAGAGGTGATCCGGGACCATTTAGCTCCCGGCTTCACCGCATGCCGGTTCAACCGCTCAAGCTGGTGTTGAAAGAACGCGTCCGATGCCAAATCCGAGAGCTGTTGAGACGATCGGTCTTTCCGACCACGGGCATCATCGTCTTTGCACTGATCAAGCTGCTTTAACCAGAAGTTGTGTAATTCTCGTTTGATCTTTGCCGATTTCTCCATACACTGCTCTCCCTTGTTCTGCTCGAGTTCGCGCCGGAATGGACAAAACTGGATGGGATGGCAACGCAGCATCTGTACCACTGCGAGATCGGATAGCGCCGACACTGTTTGGGCAAGAACGTACAAGATTGGCAGAAATTAGACAGGGCAAGTCTGCCTAACAGGAGTGTCAGATGACGCCAATCGGGAATGACCGTAGAAAATCATCACGGGTCAACCCGCGTCGTTGAAAATACGACACTCAAATTTTCGTAACAGCAAAGTCAACCCGAATTCTACGGCGGACGAAGGTTTTACCGGCTCATTTCCGAGTGATCTCCTTGAGCAGTTTGTGCCATCCTTCCAATGCTTCGTCGTATTGAGCGACGGTCCCGCCTTTTTCGGGATACCAGCGCTTGAACCCATAATCTTTCTGGGAGACGCCGAAAAATAAATCTTCATATAACTTTTGCCCCTCCGGGCTCAGCGGGAAGTCGACGAACAGCAACGCCGCATGGGGTCGTGGTGCGTTCACATACACCGCCGCGCCGCCGGCGCTGGCGACCACCAGGTCCATTGGCACCCAGGCCACCGGCGCGCCGCGTTTGGCGGCAACATTGGTGGCGCTGTAGAACTGGCTTGGCGAGCCGAAGATTTCTCCGGCGGCGACCAATTGGGTTAGCGCGCTGCCTGCCATCATGTGCATTCGGATGTTCTGTTCCTTCAACCTTTTTACGAAAGCTTCCCCCTTGGTCCTGACCATCGCGCCGATGATGCGCGCGCCGGTGTCTTCGCCGGCAATTCCCAGGTTGTCGCGCAGCGCCGGTTTCATCAGCCCCTCGAAATTTTTTGGCACGTCCGCGGCATTCAAGAACTTCTTATTGTAGGCAAAGCCGACGTAGGATTCGCGGGCATTGGTCCAAAGGACCAGGTTTTTCGATGTTTTCTCCTTGGCGTCGTCGGGAAATGCCGCGAGGTGCGGCGTCGTGTAAGGCAACAGTAATTGGGCATCGCGAAACGTCATCAAGCCGCCGGGCGTCGTCTCGATGGCATCGGCAATGGGGCGGCGCGCTTTGGCTTCGGTGAGCAGCCGCTGCGCTAGCGCGCTCGAACCCGTGCGAAAGGTATCGACGCTGACGCCGGGATATTTTTTTTCGAACGCAGCAGCGATTTGTTTGTTTTGATCAGTTGCCAACGTCGTGTACCAAACAACTTTACCTTCCCGTTTAGCGCCTTCGAGCAGCAAACGCTCTCGATCTGCGCCGGTATAAGAGGCCAAGTCAGCCGGAGAAGATGGCTTGCCGGTTTGGCTCCAGGCGGGCGTGGTCATGAGGAAAACAACGAGTTGCGCGGCGGTTAAAAGCTTCATGATTAACCTCTTTTGTTTTTACAGGCCCGACACGGTTCGCCCGTCCAAAAGAACCGTGGCGTGGCGATGTTTTCGGTGACCGAAAGTAGTGCAGAACATCTGGTCATACAAGACTTTGGAGCGTTCCATATATACGTGTGACTGCCTTCGACGCTTACACTGCGAAATTATCTCTTAACATTTTATGCTCCGAACTGAAGTGAGAAAATATCTTATCGCGCCAAGCAGTCAGCGAAACAAATCCAGAACTCCGAATATCGAAATCCGAAACGAAACGAGGGTCGACGGTCGGGTGTCGAGGGGAAAACCCCTCGCCCCTTGACACTCATCACTCGACACTCTTTTTGCTTCTTTATCATTTAGATTTGTTTCGAATTTCGGATTTCGAGTTTTTTCTGTCCTTCGCATTCCTTGGCGACCTTTGCGTCCTCGCGCAAGTAGCTCCGGCCTCGACGCTCCGTTGCGCTAGGGTTAGTACCCTTGGCGGATTGACGGCAGGAAGCGCTTTAATGTACATTTCAAGTGTACATGTGGAGGCGTTGATGGCCAAAGAGAAACTGATGCCATTCGTTGAGGCACGGGCAAAACTGAGTCAAATCGTCGATCGCGTGGCCGAACATGGCGATACCTACGTCGTCGCGAAGCGGCAAAAACCGGTCGCGGTCATTATCGGGATTGATCGATATCGAGAATTATCCGGCACCGGTAAATATATAAAAAAAATTGGCGGCAAGCGGACCTTCAGAATCGGCGGCATCGCCACCGGGGTTGAAGATATCGATGAAGCTATCCGGCAATTGAGAAAGTCGAGACTGGAAGCAGTCAAGCGTTCCCCGTTGTAATTGATGTTCGTTACCGACACTCACGCGTTAGTCCATCATATTACCGGCCGGAAGAGCAGACTCGGGCGCAGAGCGCGCAACATCTTTGATCGAGTAGATAAAGCGGCCGAGACTATACTTATTCCATTTACGGCCCTTGAAGAAGTGATGCTTCTCTCCGAAGCCGGGAAGGTTCGCCTTCCTCTGCCATTCCGCGATTTCGTCATTTCTCTTTCCCAATCAGAGAATGTTGATTTGGGCGTCAACGATATGCAGCTGCTTCTCGAAGCTGCGTCCTTTACCACTCTTCGCGATCCCTATGATCGTTTGATTGTCGCGCAGGCTAGAGTTGCGGGCCTACCGCTCATTACCGGCGACGAGGAAATTCAGCGATCCGGGTTAGTTCGTACGGTGTGGGCATAACCCGTAAGCATCGCCTTGTCGAGCTGGACAGAGCGCTTGAAGCGTGAATTTGGAGCGTTGAACTTTGAACTTCCGTGACACATTGCCGCTATCGCGAATCCAATTGCATTCACTCGGCGCAAGAAGATATGAATGTCGTTAAATACAGATCCCAAACCAAGAAGTGAGAGAGAGGCAAATCAGTGAAGCGTAGCACTAACAGAATTCTCACCACCCATGTGGGAAGCTTGCCGCGGCCGGCTGATCTTCTGGAAATGAACACGGCGAAAGTAAGCGGCCACCCGTATGATCAGACGGCATGGACTGCGCGGGTAAAAACGGCGGTCTTGGAGGTTGTGCGCCTGCAAGTAGAGTCCGGCGTGGATATCGTCAATGATGGGGAGCTTTCAAAATCGAGCTGGTCGAGCTACGTCAATGAGCGCCTCGGTGGATTTGCCGAGAGTGCCTCCCAGGGACAAGGTTCCCTGGTAAGAGGCAGAGACAAAAAAGCATTTCAAGAATTCTACGATGAGTACGATAGAATTCAGCCTTTCAGAACTGTAAACGGCTCGAGGTGGACTGACGTAACTTGTACGGCACCCGTTTCCTACAAGGAGCAGACCCCAGTCCAAATGGACATAGAAAACTTGAAGGCTGCCTATGCCGGGGTAGAGGCGGAGGAGGCATTCATAACGGCGGTAGCACCCGGCTCCATTATCACTAGGCGGATCAACAAATATTACCCCACCGAAGAAGCTTTCCTTTTTGCGATTGCCGAGGCGATGAGGATCGAATATAAGGCCATCGTTGACGCCGGATTCCTGCTCCAGATAGATGATCCCCAGCTTGTGACTCGGTACGATATGGAAGATCCGCCTCTCACCGCCGAGGAATACCGCAAGAGCGCTGCGCCGCGGGTCGAGGCACTCAATCATGCGCTAGCAGACATTCCGCAGGAGCGCGTGCGGTATCATATCTGCTGGGGTGGATGGCACGGACCTCACACGACGGATTTGCCTTTAAAGGACATAGTAAACCTCCTTTTCAGGATACGCGCCGGCGCCTATTTGATTGAGGCCGCCAATGCGCGTCACGAACACGAGTGGCGCGTGTGGGAGAGTGTAAAGCTTCCTGCAGGCAAGATACTCATCCCCGGGGTTGTCAGTCATGCAACCAACGCCATTGAACATCCGGAGCTGGTAGCGGACCGGATTCTGCGTTTCGCTAACTTGGTCGGCCGCGAAAATGTCATCGCAGGCACCGACTGCGGGCTTGGCGGCCGGATCCACCACCAGCTTGTCTGGGCCAAGTTGAAGGCACTGTCAGAAGGCGCGCGGTTGGCGACCAGGCAGCTCTGGCGGCGTAGGTTATGAGAGTTTGCTTAATGAACTACCTGCGACAGCCATGGGGGATTAAAAACATCTATGACAGTTTTTCCGAGGTCGTCACTGCGGGGAATTGCTCCATGAGATTAAAGTACCGTTGCGTGCGAACGGTTAAAGCACACGAAAGGCGCCTATTCTCTGCTCTGGCTCTTTTTTTGATGATCGGCGCATCCAATGCGCACGCTCAAGGGCTTGTAAAAGTTCCATTTCCTTATTCGGTTGTCAATTACAGCAGTCTGCCTTGGATGATCGCCAAAGATGCAGGGCTCTTTCGCAAATATGAGCTTGACGTGGATCTCGTTTTCATGGGTTCGTCGTCGTTGATTCTTCAAGCCATGCTTTCGGGCGCGGTTCCGGTGGCCGGCGTGGCAGGTCCGGCGGTGATCTCCAGTGTGGTGAGCGGCGGCGACGTCGTTACGGTCGCAAACCTTGCTCCGCTCACCATCGCTCTTATGGTGAAGCCGACCATCGAAAAACCGGAAGATTTAAGAGGGAAAAAGATCGGAGTCCCGCGTTTGGGAGCGGTGGCGCACTTCGCGATTCGAATGATTCTAGATCGCTACGGTATTAAAGACGTCACAATCCTGCAAATGGGCAGCCAACCTGAAGCCGCGGCTGGGATGCGCCGAGACGCCATCGATGGCGCCATGATTTCGCTGCCTTTGAATTATGTCCTGGCAAAAGAGGGCTTTCGCCAACTTGTCGGGCCTCAAGACTATAGGAGACTTGGCATCCAGTTTATTTCGCAAGGTATTTCCGCTCGGAGATCGTTTGGCGCGAAGAATAGAGATGTCGTGATTCGGCTGATGAAGGCGACCATGGAGGGACTCAAGCTGATGTCGACGCAAGAAAATTTGGCGAAGGGAATTCTTTCGAAGTACACTCGCCAAACCGATCCGGAATCGCTCGATCGCGCATACCGCTTCGGACTGGAGACGCTCAACAAAGATCCTACGATCCCGAGAGAGGCGATCGTCTCCATGGTTCGTCTCATGGCAGACCTCGGCCTCGTTGATCGCTTGGCGGCAACGAACACGCCACCAGAGTCGTTCTACGACAACAGTTTTGTCGATGAAATGAAAAGGACAGGATTCTTACGCGACCTCTGGAAGTAGAATTCGGTCGCTGAATCTCTTATAGGTGGCGGTGTGAGAGAAACGAGCCTATCGTTTGAACCGCCGGCGATTCGATAACATTTTATGCCACTCAAAATTGGTTTTATCGGTCTCGGCACGATGGGAAAGCCCATAGCCGTCAATATCGCCAAAGCGAGCTTTGATTTGACGGTCTACGATCTGCGCGAGGAGCGGTGCCAGGAGCTCGCATTACTTGGCGCAAAGGTCGCCTCATCCGCCCGGGAAGTTGCGGAACGCAGCGATATCATCGAGATCGTCGTCGTCGACGATGACCAGACAGAACAAGTCGTCGCCGGGGAGCAAGGGTTGATTCATGGCGCGCGTTCGGGTCTGATCGTTGCCGTTCACAGCACGATCCTTCCCGCCACGGTGCGAAAAATCGCCGCATGGTGCAGCGCCAAAGGAGTCGAGGCGATCGACGCGCCAGTGAGCGGCGGCCAACAAGGCGCTCAAGACAGGCAGCTTTGCTATATGGTCGGAGGTGAAGCCGCCGTTCTGGAAAAATGCCGCCCGGTTTTTGCCACCTCCGCCAGCCATATATTTCATCTGGGTGAGCTTGGCATGGGCGCCACTGCAAAAATGCTCAGTCAGATCGCTGTCTGCCTGAACATGATCGCCGCTCACGAGTGCGAGTTGCTTTGCGACAAAACCGGGCTGGATTTCAAGATGCTCCAGAAAGTTTTGCATGTCAGCGCGGGGCAGAGTTTCGTTCTGGATCACTGGCTGGGGCGATTCATTCGGCCGGAGGAATCCGAAACCGTTCGTCGGCAACGCGCGGAAGTCTTTGCCAAGAGCCTGTCGCCCGCACTGGAACTGGCGTGCGACGTTGCCGTGTCCCTCCCGGGTACAACGTTAGCCCAAGGGCTTATGAAACGCGTGATGGGTGTTGATTGAGGCGGCGCCGAGTCGGCGATGGCTTCGAACGTCAGTAGTGGGAACTCCTCGGATCCAGGTCCACGCTAGAAAGAGAGTTCGCTTATGTCGGCAGTGATTAGTGTCAATGATTTTGTCTCCGCCGGGCCGGAGACTCTGGCAGGGAAGTTTCTGCGCAGGTTTTGGCAGCCGGTCTATTGTTCTCACGAGATCCTTCCGGGGCGCGCGGTGCCGGTCCGGGTCATGGGCGAAAACTTCACATTGTACCGCGGCGAAAGCGGAACTCCGCACCTCGTGGGAGATCGATGCGCCCACCGAGGTACCCAACTGTCGGTGGGTTGGGTCGAGGGAGACTCCATTCGCTGCTTTTATCACGGCTGGAAATATGACGGCTCGGGACAGTGCGTTGAACAACCCGCAGAGCTCAAATCGTTTGCCAGCAACATGCGCATTCCGGGTTACCCGGCGCGGGAATATCTCGGCCTGATCTTTGCCTATCTCGGCGCAGGCGAACCTCCTGCTTTCAATCGATTCCCGAAATTCGAAGAGCCGCAATATGTCGTTGATGCGATCCGATTCGATCGCATTTGCAACTACTATAACAATATCGAAAATTCTCTGGACAACACCCATGTCCGTTTCGTGCACAGTCGGCACCGTGAATCAGTCCGAGACCACGCGGTCACCGGCGATCCGGTGATCTCGGTTGAGGAGTCGGACTGGGGCGTGCGAAGGTATTCCCGATATCCTGACGGCACGGAAATACTTTTCTTCTTTGGGATGCCCAATGTGAATTATATCAACGGACAGGTGGTGGATCCGGATGTAAAAAGGGTTGACTCGCTGATTTTTAAGGTTCCGGTGGACGATGATCGACATCTTCACTTCGAAGCACGCATGATGCCGTTCTCCGGTGAACAGGGACGACAATGGCTTGAGCGCCGTCGCACGCAAAGAGCTAGGGAGGCTACGGATCGTATAGACCTGGTCAGAGCCGTGCTCGATGGGCGCCTTCGCTTAGATGACATCGACCCGAGCCGCACGGATCACGTGCTCATAGAGGACGAGGTGGCGCAAACTGGGCAGGGAGCCATTGCAAATCGCAGCCGGGAACACTTAGGACGAGGCGACATAGGGATCGTGCTGCTGAGAAAACTTTGGGAGAGAGAGCTTCGGGCACTAGCCGAAGGCCGAGCGTTGAAGCAGTGGATCTATCGCCCCGACATGGTGCCCATCTATCCAAGCGCGTAGCCGCACTCCAAAGTGTCCGTCAAGTCTGTCGTCAATACTCACAGGAAAATGGAGAAAATGGGATCAAGCGACCCTTTGTGCTATTTATTTTGTTATTGCGATTAGATAAACCCGGATTCCGCAGTTGCGACTGACAGAAAGAGCGAGGGACAACCCTTCCGCAGCGAAGTCGATGGGTTTCTGCCTCCGAGCAGACATCGATCAGCAGTGATTCAAGGGAATG